>ERZ1066117.449-NODE-449-length-32451-cov-8.038462_pt1 | contig 32451 bp, 27 predicted proteins | sample MGYA00382764_ERZ1066117 | MGnify/ENA primary metagenome ERZ1066117 (study PRJEB33369, sample SAMEA5778347) | biofilm metagenome | biome: Industrial cooling water; feature: Water cooling tower basin; material: Biofilm | place: United Arab Emirates | collected...
AAGAATAGTAGAGTAGGTAGTTGAGTGGAGAGTTGTGAGGCTGTTTCGAAAATCGAAACAGCCTCTTTTTTTATTCTACTGCAGCAAGGTAGTATCCGCCACTACTGAGGTAACGGCAAAATAACCTACCGCACCGGGGCTTAAGTTAGTGGGGGCATTGGCTGGCTCCACATCAAATACGCCCCCACGCCATTCCGTTTCCGAAAGGATGGCCCGCAGGTAGGCACGGTAGCCCGGGCTCACCGAGTATTTCCTCCGCACGATGAGGGACCCGCCCGGAAACACAAAAGGGATTTTTTCCGGCTTGAAAGCTTCGTGCGCATCCACCGTTTTGAGATCATACTGCACCACGGCCCCCTGGCACGGGGCGGTTGTGCATGCGGAAGTATGCTGCCAGTTAATGTGATGGGTGATGTAGTGAGGTAGGCTGCCCGTTTCACGAAAAATGAGTTGATAGCCACCTTCTGCTACCGGTTCATAAACGATTTCTTCGAGTGGTTCCACCCCTTGCGATTGATCGATGGCCGTGTACACGCGCCCTTGATACCGTATCTCCAATCCATACTGGCGTCCCACCACTGCGATAAAAGGTTCGGAGTAGTATTCGCCTGAGCTACTCGGAAACTCAACCAAAGGATAGAGACTTGTTCCGTCCGTCAGCGTGACCTGTGCCCCGCTGGCAACCACGGCTTGGCCATTCTGTTTGGCATACGGGTGTGTGAGCCTCACTTGGTGGTTGATGTTTTCGTTGGTCAACACGGCTTCTACGGCAATGATATCCCGCGCGTCAGCCTCCAAGGGACGCTCGATCACTTCCTGGCAAGAAACCAGCAACAGCAGGATGGGGATGTAACGTTGCTTCATCGCCATTTGAATTGATAGGTAAGTGAAGGGGTGAATTGAAACAAGTACAACTGCGAAGTGAAGCGCTGCGCATTGAGCAAATCAGACGGTATTTTCAGTGTCCCATCCTCGGCCACCGATTTATTGAAGTTGATGAATAAGGGGTTCTTGCGGGCATAGAAGTTGAAGATTGAAACACCCAGGCTGTGTTGGAATTTCCGTTCGAGATTTCGATTGAGTTTAAGAGTAGCCGAGATGTCCATCCGATGATAATCGGGCAAGCGGTCGTTGTTGCGGGCCCCATACAGCGGTACTTCCAACCCATTAAACGAATAAAAACCCACGGGCGATGTAAACGGTGCCCCGGACAAGAAGATCCAGTTGGCCCCCACATTCCAACGATGGGTGACATCGTACGAAACCATGGCGTTGATTTGGTGCGGGCGATCAAAGAAGGCAGGAAAGCGCGCGCCTTGGTTGATGTCGTCAAACTGCCTGAGCGCGCGCGACCAGGTGTAGCCCACCCATCCGCGCCAGCGGCCGGTTTCTTTTTTGGCCATTAGTTCCACACCATAGCTCATTCCCTTTCCGAATCGAAGCTCGCCTTCCACCAGCGGATTTAACAGAGTCTCCGCGTGGTTCTCATATTCGATCTGACGCTCCATGCGCTTGTAAAATACCTCGGCCGTTACGGCCACCTCAGGCTGTACATAGCGGTGGTGGTAGCCCAATGCAACCTGATGGGCGCGCTGCGGCTGTATGTTTAGGCTGCTGGGCAACCATACTTCCAGCGCGGTAAAAGGACTGATCGTATTGGAGATCAAATGCATGTTTTGCACGGTGTGTGTGTAACTGGCCTTGACGGACGATTGCGCGCTCACGGAATAGGTGGCGGTGAATCGCGGCTCGGCAGTTGCAACGCTGCCGTAGCGCTGCCCCTTGGCATATCGAAGCGTATCCACTGGCTGGCGGTTGGCGTCAAATACAAATTCAAATCCCTCGCCCACGTTGCTCCAGCGCGTCAGCCGCAGGCCATAGGCAAGTGCCCACCGCGAATTGATTTTTAGGTTGTGGCTTCCGTACAAAACGGTCTCTACGGATTGACGGGTGGACAGTTGGGGTGCATCGGCCGTGCTCAAATTGCTGCGCAAATTTCCCGGATCAAAAAAATAGCCGCCCAACCCGATGCCTACCGAAAGCTCGCTATCGGGGTTGGCAAAATAAGTCACATCCATTTTTAGATGGAGGTTGCCAATCTGCGAGTTCCAACGTGTGTTGTTGGCGCGATCGGTGTACAAGGCATACTGGTAGTTGCTGCCCGAAACGGTTGTGTTGGCAAAGACACGGTCAGAAAAGACGCGGTTCCACCGCACCGTGGCCGCACTATTCGCCCATTGGATCCCTCCGTTGTCGGCAAAATAGTTGTCGCTGCCATTGTAAAACGTAAAAAACAATTTATTGCGAGCGTTGATTTCAACGTTCAGTTTGCCGGTGAAGTCGGTAAACTGGAATTGCTCTACGTTGGGGTTGGCCAATTGCGCCAGCCACCGGAGCCGGCTAAAGCGGGTGGAAACAAGAAAGGAGCTCTTGTCTTTTTTAAAGGGCCCTTCCACACCAATTTTGTTGGATACCAACCCCACGCTGCCCCACCATTGCACGTGTTGGTCATTTCCTTTTTTGGTGCGGATGTCCAGCACCGAGGAAAGACGGCCCCCCAGTGCTGCGGGCATATCGCCTTTGTACAGCGTCATGTCATTGATGGCATCAGGAATAATGGCCGAAAAGAAACCCAACAAGTGAGACGGATTGTACACGGGCGCATCATCTACCAAAATCAGGTTCTGATCGCGCTGGCCTCCGCGCACATAATAGAAAGTAGAACCATCCGAATGGGGCTTAACACCCGGCACGGACTCCAGCGATTTCACCACATCCATTTCGCCCAGCAGGGCAGGTCTTTCTTGAATGGCTGCGGGCCGCACGTCCAGCGAGCCCGTTTGCGGGGCAATCACTTCTGCAGGCTGTGCTTCAATGGTCACCTGCTGCAACAGCGGCACGGACTCGGTCAAAAATAACGTGGCTTGGCGCGATTGATCAAATTCGATGCGCGTACGTTGACTTTCGTAGCCCAAGAATGAATAGACGACCTCATAACTGCCGCGCGGCAGCGAGAGGGAGTAAAAACCAAAACCGTTGGTGGCAGTGCCTTGCTGCAAGGCCGGCACCCAAACGGTGGTGCCAATCAAGGCTTCACCGGTGGCGCGGTCTTTCACAAATCCGCTCAGCGTCACTTTTTCCAAAGGGTTGTCGGGTGGCGGCTGTGGCAGAAGCACCACTTGTTTTTCAATCCACTCATAGCGGAGGTTGGCCTGCTGGCAGATGCGCTCAATGATGCGCTCCAAGGGCTCTTGCGTGACACGGAGCGTGATGTGCGTGTTCAGTGGCAGGCGCGAAGGATTGTAAGAGAATGTGATGTCGGCCAGTTGTTCTAACTCGGCCAGCACACGGGCGAGCGGCTGGTTAGTTACCGTGTACGTCAAGGGTCGGCTCAGTGAGCTTTGCGCCCATGCGGGCAGACAGAACAAGCAACAACAAAAGAAAACCCAAGAAAACCATTGGTGCCCCGTGCGCATACGGCTTGTGCCCATGAGGTCAACAGCCGATTTGGGTGATCGTGTACACGTTCCCTTGCTGATCGATGGTCAATCCCAGCGTACTGCTGATCACCCGCAAGACCGAGTCCAGCGACTGCTGTTGAAAAGAACCGGAGAAGGTGCAGGAGGGTGGTGCCGTCACTTTCAGCGAAAACGCAACACCATACGTTCGTTCAAGCGTTCGCAAGAGGGTGGCCAGATCGGTGGCATCAAATACCAACTCGCGCGTTTGCCATGCCAAATAATTTACATCGGTATTGACGTTGGGCATCAGCTTCCCGCCCGGACGATAATCTGCGCGTTCGCCCGCCTTCAGGCGCACGTGCTGCTGATCTACGGTTACGTTGACCAACCCCGTGGCCACGATCACTTCCAGCGTTTCGGACTTGGCCGAAACGGAAAAAGAAGTGCCCAGCACCGTTACCTCTCCAACGCCCGCGGTGATCCGAAAAGGCTTTTGTGCATCGGGCTGAACATCAAAAAAAGCTTCGCCCGTCAGTGTCAGCGAGCGTTCGCGCTTGCCAAAATCGCGGGGGTAGCGCAAGGTCGAATACCGGTTCAAGACCACGCTGCTTCCATCGGGCAGAGCAACCGTCCGGGCTTCAGCCTGGGTTTCCCACTGCACCATGGCAGGCGGCAGAAGGAGATAGATCAAAGCTGCACCCGCGACCATGACCAAAACGGCTGCGGCCAGTTTCCAGGCCAGCGGCCAGCGTACGGAACGGGCGGCCGGTTTGGCCTCAAGTGTTTGTTGCAACTTGTTCCACTCGGCCTCCACATCGATCGCCAAGTTGGCCTGCGGGGCTGTGCGCTTTTGGTACTGGGCCGTACCCAGCGCGAAAACCCGCGCCAGCTCCTGGTAGCGATGCTCATTGTCGGCATGGCGCGCGCGCCATGCCGACAATTCCATATCTTCGTCCGCAGTTGTTTCGCCACTCAGGCTGCGCACAATTTGTTCGTCAATATCGTTTTCGTACTCGTTCACGTTGGTTCCATAACACGGCATCGGGCTACCACCCTGATAGCCACAAAAAAAATAATAGTACTGTAAGATAGTTTTTAAGGTGATCGCGCATCACGGCCAAGGCTTTGCTCATTTGCGATTCCACGGTCTTGACCGAGATGCCAAGCTGCTCGGCAATTTGCGCATACTTTAACCCTTCTTTGCGGTTCAGCTCAAATACTTCGCGGCATTTTTCGGGCAACGTCTGGATGGCAAACTCGATTTCACGCTCTAATTCCTGTGTTTCCAGGGGGACTTCTTCGCTCTGGGGTGCCCGGCCCTCGGCTGCCTCCAGCCGCACAACCTTGCGCTGGTCGCGCAGGTGATTGAGGCATCGGTTGCGCACGGCCGTGTACAGATAACTTCGAAAGTGAGTATCGGGCGGCAGTTGGTCCATCTTTTCCCAAAGCGACACAAACACATCGTGTACAATGCCTTTGGCGTCATCCGCATCGGGCACAAACCGAAGCGCGAACCGGCACAGGGGCGCAAACCACTCGCGAAAAAGTTGTTCCAACCGATGTGTACGCCCGTCTGCCAAAAGACCCAAAGATTACATACCGCTTTAAAGATACCGCAATTTGGCCATACCGTTCATCCTAACCCCGAAACTACCGTTGGTGCCCTGCGTAACGACTGTTAGCTTTAACCAAATTATCTAACCAACCCGTTCGTTTATGTTTCGATATCTCCTCGGCATGACGTTGCTGTTCGCTTTGGCTGTCAGCCCGACCCATGCACAAAAATCAAAGAAAACCGCCAAAGGCAAGGCCCCTGCCACCAACGTAAAGGCCGACACCGCCAAACGCAAAACGCCCGCAGGGGGCATGCAACCTTACCGCCAGTTGGTGGGAAAGGCCAAAACACAAAAAGGTCTCTTTACCGTTCATAAAGTAAATGACGACTACTACTTTGAAATTGCTGACTCGCTGCTCGGCCGTGAGTTCATGACGGTGACGCGTTTTGCCAAAACCCCTGCCGGTGCAGGGTATGGGGGCGAAGAAGAGAACCGACAAGTCATGCGCTGGGAGCGCGGTCCCAACAATAAACTGTTTTTGCGCGCCTCGCTTTTCCTGAGCGCCAGTGGCGACAGCACCAAACCCATCCTGCAAGCTGTGCGCAACTCCAACCTGGATCCTATCGCGGCAGCTTTCGACATTAAATCCATCCGCAAAGACACATCCGTCATCATCAACGTAACCGAGTTTTTCAAAAGCGACAATCAACTCATCTCGCTTGATCCGCAAACGAAACGAAGATTTAACCTCACCAACCTCCAAAACGACCGCTCCTACATCCAGCGCATCAAGTCGTTCCCAATCAACACCGAAGTGCGCATGGTGAAAACCTTTACCTCCGTGTTGCCTCCCCCGTCAAACCCTTCCGCGCCCCAACAAACCGTAGTGTTGCCGGCCGGTGGAAGTACCGGAGTAGTTACGGTAGAGTTGAACGCTTCGATGATCTTGTTGCCCAAAACCCCCTATCGCAAACGCCTGTTCGATCCACGCGTGGGATACTTTGCCAACGGCTATACCACGTATGGCGAAGAGTCGCAGAAATCGGAGACAGAAGTGTTTGCCGTGCGCTGGCGATTGGAACCCAAGCCGGGCGACATCGAAAAAATGAAACGCGGGGAGTTGGTAGAGCCGCAGAAACCCATCGTGTTCCACATCGATCCGGCCACGCCCGTACAATGGCGCAAGTATTTAAAACTGGGTGTGGAAGATTGGCAAAAAGCCTTTGAGCAAGCCGGCTTCAAGAACGCCATCGTGGCCAAAGAAATTGCCCCGGGCGACAGCAGCATCAGCACCGAAGATGCTCGCTATTCGTTCATCCGCTACTTTGCCTCCGACATCCAAAATGCCTACGGCCCCAATGTGCACGATCCGCGCTCGGGCGAGATCATTGAAAGCCACATCGGGTGGTACCACAACGTGATGAGCTTGCTCAACAGTTGGTACACGATTCAAACCGCAGCGGTTGATCCGCGCGCGCGCAGACGCAAGTTTGATGAAGAATTGATGGGCCAGTTGATCCGCTTTGTATCGGCCCACGAAGTAGGCCACACACTGGGATTGCGCCACAACTTCGGCTCCAGTCATGCCACTCCGGTGGAAAAACTCCGCGACAAAGAATACCAGGCCAAATTTGGTCATACGCCTTCCATCATGGACTATGCACGCTTTAACTATGTGGCCCAACCGGAAGATGGCGTCACCAACTTGTTCCCATGCGTGGGGGCTTATGACCGCTGGGCCATTGAATGGGCCTACAAACCCATCTTTGACACTAAAAGCGCAGACGAAGACAAGAAGATTTTGAACAAGTGGGTACTGGCCAAAGCCGGAGACCCCACGTATTGGTTTGGCACCGAAATCAACCCCTATGATCCGCGCTCACAAAGCGAAGACATTGGCGACAACGCTATGCTGGCCAGCGACTACGGCATCAAAAACCTCAAACGCATCCTGCCCAACCTCAACACGTGGTACCGCGAGGAGGCCGAAGACTATGACAAGCTGAACGAAATGTATGGCCAACTGGTAGGCCAGTACCGCAGATACATGGGCCACGTGACCAAATATGTAGGTGGTATTTATGAAACGCCCAAAACGTATGAGCAGGCCGGAGTGGTGTATGAACCCACACCCAAAAATTTACAAAAAGACGCTGTGGCATTCTTGAACAAGAATTTGTTTGAGACACCTTCGTGGATGTTGGACCCTGCCGTGCTCAGCCTTACCCGGCCCGGCTCGGGCGTGGAGCAGTTGCGCCAGGTGCAAGAGGCAACGCTCAACAGCTTGCACGACTATGCGCGCATGCAGCGCCTGATCGAAAGCAGCGCGGTTAATTCAACTGCGTATAGTTTGGATGAGATGTTTACCGATGTGCGCAAAGGCATTTGGTCGGAATTGCGTACGCGCAAGAGCATTGACAACTTCCGCAGAAATTTGCAGAAGGTGCATGCCGAGAAATTGATTTCGTTGCTCAATCCTTCGTCAACGCCTCCGCCCGCGGGATTTGGATTCTCCAGTCCGTTCTTCCCGGCCTCTCCGGCCTCACCGGTGGCCGACCCGAAGAAGAGTGACGTGATTTCACTGGCGCGTGCTCACCTGGTGGATTTGCGTGGTGAGATCACCGCAGCGCTGCCAGGCACGGGCGACCGCATGAGCCGCGTTCATCTGCAAGATGTGCTCAACCGTATCAATCAGGCATTGGATCCGAAATAGAAACAAACAGTTCTATTCGGTTTTGAATGCACTTTGTGCACCTCTGTGCTTCTTTGTGAAACTTTGTGAGTTGGTACTACACAGAGGACACAGAGAAGCACGGAGTTACACGGAGACTAAAATGACCACGCACGCTCAACCCGTGATGTACGCGATGACTTCGGGTGATGACGCATCCTGTTCAATAAACTTTGTGCACCTCTGTTCTTATTTGAGAAACTTTGTGAGTTATTACTACACAGAGGACACAAAGAACCACGGAGCTACACAGAGACTAAAGTAACTACGCGCGCTCAACCCACGATATGCCGCATGGCTTCGGGTGATGAAACGGTCTGCTGAATAAACTTTGTGCAGCTCTGTGCTTCTTTGTGAAACTTTGTGAGTTGTTACTACACAAAGGACACAAAGAAGCACGGAGTTACACGGAGACCAAAATGACTACGCACGCTCAACCCGTGATGTGCCCGATGACTTCGGGTGATGACACAGCCTTTTGAATACACTTTGTGCACCTTCGTGCTTCTTTGTGAATCTTTGTGTAACAGCTATTTACGACAAAAGAAACACGGAGTTACCCTGAGATCAAAATTGGGGGTCTTGGTTTGCGCGTATCAGTTCACCTTGATCAACTCCACATCAAAAATCAATGCCGAGTGGGGCGGAATATCGGCTCCTGCTCCACGCTCGCCATAGCCCAACTCCGCGGGGATATACAATACCCATTTGGATCCTTCCGTCATCAGTTGCAACGCCTCCGTCCAGCCGCTGATCACCTGGTTGACCCCAAACGTGGCGGGCTGGCCGCGCTCCACCGAGCTGTCGAACATCGTCCCGTCAATCAACCGGCCGGTGTAATGGACCGTCACCCGGTCGGTAGGCCCCGGCTTGCGGCCGCTGCCCGCAGTCGTGACTTGGTATTGCAAACCGCTGGCGGTGGTAGTAATGCCCGCCTTTTTTCCATTAGCTTCGAGAAAAGCCTGGCTCTCCTCTTTTCGTTTGGTATTCTTCATTTCCGTTACTTGGGTTACATAATTTTGGCATACGGCCATCGCTTCCTGGCGCTGCACCAGCAAAGGTTTGTTGGCCAACACATCGCGCAGCCCTGCCATAAACAGGTGCTGATCGAGCGAGTCGGCCCCTTGGCTTTTGAGCGAGGTGGCCATCAACACGCCAAAGCCATAGCTGGTCTTGTCAAACTCGGTGGTCACGTTTACCGGCTTTGGTTTTTTGAGTTCCTCCAGTTCGGCCTTTAAGCGGGTGACCTCCGTGAGCAATTCTTTTTTTGACTGCGCGTGCGCGCACAAACTGCCCGTTGCCAGGGCCACACAAAAGATGATTTTTTTCATTTCTGTTACGTTGCGGATGCAAAGAACGCAAAAGCGGTGTGCTCTTCAAGGGTGCTACCCCACATTTCCCGTTTGCCTTTTCTCTTCATTGCCTATCTTTCATCGATGAAAACATGCCCGACCGGAAAGCGCACCTATGCCACCGCCACCCTGGCGGAGGACGCGCTGCTGGAGGCGCATGCCGAATATGCATACGCCCCGGGGCAAGGGCCTATCGCCATCTACTTGTGTGAGGAGTGTGGCAACTACCACTTTACTTCTCGCGCCCCGATGAACGAGCGGCTGAAACAAGCCTTGGAAAACGGCCAACTCCGAACCCAGCAACTGGCGCGGCCTTGGACTCGTAAATGGAAGTGACATGCCCAAAAAATTGCCGAAAGGTTCCTTTTCATTCTCGGCCACGCTTACCAAGCTGGACCGTCTGTTTGCCTACGCGGCCGTCACCGTGCCCAGCGTCATTTTGAAGCAATTGCCGGAAGGCCGCTTGCGCGTGAAGGGGTTTCTAAACAATGCGCCCATCGATCTCGCCATCCAATATGTAAAAAACGGCCCGCGGTACTTGATGGTGAGCAAAGTGCTGGCGCGTAAAGCCAAAGCGGTGATCGGTGACCGGGTGACCGTCACATTCCAACTGACCAACCCCGACAAGATTGACGTGCCCGAAGAGTTGCAAGCCGTGCTGGCCCAAGATGACGAAGCGATGGCCGCTTGGAAAAAACTGACGCCCGGCCTGCAGCGAAGCCTCAGTTACTATGTGAAATCGGTGAAAAACGTGGACAGCCGCATCAAGCGATCGTTTGAAATGCTCCACAAGGTAAAAACCGGGCTGCTATACGCCCAGCGCAAAAAGGCCGCTGACCGCGATCGGGAAGCGTAGCCGTTAAGCACCTGTTTAGTTTTGGTTATCAACTTGTTACACCTAACTTTTTTGTGGGATAAACGTTATATTTGGGTAACCACTACGAAAATGAAACATTCACCCAAACTGGCGATCCTCCAAAGCCTGGATGCGATGGACCAGGTGCAAATGGAAGAGGTGCTGCAGTACATCAAGGGACTGCTGAACCAACCCGAGCGCACCGAGGACTATCAGTCGTTCAAGCGCGAAGCCCTGAAAGAAATACGTCAGGCGTTGCGCAAGAACAAACAGGGGCTGGTGCTCACTGCGTAACATACCCGTTACACGCAGGTAACAACAAGTGCACAAACGGCACTTGCAGGGGAAATGCTCCCCCAAAAAATCGCCACGTAACGAAAATGTGAAGAAAAGAGTGGTTCAGGTATACTTCACATAATGTTCCCACTTATCCAACACCTGTTTCATATCCTCCGGTAACTCCGAATCAAATTTCATAAACGCACCGGTGGCGGGGTGCACAAAACCCAAGGTCTTGGCGTGCAACGCCTGCCGCGGAAGCATCTTGAAACAGTTCTCCACAAACTGTTTATACTTCGAAAATACGGTGCCCTTCACAACATCACTACCACCATACATCTCGTCATTGAACAATGGGTGGCCCAGATACTTCATGTGTGCCCGTATCTGATGGGTGCGTCCCGTTTCGAGCCGGCATTCCACCAGCGATACATAGCGATAGTCTTGCAGCAACCGATAGTGTGTGATGGCATGGCGCCCAAAGTCCCCCTCGGGAAAGGCGGTGGTGACGCGCCTGTCTTTCAAGCTGCGGCCCACGTGCACGTTAATGGTGCCCTCCGCAGGTTCGGGGATGCCCCACACAACGGCCTGGTAGGTGCGCTCAATGGTGTGGTCAAAAAACTGTTTGGCCAGGGCCGTCATGGCCGTTTCGCTTTTCGCGATGACCAACAGCCCGCTGGTGTCTTTGTCGATGCGGTGCACCAGCCCGGGGCGCCCATCGTTGCCCGGCATCTGGGGCAAGTTTTGAAAATGGTACGTGAGCGCATTCACCAACGTGCCGCTCCAGTTTTGGTAGGCCGGGTGCACCACCATACCCGCAGGCTTGTTCACCACCAGCAGGTGGGCATCTTCAAACACGATGTTAAGGGGAATGTTTTCGGGTTTGACGTCCGTGTCGCGCGGGGGCTCCGGCAGCGACACCGTGATAACATCGTTTGGGTGAACTTTGTAGTTGGGTTTTATGGCTTTGTCGTGTACGCGCACGAAACCATCGCGGATACCGTCTTGCAACTTGGTGCGCGTCACGTTGGGCAGACGGTCCATTAAGAACTTGTCGATGCGCACCAAACTCTGGCCAGGGTCAGCCACAATGCGGTGATGTTCAAACAACTCATCGTCCTGTTCTTCCAGATCGGGGGTCAGCATCCCGCAAAGGTAGCAATAAGCCGCGCTGCTCGTGTTTATACCAGCTATAAATCCTGTGAAAACAAAATGGGGACGATCACTAATTTGAGGGTGTCTATCTTCTGATTAATCCAGTGACCTTACTGCTTTTATTATCGCGACTTTGTAAAGAAATGAAACAATTGTTGGACGGAAAAAGCCTCGTAGACAATAATGTTCTGAGCGTCTAACACGATATAGTAGGGTACTCCTTCAACATCGATCAACTTTGAGGCAATTAATCCTGAGTCAATAAGTTGTAACCACGAAGTATTGTCGTTATTAATGGCGGCCAACCATTTATCTCGATCCGTATCAATACTAACTCCAATCAAAGGTATGTTATCCTCACTCAAAAACTTGCTCAGTTCTGGGAGCCCCTTTTTGTTTGCCGCCCGACAAGGGCCACACCAGGAAGCCCAAAAGTCAAGAACCTTGAATTTGCTCTTGATTGCAACTAAATCTGTCTTTTCCCCGTCTGGTCTGCGAAACGCTACATCATTTGGGAATTTATATCCTATCCTATTCCGGGATACATTAGTCGCTGATTTTTTGAGGTTCTTTACAAAAACAACGTCATCATTTTTTAACGTTTTTGCATATTGCTCAATATACTGCCCGCTAAGTTGGCCAAAATAAGCTTCATTTAAGTAATAAATTGCCGGAATCATTATTGCGTCACTTTTGGTCGTATCGAGAATCGCTTTAAGGCGATGGCGAATTACATCTACTTGTTGAAACAGTTTCGATAAATATTTTTCCTTTAAGGAAAATGAGTTAGATGGATACATGAGTAACGAGTCTGACAACTCTTTATTTACCTTGAAAGCCGGCTCTTTTAATCTTTGAATTTCTCCGAGAAGGCGTGAGTCCCGGTCACAACAATACTTGGTCGAATAACTAAGGCTATCCGCAAACGCCTCAATCTCAATGGTTTTCCGATCATTCCCAATGGCTATGAAATGGATCTGGTTATCTGAGAAGTACCGAAACCCTTTACCTTTTGGAGGTAGGCGCAGCTCGTAGAAAAAACCTTGATTATCGACCGGGAGAGTGTAAGAAAAAGAGCCATCAGCCGAGAGAAAAATACTGTCAATTGGATGTGCCTGTACGGAATACTCTAGTCTGTCAACGCGGAACAGATACAATTTTTGCTCCCACTGCTTACTTAGATGCACCTTCCCCTTTATGAACGTTTGTCCATTGGCAACGATACAAAGGCTTAGAAAGATGGCCAAACTAACTAAATACTGCATTATTAGTTTAGACTTAGTTCAGAAGCCACCAAAGTAATTTTTTATTACACAAGGTAACAGATATTTTCCTTTTGGACAGCTTCTGAACAAGATATGTGCAAATTTTATAAATTTGACACTAAGACATTGAATTCTTGACGCATATCAACTACGTTAAAGTTATTCGTTTCTGCGAAACTGATCAACTGATCAACATCCCTAGGATAAAACGTAACCGTTCCTGTTGTTTGATATTCTTGGCGACCTTGACGACCTCCCCCTTCGCATTTACAAAAAGCAACTCCAACGTAGGTGCCGCAGGATGCACTACTGCCGGCAGCGCAACAAATGCAGCATTCTGAGCTTGCTGCTGATGCATCGCAAGTCGCTTGGTCAGGTAGGCATGTGCAGCTAACTCGCAAAGATCGGTTTGATGAGCTCGACCTTTTGGTAGAGATCTTCGCAACATAATTGCTCAAGAACTGATACTGCTCCGCGGATAGCGTCCCAACGAATTTCTCGATGCTTACGCGGAATGGCTCGAATTCCATAACATCGATGGTCGCAATTTCGGGTAACTCAACCACAGAGGCGGTCGGATTGTCTGGCTGGCAGGCAAATAAAGCCACTGCCAGTACAACAAATAGGCATGTGTTTTTCATACTGGTTAGATTTTTAGTTTTTCTTAACGGATAGATAAATGTACACGAAAAGAATAAAAATGACAAATATGTCATTAAAAATAATTCACGTCTTGCCGAGCATTGAGTTAGGTGACGCAAGCAAGAGACAAAAGACTGATACAGCTAATTTCACGAAAAATCAAGATTTTACGTGATGCAAAGGGGCTGACTCTTGAAGAGGCATACTTTGATACCGGTATTCATTTTGCTAGAATTGAACAGGGGAAGACCAATGTATCTATTACTACCCTTTCTGCGGTGTGTAAATATCTCGGGATAAGTTTGAGGGAATTCTTTGAAGATATAGAATAGATTGCTTAGGAAATTTCCAATTTCCTATTTTGCGTGCCATGGCAGGTTTTGACACCTCAGTGCAGATTGGAATCATAGGCGGTGGCCAACTCGGGCGTATGCTCTTGCAGGCGGGCTCGGATTGGAACCTGTCCTTTCGCGTGCTCGACCCCGATGCACAGGCTCCGTGCGCGCATATGGCCCCGTTTACCCAGGGCAAGCTCACCGACTATGACACCGTGATGGCCTTTGGCCAGCGATGCGATGTCATCACCATTGAGATCGAGAACGTCAATACGCAAGCGTTGCGGGCTTTGCAACAACAAGGGAAACGAGTTTTTCCGCAGCCAGAAGTGATCGAGTTGATTCAGGACAAGCGCACGCAAAAACAGTTTTACCAAACGCACGGCATTCCCACAGCCCCGTTTGTTTTGGTCAGCGGCAAAGATGACGTACAGAAACAAAAAGCCTTTTTGCCGGCTGTGAATAAGCTGAGCAAGGAAGGATACGATGGCCGTGGAGTGCAACTTCTGCGCACCGAAGCAGATTTATCGAAGGCCTTTGATGCTCCGGGCCTGTTGGAGAGGTTGATCCCGTTTGAAAAGGAGATAGCCGTGATCGTGGCGCGCAGCGCCTCGGGCCAGGTGGCCTTGTACCCTCCGGTGGAGATGGTCTTTCATCCTGAGGCCAACTTGGTGGAATACCTATTTTCGCCTGCGCAGCTTTCGCGCGCGGTGGAGGCAGAGGCGCTGCGTATCGCCAAATTGGTCATTGAAAAACTGGCGATGGTGGGTTTGCTGGCGGTGGAGATGTTTGTGACACGCGAAGGTACGGTGTTGGTAAATGAGGTGGCCCCGCGGCCGCATAATAGCGGACACCAAACCATCGAAGCCAACATCACTTCTCAGTATGAGCAACACCTGCGGGCTATCTTAGACCTGCCCCTGGGCGATACCCAAGTCATGGTTCCAAGTGCCATGGTCAACCTGCTGGGGGCTGAAGGGCACGAAGGCGTAGCTAAGTATGAGGGATGGGAGGCAGTGATGGCCGTTTCGGGCGTACATGTACACCTCTATGGCAAACACAAAACAAAACCTTTTCGTAAGATGGGCCACGTGACCATCACCGACCCCGATATGGAAAGTTTAAAAAAGAAAGCCAAATTTGTCAAAGATAACCTGCGGGTAACAGCATGAACAAAGCGGTGGTGGGCATCATTATGGGTAGTCAGTCAGACTTGGCAGTCATGGGCGAGGCCGCTGCCTTTTTGGAAGAGATGAAGATAGGCTATGAGCTTACCATCGTATCGGCACACCGCACACCCAAGCGCATGGTCAACTTTGCCACGCAGGCACGCAGGCGCGGGTTAAAAGTAATTATTGCCGGGGCTGGTGGTGCAGCCCACTTGCCGGGCATGGTGGCATCACTTACTTCGCTGCCCGTGATAGGCGTGCCCGTCAAGTCGTCCAACTCCATTGATGGGTGGGATTCCGTGCTGTCCATCTTACAGATGCCCGCGGGTGTGCCCGTGGCCACGGTGGCCCTCAATGGGGCGCGCAATGCCGGCATCCTGGCTGCGCAAATCCTGGGAAGCGACCATAAGCCATTGGCCAAAAAGCTGGATGCTTTCAAAAAATCGCTGGAAAAAAAAGTATTGAAATCCGTACAGCAGATAGAAAAGAGAGGCTGGAAATCGGTGCACTGACGGGAACGGATTGCAAATGTATCTGACAACATGAAACCGGATCAGAAAGGTTGGCTGAAAGAATACCTGGAGTTTCGACAGGACTTGCTCAAAGACCTCGCCAATGAGAGTCGGGCCGCCTCGCATCCCGAGCACTCCCTCTACCGCGTCATCCAACCCACCGGGTTGATGTATGGCCAATCGGCCGGGGCACTGGATCATCCCAACTCGCAGGATTGGGACGAGAAAGACCGCATGAAAATCCTGCTGGCCGAAAGCCTGATCAGCAGCTCGCTCCTGTTTTATGACAAGCCGATCAAAAATCCGGATGAGCTTTCGCAAGTGATTGTGAAAACGATGGAGAACATCGGGAATTTCTACAACAAGATTTTCCCCGAGCTGGCCACGCCCACCAAAACACTTTTTGGCCGCAAGAAAAGCCCGTTGGAGTTGGCCGAAAGGATATTGGACAAGCGCATTGAGCATACGGCCGAGCACAACAAAAATTTTTGGACGCAGTTTTTCCATAACAGCCTGCTGTTTTTGGATATTTTCATTTTTGGCCAGTGGATTCACACCAATGCCGACCGCATCGTTTCCGACTTTTTCCGGTACGAGCGCGAAGAGCTGCGCTTTTCCGTAGTGAAAGTAATTGCCGCAGCGGCCCATGCCAACCATACCATTGAGTTTGAAGAACGGAAACTGCTGGATTATTTTTTGCAGACGGCCGGCCTTTCGGGCGATCGGAAAAAAGAAGCCCAGAAGATATTTGAAACAGGCATCGACATTGAAGGCATCAACCTGCCCACCAACAACTCCTGGATACTCAAAAAGTATTTTTTGGAGATGGCCATCCTGACCATTTGGGCCGATAAACGCGTGGAGGAAAACGAGACGGATTTTCTAAAACGACTGGCCGAATATCTGGGCTTTAGCAACGATGATCTGGACAACAGCCTGATGGCCATTGAAGGGTTTGTGCTGGAGCACTGGGAGCAATTGAATCACTTGCAGAATAAAAAAGACTATCAGGAAGTAAGCGAGCAGTTTATCAAACGCATGGCCCGCATTGCCGACAACAACAAAAACCGGTTGCTGAAGGAAGCCCAGGAAAGCCACGCGCTGATGCGGCTGCTGGAGAAGGCCAAGTCGCAAGAACTGGACGAACAAGAGAAACAGGAAATGCAGCACCAACTGATCCTGATGCTAAAAACCATACCCACCTTTGTCATTATCTCACTGCCCCAGCGGTTTCTTACGCTGCCGATACTGATGAAGATTTTGCCCAAAAACTTTTTCGGTCAAGTGTAGCTGCGCGGCCACGCCCAGCATGCACACCGGCCGTTTGTCGGGTCTGGCGCCCCCGCTAAACCGATCCCTTTGATTTGTAGCTAAAAATTCGCTTCTTTAACTGAGTAAACTCGGGCGCGCCCCATAACCCGATGGGGACGTCCGGCCGCTGATGTGAACCACAGACGGTTTATGATCAGTCGGTTGTTGTGAATGAACGGTGTTGTTCGATCTCGTGAGGCTGTGTGCGGGAGTTAGTCATACTATCCCGCATGTTTCGGTTTTCAAACGATTTCGTGATGGCTGTGCTGCTGCGCAAGATAAAAGCCGTTGGGCAACCGAACTGCTTGGTTGGCCGATGTGTTTGTATCCACACGCGATGTTCGCAGCATGATGAAAAAAAAGGGAGTGTTTTTGCTTTTTCTTTTGGCCGCCTGTGCGGATGTGTGGGAGTATAGCCCCAAACAAAAATTTGATCGCGATAGCCCGGTGGGCGTAAACACCCAAGGGGTTGAGCGGATACTTTCCACCCCGGGCGATGATACCGTGTCGTTTGTGTTTATCGGAGATGCCCAGCGGTTTTACGAAGAGCAGGAGCATTTTGTGGCCAAAGTCAACACGCTGCCCAACCTGGATTTTGTCATCGTGGCGGGAGATATCGCTGATTTTGGGCTTTTGCAGGAACTGGAATGGGCCCACAGCAGGCTATCCAAGTTGAAGGTGCCGTACCTCACGGTCATCGGCAACCACGACATCGTGGGCACGGGTGAGCAAGCCTTTACGCGATTTTATGGACCGCTCAATTACAGTTTCACCTTCTTGGGCTACAAGTTTGTCTTTCATAACACCAATAGCAAAGAGTACGCCACGGCCATCGTGCCGGACATGAATTGGCTGGCCCGCGAAGTTACGGACCCGCAAGCGAGCTATGTGGTGGGAGTTTCGCACGTGGCGCCCTTCGATGCCGATTTTGCGCGCAGCTTGGAAATGGAGTACGCCACGCTGCTCCGCAACCAGCCGAATTTTTTGGTATCGCTGCATGCGCACCAACACCGGCATAGCGATGGGTACCCCTACCAAGACGGTGTGCGCTATGTGGTGGCGCATCATTTTGAGGCCCGTGAATTCGTGCACTTTAAATTGATCAACGGCCAGCTTATCAAAACCATTCAGCCATTTTAATGAAAACCCGGGTTCTATTGATTTTGTGTGGGGCGATGCTGGGTGCCGGGGCGCGAGCGCAAAATCGCTCGGCCTTGTCCCCCGATTTTTACACGGCCCAATTTGCCGGCAGCATCGGATACATCAGTGTGGGTGCGGGCTATACTTTTTTCAAAAACAAAATGGACGTGAGCCTGCACTATGGCTTTGTGCCCAAGCGAATGGGTGGCGAGTTTCACATCGCAACCGCCCGTTTTGTCTACCAACCGTGGCAGTGGCCCATTTCGAAACGGCTAACCTTATCGCCTTTCAATACGGGTATCTTTATCTCGTACCATGCGGATAGCGATTTGAGCACCTCATGGCCATCGCGGTATGAAGACGGCTACTATTGGTGGCAGACGGCCATCCGGTTTCACCTGCTTTGGGAACAACGCCTGTCGTTTGCTTTGAACGGTGGACGATTCAGCCACCTTCAGGTGTTTACGCAACTCAACACCAATGAGCTGTATGCGATCAGCTATTTGTTGAATACCGGCTCCATCAAACCGAGCGAGTTTGTCAAATTGGGCATGGGAGTGCGTGTGGCACTGCGCTAAGAAGCCTCCCGTTGCGCGGGTCGGTCAATCCGATAACTCTTTCGACTCGGCCGCTTTCTCCTTCTGCGGAATCAAGATCGAGAAAATGATGGACAACGTGAGCGTGGCGATAATGATCGAGAACGACAACGTAGGGGGCACGTGCACCAAAATATCGGGCAGGTAGCCCTCGCCCATTTCCATCAGCATCTTGGCACCGATAAAGAACAAAATGATCGAAAGCCCTTTTTGCAACAGGTAAAACTTGTCGATGATGCCCGAGAGCAAAAAGAACATAGCGCGCAGGCCCATCACGGCAAAGATATTCGAGGTATAGATGATAAACTCCCAGTCGGTGATGGCAAAGGCTGCGGGGATGGAATCCACCGCAAAAATCAAGTCGGTGGTCTCGATCAGCACGATCACCAAAAACAGCGAGGTAAACATGATCTTGCCATCGACCTTCACAACGAAACTGCCGCCCATATCGTCTTTGGTAATGGGCAGGTATTTGCGGCAAAACCGCAAAATCGGGTTCTTTTCCGGGTCGATCTTTTCGTCACTCTCTTCAAAATAGATCTTGATGCCCGAGTAGATAAGGAAGACACCAAATACATACAGTATCCAGTGGAAATGGTGGATCAGGTAGGCCCCCACAAAGATGAAGATGCCGCGGAAGACGACCGCGCCCAAGATGCCCCAGAACAATATCTTATGAAAATATTCCTCTTTTACCTGGAAGTATTTTAGGATGAGCAAAATGACAAAGATGTTGTCCACCGACAGGGCATACTCGGTCAGGTAAGCCGTGAAGTAAAAAATCATGGCATCCTGCCCGCTGATGGTCTCCACCAGGCCATCGCGCTCGCGCGAGTAGGGGCCATCATAATAGACAAACACCCCGTACAGCGTACTGATCAACACCCAGAAGATGGATTGATACAAAGCCGATTTGGTGGTGATTTTGTGGGCTTTTTTATTAAAGAACCCCAGGTCAATGACCATAAATGTCAAAATCACCAAACCGAAAACGAGGTAGAGGATTTCCTGCCGGGTTACCTCATGGCTAAAAATCTTCAGAAGGAGCATGTATGTTTTCGGTGGATATTGGGGTTAAAAAAGAGGTGATTATCGGCTCAAATGGCTGGTAATCACCTCCAATTCAAAGTAAAAATACAAATATATTTTATTCGCAAATGGTACGTGTGTAGTTTATCCGAAGGGGTTGGAAAAGGAAACCCAAAAACCTCCTTTTTATTGGCATTTGCCACAAATGCCCTGTACCAATAAATTCAATTCCTGAGCTTGGTATCCCTTGGGCAGCCGCACCCGTGGCACTTCCACCTCGTCCAGGCAACTGGTTTGGCCGCACCGTGTGCACTTGAAATGAACGTGCTCATGGTGGTGTACGTGATCGTGGCATTGCTCGCTGCAAAGCGCGTATTTCAGGCTTCCACCATCGTCCAGCACCTTGTGGATCATGCCCTTGTCGAGAAAGGTTTTCAGGGTGCGGTACACCGTTACCCGGTCAAAATCGCTTGAAACCTCCTGCTCAATGTCCGAGTAGGAAAGGGCGTGTGGATATTTTGTGAATAACTTTAATATCGCCTCGCGGCTATGGGTGGAACGCAGCTTGTTGTCCCGCAGGAGCGTTTCTTGTGATTTCATAAACCTTACATGAAGGCTTCGGCCTGCATGGCCAGCAAATTACGATAAATACCGTTTTCGAGTTGGTTCAGTTGTGCATGCGAGCCTGCCTCGGCAATGCGCCCGTCTTTGATCACCAAAATGCGGTCTACCTCGCGGATGGTGCTCAGGCGGTGGGCAATGACCAACGTGGTGCGGTTTTCCATCAGGTTTTCCAGCGCTTGCTGTACCAGCCGTTCCGATTTGGCGTCCAGCGAACTGGTGGCCTCATCCAAAATAAGGATCGTGGGATTTTTTAGGATGGCGCGCGCAATGGCCACCCGCTGCCGTTGCCCCCCTGACAGCTTCACGCCCCGGTCGCCCACCAATGTGTTCAGCCCTTCGGGAAAGCGTTCGATAAACTCCCAGGCGTTGGCTTTTTTTGCTGCCGCGATGATCTCGTCTTCGGTGGCGTTGGGTTTTCCGTAGGCAATGTTCTCGCGGATGGTACCCCCAAAAAGCAATACTTCCTGTGGCACAATGCCCACGTTCTGCCGGTAGGCAGTGAGTGGATAGTTTTCGATGTTGACGCCATCCACCGAAATGGTGCCGCTGCGCGGGGCATAAAAACGCATCAGCAAGTTGATGATGGTAGACTTGCCCGAGCCACTGGGTCCTACCAACGCAATTTTTTCGCCCGGCAGCACCTCCAGCCGTAAGGACTTGAGCACCTCCACATCAGCCCGGGTAGGATAAAAAAATGACACGTCTTCAAAAACGATGTGTCCTTTTAGCGCCTGAGCCAGCGGGGTGGGTGCTGTATTGGCGGAGCGTTCATCGGGCTCGGCAAGAATTTCCAGGATGCGCTCGGACGCGCCAATGGAGCGTTGCAACTGGCTGTAGATATCACTAAGCCCGGCAATGGAGCCTCCGATAAAGGCGGTGTAAAGCACAAAGGAGAAGAGCTCGCCCACTTCCAGGCTTTGGCTTTGCACCAGGTAGGCACCAAACCAGCCCACGGCCACGATGCCCCCAAACAGGGCCACGATGGAAAAAGAAATAAAGGCCGCACGGTACTTGGCGGTGCGCAGGGCAGTAGCCACCACCTCGCCCAGCGATTGGCGGTAGCGCAACGCCTCAAAAACCTCGTTGGTAAACGATTTCACCACGGCAATGGACTGGAGCGTTTCTTCCACGATCACGTTGGCGCTGGCCAACTGGTCTTGTGTTTTGCGCGACATGCCGCGGATGAACTTGCCAAAGAACAGCGCGGCAAAAATCAGCAGCGGAAACGTGAGCATCATAAAGCCCGTGAGCTTGGGCGTGATGACCAAAATGACGGCCGTGCCCAGCACCAAAACCAACCCTTGGCGCAGCAGTTCGGCCAGCGTGATGGTGAACGTATCGTGCAGGGTGCCCACATCAGAGGTGATGCGGCTCATCAACTCACCCACCCTGCGCTTGTCGTAAAACGATTGGGGCAACCAAACAAGTTTTTCATAAAGTGCCTGCCGCAAATCGGCCAGGCTTTTTTCGCTCACCCTGGAAAATGTGGTGACGCGGGTAAACGAAAACACGCTTTGCACCAGCAAAATGCCCATGAGCACCAAGGCGATTTGGTTGATGGAGGTAAGGAAAAAGTCGGATTTCCCTTGGGCCACGTCCAGCAGCTTGCCGGCAAAAAATGGAAACGCCAGCAAGGTGCCGCTCGATAAGGCCAACGACACCAGCCCCAAAACAAAGGTGCCCCGGTAGGGTTTCACAAACCGATAGATGCCCAGCAACCGCTGAATGCCCTCTTTCGTGATTTTCTTTTTGTCGTTCTCCCCGGTTTCGGCAAACCGGCCGCCTCGTTTCGCCATAGATACTTTACAGACGCAGTGTCGTTAGATTTTAGTGCAAAGGTAGTCGGCCGTTAGCGCCACACCATTTTTCCGGCAATGGAAAATGTGACGGAATCCGCCAGCACCATTTTTTGATAGCCCGTTACGGAGTAGTCGGTAATCACGGGCCGGCCATCGCGCTCGGCAAAGATGAGCTCCAGTTGCCGCTGGGTGGTGTAAAAAGTGTTCAACTCTTGAAACGTGGCCCGGATGGCCCTTAGTTGGTCGGGGTTGTTCAGGTAATAAAATGCCACCTCGGGCACAGGCACCGCTTGTCGTGAAAGATAGCGCTTGACCGTCAGGTTGCTGTGGGGGTCTTGCTCAATGGTAATGGCATAGGTATCGGCAAAAGCCGGTTTTTGAAACGCATCAAGCGGAAGGAACACATCCCATTCGCGTTTGAGCGTGGGGGCGTCAAACGCTAGAAACGTGGTGTCCGCGTTGTCGTCCACCCGCGCATATTTTTCGATACCCGAAGGACGAACGCGATACGCTTGGGTCTGCGCCTGCAACAGACTGTCAAAATACAATTGGCGTGTGCTGCCTGTTTGCCGGCCACACGCACCCGCCAGCACGATCCACGCGGCCAAGGGCAAAAGACTACGCATCGATGAGGACCGTGCCGGTCATTTCGCGAGGTATGGCAAGGCCCATAAGCGTAAGGATGGTAGGTGCCAAGTCACCCAATTTTCCGTTTTTCAGACGCCCCTTGTATGCATCGTCCACCAAGATGCAAGGCACTAAGTTGGTGCTGTGCGCGGTGTTGGGCGTGCCATCGTCATTGATCATCACATCGGCATTGCCATGGTCGGCAATGATGATGACGCTGTACCCATTCTTGCGGGCCGCTTCGGTCACGGCTTCATTGCATTGGTCCACCGTTTCGCAGGCTTTGACGGCCGCGGCAAACACGCCCGTGTGGCCCACCATGTCGGGGTTGGCAAAGTTGAGGCAGATAAAATCGGCTGACTTTTTTTCCAGTTCGGGGATGATCTGGTCGCGGATGTCGCGCGCGCTCATTTCCGGCTGCAGGTCATAGGTGGCCACCTTGGGCGAAGGGCAGAGGATACGCGACTCGCCCGCAAAAGCCTCTTCACGCCCCCCCGAGAAAAAGAACGTGACATGCGGGTATTTTTCGGTCTCCGCGATGCGTATCTGTTTTTTGCCGGCCTTGGCCACGGTTTCACCCAGGGTGTTTTCCAAATTGTCTTTGTCAAAGATCACGTGTACGCCTTTGAACGAATCGTCATAGTTGGTAAGCGTGACGTAGTGCAGCGGAAGTTTCTTCATCTGCTGCTCGGGGAAGTCTTGTTGTGTCAGGGCTTGTGTTATTTGTCGGCCCCGGTCGGTGCGGAAGTTGAAACAAATGACCACATCGCCTTCGCGGATAACGGCCACGGGGTTGCCCTGCTCGGTGGCAATGATGGGCAGGATAAACTCATCCGTAACGTTGGCATCATACGATTTTTGCACGGCCGCCAGTACGTCAGTGCTGTGCTCGCCCGTACCTTTCACCAAGGCATCATACGCCAGCTTCACGCGCTCCCACCGTTTGTCGCGGTCCATGGCATAGTAGCGGCCTATTACTGTGGCAATTTTGCCGGTGGTCTTGGCCAGGTGTTGTTTCAATTCTGTCAGATACGCATAACCCCCTTTGGGATCCGTATCGCGGCCATCCGTAAAGGCATGGACAAACACATCCTTTACGCCACGCGCCTGTGCAATGCTCACCAACCCTTTCAAGTGGTTGATGTGCGAGTGCACGCCCCCATCCGACAAAAGCCCGATCAAGTGTACGGCTTTGCCGTTTTTCTTGGCGTATTCATAGGCTTCAACCAACACCGGGTTTGCGTCCAGCTCTTTTTCTTCGATGGCTTTGTTCACCCGCACCAAGTCCTGATACACCACGCGCCCCGCACCAATGTTCATGTGGCCTACTTCGGAATTGCCCATCTGCCCTGCAGGCAGGCCCACCGCCAGGCCAGAGGCCTCCAGTTTGCTGTGCGGATACTTTTGATACAATGAACGGATATAGGGTGTGTGGGCGGCATCCACGGCCGATACCTTTGGATTAGTGGCAATGCCCCAGCCATCTAAAATCAGTAGGAGTACTTTCTTTTGCATATGTAATGGTAGCAGCAAATATAGGTACGTATACAGGCGTTTTTGTAGCCATCTGGTGAATCGACCATGAGACGGTTCATTTTTTGGCAATAATTTTACACAATGGCCAGTATGGCATACTTTTGGTGCCTGTTGTAGGTTATGAAAATGGTAAACGTGTTTTTGACGGTAGCGTGCGTGTTGTTGGCGTTTTTGGGCAGGGCGCAATCGGATGCGTTCGCCCCGGTGCGAGAGGCTGTCAAGTCGGCCAATGCCGATGCGCTCAGCCGCCAGTTCAATTCCTCTGTCGATGTTACGCTGGATGGCCCTGTGACCACGTATAGCCGGGCGCAGGCCAAATTGGTATTTCAAAAGTTTTTTGAGCAAAACCCTGTTGCCGAATTTGCCGTGGTGCACACCGGCTCGTCAAAGGGTGGGTTGCAGTTTGCCTTGGGCCGTTACGTCAGTGGCACGCAAAAATACAATGTCATCATCCGCGCCCGCGAACAGCAGGGCAGTTTCCTCGTGCACGAAATCTCGTTCACCAAAGAGGAAAAGTAACCGGGTGTAGTCCCGCGGTGGCGTATTCCCATTTCTTGTTTGACTAAATCGGGGCATCAGGCCCTGCGCCATCCGCCAGTGAAAACTTGTTCTATAAAAAGTATTTTTGGGGATGAACCTTCCCTTCCTCACCGACCAGGCCATTCACACCTTTATCGACCGGGCATTGGCCGAAGACATCGGGGAGGGCGATCACTCCGCCCTGGGTGCGGTGCCCGAGCACACCGAAAGCAAAGCGCGATTGCTGGTGAAAGACGATGGCCTGCTGGCGGGCGTGGCGATGGCGCAAAGAATTTTTCAACGTTTTGACTCTCGCTTGTCGGTGGAGGTTTTCATGCATGATGGGCAACCGGTCAAAAAAGGCGATGTGGCTTTTGTCGTGAGCGGCCCTGCGCGGTCTATCTTGTCTACCGAGCGGTTGGTGCTCAACTGCATGCAGCGGATGAGCGGCATTGCCACGTACACACGCAAGCTGGTGCAACTCATCGAAGGTACGGGCGCACAGTTGATGGACACGCGCAAAACCACCCCCAACTTTCGCCTGCCGGAAAAATGGGCCGTGGCCATTGGCGGAGGACGTAACCATCGGTTTGCATTGTATGACATGGTCATGCTCAAAGACAATCACAACGACATGGCGGGGGGCATCACCGCGGCTGTGGAGCGCACGCGCGTCTATTTGAACCGCATTAACAAACCCCTGAAGATGGAAGTGGAAACGCGGAACCTGCAAGAGGTAAAGGAAGCGTTGGCACTGCACGTGGACGTGATCATGTTGGACAATATGAGTTTGGAGGACATGAAAAAGGCCGTTGCGATCATTGGCGGTTCTTGCCGGACCGAAGCCAGTGGCGGCATCACCGAGCAGACCTTGCGGGCGGTGGCGGAATGTGGGGTAGATTATATTTCGGTGGGGGCGCTCACGCATTCGGTCAAAAGCTTGGATCTGAGCCTGAAAGTCATCCGCTGATGTTGAGAATATGTTCCGTGCCTACGGCACTCGAACGCGTGGTGTGTGACATCGTGCTACCGATAGGTCATGCCTAACGGCATTTCTCATCGCTCCGTTAGGAGCGGGGTATCGGTAGAAAAGATTGGTAAATAGAACAATCGTAATCCCGTGCCACGCCTAACGGCATTGATCGTAGCTCTGGTGGGGTGAAAAATTGAATTCATTCTTGGATGTTGGGAATATGTTCCGTGCCTACGGCACTCGAATCCTGTGTGTGCGACCCCTTGCTACCAATAGGCCATGCCTAACGGCATTTGTCATCGCTCCGTTAGGAGTGGGCTATCGGTAGAAAGGTTGGCAAACAAAAACAATCGTAATCCCGTGCGCGGGATGGCATGTGAAACAACGGGGCATGTTGACCATCTCGCAGCTGCGTTAGGAGCAGCCATTAACGTTCACATATAGGTGTTGGATGTGTCGTGCCTACGGCACTCGAACCCGTGTTTGTGGCACCGTGCTACCGATAGGTCATGCCTAATGGCATTTCTCATCGCTCCGTTAGGAGCAGGCTATCGGTAGAAAGATTGGCAAACAAAAATAATCGTAATCCCGTGCGCGGGATGGCATGTGAAACAACGGGGCATGTTAACCATCTCGCAGCTGCGTTAGGAGCGGCCATTAACGTTCACATCTAGGTGTTGGATGTGTCGTGCCTACGGCACTCGAACGCGTGATGTGCGACACTAAGCTACCGATGTGCCATGCCTAACGGCATTTCTCATCGCTCCGTTAGGAGCGGCATGTTGGTAGAAAGATTGGTAAACAAAAAATCGTAATCCCGTAGGGATGGCACGTGAAACAACGTGCCATGTCGACCATCTCATGGCTCCGTTAGGAGATGCCATTGACGTTCATATCCAGATGTTGGCTGTGTCGTGCCTACGGCACTCGAACACGGGATAGGCGACATCATTCTACCGATGTGCATGCCTAACGGCATTTCTCATCGCTCCGTTAGGAGCGGTATGTTGGTAGAAAGATTGGTAAACGAAAAATCGTAATCCCGTAGGGATGGCATGTGAAACAGTGTGGCATGTTGACCATCTCGCAGCCCGTTAGGAACGTCCATTGACGTTCATATCCAGATGTTGGGTGTGTCGTGCCTATGGCACTCGACCTACATATGAGCAACATCATTCTACCGATGTGCCATGCCTGCGGCATTCATCGTAGCCCAGATAGAATGAAATATTGAATTGATTCGTTAGTGCTGGGAATATGTGTCGTGCCTACGGCACTCATTATTGCTCCGTTAGGAGCACAATATCGGTAGCTGTTTTGCGAACGGTTTAATCCAATCCCGTAGGGATGGCATGTGAAACATATAAAAAACACAATCAAGAAAAAGCCAGTCGCGGGCGATAGCATTGGCGTGGGCGCTCTTTTGGGTGACAGCCCACGCATCGGGCCAAAAACCTTCCATCTCATGTGAAATGCATCCCCTATTTTGGGGGATGTGTCCGTGACCGGGCATTTCTGTCCGTTATCGCTTACACAGCAAAAATAATATCTCTTTTTCGCGCCATTTTCTCGGTTTCTCCTTGGCACCGCTTTTGAACTTGGCAACTGTTTATACCTTACGCCATGCTCAAAAGTTACCTCCTCATTGCCGTGCGCAGCTTGCGCAGAAACAAACTCCATGCTTCCATCAATATCATCGGCCTGGCTATCGGCATGGCTTGCTGCATCCTCATCACCCTGTTTGTGCAGTTCGAGCTCAGCTACGACCGCCACAACAAAGCGGCCGACCGCATTTACCGGATGGCTATCAACCTGGAGGCCAACAACTGGGCTATCTCTGCCTTCCCCATAGGCAGGCTCTTGCAAGACAATTTTGGCGAGGTGGAAAAATTTACGCGTATCAAACCCAGCGAAATAGCTGTGCGCAATGCCGAAGCCGACATCAAAAACAAAGAGCAGGTATTCTTTGCCGATTCGTCTGTCTTTGATGTGCTGGACATTCAATTGCTACAGGGTGATCCTGCCACAGCTCTGGCCGAAGTGAACTCTATGGTGCTGACACCCGAAAAAGCCAAGGCTTATTTTGGCGATGCCGATCCGATAGGCAAAACACTGACCCTCCTCAACAACGGCACCGAGTACAAAATCACGGGTATCTTCAAACCAATGCCTGCCGCCTCGCATGTGCACATGAACATCATGGTATCGTCCGATAACTTTGAACCCATGCGCCCCGGCTCGCCCCAAGGGTGGAGCTACCTCACCAATCACTACACGTACCTCGTGCTGCCCTCGGGCATCGACCCGGTCGCCTTTGGAAAAAAGATTTCCGAGTTTATGGACAAGCAAGAGCAACGTACGGCCGACATGCCAAAAAATGATTTGGTGTTGCAGCCGCTCACGTCCATTCATTTGCATTCTCACCGCGGGTTGGAGGTGGAAGCCAACGGCAACATGAACACTGTTTACATCATGTCGGCTGTGGCGTTCTTTATCTTGATTATCGCCTGCATCAACTTCATGAACTTGACCACCGCACAGTCGCTCAAGCGCGCGCGCGAGGTGGGCATCCGGAAAGTGGTGGGCAGCCGTAAAGCCCAGTTGGTGTTTCAGTTTTTGAGCGAGTCAGTGGTGATCAGTTTTGTGGCCTTGTTGCTGGCCGTGTTCATTCTGGTGCTGGTGGTGCCCGCGTTCAATGATATCTCGGGCAAATCCTTGGTGGTAAACCCGCTCGAAAATGGTTTCGTGCTGATCTTGTTTGCGGCCATTACGTTTTTTGTGGGCGTGCTGGCGGGTACCTATCCCGCTTTCTTCTTATCCAGTTTTAAGCCTACGCTGGTGCTCAAGGGCAATTTTGTCAGTAACGCCAAAGGGCAATGGCTGCGCAAAGGGCTGGTGGTGTTTCAGTTTGCCATTGCCTTTGTGATTATGGTGGGCACGTATGTCATCTACGACCAGCTTGACTTCATGCTCAACAAAAACATGGGCTTTGACCGGGAGCAAACGTTGGTGCTGCGCCTGCCGCAAGACAGTATTGGCGACTTGACGCTGAAAAACGAAATGCGCAACGTGGCGGGCGTACAAAGCGTGACGCGCTTTTTGGAGGTGCCCGGCAAGATGGTACGCACCACGGGCTTCTGGTATGAAGGCGTAAAAGACAATACACCCGAAAACCTCTACTTTTTCAGTGGCGATGCCGACCTGCTGGAAACGATGGGCATGACGATGAAAACCGGCCGCTACTTCCATGAAGATACCAAGCAGTTTCACAAAGAGTTTGTCATCAACGAGACGGCCGTCAAACATTTTGGCTGGAAGCTGGACGAAGCCGTGGGCAAACTGATCAGCATCGGTCCGCGGGGCGAAGACCCGGGCAAGGTGATCGGGGTGATCGAAGACTTCCACTTCAAGCACCTGCACGACAAAATTGATCCGCTGGTGATGTTCTTGGAGCCCTTTTATGAAGGCACGTTTATGGCATTGAAAGTAAAAACAGACGACATGCAGCGCATGGTGGCGCAAATCGAAAACACATGGAAGGCCACCGTGCCGCAGTATGATTTTGAGTACCAGTTTTTGGACGAGTCGTTTGATGCCTTGTTTGACCAGGAGCGCAGACTCGGTCAATTGTTTGGCATTTTTTCGGGGTTGGCCATTTTTGTCTCCTGCCTGGGGCTGTTTGGCCTGGCTTCGTTTACGATGGAGCAAACGCGCAAATCGATGGCCGTACGCAAGGTGCTGGGCGCCTCGGTGTCCAATCTGGTGCTGATGATGTCGCGCGATTTTTTGAAGCTGGTATTGATCGGGTTGGCCCTCGCGGCACCGGTTGCCTATTACGCCATGGACCGGTGGTTGAGTGGCTTTGCCTACAATGTGGGTTTTACGTGGACGGTGTTCCTCTATGCCGCCCTGGCGGGGGCATTGGTGGCGTTTGCCACGGTAAGCTATCATTCGCTCAAAGCGGCTACCACCAATCCCGTGAACTCGTTGAAGGAGCAGTAGCCCAACCATTCCCCCGCGCCCGTGTTTTATCAGGCACATGGGCAAACCGGAAGTCAACGTGGTATGGTTCAAGCGCGACTTGCGTCTGGCGGATCATGAGCCGCTGGCGTTGGCCACGCGCACAGGCAAGCCTCTTTTGCTGATCTACGTGTTTGAGCCCCCGCTGATGGCCGCGCCCGAAAGCGACCCGCGCCACTGGCGGTTTGTGCACCAAAGCCTCGAAGACATGAACGGGCAACTGGCCAGGCATGACACGCGCGTGTTTGTCTTTCATGCCGAAGTCTGCGAGGTGTTTCGCACATTGCTCGGCCACGTGTCCATCCATACGGTGTTTAGCCATGCCGAAACGGGCTTGGCCGTTACGTATGCACGCGACAAGCAGATGAATGCCTTCTTCCGGGCGCATGAGATAATGTGGCACGAAAGCGACTATGCGGGCGTGAAGCGCGGCATCCGCAACCGAAAAAACTGGAACAAGCGCTGGTATACCGTGATGGGTGCGCCCACACAAGAACCCGATTGGACGCGCGCCCGGTTTGCTTCGTTGCCCGATGTGGTGTTGCAGGATATACCAAATAAGAAGCTGCCTGCGGAAGTCGCTCAGCCCAACGCCCACATGCAGCCGGGAGGGGAAACCAATGCGCATAAGTATTTAAAGACGTTTCTTACCTCTCGGGCGGCCCACTACAACAAATCCATTTCCAAACCGCTGGCCAGTCGTACGGGGTGCAGCCGCTTGTCGCCCTATTTGGCGTGGGGCAACCTGTCGGTGCGGCAGGTGTACCAGGCTACGATGGCAGCCGTGGGCAAGGTGCCGTATGCGTTTCAGTTGAAAAGTTTTGCCTCGCGGCTGCGGTGGCATTGTCATTTCATTCAGAAGTTTGAGAATGAAGAGCGTATGGAGTTTGAGAACGTGAACCGCGGCTTTGACGCGATCCGTACCGAGTGGAACGAAGCGCATTACCTCGCGTGGGAACAGGGCCGCACCGGCTACCCGTTGGTAGATGCGTGTATGCGCTGTGTAAAAGAAACCGGCTACCTCAACTTCCGCATGCGTTCAATGGTGGTCTCTTTTCTCACCCACCACTTGTGGCTGCATTGGAAACGCGGGGCTGTATTTCTGGCCAAACAGTTTTTGGATTTTGAACCGGGCATTCACTATCCGCAATTTCAAATGCAGGCGGGCGTCACGGGCATCAATACCATCCGCATCTACAACCCAGTGAAACAATCAAAAGACAACGATGCGGAAGGCGATTTTATACGCCAATGGGTACCTGAACTTCGTGCGCTCCCCACCTCATTGCTGCACGAGCCGTGGCTGATGACCGAGATGGATCAGCAACTGTACCGTTGCGTACTGGGTACGGACTATCCTGTACCGGTGGTGGACATTCAAAGCACCTATAAACACGCTTCCGCGGAATTATACCGCATGAAAAAAAACGGGCTGGTGCGAAGCGAAGCCGAACGTATTTTGAAAAAGCACACCACCGAGCACCGGATGCAATAGCTGATGGCGTGAGGGCTTGTTAAAGGTTAGTGCGCCACGCTTTTTCTCATGATTTAACAAAAACTCACAAATGAGACAAAAGCAAAAGGCCATTAATCTTTTTCATACCTGTAATTAATAACTTTCATCGTCCAGGTTTAGCCCTCTCACCGATCAGCTATACTACTTTTACTCCATGATTGAAATCAAACATCTAAAACTTGTAGACACGGTCTCAAAAGTTGGTTCCCTTACAAAAGCAGCCGAGGAGTTATTTCTGACACAATCTGCGCTCAGCCATCAATTGAAAGAATTGGAAAGCCATCTCGGTGTTGAGATTTTTCATCGGGTCAACAACCAGCTTCACTTTACGCCTGTGGGCAAGGAGTTTCTCGAAGCGGGAAAAGACATCCTTCAACAGATGAGAATACTTGAAGACAGGCTACAACAACTCCGCATAGACCAGCTCAGGAATTACATTCATGGTTATTCCGAGGAGGAAACAAAACGCCTGAATGATCAAGCTACCTCTATCTCTGAACTTCTTCATTGGGATTCGCTCTGGCCACAAGGGTCAGTTGTGCTCGAAGCCGGGTGCGGTGTGGGCGCACAGACCGGTATCATCAGCCCCAAGAACCCAGATGTAAAATTTGTAAGTATTGATCTGTCCGAGAAATCATTGTCGAAGGCAATGCAAATGGTGAATGAACTTGGTCTTACGAATGTTGAACTTAAACTTGCTGATGTTTTTGAAATACCTTTTGCGGATAGTTATTTTGATCATGTATTTGTTTGCTTTTTGCTGGAACATCTCTCTGACCCTGGCAAAGCACTGCTCGAATTGAAACGGGTCCTAAAACCCGGGGGTACCATCACCGTGATTGAGGGCGACCACGGTTCAACCTATTTCCATCCCGACAGTCAGTACGCCCGAAAGGCAATCCAGGCACAGGTCTCTCTCCAAAAATACAATGGAGGTAACGCCAACATCGGTCGCGAACTCTATCCGTTACTCGCTGCTGCCGGCTTCACGGATGTTCACCCTAACCCCCGAATTGTCTACGTTAACGACTCCAAACCCGCTATGGCAGATCTCTTCACCCGAAACACATTCACCGCCATGATCAAAGGCGTGGCTGAAGAAGTCATTTCCAAAAACTTCATTACCAAAGATGATTTTGAGAAAGGCATTAAAGACCTTTATCGCACGACAGAAGGTGGTGGGACTTTTTGCTATACGTTTTTTAAAGTGGTGGCGCGAAAAGCGGTACTTTAGAGAAAGAATTAGCCTAACGAACGCAGTTGATTGCGTACAGAGGCCGAGCACGTGTGCTTATCGACAAAAAGTTGTGATTTGCTCCTGTCTGCCGACAGGCAGGTTCAGATTGTGTTCTTTGATAGATTGCGTACAGAGTAAGGCCGAATTCTTTTGATGCGCCCGAAGTTGTGATTTGCTTTCAGATTGTGTTCTTTGATAGATTGCGTACAGA
>ERZ1066117.450-NODE-450-length-32440-cov-9.140096_pt1 | contig 32440 bp, 28 predicted proteins | sample MGYA00382764_ERZ1066117 | MGnify/ENA primary metagenome ERZ1066117 (study PRJEB33369, sample SAMEA5778347) | biofilm metagenome | biome: Industrial cooling water; feature: Water cooling tower basin; material: Biofilm | place: United Arab Emirates | collected...
TCAACGGCTTCCGCTACGGCCTGCTCGGCGTCAGCGACGTGCCGCTGTGGACGGCGTATGCGGTGATGCTCGGCTTCGTCGTCGCGCTCACGTGGCTGGGCCTGTGGCTGCTGCAGCGCGGCGTGGGCCTGCGGAGCTGATCCGCGCGGCCGACGGCGGCACAGGAATTGACGGCGGCGCCCCCGTGCCGCCGCCGGGCGGCCTTAGACTGTGCCGACCCGAATGGGCGTCCGCAGGAGCGCGACGTGGACCGTGATCGGATCACCGACATCGCTTCCCGCCACCACGTGCAGGCGCACGGGGTCGGCCCGGTGCTGGTCTATGCCCACGGATTCGGCTGCAGCCAGGGCATGTGGGACGCGATCCTGCCCGCCTTTGCCGGCACGCACCGCCAGGTCGCCTTCGACTATGCCGGGGCCGGCCGCGCCGACCCCGCGGCCTTCGACCCGGTGCGCCATGCGCGCCTCGACGGCTATGCCGACGACCTGATCGCCGTCTGCCGGGCGTTCGCTCCGCCCGAGGGCGTGACGCTCGTGGCGCATTCGGTGAGCTGCAGCATCGGCCTGCTCGCCGCCGCGCGCGAGCCGGACCTGTTCAACGACCTCGTGCTGCTGGGGCCCAACCCCTGCTTCGTCAACGAACCGCCGGATTACGTGGGCGGCTTTGAACGCACCGACCTCGAGGCGCTGTTGGACCTGATGGACCGGAACACGATGGGCTGGGCGGACACGCTTGCACCGATCGTGGCCGGGGAAGGCGGGGGCCCGGGCGTCGCCGGCCGGCTGTCGGAAAGCTTCTGTTCGACCGACCCGGTGGCCGCGCGGCGCTTCGCCGAAGCCACCTTCTTCGCCGACAACCGCGAGGACGTGGCGCGCGTCCGCACGCGCTCGCTGGTGCTGCAGCACCGGCACGACGCGCTGGCGCCACTCGCCGTCGGGCGATGGCTGCAGGCGCGCCTGCCCGATTGCCGGATGGAGGTGCTGGACGTCGCGGGCCACTGCGCGCACATGAGCCATCCGCACCTCGTCATCGACGCGCTGCGGAGGCGGCTTGGCGCCTGAGTCGCCGCTGGCCGCGCTGATGCCGCGCCTTCCGGCGCTCGTGGTCGTGACCGACGCGGAGGGACGGCTGCGGGCCTTGACCGGCGAGTGCGCCGACACCCTCGGCCTCGACGTCGGCGCGCTCGACGACATCGGCGCGCTGTTCACGCGGGCCGCGGCGATCTTCCTCGAAACCCACCTCTGGCCGACGCTGCGCCGCTCGGGACGCATCGACGAGGTGTACGTGTCGCTGGCCGTCCCGGGCGGCGGCCGATGGCCCTGCCTGCTGAGCGTGCGCCGCGACGACGACGGGCCGCAGGGGCGCCTCGTGTGGCTGTTCTTTCCCGCCGGCGAGCGGGACCGCTTCGAAGCCGAACTGATCGCGGCCCGATCCTCGGCCCAGCGCATGGCGGAGGCGCTGGAGGCCGCGAATCGTCGATTGCAGGCCCAGGCCGACGCGGAGCGGGAGCGCAATCGCGAGCTGGATGCGCTGGCGCAGACCGACCCGCTGACCGGGCTCGGCAACCGCCGGGCCCTGCAGTCGGCGTTCGAGGACGGGCTGCGGCGCGGCGAGCTCGACGCGGCACCGGAGCCCGGCGCGCTGCTGATGGTCGATGCCGACCACTTCAAGTCGGTCAACGACCGATGGGGCCACGACGTCGGCGACGAGGTGCTCGTGCGCTTCGCCGCGAAGCTGCGGGCGAGCATCCGGCGATCCGACTGCGTCGTGCGGTTGGGCGGCGAGGAGTTCGCCGTGTGGCTGCCCTGCGCCGGCGAGGAGGTCGCGGGCCGCGTGGCGCAGGGCATCCACGAGCGCTCGACGCGGCTTCGGCCCGCTCCGGACGCGGAGCCGATCACCGTCAGCATCGGCATCGCGCTGCTCTCGGACCAGGCCGATCGGACCGACCTCGCGCTGCTGCTCAAGCGCGCCGACGGCGCCCTGTACGCGGCGAAGAGCGGGGGCCGCAACCGCACCTGCCGCGCGGGTCCAGGCTCCGCTTGAGCTCCTCGCGGGCGTGGCCCGGATCGTCGCCGGATTCCGAATGTGGAGGTGAGGGGCAGACCGCCCCGCCCTCTGGAGTCCCCCGATGCCCCCGCGCCACCGCTCCTCCCCTCGCCGCACTCTCCTCCCCCTCGTCGTGGCGCTCGCCGCCGCGCCCACGCTGGCGCAGAGCTTTGGCGACCGCCTCGGCCGCACCGTGCAGCGCGCGGTCGAGAGCGAAGTGCAGCGCAAGGTCGACCAGGAAACCCGCGAGGCCACCCGCTGCGCGCTGGGCGACGAGCGCTGCGCGCGCACAGCGCAGCGGCAAGGCCGCGACGTGGTGTACGTCGATGCGCGGACGTCGACCAGCGGCGCCGCCGCGGGCGCGGCCGGCGCGACCGGTCTTCCGGCGCTCGCCGACGACCCGCGCGCCGACCACCCGGCGGTGTCGCGCTACGCCGGCTCCGAGTGGATCGAGGGCACGAACCGCGCCTTCGACGCCTACGCGCTGATCGTCGGCGTCGAGAACCGCACGCCCGTCACCGAAGCGCTCGAGGGCCGCGTCACCCGCCGCGTCTACCGCAACCCGGGCGGCCGCTCGTCGCTGGAGATCCTGCGCAACTACCGCGCGGCGCTCGAAGGCCAGGGCTTCCGCCTGCGTTGGGCCTGCGACAGCGCCGAGGCCTGCGGCAGCCGCGGGCGCAGCGGCTGGAAAACGGTGAACGGCATGAACCCCGGCGTCGCCGGCGACCTGCGCTACGTGGCGATGCAGCGCAGCGCCGGCGGCGCGACGACCACCGTCGCGGTTGCGGTGAACCCGCAGCGCAGTTTCGTCGACGTGGTCGAAACGGCGGCGATGGACACCGGCATGGTCAGCGCCGAGGCGCTGGGTGCGGCGCTCGACGACACCGGCTCGGTGGTGCTGGACGGCCTGTACTTCGCCACCGGCAGCGCCGAGCTGCTGCCCGAGTCCGACGCCGCCATCGCGCAGGCCGCGGCCCTCCTGCAGTCGCGGCCCGACCTCCGCCTCGACGTGCAGGGCCACACCGACAACGTCGGCAACGACGCCGCAAACCTCACGCTGTCGCGGCGTCGCGCGCAGGCGGTCGCCGACGCGCTGATCGGCGGCCACGGCATCGCCTCGTCGCGGCTCGGCGTGCGCGGCTTCGGCGCGTCGCGGCCGATCGCCGACAACGGCAGCGAGGAAGGCCGCGCGAAGAACCGCCGCGTTGAGCTGGTGCGGCGGTGACGCGGGTGCGGGTCGCCGCGGCGCTCCTGCTGTGGGTCGCGGTGGACGCCGGCGCCGCGCGTCCCGGCCAACCGCCGCCCGCCGACGGGCCACCGCTCGAAATCGTCGATTCCGGATCGCCGGAGGCGGTGGCGCTCGGTGAGCGGATGGAAGGGCTGCCCGACCCGTTCGAGCTGCCGCCGATTCCGGTCATCGAATCGGGGAGCGCGGAAGCGCGCGCGCTCGGCGAGCGCTTCTCGAACCAGGAAGCGCAGCGCCAGCGCGAAGCCGCCTGGCGCCGCGACAGCGCGTTCCCGCCGAACCCCGACACCGTGCCCGGCCGCTACCGCTTCGACCTGCGCCTGCGCCAGCAGGTCGACAGCGCCGACGGGCTGGTCGACATGACCTGCTTCGTCAACTCGCGCGATGCCAGCCTGCTGTGCCCGGACTGGGGCCTCACCGGCTGGACGCTGGGCGTCGAGTCGGCGCAGGGCAAGCTCGACTTCGTGCTGCGCCAGGCCGACGGCGACGTGCTCGCCTGCGGCCAGCACCGCGACTTCGGACCGAGCTGCGTGCAGCTCGGCGAGCAGCTCGGCGCCGACTTCGCGTGGCTGCGCAACATGACGCTGCATCGTGCCTTCCTCGAGTCGATCGCGGGCACGCCGCAGACGCTGGGCGAAGGCCCGCGCGGCCGCGTGCAGGGCGTGCGCGGCCGCACGTCAGACGGCTTCCTGCAGCTCTGGTTCGACCGCCGCGCCAGCCCGATCGCGACACAGATGCCGTGGCTGGGCCTCGGCGTCGGGGTGATGCGCGACGAGCGCGCCCGCGTGCTGCGCACGGTGCGTCGCGCGCGCTTCGAGGGCGCCGACCGCGACGGCGGCGACGTCGTGCTGGACCTGATCGAACTGGAACCCGCACGCATCGAGCGCGATCTCGCCGGCTATCGCGTGGTGACCGCGTTCACGGCGCAGGGGCTCGATGAGTCGATGTCGCTTTCCGCGCAGCTGATGGCGATGCAGCGCGAAGGCGCCGGCATCCGCGCCGAGCTCGATGCCTGCCCCTCGGGACGCGCCGGCAGCGACTGCCGCGCCCACCACCGCGAGCGCCTGAAGGCCCTCGAGCAGCGCGCCCGCGACATGGCGCTCGGCTTCGGCCGCCGCCACGGCCTGCCCGTTGACGACTGACCCCCCCGAAGGAGAACACCATGACGACCCGTTTTGTCCCGTGCACGCTCGCCATCGCGCTGGCCGCCAACGCCGCACTGGTGTCGCGTGCCGATGCGCAAGCGCCGCTCGATTGCCGCGCGGTCGAGGCCATCGGCAACGCGATGCGCGACGAGGTGATCACCGCCATCGAGCGCGACCTCGTCGGCGAGCCGATCGAGATCTCGCGGCGAAAGACGCTGCACCTGCTCGGCGTCGAGGAGGTGCAGTTCCGCGGCTGCCGCCTGCGCGCCAAGGTGCTTATCGACCTCGAACGCAAGCTCCGCCGCGACGCCGCCGGGCACGCGTGGGTGTCCGGCACCGTGCAGTCCTACGGCCTGCGCCCGCAGCCGTGGGTGTGCCTCGACCGCAGACCGCAGGTGGAGCGAATCGAGGTCAGCCACACCGCCAATCTCGGCGAGCGCCTGTACGCGCGCATCGCGCAGCGCACGCTGGCGCCGGACCGCTGCTTTCCGATCGGCGTCGCGCCTTGATTCCTTTCCCCCAGCCCCCGGAGCTCTCCATGCATCCCGTGTCTCGCGCCCTCCCCGTCGCCCTCCGCACCGCGATCACCTTCGGCGCGCTCTCCGTCCTTCCGATGAGCGCCGCCGCCCAGTCCGACCTGCAGGGCTGGTACGCCGGCCTCGACGTCCAGCAGTCGCGGCTGGAGCGTCGCGCGCAGACCACGCTCGACGGCGCGTGGTCGATCGAATCGAACGAGCTCCGCGCTTTCGTCGCCGGGCTCGACCGCGGCGAACGCCGCGACACCGACACCGGCGCGCAGCTCCACGTCGGCTACCTGCACACGCCCGGTGATCGCTGGCTGCTCGGCGTCGAGTTCGGCATCGACAACGGCAGCGGTCGCGTCGATGCGAGCCAGGGCCCGTCGACCTTCCCGCTGAACCCGATCGGCTACCGCACGCAGGCCACGCTCGAGGTCGATCGCATGATGGTGCTGCGCGGCCTCGTCGGGTTCCGCTTCGGCGAATCGCAGGCGCTGTACGCCTCGGTCGGTGCGGCGCGCGGCGAGGTGCTCGCCACCACCGGCCTCACCAGCAACGGTGGCTACGCCAAGGCCGGTCGCTTCGACGGCCACCGCAGTGGCCTGCAGTGGGGCCTCGGCTGGCGCTGGGCGCTGGACGAGCGCTGGTCGCTGCGCGCCGAGTGGCTGCAGACCGACCTCGGCGACCTGACGATCGACAACGCCTACCTGCCCGGCAGCGCCTTCGTCGACCCGCCGTACGGCGAGCGCTACCGCATCGATGTCGAATCGCGGCAGCTGCGCGTGGGCGTCAGCCTCCGGTTCTGACGCCGATGCGCGCTACAGTCATGGGGTCCTTCTCCCCCGGGAGGCCCCGTGAGCCCCGACATCACCCTGCTGCTCGACGCCGGCGCGCGCGGCGACCGCGCGGCACTCGAATCGGCATACACGCAGGTGTATGCCGAGCTGAAGCGGATCGCGCAGGGCCTGCTGCGCGGCCGCGACGACACGCTGTCGCCGACGGTGCTGGTCAACGAGGCCTACCTGCGCCTGTGCGGCGCGCGCGAGGCGCTGACGCCGCAGTCGCGCAAGCATTTCTACGCCACGGCGGCGCAGGCGATGCGCTGGATCATCACCGACCTCGCGCGCCAGCGCGGCGCCGACCGGCGCGGTGGCGACTGGCAGCGCGTGCCGCTCGACGAGCAGCTGCCGGCCGTCGCGATCGACCCCTCGTTTCTGGCACTCGACGCCGCACTGCAGCGCCTCGGCGAGATCGACCCGGCGAAGCGCGAGCTGGTGGAGCTGCGCTTCTTCGCCGGCCTCGACTACCCGGAGCTCGCCGAGCTGCTCGGCCGCTCGGAGCGTTCGCTGAAGCGCGACTGGGCCGCAGCTCGCGCCGCGCTCGTGGTGATGCTCGACGAGGCGTGAGCGTCCGGAGGCCATCGCGATGAGTCCCTCCGACCCCCGGTCGACGCCCGACGACTGGCGCACCGCGCTGGCGCTGCTCGATGCGCTGCTGGACCTCGAACCGTCGGCGCGCGCCGCCGCGCTGGCTGCGAGCGATGCCGCCGAGCCGGTGCGCGAGCGCGTGCGTCGGATGCTCGACGCCGAGGACGCCCGCTGCCTGATCGACGACCCGCTGGTGCCGCTCGACCGCGACGCCGCGGCGGTTGACGCCGGCGCGCGCCTCGGCCGCTGGCAGCTGCTCGATCGCATCGGCCAAGGCGGCATGTCGACGGTGTGGCGCGCGCGGTCGCTGGAGGAACCGGTCGGCCAGCGCGCCGCGTTGAAGCGCCTTGATCCGGCGGTGATGGACGCCGCTGGCCTGCGCCGTTTCGAGCGCGAGATGGGCATCCTCGCCACGCTGCGGCATCCGGGCGTGGCGACGATTCTCGACGCCGGTCGCGCGGCGGACGGCGTGCCGTGGTTCGCGATGACGCTGGTCGACGGCGAGCCGATCGACCGCTGGTGCGCCGCGCATTCGCCCGATCTGCGCACGCGCGTCGATCTGCTGCGGCAGGCCTGCCACGCCGTCGCGCACGCGCATCGCCACCTCGTCGTGCATCGCGACATCAAGCCCGGCAACGTGCTCGTCGACCGCGATGGCCGCGTGGTACTGGTCGATTTCGGCATTTCGCGGCTGATCGAGGACACCCGGCGCGACGGCGACGGCGCGGACGCCACGGGCACCTACGCGTTCACCCCGCGCTTCGCCGCGCCCGAGCAGCGCGTCGGTGGGGCAATCAGCACCGCGACCGACCTCTGGGGCCTGGGCGCGCTGGGGCACTTCATCCTCGGCAACGGCGCGCCGGTGCTGGCCGAAGGGGCCGCAGCCGTCGTGCCCCCGAGCACGCTGCCGGCTGATCTGCGCGCGATCCTGTCGCGCTGCTTGCAGCGCGACCCTGCCGAGCGCTATCGAAGCGCCGACGCCTTGGCCGACGACCTGCAGGCCTTCCTCGACGGCCGCGCCGTGCGCGCGCGCGGCGACGGCCTCGCCTACCGCACCGGCCGCTGGCTGCGTCAGCATCCCGCGGTGGCCGCGCTGTCGGCCGCCCTCGTGCTGAGCCTGCTCGGCGGCGTGGCGGCGAGCCTGCAGCAGGCGCAGCGCGCTGAGGCCGAAGCCGCACGCGCGGTCGAGGCGCAACGCATCGCGGAGCGGCGCCTCTCTGTTACCCGGGAGCTCGTGATGCTCCTTATCCCCGCCAACCTCGCGGACGCTCGCTTGGACCCAGCCGCAGGGATCGATGCCGCGCAGCGCAAGGCCGAGTCAGCACTGGCGGACGACCCGATTGGCCTTGCTCGCGTCGGGTTGATGCTGGTATCGGCAGACCTGCGAGTGGGCCGAGTGGACGCCGCATGGTCACGCCTTGCGACGGTCGCGGCGCGCCTCGAGGCCGCGGAGTCCGTCGATGCGGTGCTGCGCGCCGACGTGCTTTTTGCGCGAGCGAACGTCGCTGCGCGCCAGGACCGGGAGGTCGGCATCGTCGAGGCGGACTATCGGGCAGCCATCGGCCTTTACGAGGACGCCGGAGAATCGCAAGGGAGGCGTGGCGCGCAGCGTGCGCTCGCCGTTTTCCTGAGCGCCGCGGGCCGCGAAGTCGAGGCGCTGGCTGTGCTCGATGAGGCCATGGTGGGATGCCCACGCGGGTGGTCCGACGACGCGGCCTGCATCGACCTGATTTGGCAGCGGGGGGCAGTTCTCCTGCGGATCGGGCGCACGGCCGAAGCCCTTCCGTTGCTGGAGGCGGCGGATACCCACTTTCGCCGCCACCCTCGGGCTGAGGAGGCGGCGCATCTCGAGGTTCGTTGGCTCCTGGCCAGCGCACTTGGACGCCTCGGGCGAGAAGACGACGCGATCCACGCACTGCAACCTCCGCTTGTCGACCTCGACGAGCTCGGTCCCGCGCCGTCGCCCACGCCCCAGCGCGCACTCGGTGCGCTCGCCAGCAATCTCGGCAAGCGAAACCGATTCGCGGAAGCGGTGGTGGCATCACAGCGGGCGATCGAGATGGCCGTTCAGTTACAGGGAGAGGGGTCGAACGAGCACCAGAATGCGCTGACGGCCCTGGCCAACCTCCACTATGGCGCGGGAGAGTGGGAAACCGCGCTTGCGATCTATCGACGCGTTCATCGATTCGCGCTCGCTGCTTACGGCGAGGAACATGCCGCCGTGGCCATCGCCGAGGGCAACATCGGCAATGCGCTCCGAGACCGCGGCGACGCGCTCGCCGCCATGGGCTGGCAGCTGCGCGCTACCGGTCGCATCGCACGCACGCTGGGCGTCGACAACCAGCGCTACGCGCAGCGTTTGTCGAACCTCGCGAGGACGCGCGCCGCGCTCGGCGACTTGTCGGGGGCGAGACGCGATTTCGATGCGGCGATCGCGCTGTACGCCCGCCATGGACAGACCGGCAGTCCGATCCCCGACTACCTCCGAGCCAATCGTGCGGCCGTGCGTTGGTCGCAGGGAGAAACCACGATCGCCCGCGACGAAGTCCTCGGCGGCCTTGATTCCTTGAAAACGGCACGCGGCGAGCGGGACCCGATGGCCTTGGAGGCATTGGGCTGGGCGATCAATCTTCACTGCCGTACGCCGCGAAGCGATGAATGCGGCACTTTGCTCGCGGACGCCGACCGGCTGCTTGCCGACCGTACCTCGCTGCCTCCGCTGGAGGCCCGCCTGCTGCATCAGGCGTCTCGCCAGTCCTCGCCGGGAATGATCCGCCGCAGGTAGGCGTCGAACATCGGGACGGTGAACGCGGTATCGCCGTGGTTCGGGCTCCAGATCATCCCCTTCTCGATCAGCTGCGCGCGGATCGGCCCCATCGCGGTGACCTTGCGGCCCAGCGCGTCGGCGACGTCGCCGGAGCGGTGCGGGCCGGGGCCGAGCTCGGCCATCGCGCGCAGGTAGCGCTTCTCGGCGAGCGTCAGGCGGTCGAAGCGCACGCGGAAGAAGCTCTCGTCGAGGGCCGCGACAGCGACGCGCGCGGCGGTGTCGACGTCGTCGGCGGTGATCGGCGAGCGCGGCGCCACGTCCCACGCGTGCTTGCCCCACTCCTGCAGGAAGTAGGGGTAGCCCTCGGTGGCGGCGATGATCTTCGCAGTGGCCGCCGGCTCGAAGCGCACGCCGAGCGCAGCCGCCGGCACCTCCAGCGCATCGCGCGCGGCGGTCGCGTCGAGCGGTCCGATGAACGGAAACGCGAACAGCCGTTCCGCGTAGGACTTCGCGCGGCCCATCTGTCCGGGCAGCTGCGGCAGGCCCGCTCCGACCAGCACCACGGGCACCTGCTGCTGCGCGCAGCGATGCAGCGCAGTGACCAGCGAGGCGAGCTGCTCCTCCGGCACGTACTGCAGCTCGTCGATGAACAGCACCAGCGCGGTGCCATCGGCCTGCGCGGCACGCGCCGCCGCCTCCAGCAGGGCCTGCAGGTCGTGCTCGAGGTCGCCGTTGTCGGCGAGGCCGGGCTCGGGGTCGAGATCGATGCCGACTTCGAGATCGGCGAACTTCAGCTTCAGCGACTTGGCGAAGCCCGCCAGCGCGCGCAGTCCGCGCGACGCGAGGTCCTTGGCCTTCTCACGGCGCGACAGCCGAAGCAGGGCGAGGCGCAGCTGCGGAGCGAGCATCGCCGGCAGCGAGCGGCCTTCCGGCGCTTCGATGCGGACCGTCTCCATGCCGGCGGCCTCGGCGTCGCTGCGCATGCGGTCGAGCAGCACCGTCTTGCCGACGCCGCGCAGGCCGATCATCAGCACGCTCTTCGCCTGGTTGCCGATGCGGATACGTTCCGTGGCGATGCGCACCTGCTCGATCAGGGCGTCGCGGCCGGCGAGCTCCGGGGGCGGGGCGCCGGCGCCAGGCGCGTAGGGATTGGAGATCGGGTCCATGGCCGAAGTCTATCTCAGGTTTCGAGACCTTATCCTAAATGGATAATTTGATGAACTCTCGCCAAACTGCCGCCTGGCGCTGCGCTCACCTGGGCCACGAACCCGACGCATCACCCCTGCCAGGCCCCGGCCGGGGGCAACGGACAGGCGTCGACAAGCTCCGGCTGCCCGTCGCCCGTGAACGTCCAGCAGTCGCCGATGATCGAGCAGTAGCAGCCGTCCGCGTCGATGCGCCAGCGCGCCGCGTTCAGGGCCTCCCACGTCGCCGCGTTGTCGTCCGTGCGATGGAATTGCAGGGCGTACACCTGATCGCCCGGCGACAGCGCCACGCCGGTGGTGCCGCTGCTCCATGACGTGGGACCGCTGACCCCCCGGGCTCGCCCAATCGAACACCGCGTCGACGTCGCCCAGCGGCCTGCCCTCGGCGCGGAACCGCACCCAGTGCCGCACGGCCGGACCGCGGCCGCGAGCCGGGGTGGGCGGCGACGGGCGATTCGGCGTCGTGCGGCTCGGTCATCGGGGCGCGTCCGTCGGATTGACGCCGCGGGCTTCATCCGCCGGCAAGCGGAAGAACGCCTGCGCCGTCGCGGTGGTGCTCGCCGCCGTCACGGCCACGTCCTCGCCGCGGTCCTTCGCCAGCTCGTGGACGATGTGCGGCAGGAAGGCCGGCTCATTGCGGCGGTCCTTCGGGGTGGGCTTCAGCGTGCGCGGCAGCAGGTAGGGGCAGTCGGTCTCGACCATCAGGCGGTCGGCCGGGATTCGCTTCACCAATTCGCGCAGGTGCTGGCCGCGGCGCTCGTCGCAGAGCCAGCCGGTGATGCCGATGTAGCAGCCGGCGTCCAGCGATTCCATCAAGGCGCGCTCATCACCGGTGAAGCAGTGCACCACCGCCGGCCCGCACTTCGGCAGGAAGGGCTTGAGGAGGGCGAGGAAGTCGTCGTGGGCGTCGCGCTGGTGCAGGAACAGCGGCTTGCCGCACTCGGCAGCGAGCTCCAGCTGGCGCTCGAAGGCGCGCTGCTGCGCGTGGCGGGGCGCGAAATCACGGAAGTAGTCGAGGCCGCACTCGCCCACCGCCACCACCTCCGGATGCGTCAGCAGCTCGCGCAGTTCGGCGACGGCTTCGTCCGTCACTTCGATCGCGTGGTGCGGGTGCACGCCGGCGGTGGCGAACAGCCGGCCCGGATGCGCGCGGGCCAACTCGAGCGCGTGGCGCGAACCCTCGCGCGAAGCGCCGGTAACCATCAGCTGGTGGACGCTGGCCTCGCGGGCGCGCTCGAGCACGGCATCGAAATCGTGGCCGAAGCTCTCGTGCGTCAGGTTGGCGCCGATGTCGACGAGCGGGTGCGGGAACGTGGTGCGGTAGGGATTCATGCGTTCGTTCAACTCAAGCGTTCTGCCCGGCGGCATGGCCGGAGGCCCAGGCCCATTGGAAGTTGTAGCCACCGAGCCAGCCGGTGACGTCGAGCACTTCGCCGACGAAGTACAGGCCGGGCACGCGGCGGCTTTCCATCGTGCTCGACGAGACGTCCTTCGTATCGACACCGCCCAGCGTGACCTCGGCGGTGCGGTAGCCCTCGGTGCCGCTGCAGACCAGCGGAAAGTGCCTGATCAAATCTGCAATCCGCTGCAGGGGCTTGGGGTCGAGCTGCTTCATCGGCCGGCTCTCGAACACCGTCTCGCACAGGCGCTCGGCGAAGCGCTTGGGCAGCAGCTCGGCCAGCACGGTCCGCAGCTGGGCGTCGGGGCGCGCCGCGCGAAGCGTCGCCAGCGTCTCGAGCGCGTCTTGCCCGGGCAACAGGTCCAGCGTCAGCGCGTCACCGGGCTGCCAGTAGTTGGAGATCTGCAGGATGGCCGGGCCGCTGAGGCCACGGTGCGTGATCAGCATCGCGTTGCTGAAGCTCGTCCTGCCGGCCGTCGCGGTCACCGGCAGCGCCACGCCCGCGAGCTCGGCCATTTGCTCCGCCGGCTTGCCGGATTGCGTAAGCGGCACGAGGCCGGCACGGGTGGGCAGCACGGCGTGGCCAAACTGCTGGGCCAGCGCATAGCCGAAGCCCGTCGCGCCCATGCTCGGGATCGACAGGCCACCGGTGGCGACGACGAGCGAGTCGGCCTCGACCGCGCCCTGCGCCGTGGTGATGCGGAAGCGCGGCGCGCCGTCGCCCGCCGCGTCCAACACCTCGACGGCCTCGACCGCACACGACGTGCGCACGTCGACGCCGGCTTCCGCGCACTCGGCCAGCAGCATGGCGACGATCTGCTTGCTGCTGTCATCGCAGAACAGCTGGCCCAGCTCCTTCTCGTGGTAGGCGATGCCGTGGCGCTCGACCATCGCGATGAAATGCGCCGGCGTGTAGCGCGCGAGGGCGGACTTGCAGAAGTGCGGATTGGCCGACAGGAAGTTCGCCGGCGTCGTGCCGGTATTGGTGAAATTGCAGCGCCCGCCACCGGACATCAGGATCTTCTTGCCGCAGCGGTTGGCGTGCTCGATCACGCGCACGCGGCGGCCGCGGCGGCCGGCCGTGAACGCGGTGAACAGCCCGGCCGCACCGCCGCCGATCACGACGACATCGACCCGATCGGCCTTGGGGCGCGGCGCGCTCATCGGCGTCGAGTGCTCAGGCCGCGCGCTGGTGCCAGACGGGCGTCACGCTGACGCTGCCGCCCTCGCCCATCAGCTGCACTTCGCCGTCCTGCACGAGGCACTGCAGGTCCATGCCGCGGGCCAACAGCGGGGCCAGCGCCTCGGCGGTGCCAGCCGGCAGCTCGACGACCTCGAGGTTCGCGCAGCGCGCCAACCCGGCGGCGTTCTTCTCCCACCACAGGCCGAAACCGCGGCCGCTGTATCCCACTACGGTGACGCGGCGCGAGCGGCCGCAGGCGCGGCGCACATCGGCTTCCTCGGGCTGGCCCAGTTCGATCCAGTGCTCGATGTCGCCGGTGAGCGAGCGCAACCAGACGTCCGGCTCGCCCTCGCTGCTGATCCCGCGACCGAACTCGAGGCGCTCTTCCGCGAACAGGCCGAAGGCCAGCAGGCGCACCATCAAGCGCGCGTCCGTCTCGGACGGGTGCTGCGCCAGCGTCAGCGTGTGCGTGGCGTAGTAGTGGCGATCGAGGTCGGAGACCTGCAGCGTCGCGCGGTGGACGGTGGCCTTGAGCGCCATGGGGATCCCGGGGAAGAAGCGGGCCGCATTGTAGGCGAGCCCGCCTGAAGCTCGGTCAGCGCGGGTCGCAGATCGGCGCGAAGCGCCAGCACAGGGCCGCCGGCAACGCGGCCCGCCACGCCGCCTCGTTGTGGCCCGCAAGCGGGTTCTCGGCGAAGCGCTTGTCCAGCATCGTCGGTGGCGCGGCACGCAGGCGATCGAGCATCGCCCTGGCGTCCGGCAGCATCGCCTCGCTCTCCTGGCCGCCGGCGTACACGTAGACGCGTTGACCCGCGCGAAGCGGCGTGCGCGCCGTCTCCTCGGCGATGGCCGGCGAGAACCAGTAGCTCGGCGAGAAGATGATCGCCCCGCCGAACACGTCGGGCCGGCGCAGCAGGGCCGCGTGGGCCATCAGGCCACCCATCGAGCTGCCGACAATCGTGGTGGAGGCCGCCGCCGGGCGCGTGCGGTAGCGCGCATCGATGGCGGGCTTCACCACACCGACGAGGTCATCGAGGAAGGCCTCGCCCTTTGCCGGGCGGAACTCGGGGTTCTCCCAGACGCTGAGCTCCTGCATCCGCGCTTCGCCGCCGTGGTCGACGCCGACCGCGATCACCGCGAGGTCGTGCTTCGCCAGCAGATCGTCGAGGGCTTCATCCGCCCCCCACTCGCCGACGTAGCTGGTCGCCGCGTCGAAGACGTTCTGCCCGTCCATGAAGTAGACGACGGGATAGCGGCAGCCTTCGCAGTTCGTGTAGCCGCGCGGCAGGTAGACGCGCAGCGTGCGCTCGACGCCGAGGGTGGGCAGCGCAACGACGAAGGTCTCGAAGCGCGAGGGCGCGGCGACGGTCGACTCGGGAGCGGGCGCCGCCGTCGCGGAGGTTCCGGTCATGATGGGGGCGAGCGCCAGCACCGCCCCCGCGAGGGCCCGAGCGAGGCGACGCGCGAGGCGCGGCGTGCGCATCACTCCGCCTCCGGCAGCGCGTAATCGAACCGGTAGAAGTGCTCACCGCCGGCGATGTCGATGACCATCCGGCCCGACAGCCCCACGAGCTGGCCGCTGCCGGAATCAGGCACCACCTCGAGGAACAGCCGCTTCATGCCGCGGTCCATCACGCCGCTGTGCTGCAGAACGAAGGCACCGAGCCGGCCATCGAGCATGCCGACGACGCGCTCGATGGCGACATAGCCCGCCGACCCTTCGACCGGCGTGCGAGCGGAGAGCATCTCGCCGCGGCCGACGGCGTCGAGCACGCCTTCGTAGCGCTTGTCGAGCCGGAAGCGGCCGAGGTGCGGCGGGGCGTCGTCGTGCGCCAGCGGCTCGGGCGTCATCTTGACGTGGAAGGGGCCTTCGATGGTTCGGGTCATTAGGATTCCTGCTGCATGCGCGCTTCGAGATGATCGGCGGGGACATAGATCACACGGCGTCCCGAGCGCACCGCACGCAGCCAACCCCGCTTCACGAGACCCAAAAGATCCGCGCGCGCTGTGACACCGCTGATGCGGTGCGACGTCGCGTGCGAATCATGGCTGTACTCAGCGTTCGGCCGACGCAGGGCGTGGTCGAGCAACGCGAGCTGTCGGTGATTGAGATCACCGCGGGTGGCGAGGCGGCGGCGAAGCGAAGCCTGCGCCTGCGCCTTGCGTTCGACGTAGGTGAACAGTTCCGAGACGGCCTGCTCGAGAACGTCCAGCTGTTGGATCAGGAAATACGTGGCGTCCTGGCCATCGCTCTCCACCTGCTGGTAGGCCAGCTCGTACGGGCGACGGTTCCGGTACAGCAGGCGGGAGATCGAGAAGAACTCGGCCAGCCAGTAGCCGCGATGCAACAGCGACCAGTAGAACAGTGCGCGCGCCGTGCGGCCGTTGCCGTCGTAGAACGGATGGTCGTAGGCCAACTGGAAGTGCAGCAGGATCGAGCGGATCACGGGGTGCAGGTACTGGCCGTCCTCGACGTCGGGCGCGTTCGCGAAGGCGACCAAGGCGTCCATCCGGTCGGGCAGCTGCTCGGCGGGCGGCGGCGAATGCACCACGCGCTGGACCCGATGATCCACCACATCGACGCGAACCTCGTCGGGCTGCTGCATCCGGCCGGCCTGGGACGGGTCGTCCAGCGTCCCATCGGTGAGGATGCGGTGCAGCTCGAGGATGCCCTCCACGCTCAGGGGCTCGGCGGCCATCGCGCGCAGCCGCTCCATCGCGCGGAAATTGTTGAGGATCATCCGCTCGTCACGATTCAAGGGCTCGCGCTGCGAACGCAACATGTCCTTCGCCGCCTCGCGCGTACTGACGGCGCCCTCGAACAAGCTCGAATGGATGGCCTCTTCCATCAAGGAGCTGGCGAGGTACTGATCGCGCGTGGCCGGATTGGCGGCCGCCTGCGGCAATGACTGCGATCCGGCGAGCAGTCGGTCCATGCGCGAGACACCGAGCTCGATGCGTGCGTGTCGGGTGTAGGTGAGCGATGTGCCATTGATGGCCGTCAGCCGCGACACGCGGGCCGCAGCGCTGGCGCGCCGCCACTTCAGCGCGAACCACCACTCCCGGACGTCCAGGCCCTTCGGCGGAGTGCGGTGGCGTAGCGCCTCCCAGTGCAGGTAGCCGCCGTCATCGAGCCGTGCGGCCGCCTCCGCGACGGCGCGGACGCGCTCCGACGGAAGCCGGAACAGCTCGTCGAGGTCGGGCGCGGGCGGCAAGGGCTTCATTCGATAACTTTTAAGTTCTTGAAGAACTTAATTCAAGCCTTGCAGCAACATCGCGCCCCCCGGGGGTTGCGGCGCGGCGTCAAAGCGCCCTGCTCGACCCTCAAGTGCTTGATTTGAAAACCAAAAGAGCGCGCGGCGGGGGCGGGACTTGAACCCGCAGTCCCCGGCGGCCAAACGGCCTTGCCGTCCCCTTTACCGTGGTGGGGCCCTACCCGCCGCGCCCTTCAGGCTAGTTCTGCGGGGGACGGCTCGCAAGCCCGCCGCGCGGCGTCCGCGCCTTTTTCACCTTGGCCACCGGAAGCAGCGAGGTCAGCGCCTGATAGCGCTCGAACAGGAACGCCACGCGCTCCGCATCGCTGCCCAGCTTCGGAGCCTTGCGTCCGACGGCCTTTTCGGCAGCGAGGTAAGCCGCATCCACGGCCTTGTCGAGCTGCTGGTGCGCCTTAACGAGCGCGGGCGGCATGGTCAGCGGATCGTAGAGGTCTGCCAGCGTGCTGCCGGGGAACGCGGCGCGGGCATCCAGAATGCCCTGTGCGGCGGTTTCAATGGCGACGCGGGGCTTATCGTCCAACGGCTCGGGCCAAGGGAAATTGTTGTAGACGATTCCAGCGGAGTACCTGTAGTCACTCTTGAGTCTACCGCCTACGTTTCGCAACCAAGCCATGTGCATGGTCGACTGGATAACGCCAAACGCATATCCACTAAATGGCGCAACAGTGAAGAGCTCTGACCCCGCGATGTCATGGACATCCAACTGCCCAACAGGCACGTACAACCTCCGCTCAGACGACGTCTTTGGGATGCCGACATAGGGCGTCGAAGGCTGCCGAATCTCGCCAAAAAGTCCCGGAGTCGCTGCCAAATCGCGCGTCGTTTCGCGTGAACTCGCCGATCGAACATCCCGCACGTTTGCCATTCTCGCCAAAGCACTCGGTGAGAGCTTTAGTTCGACGGGAGACGCGTCAAGAAGCCACAAACACCAACGGTGCGTGCCGTTGATGAACTCCTCGGAGTTGTAGAAGCGGCGAACCCACCTGGCGCTTGCGGGCTCCGCTGCAACGAGGGCCTTCATTTCATCGTCGGTGAGCAGGAGATGACCGCCGTCGTTCGGCATAGATCCAAACGCAATTGGCGCCGGTGCATTCAAGGCACTTTTTCGATTCGGAAGCTGCACATCGGCCGCATCCACGAGGTACGGATTGATGTTGGCCGCGGCGACCTCGTGCGACTCGCCGCCCACCGTCTCGTAGTCGAACAAGCGCCGCGGATTGGGCGGCGTGCGGCTCATGCCGACGATGATGCAATGCACCGCCGCCACACCCTTCGCCTCATTGTTCCAACGGAAGGTGCGGTGCGCAAAAGCGATGTGCCAACCACGCGCCAGCAACTCGCCCCACAGGATGCCCACCTGTTCGCCTTGGCAGATGGAGTTGGTGGACACGAAAGCGATGTCGATACCTGTGCCTTCCGCATAGGCCGTGGCCTTGAGGTGCCAGCCACAGACGAAATCGAGCACTCCCGCGCCCTTCATTTTGACTGCTACAGCCAACAGGTCGGTGCGCTGGCCTTCGGTCATCAGCTTCGAGCCGATGAACGGCGGATTGCCGAGGATGTAGCTCAGCTTTTCCTTCGGCACCACGTCGTTCCAATCGATGCGCAGCGCATTTCCATGGACGATGGTGGGGCTCTTGGTCAGCGGCAGTCGCGCGAAATACTCGCCGAACAGCTCCGCCACCTGCAGGTTCATCTGGTGGTCCATCAACCACAGCGCCACCTGCGCGATCTGCGCCGGGAACTCCTCGATCTCGATGCCATAGAACTGGTCCACATCCACCAGCACGTGGTCGCCCACGCGGGTGAACACGCTGCCCTGCGTGGCGTACAGGCGCTTCAGAACTTCCAGCTCGATCAAGCGCAGCTCGCGGTAAGCGATGACAAGAAAGTTGCCGCATCCGCAGGCCGGATCGAGGAAGCGCAGTGTGCCGAGCTTCGCGTGGAACTCGCGCAGCTTGGCCTCGTGGGTGCCGATTTTCGCCAGCTCTGCCTTCAGCCCATCGAGGAACAGCGGACCGATCAGCTTCAGGATGTTCCTCTCGCTGGTGTAGTGCGCGCCGAGGTTCCGCCGCGCCTTGGCGTCCATCACGCTCTGGAACATCGAGCCGAAGATGGCCGGGCTGATGCGGCTCCAGTCGAGCGCGGCGGCGTCCAGCAGCTGCTGGCGCATGGTGGCGTTGAAGGCTGCGAAGGGCAGCGGCTCGTCGAACAGCTTGCCGTTGACGTACGGGAACTCGGCCAGCTGCGCATCCAGCGTCTTCTGCCGCTTCTCCGGCGGAGTGTTCAGCGTCTGGAACAGCTGCCCCAGCCACAGGCCGAGGTCGGCGCCGTCCACCCCGGTGCGCTGCGCCACCAACTCGGTGAAGGCGTGGCGCGGGAAGATGCCGGTGTCGTCGGCAAACAGGCAGAACAGCAGGCGAACCAGCAGCACTTCCAGCGCGTGGCCTTCGTAGCCGGCCGCCTTGAGTGCGTCGTGCAGCTTGCCCATGCGCTCGGCGGCTTGGACGTTGACCGGGTCTTCGTCCTTGTAGGTGCGCGCTTGGTAGCCGGCCATGAAGCCGAAGCGGCGCACGTGCTTGTGCAACTCGCCTAAGCCGAACTCCACCGGTGGCTCGCCGGTCTCGAGGTCGTAGAGCCGGAAGCGCGCGAAGTCGGAGACCAACAGGTATTTCGGCAGCTCGGCGTCGCTCAGGCCCGCGAAGTAGTCGCGCGCCTGCGCGTGGGCGCGGTCTAAGTCCTTGCCACGCGACTTGTGTTCGACCAGCAGCACGCCTTTCCACAGGAGGTCGATGAAACCGTCCTTGCCGTCCAGCTTCTTCACCTTCCTTTCGAAGGTACCGACGCGGCGGCGCGGCACGCCGAACACCTCGAAGAAGCCATCCCAGAAGGACTTGGCCTCGGCGTCCTCGCTGGCCTCGTCCGCCCATTCGCGGCTGAACTTCAGCGCGCGGTCCTTGATCTCGTTCCAGCTCAGTGGCACGTCAACTCTCCATTACCCGCAGCGGATGGTGCCAGCGTCCTGCGCCGGGCGTTGGCCCCGCGCGGCCTGGACACGAAGCACTTCACCACTCACGGAACGCTTCAACCAACCGGCCGCTTGGGCGCAGATGGGCATGGCGGCTTGGGCGGCGGTCAGCCCTTGCAGCTCCACCATCACGACCGGCCCGCCAGCGGCGTCACTCACGCCCTTCACCCGCACCGCCGCGAGACGTTGCTCGAAGGTGAGTTGCCGGCGTTCCGCCGTGTCACGAGCCATGGCGTCGCCCGCCGCCTGGATTTGGGCCTGCATCTGGCGCGTGGCTTCGCGGAGGTCCCGTTCTGCCAGCTTGGCGTGCACGGTGTATTCGTAGAACGGGTAGGCGAGCAGCATCACGAGCGCGGCACCGAGGCCGACCCAAAGCCGGCTCCAGGCACCACGGTCGCTGTCTTCGCTGGCCTGCCGGCGGCGCGCCCCAAGCTCCCCGGCATCGTTTCCCCACGTCGTCATGACATCGCGCTCCGTATCCCTTCGAATCGCCATTGGGGCCCAGCGGCAACATCCCGGTCAACCATCCCTTCCCCGCCGCGTTACCCGCCCCATGCGCCCGCTCCTCGCCCTCCTCGCCCCCCTGCTGCTCGCCCTGCCGACCGCGGCGCAAACGCCCGCAAAAGTCGACTTCACCGTGGTCGACGCGCGCATGCAGTCCCTCGTCACCCGCTACCGGCTCGACGGCGCCTCGCTGTGGGTGGCGCAGAATGGCCAACCGGTGCTCGCCCGCCACTACGGCGGCTACTCCGACGCCACCCGCATCCCCATCGCCTCGGCCAGCAAATGGGTCTCGGCGCTGGTGCTGGCGCGGCTGGTCGAGCGCGGCACCTTGCGCTGGGATTCGACGGTCGGCGAATGGTGGCCGACGGTGTCCGCCGACAAGCGGGCCATCACCCTGGCGCAGCTGTTCTCCCACACCAGCGGCCTGCCCGGCGATGAATCGGGCTGCATCGCGAACGCGCTGACGACGCTGCAAGCCTGCGCCGGGCAGATCCTGGCCGGGCCGATGATCGCCGCCCCCGGCAGCACCTTCGCCTACGGCGGCTTGTCGATGCAGGTGGCCGGCGCGATGGCCGAACGCGCGACGGGCCTCGGCTGGGACGTGCTGTTCGCCCGCGAACTCACCACGCCACTCGCGCTCACCGCGACCGACTTCGGTCTCAACAGCACCGCACCGGGCATCGTCACTGTGCCGAACCCGCGCATCGCCGGCGGCATCCGCAGCACGCTGGCCGACTACCGGAAGCTGATGGCGATGTGGCAGGCCGATGGCGTGATCCGCGAAGGCCCGAGTGCCGGGCAGCGCTATCTGGCGAGTGCCACGATCCGCGCCATGCAGCGCGACCACGCGGCCGGCACGGTGAAGCAGGACGTGCCGCCGGTGCCGCAGCAGCTTGATGCCTGGGGCTACGGCTTTGGCTACTGGCTGTTGCCGACCACGCGGGCGGGCGCGCCGGTGGTCGAGTCGAGCCCCGGCGCCTTCGGCTTTCAGGGCTGGGTGGACGGCGCCGCCGGCATTGCCGGCGTATTCATGGTGCAGGACGCCAACACCCGCATGGCCCCGGAGGCCGAGGCCGTGCAGGCGGACCTCGCGCGTCTCCTCGATCCGCCGCGCTTCACGCAGTCGGTGGGCCCGGCCGCGAGCCCGCCGCCGCTACCCGGCCATCAGGCGGTCCGCGGACGCCCGCGCAACCACGCGAAGTAAAGCAGCGGGATCACCACGAGCGTCAGCAGGGTGGAGACGGCGATGCCGAAAATCAGGCTGATGGCGAGGCCGTTGAAGATCGGGTCGTCGAGGATGAACAACGCGCCCAGCATCGCCGCCAGCGCGGTGAGCCCGATCGGCTGCGCACGCACCGCGCAGGCCTCGACCACGGCGTCGGCAAGGTCGCGGCCGTTGGCGATGGCGTGGTTGATGAAGTCCACCAGCAGGATCGAGTTGCGGACGATGATGCCGGCCAGCGCGATCATGCCGATCATGCTGGTGGCGGTGAACTGCGCGCCGAGCAGCGCATGGCCCGGCATCACGCCGATCACGGTCAGCGGGATCGGCGCCATGATCACCAGCGGCACGACGTAGCTGCGGAACTGCGCGACGATCAGCAGGTAGATCAGCACCAGGCCGGCGGCATAGGCGAGGCCCATGTCGCGGAAGGTCTGCCACGTCACCTGCCACTCGCCGTCCCACTTGATGGTGAAGGCCAGCGGGTCGTCGGGCGCGGTGAAGAAGCGCTGCGCCACCGGCACGCCGACGTCGAGCGAATCGACGCGGCCTACCAGCGAGAACATGCCGTACAGCGGCGAATCGACCTCGCCCGCCTCGTCGGCCATGACGTAGGCCACCGGCAGCAGGTCCTTCTGCATCAGCGTCGGCTCCCATGGCTCGCGACGCACCTCGACGAGCTCCACGAGCGGGATCATCCGGCCGTCCTGTGCGCGCACCTTCAGCGCCAGCAGCTCATCGATGCGCGCCTGCTCGCCCGCCGGCAGGCGCAGGCGCACGGGGATGGCGTGCTTGGCCACGCTGTCGCGCAGGTAGGTCGCGTCCACCCCCCCCACGGCGAGCGCGAGCGTCTGCGCGATGGCCTGCTGGCTGACGCCCAGCCGCGCGGCCCGCACGCGGTCGACCACGACCGTCTCACGCTCGGCCTTCGCCTCCAGCGTGGTGTCGATGTCGACGAGGCCTTCGGTGTCGCGCGCCAGCCCCTCGAGGCCTTCGGCGATGCGCCGCACCGTGGCGGCATCGGGGCCGTAGACCTCGGCCACCAGCGGGGCCAGCACCGGGGGGCCGGGCGGCACTTCGACCACCTTCAGCGCAGCGCCGTAGCGCGCGGCAATCGCCTGCAAGGCCGGGCGCCACGCGCGGGCGAGGTCGTGGCTCTGTTCGTCGCGGTCCTGCTTGTCGACGAGGTTCACCTGCAGGTCGCCGAGGGCGGCGCCTTCGCGCAGGTAGTACTGGCGCACGAGGCCATTGAAGTTCACCGGCGCCGAGGTGCCAGCGTAGCCCTGCACGTCGAGCACTTCCGGGCGTTCACGGAGTTCGGCGGCCAGTTCGAGGAGCAGCGCATTGGTGCGCTCCAGCGGCGTGCCTTCCGGCAAGTCGACGACGACCTGCAGCTCCGACTTGTTGTCGAAGGGCAGCATCTTCAGCACGACGAGCTGCACGACCACCAACCCCACCGACAGCGCCACGGCGGCACCGATGCCGGCGAAGAGCTTCCAGCGGCGACGGCCGCCCTGCGTGGCGTCCAGGAAGGGGCGCATCAGACGATCGAAGACGCCGTGCAGGCGCGCCGCCAGCCCGCCATGGCCGTGGCCGCCGGCCTCGCCCAGGCGCGCGTAGTGGCGCGACAGCAACTTTACCGCCAGCCACGGCGTGACCGTCAGGGCGATCAGCAGCGAGAGCAGCATGCCCACCGAGGCGTTGATCGGGATCGGGCGCATGTACGGGCCCATCAGCCCGGTGACGAAGGCCATCGGCAGCAGCGCCGCGATCACGGTGAAGGTCGCGAGGATCGTCGGGCCGCCGATCTCGTCCACGGCCGCCGGCAAGGCCTCGCGCAGCGATTTGCCGCCGAGCGTCATGTGGCGATGGATGTTCTCCACCACGACGATCGCGTCGTCGACCAGGATGCCGATGGAGAAGATCAGCGCGAACAGTGAGACGCGGTTGATGGTGAAGCCCATCGACCAGCTGGCGAACAGGGTGACGGCCAGCGTGAGGATCACCGCGGCACCCACCACCATCGCCTCGCGCCAGCCCAGTGCCACCAGCACCAGCAGCACCACGGCCATGGTCGCGAACACCAGCTTCTTGATCAGCGTCATCGCCTTCTCGTTGGCGGTGAAGCCGTAGTCGCGCGTCACCGTGGCGTGGACGCCCTCCGGGATCAGCGCGCCCTCGAGATCGACAAGGCGCTCGCGGACCGCCGCGGTGATGTCAGCGGCATTCGCGCCGGGCTTCTTGGCGATCGCCAGCGTGACCGCCGGCGCCCATTCGACCGGGGCGCTCTCGCCGGCCGGCGCACCGGCACCGGCCGCATGCCACACATAGGCCGTCGGGCGGTCCGCGGCCTCGCGGATGGTGGCGATGTCGGCCAGACGCAGCGGCTGGCCCTCACGCAGGCCGAGCACGAGATCGGCCACGCCGTTCGCGTCGGCGAGGAAGGTGCCCACCGTCACCGGGACCTGCGTGCCGGTGGCATCGACGCGCTCGCCGGCCTGCAGCACCACGTTGGCCGCGGCCAACGCCTGCTGCAGCTCGCCCACGGTCATGCCGTGCGCGGCGAGTCGGGTGGCGTCGAGCTCGACCACCACCGCACGCTCCGGCGCGCCGATCGTGGTGATGTCGCGGGTGCCGGGCACGCGCTTGAGCTCGGTTTCCAGTGCGCGGGCGACCGCGCCAAGCTCGGTCGCGCCGCGCTGCGGATCGTCCGTCCACAGGGTGACGCCCATCACGGGCACGTCGTCGATGCCCATCGGGCGCACCAGCGGCGGGCCCACGCCCAGCCCCGGCGGTACGAAATCGGCGTTGGCGAAGACCTGGTTGTACAGGCGAACCAGCGCGTCCTTCCGCGGGATCCCGACGTCGAACTCGACGGTGACCACGGCCATGCCGGGGCGGCTCATCGCGTAGACGTGCTTGACGCCTTCCACTTCGGCGAGCATCTGCTGCAGCGGCACGCTGACCAGCGATTCGACGTCGTGCGCCGACGAGCCGGGGAAGGGCACGAAGACATTGGCCATCGTGACGTCGATCTGCGGCTCTTCCTCGCGCGGCGTGATCATCACGGCCACGAGGCCGAGCAGCAGGGCGGCCAAAGCCAGCACCGGCGTCAGCGGGTTGGTCTGGAAGGCGCGGGCCAGCCGGCCGGAGACGCCGAGCGCCGCCCCTTGAGCGGCGGCGCCGATCGAAGGCGTTTGCGGCTCACTCATCGGCGGCCTCCCGCGCGGCGCGCTGGGCCACGAGGGCCGCCACCGGGTCGAGCGCGATGGCCTCGCCCGCGGCCAAGCCCGCCATCACCTCCACGCGATCGCCGAAGACTTCGCCCACGCGGATCTGGCGCAGGCCGACGCGGCCCTCGGGCGACACCACGTAGACGGCGGCGATCTCGCTGCGGCGCACGAGGGCCGTCGCCGGCACCAGCAGGCGTTCGGCGTCGCCCAGCTTGAAGCGCACCTTCACGGTATTGCCCGGCTGCAGGCCGGTTTCCATCTCCGGCAGTTCGACGCGCACGGTGAAGGTGTGGGTCTGCGGGTTGGCCGCCGGGAAGACGATGACCTCGCGGGCCTCGACGTCGCGACCGTCGGCCAGCCGCACCGTCGCCGCCTTGTGCTCGCGGATCGCGGCGATGTCGGCCTGGGGCACCTCCACTTCGACGCGCAGTTGGCCGAGAGAAAGGCCCGACAGCAGCGGTTGGCCCGGCGCGACGGCCTCGCCGACCTCGACGTGGCGCTGCGTCACCAGCCCGGAGTACGGCGCTCGCACCACCGTGTAGTCCACCTGCTCACCGGCCTGCTTCACGCCGGCTTCGGCGGCGGCCAGGGCCGCGCGGGCCGCGTCGCGACGTGCCGTGGCCTGGTCGAGCTGCGCGCGCGCCACCAGCTGGCGCGCGGCGAGGTCGGCGATGCGGCGCTGGTCGGCCTCGGCCTCGGCGGCTTGCGCGCGGGCGGCGCGCAGCGCGGCTTCCGCCTGCGCGCGACCGCTGCGCTGCTCGACGTCGGTGAATCGGACGACGACGTCGCCGGCCTTCACCACGTCGTTGACGTCGAAGGGCAGCTCGACCACGCGCCCGGCCGTCTGCGCGGCGAGGGTCGCTTGGTGCACCGCCTGCACCACGCCGTCCCAGCTGCGTTCGCGCGCGGCCACCGACGATGCGACGGTGACCGTCTCGAGGCCGGGATCACGCGTCGGGTGAGCGCGACGGTCGCCACCGCCCGAGCAGGCGATGAGCGCGAGGACCGCGACCAAAGTGACGGCCAGGGGCAGGCGACGGAGGCGCATCACGGACCCCTCAGCGGAACGCGCAGCCGGACGCGAGGCCCAGCTTCTTGAACACGATGGCGGCCGGGCAGAAGCCGGTGAAGGCCGACTGCAGCAGGTTCAGTCCAATGAACATCGTGAAGAGGAAGAACCACGGCGAAACGAACTGCGTCAGAGCAACAGAGATCAGGATCATCACGCCGGCGAAGGCGAAGACGGCACGGTCGAGATTCATGGCGAGGCTCCTTGGAAAGTTAGATCACTCTAAATTAGTGTTTGCTAATTTAGCAAGCACCCGCCACACTGCAGCCCTCCGATCCGCCCCGCCCGCCCTCTCCCGCATGCCCCGTAGCGCTTCCGCCCCCTCCCTCGCCGACGCCATGGCTTCGCAGGCCGAGGCGGCCGCCGAGCTGCTGAAGACGCTGGGCCATCCGGCGCGGCTTCGCATCCTGTGCCGGCTCGTCGAGGGCGAGCATTCCGTCGGCGAGATCAACAGCCACGTGCCGCTGTCGCAATCGGCGCTGTCGCAGCACCTCGCCCTGCTGCGCGACCAAGCACTCGTCGAGACCCGTCGCGAGGCGCAGACGATCTACTACGCGCTGGCGGATGGCCCGGCCCGAACGCTGCTCCAAACCCTGCACGATCTCTATTGCCCGGCTCCGATGGCGCCGGCATCGAAGGCCCGCAAACCGCCGGGTGCGGCGTCGCGTCGCAGGGCGCCTTGATGGACAGCCTGAAGTTCCGCCTGCTGTTCTCCACGCTGATGGCGCTGCTGATGGCTTTCCTGATGAGCGCGGTGCTGACCGCGATCAACACCGGCATCGATAGCGGCTTCGTCGGACGCTGGCTGCGCGCTTTCATCGTCGCCTGGCCGATCGCCATCGTCGCCGCATTCTTCTGCGCGCCGATCGCGCGCCGCTGGACGATGAAGCTGGTGGGCTGAGCGGCGCAGGGCGCGCGTTCAGCGCGCGAACGCCGGGGCGTAGCTCCAGCGTCCGGTGCCCTGCGCCTTGGCCGCGTACATGGCGAGATCGGCGCGACGCAGCAGGCCGTCGACGGTGTCGGCGCTGTGCGCGGCGCGCGCCACGCCGATGCTGGCGTGCACCACGACGGACGCGTCCGCGAGGGCGATCGGCGCCTGCACCGCCTCGGCGAGGCGGCGCACGCGCTCCTCGAGCTGGGCGTCGGCGTGCACGCTGCGCAGCAGCAGGACGAACTCGTCGCCGCCGTGGCGGGCCACGAGGTCGCCGGTCCGCACGGCGGTGCACAGGCGGCGCGCGATCTCGACCAGCACCTCGTCGCCGGCGGCGTGGCCGTGGCGGTCGTTGACGGGCTTGAACCCATCGAGGTCGAGCAGCAGGACGGCGAACGGCGCGCCGCCGCGGCGCCAATCCTCCAGCTGCAGCTCCAGGGCCTGGCGCAGCGCGACGCGATTGGCCACGCCGGTGAGCACGTCGCGGTTCGCCATCGCGCGCAGGCGGGTCTCGCTCTCGCGCAGGCGGCGGTTGGCCTCGGCCAGCTCGGCCGTGCGCTCCAGCACCCGCGCCTCGAGCCTGGCTTCCTGCTGCACCGAGGTCTCCAGCGCCCGCTGCTTCATCGCGAGGAGCTGGGCGCGGTTTTCTTCGTTGGCGCGCTGGATCAGCAGGAAGCGCGCCGCCATCGCGAAGGCCAGCAGCAGCAGCTCGAACGACGACCCGATCTGCAGCGCGTTGGCGGTCAAGGCGTTGGTGGGGACGACGCCGAGATTTCGCAGGCCGGTGACGGTCGCTCCGGCCAGCAGCGCGGCCCAGGCGAAGAGGAAGGGCAGCGCGGCGGGCACGCGTCGCCGCACCGCGATGACGCCCGCCGCCATCGCCAGCCCGCACAGCGTCAGCGCCGCCACCGACACCAGCGGCCAGGCCCAGCGCGCGCCGAGCACCACCGCCGGCATCGCGACGATGAAGCAGGCGAGCATCAGCCCACGCAGCAGGCCGGCGAGCACGCGCCCGAGCGCCGCGTCGCCGAGGAAGCGCAGCACGAACCACGCGCCGAATCCGGTGGTGCCGAGCATGCCGAGCGGGAGCGCGAGGTTCGACACCCACGGCGCCGTCGGCCACAGGTACTGCGCGCCGAAGCCGTTCTGGGCGGCCAGCCCCAGGCCCAGCGACAAGCCGTAGGCGGCATAGATCAGGAAAGCGACATCGCGCAGGCCGATCCACAGCAGCAGGTAGAACACGGCCAGCCCCAGCAGCAGGCCGTAGTAGGCGGCCAACCCGGCATAGAGGTCCTGGCTGTGCGCGGCGAAGGCCTCCGGTCGCCACAGCGCCAGCGGCACGGTCAGGGTGCCGACGCTCTCGACGCGCACCCACAGCAGGCTGTCGCCGCGGGGAACGAGCACCGGCACGACGAGGCCGCGATTCGGCAGCGGCCGCGCCGGGAAAGGCTCGAGGTCGCCGACGGTCGCGAGTGCGCGGGTCGGCGCGCCGTTCGGCACCGGCGCGAACACCGTGACCCGGTCGAGCGAGGGGTAGCCGATCTCCAGCCATCGCCAGGCCGGCGCGCCGGCGCGACGCAGGGGCACGGCGATCCACACCGCCTCGGCGGCGTAGCCGGCGTTGAGCTCGCCGGTGGCGGTGTGGCGACGATCGCAGTCGGCGGGGGGCGTCGTTGCCGCCGGGGCCGCGAAACACCAGCGCACGGCATCGCGCAGGGCGACGCGGGCCGCGTCGTCGACGGGCGCCACGCGGCGGGCGTGCTCCGTCGCCGATGCGCCCGCCGTGGGCACGCCCAGCAGCGCAGCCAGCACGAGGCCGGCGCGCAGCAGCGGCCAGAGGCGGAGGAATGGGGTCACGGCGGGGGCGGGTTCGGAGCGCTCGCGAGTGTAGGCGGCGCAGGCCCGGTGGAGGCGCGGGGTGCACCCGCTGAATCAAGGATTGACCGTTCGCCGACAGGGCGGGCCGCTACGCTGCGCCCCCCTGCGCCCGGACCCTCCACCCATGCCGATCCACCGCCGCGCGGCCTCGACGCCCCCGCGCCTTGTGTCCACGCTGATCGCCGCCGCGATCGCCGCCGCCGCCCCGGGCGCCGCGCGGACGGCCGGGCTGTCGGCGCCCGCCAGCGTCGCGGCCACGACCCTCGACCGCATCGACGTCGTGGCCCGGGCGCCGCAGGACCCGCGAGTACGCGCCGAATCGGTCAGCGCCCTCGACGCCGCCGCGCTCGACCGCCTGTCGCCGACCCACTCCAACGAAGCGTTGTCGCGCGTTCCCGGCGCCTGGGCCAGCCGCGGCAGCGGCCAGGAGCAGCTGCTCGCAATCCGCTCCCCGGTGCTGACGGGCCCGGGGGGCTGCGGCAGCTTCCTGGTGCTCGACGACGGCGTGCCGATCCGCCCGGCCGGCTTCTGCAACGTCAACCAGCTCAACGAGCTGAACCTCGCGCAGGCCGCGCGCGTCGAGGTGTTGCGCGGGCCGGGCAGCGCCGTGCACGGCAGCAACGCGCTGCACGGCGTGGTGGCGGTGCAGCCGCGCCGACCCGGCGACGGCGACGGCCTTCGCCTCGAACTCGGCAGCGACGCCTACCGCCGCGTGCTGGTCGGGATGGACGATGCCGGCGCGCGGGTCCGCCTCGAGGCGAACGCGGTGGACGCCGGCAGCTTCCGCGCCGACGAGGGCTACCGGCAGCAGCAGCTCGGCGCGCAGTGGCAGCCCGGCAGGGACGACGCCACGCGGCTCGCGCTCAGCGTGAACCGGCTGCGGCAGGACACCGCCGGCTTCGCCTTCGGCGAGGGTGCGTGGCGCGACGCGCGGCGCTTCGGCAACCAGAATCCGGAAGCCTTCCGCGAGGCCGACGGCCTTCGCCTCGTGCTGCACCACCGTCGCCCGCTCGGCGGCGGCGAGCTGCTGCTGCGGCCCTACGTGCGCGACGAGTCGCAGACCTTCCTGCAGCACTTCAACCTGGGCCAGCCGCTCGAGCGGAGCGACAGCCGGAGCCTCGGCGCGCAGCTGATGTGGGCGGACGAGGCCATGCGGCTCGGCCTCGATGCCGAGGCCGTCGACGGCGAACTCCGGCAGACGCAAGCGCGCGCCTTGAGCACCGGCACGCCGGCGCAGAATGCGCAGAGGCCGGCGGGCACGCACTACGACTACGCCATTGATGCGGCGCAGCTGGCCCTGTTCGCCGAGCGGCAGTGGCGGTTCGAGGTCGACACGCTGACCGTTGGTGCGCGGGTCGAGCGGCTCGACTACCGCTACGACAACCGCGCCGGCGACGGCAACCTCCGCGACGACGGCGCGCCCTGCGGCTTCGGCGGCTGCCTGTACCTGCGCCCCGCCGATCGCGACGACGCCTTCAGCGCGCGCAGCGCGCAACTTGGCTGGGTGCGCACGCTCGAGGGCGGCGTGTCGGTGGGCGCGCGCGCGGCGCAGGCCTTCCGCTTTCCGCAGGCCACCGAGCTGTATCGGCTGCAGCGCGGCCAGACGGTCGAAGGCATTGGCGTCGAGACCGCCGACAGCCTCGAGGCGACGCTGCGCTTCCGCGAAGCGCGGCTGCGCGCCGACCTCACCGCCTACGCGATGCGCAAGCGCGACGTGCTGCTGCGCGACGCGGCAGGGCTCTCGGTGCCGGCCGCGGCCACGCGGCATCGCGGCGTCGAGCTCTCCGCCGCCTGGACGCCGAGCGACGCGAGCTGGGTCGACGCGAACCTGGCCTGGAGTGAGCAGCGCTACGCGTTCGACCGCCTGCTGCCGGGCGGCGAGACGATCCGCCGCGGTGCGCGCATCGACACGGCGCCCGAGTGGCTGGGCGGCGTGCGCCTCGGCCGGCGCTTCGGCGAGCGCGTCGAGGCCGAACTCGAAGGGGTGTGGCAGGGCGCCTACGCGATCGACGCGGCGAACACGCGGCGCTACGGCGGACACGTGCTGTGGCATGCGCGGTTCGCGTTCGAGCTCTCACCGCGCTGGCAGACCACGCTTCGGGTGATGAACCTCGCCGACCGCCGCTACGCCGAACGCGTGGACTTCGCCTTCGGCGAGGAGCGCAGCTTCCCGGGCGCGGGGCGGAGCCTGTTCATGGGCCTTGAGCGTATGCTCGGAGGACCCTGAACGCGCTCGAGGGTCTCGATGAAGACGCTCGCTTCCACGCTCGTCCTCGCCGCGGCGGCCGCGGCGCTGCCACCGATCGCCGCGGCCAACAAGGTCGAGCGACTCAGCATCAGCAACCTCGCCGGTTTCTCAAGCGCGCCGGAGTTCGAGGTCTATTCCCTCGACGGCGAGCGCTGGACCACGGTCGACGCCACCGACCTGTCGAAGATCGAGATTGGCCTGAGCGCGGCGTGCCGATGGGAAGGGAAAGGCGACAAGGCCTACCGCGGCGAGCTGAGGGTGCCGGGCTGGGTCCTCGTCGGGCAGAAGGAGCCGGCGAATTTCCTGATCGGGTCCTCGAGCCGGGCCTCGGGCGTGTATCGCTGGGACGGCGGAACGGGCCAGCCATTCGACCCGGTGCGGGCCTGCAACGACGAGCTCGACCGCCGACTGGCCACCACCGCCGGGGCCAACCGATACCGCGTGCTCGCCGATGGCCTGACGGTGAACGTGCCGGCGGCCTTGCAGGTCCAGTACGTCCTCACCTGCAACGCGATCGGGCTGGGCCGCTCGGACCTCGAATCGAGGACGGCCCTCATCAATGCCCGGGTGAAATGCGAGGGCTCGCCCCTCGCGGCCGCGAAGATCCCGGGCACCGCTCCGCGACCGCCACGTGCCGACGTCCCGCCGCGGCGCGCGGCGCCTTTGGTGGCCGCCGCACGCTTCGACGCCGAGCCGGAGGTGCATACGGGCACCTGCCCCGCAACGATCAGGTTCGTCGGCAGCGTGACGTCCAGCGGCGCGGGCGTCGTGACCTACCGGTATGCCTTCGACGACGGCCGCACGTCGCCGGAGCACTCCTTGACGTTCTCCGGGCCGCGCACCCACGGCACCCGCGAATGGACGCGCACGGTCGCACCCCGACCCGCCGACGCGATCGGCCGGCTCGCGGTACCCGGCGGCACCGGGGGCGTCATCGACGGCTGGGTGAAGCTGGAAGTGCTCTCGCCCCCGCCGGCTCGCGACGTCGTGGCGCACTACCGCGTGCTGTGCGACGCGGACGACGAGCCCGGACCGCCGGAGCACGCCCGCGCCGCCCCGGCCCGCGCCTCGACGGACTGAGGCGCGGCCGTCAGGGCGTTTCAGCGCACCTCGAACGCCCGCACGCCGGCGCTTTCGCCGTCGATGCGGACTTCGGCCTCGTAGCGTCCCGGTGCCCAGCCGCCCTCCGGCTGGCGGCTGAAGGTGTGCACCGCGGGACCGGCGGCGGTGATCTCGCGTTCGTCGGCGTCGATCTCGGTGCCCGAGGCGTCGCGCCAGGCGATGGCGAGGTCGGCCGCGTCCGCGTCGCCGACGGTCACCAGGCTGACGTGGACGGCGTCGCCCGCGCGCACGCGCTCGCTCGGCGCCGCGACCCGGCCGTCGGCGTCCACCGCCGTGCCGAGCTCCAGCGCGACCGCCTCGAGGCTGCCCGGCGGTCGCGGCGCCACCGCGTCGGCCACGGCGGTGTCGGCCGACGGCGCCGGCGACGCGTCGGCCGAGGCCGGGGCGCGGTCTTCCGCGCCGCAGCCGACGACGAACGCCGACGACAGCAGCATCAGCAGGGGCAGCGACGACGAGCGTTGAGCGGCCCGCGCGGCGGGCATCGCCCCGCGCCGTGACCCATCGGGCGAGGGAAGCAGGCAGGCGCGCACGAGGCTCATCGACGACTCCGGGGGACGGGCGGCTACTGCCGCGAGAGCCGCAGATTGTCGGGCATCGACGCGCCGGGCAAGGCCCGGAACGGGTTGATGTCGAGCCCGCCGCGGCGCGTGAAGCGCGCGTAGACCGACAGCTTGGTGGGCGCGCAGCGTTCGCGCAGGTCGAGGAAGATGCGCTCCACGCAGGCCTCGTGGAAATCGCTGTGCGTGCGGAAGCTCACGAGGTAGCGCAGCAGCGCGGCGCGGTCGATGCGCGGGCCGGCATAGGCGATCTGCAGGCTGGCCCAGTCCGGCTGGCCGGTGACGGGGCAGTTCGAGCGGAACAGGTGGGAGACGAGGGTCTCCTCGACCGATTCCTGGGCGTCGGCTTTCAGCAGCTCGGGCTCGGGTGGGCCGTAGTGCTCGATGGCGATGGCGACGCTGTCGATCAGCTCGCCGGGCAGCACGCTGACCGGGAA
>ERZ1066117.454-NODE-454-length-32260-cov-47.169259_pt1 | contig 32260 bp, 25 predicted proteins | sample MGYA00382764_ERZ1066117 | MGnify/ENA primary metagenome ERZ1066117 (study PRJEB33369, sample SAMEA5778347) | biofilm metagenome | biome: Industrial cooling water; feature: Water cooling tower basin; material: Biofilm | place: United Arab Emirates | collected...
GCCGACGCGGACGGCCGAGCCCCCGCCGCCGCCGAGCCGGACGCCGCCACCGGCGAGCCCACCCGTGCGCGAGGGCGCGGGCGCGAGCGGCGGTGAGGCGACCGCCGGCACGCCGCCGCCGGCCTCGCCGGAGCCCGAGGCGAAGCCGGGCAAACGCGATACCGTGCGCGAGGCGACCCGGCGGCGCACCGAGGCCGACAGGCGGCAGCGCTTCCGGCACGGAGGATTGATCCTCGACGCGCGGGCCGGCGCGGGCGGTTGCCTCCGCTCGATCTGCCAGGGCACCGCGGGGCACCGCGCGGCGCCGGGGCTGAACCTCGGCGGGTTCGTCGGCTTCAATCTGTTCGGGCTGATCGAGCTCGGGATCGGGGGCGGCTGGAACAGCCTGCGCCCGCGCGACGTCGCGGGGCGCAACGCGATGGACCTCTACGGCCTCGATCCGGCGCAGCTGCAACAGGCGATCGCGGCGGACCAGAGCCTGCCCTTCCCGGCGCTCGAATTCTCGAGCTTCGACGTGGCGTCGGCGACGTCGCGGGCGTTCGACATCGGGCCGTCGCTGCGGATCCACCTGCTCCGGAAGGGCCGCGGCCTGCTGTTCGTCGGCGCGGGCGTGCATTATCAGCTGTGGCGCAACCGCTACGCGACGCCGAGCGGCGATCTCCGGCTCGACCTGCACGGCGCGTCGCTGCCGCTGAGCGTCGGCGCCGGGGTGTTCATCCATCGCAACCTGGCGCTGATGGCCGAGGCCGCGTACGCGCCGGCGATCTTCGGGGCGATGAGCTTCCACCTCGGCGATACGAAGGGGGTGGCGCCGCTCAAGATCATCGAGGACGTCACGGGCGTCAAGCTGGGCGCCGGGCTGCCGCACTTCTGGACGCTCGCGCTGACGCTCCGCTTCCGCCTGGGGGCGTGAGCGGCACTAGAATGTCTGCCACGAGTACGGGAACTCGAGGTCGAAGAGGTACCACGTGCCCTTCTTCACCTCGAACTCGGCGGCGGCGAGCTCGACGAGCATGTCCTCGCGCCGGCCGTCCCGCGCGACCCGGATCTGAAACCGTATGCGGTGCAGGGTGACGCCGGCGCCCAGCATCTCGCGCCGATGATCCCCCAGGTCGAGGTATACGGGCATCGATTGGCCGCGTGCGAGCTGCCGCGGCTCCGAGCGCCCCCTCTGCCGCTCGTGAGGCTCGCGCAGCCCGAGGTACTCGGCGCGGATCGGCCGCTGGACGAGGCTACTGTAATGGAAGGCGGCGAAGGTGCTCCGCTCGAGGCCGCTCGTCCGCCCGTCCGCGACGAGTCGAAGGAGGATCGTACCCGATTGAACGAAGGGCCGGACGTCCTTCGCGTAGGCCGTGAAGGTGGCCTGCAAGACATCCTCGGGCGGGAAGAGCAGGGAGGCGACGACGTCGGGCCGGTCGCCGCGGTTGAGCGTGTCGACGAAGGCCAGCGCCAGACCGGCCAGCGAGAGGGCGCCGCGCCTCCGCTTGCGGTGGGTGCCGCGGACCGCGGTGACGACCCCGACGCCGATCAGCCCGCCGTCGGGGAGCAGGCCGAAGCCGTCGCCGTGCGTGAGCGCGACCGCCGTGGAGAGCTCGACCTCGTGGGCGCGTGCCTCGTGCAGCGCGCCGGCGGCCGCGAGCCCCGCCGGCTCGCTATTGCGGAGCTCCCGGGCGCATCCGCGGACGATCGGGACCGCGTCGCCCGAAAAACCCGCGTCGCAGAGCACGAGCCGGAGCTCGTGTTCCGCGAGATCGAGCAGCTCCGGATCCGCGGGAGCTGTCCGGTTCAGGAATAGCACGAGCCCCTGGACGCCCACCTGCCGGAGGAGCCGCAGGTCGTTCCGCAGCTCCGGCCCGTACCTCTATTCGGAATCGACGACGAGCAGCGCGCCGTCGACGGGCAAGAGGCCCGCGAGCGGGCCCGCGACGAGCCGCTTCCGGACGGCGAGCCGATCGCCGGGATCGAGCAGGGTGTAACGCCGCCGCGTGGTCTCGATCTCCGCCGCGGAGAGGCCGAGGGACAGCTCGCAGGAGCGAGGCAGGGAGATCCGGATCCCGGCCCCCGGAGGCTCGCCGAACGCAGCCGGGCGCTGTCCCGCGGGACCGGAGGCGCGGAGCAGGCCCGCGGCCAGGGTCGTCTTCCCGTGGCCGCGAGGCCCGACGAGCACGAGCGTCCAGGAAGGTTTCCGCATCGGGGAGTCAGGTGCGGTCGAGGAGCGGCGGAGGTGGCCCAGGGAGGGTCGCACTGTCCCGGGCGCGAGGGTGAGCGCCGAAGCATGACGAGCCGCACGCACGGGGAGCGAGCGCGTCCGTGACGACAGCCGGCGAGATCGATGGGGAGATGCTCGCGCGCGTGGGCGCGTCGAGTTCGGCTCCGCTCACCTGTGCTTGCGCTTGCTGGGCACGGTGAACAACGCGGCGACGCGGGGGCCGATGAAGTCCAAGAACCGCAGCGTGAGGGTGGCCTTGACCGTGCCGTTCGGCCACACGGCATGCACGGGGACGGGCTCCACGCGCCACCCGGGCAGCAGCTCGACCATGGCGCCTCCGCCGACGATCTGGCCGAGACCCCCGTGCGCTGACCCCCCTGCGCGCGGGCGCGCGGCGATCCAGGAGGGTGGGGCGTGCAAGGTGGCGAGCGATTGCGCCTCCAATGTCTGCGGGGTTCATCTCGAACATCGTGCGCGTGCGGTGCTCAGCGCCCGCCGGCTGCGCTGCCGTCGACGACCGCGACCACCTCGCCCTCTTCGAGCCCGCCGAGCACCTCGGTGCGGAGGCCGTCGGAGAGGCCGAGCTCGACGACGCGCGACTCGAGCCTGCCGGCCGCGGTGCGCACCAGCACCGAGACCCGGTCGCCGTCGAAGCGGAGCGCGCCGTCGTCGACCAGCACCACGCCGGTCCGCCGCTCGAGCTCGATCTCGGCGGTGGCGGAGAAGCCTGCGCGCACCGCCTCGAGCGCCTCTCCGCGCTCGAGCCGCGCGTGGATCTCGAAGCGGGTGAGCCCGCCCGGCGTCCACGCGGCGCGGCGGGCGTCGGCGGCGCCGCCCGGCGGCGGGGCGGGGCTCGCGGCCTCGATGGTCGCGCGGGGGGCGATGTACTCGAGCGTGGCCGCGTAGGTCCGACCCCGGAGCGCGCCGACACGCACCGTGACCGGCGCGCCCGGCGAGAGCCGGCCGACCGGGGTCTCGTCGAGCAGGCCGCGGAACAGCAGCTCCTGCATGTCGGCGACGATGGCGAGCACCGTGCCGTCGCGGAAGGTGCTGGCCTCGGAGATGAAGTCGCCGACGGCCACCGGCACCTCGAGGACGGTGCCGGACACGGTCGCGGTGACGCGGGTGGATGCGAGGCCGCGGCCGGCGGAGCCCTCGCGCACGAGCTGCACGGTGCGCCGGGCGGTGCCGAGGGCGAGGTCGGCGAGCTCGACCGCGTCGCGGGCGGCGTCGAGGTCGGCCGGGGCGACGCTGCCCGGCTGCAGGCGCGACAGGCTCACGAGGCGCTGATGCTCGCGCCTGGCCTGCGCGAGCCGCAGCTCCGCGGCGCGCTCCTCCCCTGTCGCCTGGTGGAGCCGCACCGGATCGGCCACGACCTCGATCGTGGCCACGTGATCGCCGGCCGCGACGGCGTCGCCGGGGCGCACCTTGAGCTCGCGCAGGATCCCCGGCACGGCCGAGCGCAGGTAGACCTCCTGCCGCGGCACGATCCGGCCCATGGCGGTGGCGCGCTCCGTGACGTCGCCGCGGACCACCGTGAACTCCGCGCGGGCGGCGGGCGGCGGGGACTCGCCGAACGCGAGCGCGGCCGCGGCCGCGCCCGACGCCGCCAGCACGAGCGACCAGGACAGGAGCCGCCTAACCATCGCGCAGAGCCTCCGCGGGCGACAGCCGGGCCGCCTCGCGCGCCGGGAAGGCGCCGGCGACCAGGGCGGACAGCAACAGGACGAGCAGCGCGCCCGCGCCGGCCTCCGGCGAGAGCGACGGGTCGCGGAAGGTGTCGGTCTCGAACCCGGCGCTCCGGGCCGCCGAGAGCAGCCCCAGCCCGCACAGCAGCCCGATGCCGCCGGCGACGCCGGCGAGCACCAGCGCCTCGACGAGCACGAGCCGGAGGATCGAGCCCGCGGTCGCGCCGAGGGCCCGGCGGAGCCCGAACTCCCGCACGCGCTCGCGGACGGACACGAAGAGGATGTTGCTGACACCGATCATCCCGGAGAGCAGCGTGCCGAGGCCGACGATCCATACTGCGATCTCGATCCCGCGGGCGAGGGCGGTGAGCTTGCGGAACTCCTCCTCGGCCAGCCACAGGTCGACCGCGGCCACGTCGTCGGGCGCGAATCGGTGCCGCTCGGCGAGGCGCCGGACGATCTGCGCGCGGATCTCCCGCGCCTCGAAGCCGGCGCGCGTCGTGCCGACGATCAGGTCGACGCGGCCGCTGGAGTCGAACGTCCGCTGCAGGGTCGAATACGGGATGTACACGCGACGGACCTCGCCCTCGCCGCCGGCGTCGGTGAATACGCCGATCACGGTGAAGGGCGCGCCGCCGATCGAGATCGTCTTCTCCAGCGGATCCTCGCGGTCGAACAGCAGCTCCGCCGCCCGCTCGCCCAGGAGCGCCACCGGCCGCGCCTCCGCGACGTCGCGCGGGCTGATCAATCGCCCGGACACCGGGATCGTCTGTTCGATCGCGGCGTAGCCCGGGTGGATCCCGTACACCGGGAAGACGCCGGCGCGCGCGCCGCGGGTGAGGCGCGTGCCGGCCGGGAGCGGCTGCCGCGGGCTCACGTTCTCGAACCCGGGGATCCGCGACAGCGCGGCGAGATCCCCCGGATCGAAGCGGATCGCGCGACCCGCGGGCAGGCCCTCGTGCGCCTCGAAGGTGAGCCCGGGCTCGACCCAAATCGAGTTGGCGGCGTCGTCCTTGAACAGCTGCAACAGCCCGTTCCGCAAGCCGACGCCGCCTCCGAGCAGCAGCGCGAGCAGCAACATCCCCCACAGCACCGAGAAGGCGGTGGCCAGCGTGCGGGCGCGGTGCCGCGAGACCGTCTCCTTCACCTCGAGCAGCAGGTCAAGCACGGAGGCACCCGTCGCGCATGTGCAGCACCCGGTCGGCCCGCGCGGCCACGCCGGGGTCATGGGTGACGAGCACGATCGTGCGGCCCTCGCGGTGGAGCTGCTCGACCAGGGCGAGGACCTCGGTCGCCGCCGCCGAGTCGAGGTTCCCGGTGGGCTCATCGGCGAGGATCACCGGCGGGTCGGTCACCAGCGCGCGGGCGATCGCGGCCCGCTGCCGCTGGCCGCCGGACAGCTCATCCGGGCGGTGGTCGAGGCGCTCGGCGAGACCGAGCCGCTCGAGCAACGCCCGGGCCCGGGCCCGCCGCTCGGCCCGCGGCACGCCCCGGTAGAAGAGCGGCAGGGCGACGTTGTCGAGGGCGGACTTGTAGGGAAGCAGGTGGAACGACTGAAAGACGAAGCCGAGCCGGTGGTTGCGCACCCGGGCGGCGCCGGCGTCGTCGAGCGTCGAGGTCTCCTCGCCGCCGAGCCGGTAGCTGCCGCCGTCGTGGCGATCGAGGAGCCCGAGGACGTGGAGCAGGGTGCTCTTGCCCGAGCCCGAGGCGCCCATGATCGCCACGAACTCGCCGGCCCCGATCGTGAGGTCGACGGCGGAGAGGACGCGCACGAGCCGCGTCCCGAGGCGGTAGCTCTTCTCGACGCCGCGCAGCTCGATCATCCGAGGCGCACGAATCTGGCACAGCCCGGTGGCGAAGTCGAGCGCCGACTGTCCAGGAGGACAGGCGCCGGCCGAACGCGCATAGACCGCGCGTGCGCACCCGATGGATTCCCTCCGAGCGACGAGCGCGGTGTGAGGTAATCTTCGTAGTCGATCGAGGGTAAGACCTTGGTCCCTTTTCAGATGTCGTGGGGGTTGTCGAATCCATGGAGAGCTCACGGCGCGAGCGGTGGCCGACGGGACTGGGCATGAAGGGGCATGCCTCTCGCAACCATCGTCACGGCGCGCTACCGACGGCGGCGGCGGAGGGCGGCGAGCGCGGCGAGCAGCAGCAGCGGCGCGGCGCCGGCGTCGGCGTCGATGCGGCAGCCGCTCTTGGTCGCGGAGGCGGGCGGCGGCGCGGCGCCGGCGGTGACCGTCGCGGGCGGCTGGTCGGGCGCGGGCCTTGGGTCGGCGACGGGGGCGTCGGCCGGGACCGGGCCGCTCTGCTTGCGGCACGTGAGGCAGTCGCTCTTGACGGTCCGCGGCGGCGAACCCTGGGAGTAGTCGAGGCGCGCGCAGGTGTCGGCGACGCACTTGCCGGGGCCGTCGTCGGACTCGCAGGCGTCGCCGGCCTTCTTGCCGTTGCAACTGAAGAAGGATGGCGGCGGGGCCTCGTCGGCGCGCGCCGGGGCGGCGATCTCGAGGCCGACGAAGAGGAAGGCGAGGACGCCGGACGGGCGGAGCTGCATGGCGGGATTGTCGTCCGTGATCCGTGATCCCTCCAAGCTCCGGCCGAGCGCTGGCGGAGCGCCGCTTGACGCGGCGCGCGAGTGGCGGCAAACCTCGCGCGGTCCCGCGCATGCGCAGCTTTGCCCCCTCGTCTCGTGTCTGATGCTGTTCGGCCGCGCGTCGGCGATCGAGGAGGCGCCGGCGAGCGCGAGCCCGATTCGCTGCGTCGGTCTTTCGCGCCGCGCCCCCCGAGCGGCCGCGGCCCGTGCGATCCTCCCCGCGTGCAACCGATCCCCCCGGGCTACGAGCTGGCGGTCGCGGACGACCCGCGCGGCATCCTCGATCTTCGCGGCGACGACTCCCACCTGCAGCTCGCCGTCCACGGCGTCACCGCGGCGCTCGTCTGGTGGTACGACGGCGGCAGCACCGGCCGCTACTTCGCCTGGACCTTCGCGCTTGACGAGGCCGCCGCCCTCGTCGCCGCCCTCGAGCGCCCGCTCCCCGGCCCCGCCGACCCGCGTCCGCTCGCCGAGCAGGCGGCCGCCTGGCTCGCGTGCCTGCGGCCGGGCCGCTACGGCCTCGCGTGGATCGACGGCGGCGGCGTCGACCCAGACATCACGCGCGGCGCCTCGCAGGGCGCGTGCCACTGGTTCGGCGACGAGGGCCGGCTCGTCGAGACCCAGCCCGAGTCGCGGATCGATCCGGCCCGGGTCGACCGATTCACCGCCGAGATCGCTGCAGGCGCACGGCCTCCGCTGGTCACCCTCGGCCTGTGGGACAACCTCGACTGCTTCCTGCTGGACGGCCACCACCGACTGCGCGCATACAGGCGGCTCGGCCTCGGCTATCCGCAGTTGTCGATCGTGCGCCTCGACCCGCCGCCGCTCGACCGCGCCGACGCCCGCGCCAGCCTCCGCGAGATCCAGCGCGGCGACCGGAACCTGACCGACTGGGCGATCCGCGAGTTCCTCGCCCCGCCCTGACCGCTCCGCGCTCGCACCGGGAGTGTGCGGGCACACGCCGCCGCACTCGAACCGCTCGAGCCCATCACACCGCAATTGATCCGCCCGCAGGGAACACTCCCCCCGCGACGCATGCGACGAGCAAGCTCGAGTGCTTTGGTGCGACACGAAGTCATCTGTTGCAGTGGGCTCGCGCCTGCTCGCTCGCATCGCGCGCCTGATGGCTCGTCCAGGTCCCGGGGCGCCCGGACCGAACGAGAGCGGCGGAGGCGGGAGCCGCGACGCGTGACCACGACAGCCACCAGTCGAGCGGTTACAAGGCCTGGGGCCGGGCTCGTCTGGTCGGCGAGCGGGACTGGTGCGGGCTCGACTTCCTCGCCCGCGTCGGCTCGGGTACTCTCCTGCGGGCCGCGGATCGACGCGGTCACGCGGGACATGGCCAGGCACGGCAAACTGGGCGCGACGACCGACGGGCGGCTCTTCGCCGCGTCCTGGGCGATCGGGACCGTGGCGTTCGAGGCTCACGCCGAGGCGGTCGCCAACGAGCCCCCGGAGACGTACTGGACCGGAGAGTTCACGACGACCCACGGGCACGTCGGCTTCGCGTCGGACGACATCCTCTGGCTCTCGAAGGCCCTCCGTCCGGGCTCGTACCCCGTGCACCTCGTGGGCCAGCAGGGCGTGCCACTCGCGTTGATCGTGCGAGCTACCGCGGCGCGCGTCGAGGCATTCGAGCCGGCGACATTCCCCCCGGAGCCCTCGAACGCGCGGTTCGACGGGCGACTTCTACGGGCCGCGCTCTCCACCGACGACCCCGATGAACAGGACGAGGGGCTCGAGCCCTGCTCGCTCGCTCGCGTCCTTGCCCACGACCACGTCGCGCTGACGGGGCAGGGCGTACCCGGGTCGGACGACTGGACGACGGTGGACCGCGACGACGCTCGCGCCTTCTTCAAGGCGCACGATGCGTGGGGCGCGGGAGCGCCGCAGGACCGGGTGTTCGCGCGCGGAGGGCACCTGTATCTGGCCGCGACCCTGTACGGTCAGGTCTGTCCCGTGCTCGCGCTCTGGGGGCTCGACGGCGCGGGCGAACGCGCGGCGCTCTACCTGGACTTCCGGCGTGCCGACACGCGGGCACGCTTTCGGGTGCCCCGCGCGGCGCCACGCGACGAATGACCGCTCGATCGCTGTGGTGGAGATGGCCCCCATGCGTCGTGCGTCGCGCGTGATCCCGCACGGCGCTCGACCGGCGCGCCGACGCACGGCGTTTCATCCCGGGTCCGCGGGCCATGGGGGGACGATGTCCCGCGCGCGCGGGCCTCGGCGAGCCTCCGGCCTTGTTATAGTGGCGAGCCTATGTCCGTGAGCCGCGTCGAAGCCGAGCTCGCGTTCGTCCGTGAGGACGCCGTGAGCCCCGATCCCCAGCGCCCGCCGCTCCTGCGGGCGGCGCCCCGCGATCACTCGCGCCCGCCGGCGCCGGGCAGCCTCGATCTGCGCCGGTTTTGTATCCGCGACTGCGACGCGCTGGCCGACGACGAGGCCCCGGCCCTGTTCGAGCACGGCTTCGCCCTCGTCGATCTGTCCGAGCTCACCGCGCTGCAGGCCGCGCTCGCGCGCGTGCACGAGGCCGATCGGCTCGAGCCTGAGGACGTCGCCGCGCTGCGTCGTGCGCTGCGAGGGCGCCGACTGACGACCGCGACCGGGACTCGCCTGCGCGTGCTCCACGTCGCCAGCGAGGGGGTTCTCATGCGCCGCGCCGGGCCCAACGGCCTCCGCCTGGTCCCGATCCGCACGCCCCCGGAAGGCCGCCGCATCGACGATCACGACGCCTCGGAGAACGTCCACGTCGATCAGGACGTCGACGGGACCCCGCTGCGCCAGCTCATGCGCGGCGCGGCGCCGTGGCTCCTTCGTCATGACTCGCCGACCCACCGAAACACGCGATCTCGGCTGGTTGTCCTCAACCTCTGGATCGGCCTGCAGCAGATCACCCGCCCGCTCGCGCTGATGGACAAGCGCAGCTTCGACCGCGTCCGCCATCAGGTCGCCTACGCGATGACGACGAGCTTCATGCTCGAGCGCGAGGCCGAGCGTCAGGTCAACGACATCTGGGCGGTGCTGCCGGACGCGCGCCAGCGTTGGTACTTCACCGGCCAGCTCGACGCGCGCCGCGGCTACCTGTTCGAGACCCTCGGCACCGCCCACGGAGCGTTCATCCTCCCCGGCGAGGATCTGGCCGAGCGCCGCTACTTGCAGCTCGGCCGGGTCGAGGTCGCGCTCGCCGAGCGGGATCGCGCGAAGCTCGAGCGCGCGCTCGCGCCTGAGCTTGCGACGATCCCCGAGACGACCGCGAGCCTCCGCGCGGCGATCGGCGCGATGGACCAGCTGCTCGACGAGGCCCGCTCGCGCGGCCCCACCCTGCTCGACCCGGCGCTCGCCCACGACTGGTCCGAGCGCGCGAAGGAGGCGATGCAGCGGGTCGTCCGGCGCTCGATCGAGCTGCGCCTCGTCGCCTGGGTCGGATGATTCGTGGGTCCTCGGAAATACAGGTCGACGCCGCGGCGACCGTCCGCGACGGCGCGGGCCGCGGGCCGGCGAGCGCGAGCTGCACGCAGGCGGCGAGCGCCGGGTCGATGTCGAGGTCGTCCTCGGCGACGGTGGCGACGGCCGCGTCAGTCCTGATCCGCCAGCAGCTGCCGGAGCTGCAGCGCGTGCAGGGCGAGGCGCCGCTCGGCCAGGCTGAGCTCGTCGCGCAGACGCGTGAGCACGAGCGCCGGCGTGACGATGAACATCAGGTTCGACCAAAGCAGCGCCATGGTGGTCGACGTCGGGTGGAGGTCGAGGGCCCGCGGCAGCAGGAGGAGCCCCTCGTCGACGTAGACGAACGAGGGCGGCAGGAGCCCGGTCAGCTCGAGCGCGTAGGGCACCACGACGACGGCCATCGCCAGCAGGACGGTCGGCCAGCGCTCGCCGGCGCGGCTGTAGGCCAGGCGGAACATCAGGATCGTCACGGCTGCGGTCGGCACGAGGACGAAGGGCCCGAGCCAGCAGGAGAAGACGGCGATCTCCGCGGCGAAGGTCAGCGCGTAGAGGTGCGCCGGCCAGCCGCCGAATGAGGGCAGTCGCGCCAACCACATCGATTGCAGCAGGCCGGCGACGCAGATCAGGAATCCGCCGGTGACGACCGGCCACGAGCGGACGCCCAGCGCGATCACGGCGAGTCCGCTGACGATCCACAGCGCCCAGACGTGGCGCGAGACCCGGATCATCCGCAGGCGTGCGTGGCGCATCTCGGCCTCGAGCTCGCGCTCCGTCTCGGCCGGGAGCGCCGGCGGGACCTCGGTCAGCAGGCGGACGAACGCCTGTCTCGCTTCGCGCTGCGACGGGTCGAGCGCGAGGGCCTGGAGCGCCTCGCGGATCGCGGTGCGCCGCGGCGCCGCGTCGAGCCCGCCCCCGCGCATGATCGCGTCGACGGCGGCGAGCGCCCGCGAGGTGTGCTCGCCGGCGAGCTGCTGGCGGCGTGCCTGGTCGCTCTCGCGGTCGAGGTGCCGCTCGACCGCGTCGGCGAGCTCGCGCGCCGATCGGAGGCGGTCTTGCGGCGCCCTGGCGGTCGCGTGGGCGCAGGCGTCCTGGATCTCGGGGGGCGCCCCGAGGGCGCTCAGCGGGGCGCGCAGGTCGATGCCGGCGCGGACCTCGGCGCCGATCTGGTCGGTGCTCTTCCCCTGGTGGAACAGCGAGAGCGCGAACAGCTCGTAGAGGATCATGCCGAGCGCGTAGACATCGGAGTGCGGGCCGATGCCGGGAAGATCGCCGGCGAACTGCTCCGGGGGCATGTACGCGGGCGTGCCCATCACGTCGCCGATCATCGTCAGCGCGTCGGTCGAGCCGGGCGGCGGTGGGCCGGCGACCCGCTCGCTGTCGGCGCCGGCCTCGCCGAGGACGCGGGCGAGGCCCCAGTCGATCACCTGCACCTCGCCGAACTCGCCGAGCATGATGTTGCCGGGCTTGAGATCGCGGTGCACGACGCCACGCGAATGCGCGTAGTGGATCGCCAGGCAGACCTGCACGAATGCGGTCAGCAGCTTGCGACGGGACCAGCGCGCGACCGCGTCCGGCTGGGCCCGCTGGAGCTGCTGCAGGACGTCCCTCAGCGATTGGCCCTGGACCCGTCGCATCGAGAAGTAGGGGCCATGGTCGGGGCTGACGTCGAGGTCGTAGACCGGCACGATCGCGGGGTGCTCGAGCTGGCCCTGCACGCGCGCCTCGCGGACGAACCGCCGCCACTGCGCCGAGCCTTCGCCGGCCGGCGAGAGCAGCGTCTTGATCGCCACCTCGCGGCCGATCCGCTCGTCGCGGGTCAGCCTGACCTCGCCCATGCCGCCGCGTCCGAGCAGGCGGCCCGGGCGGTAGCGATCGGCGCGGAGGAGCTGCCCGCTGCCTCGCGGGAGGGCGAGCACGAGGGAGGGGGCGGAGGTGTCGGCCTCGCCGAATGCCGCCGAGGTGTGGGTCCGTTCGTCCGACTGCGCGATCCACCTGTCGCCTGATGCGCCTTGGAGCGGTTGCAGATGGGTCTCATCGTCGACACCAGACATGGTGTCCTTGGTACCCCGGTGGCGGCGCGACGAACAGCCGGGCCGCGCGTCGCGGGACGAGGCGCGAATCCACGCGGAGTCGCGCGCGGGATTCGCCGCCCAGGCCGCCGCAGACGGGGCCGGTGCCCTGATTGACGCCGAGAGGCACGACCGGGCTCACTCCCCGGCACGCGCGCCGCTCACCCGCGCGGCGGAGACGGTGTCATGCGCCGTCGGGGCTCGGGGAGCCGTGCGCCGAGCTGGAGTGTGGGAGCTGGTGCGGGAGAGGCTGCCTCCCGGGCCTCATGTGCGCCCCCGACGGGTGCTGCCGGGCCGCCTCGGGGAGTCGGGGGGCCCTTCGCGCCCCGTCATGCGTAGGAGACTTCGAGGATCTCGTAGCTACGAGGACCGTCCGGCATCATCACGCGGACCTCTTCGCCGACCTCGTGCCCGAGCAGCGCCCGCGCGAGCGGCGAGGCGACGGAGATCCGGCCGAGCTTCAGATCCGCCTCCTCGGGGCCGACGATCTGGAACGACTTCTCCTCGCTGGTGTCGACGTTCGCCACCGTGACCCTGGCGCCGAACTGCACCTTGCTGCCGCTCAGCTTCGAGGGATCGATCACCTCGGCGCGCGAGAGCGTCTGCTCGAGGAATGCGATCCGCGCGACGATCATTCCCTGCCGCTCCTTGGCGGCGTGGTACTCCGCGTTCTCCGAGAGGTCGCCGTGCTGACGGGCCGTTCCGATGTCCTGGACGACCTGAGGGAGCTCCACCTCCTTCAGTCGTCGCATTTCTTCGCGGAGACGCGCCTGCCCCTCGGGGGTCATGGGTACCTTCTCGGACATGGTGGGTCGCCTTGTAGCATGGGCATGGGGCAGCCGACGATGCTCCCGGTTGGGCGCGGGGACGAGCGGCCAGCCGCGCGAGCATCCGGAGCACGTTGCCGACCGTGCGGCGCGCGAACGGAAGCGCGCGGGCGCTTCGCGCTTGTGCGGGGCAGCGTCTTTGGGGGATGCTCGGGTGATGAGCTCTGCCCGCACGTCGCTGCGCTTCGTCGTCGGCACCGCCCTGCTGACCACTGCGGGGGCCGCGGCCGGGGTTGGTTGCAACACCAGGACGTCCAGCCATCCGCGGCCTGAGGAGCCCTATTCCAATACCGGGCCGATGCAGCCCGACCGACCCTTGGACGAGCCGCCGGAGGTGACGGGGGGCGAGGAGCCGGTCAACCCCGGGCAGGGGCCGATCGTCAACACGGCGCCGCCGCCCGACGCGGACCCGCCGACGAGCCCGCCGATCGTCAACACGGCCCCGCCCGATCCGAAGGCGCTCGAGCCGGCGACCGTCAACATTCGCACCGCCGATCCCGCGCCGAAGAAGGCGCCGAAGGCGAAGCCCGGGGCGTCGATCGGGGACCCGAGGACCAATATCCACACTCCGGACGACGGCGGGTGAGCGACGAGGCGGAGGCCGAGCGGGCGCTGTCCGGTCCGTCGCGCGACGCGCTGAGGAAGCTCGACGAGGTCGGGGCGGCGGTCGACGTCGCGGCGCCGCGGTCGGGGGTCGAGCGGATGATCGCGGGGACGAGCGAGCGGCTCGGACGGATCCACCGCTCGCAGATCGAGCGCGAGCGCTGGCCGGACTTCGCGGGCTTCGAGGCGGGGCGGTACTCGCCGGAGCTGCGGCAGGAGGCGGCGCGCCAGTGGGCCGGGCGCGCGCGCGCAGAGCACGGGTCGATCCATCAATTCAGCGCGGTCGCGCACGCGCTGTGCGAGGCGCGGGTCGGGCTCGAGGTGCTCGGGGCCCTTTCGCGGTTGATCGCCGACGAGGTGCGGCACGTCGACCTGTGCGCCCGCATGGCGCTCGTGTGCGATCCGGAGGGGCCGCTGCGCGAGCCGGAGCGGTTCCGCTGGTCGGTGCCCGCGGCGCCGTGGCCGGACGCGCCGCGGGCGGAGCGGCGGGAGGAGCTGCTGGCCTGGGCGGCCTCGGCGATCGCGATCGCGTGCTGTGTCGGCGAGACGCTGTCGCGGCCGATGCTCGAGGCGCTGGTGGTGGTGACGACCGATCCGGTGGCGGCGGACGTGTCGCGGCAGATCCTGCGCGACGAGCACCTGCACGCGGCGTTCGGCTGGGACGCGCTGGCGCTGATCTATCCGGCGCTCGACGAGCGGGGGCGGGGGCGCGTGCAGGCGGAGCTGACGCGGGCGTTCGGCGGGTTCGAGGCGACGACGGCGGGCGGCTACACGATCGAGGAGATCGCGGGGCGGGAGCTCGTGATCGCGCGCGAGGGGCCGAACCTCGGGACGCTGTCGGCGGAGCAATTCGCGGTGATCTTCTATGCGACGCTCGAGCAGGAGATCGTGCCGGGGTTCGCGGCGATCGGGATCGACGCGCGGCGGGCGTGGGCCGAGCGGCCGCGGCCCGGCTGAGCCATCGCCGCCCGCAAGGGCGACGTCTGCCACGCGGCCCGTCAGCTCGGCGTCCACCGCACGCAATCGCGCCGCGGGATCGCCCACCTCGGCCTCGACCCGGCGACCTGCGCCGGAGCGCTCGCAATGCACCGGGCGGCGCTTGATCTCCGCGGCGATTCGGATAAGATGCACCTCCTCCGCGGCTGCCTTGCGGAAACCCCTGAACTGCCCCTGTGCGCGCCTGTGCGGCGCCGCGGCGGGCGCGAGGAGACCTGCGCGTTCGCACATGGCCGATAGGGCCGGCGACGCGCGGGCGAGGAGCGACCGTTCATGCAGCCGAAGAATTTACAGCGGGTCTTCGCCGCGCTCGCGCGCGAGGGCCTCCACGTCGAGCGCGAGGGCCGGGTGTACCGCGTCCGCCTGCGCGACGACCCCGACGCGCCGGCCGGCGAGGTGCTGCTGCCCGACGACTTCCCGGTCGAGGCCAAGGCGCTCAAGCAGCTCGCCGGGCTCGCGGCGGTCCGCCACCCGGAGGGCGGCGCCGTCCGCCACGTCTGCGCGTCGCCGGACTTCCACCCCGGCGACGCCGGCGTGGCGATCGGATCGATCCTCGAGACCGAGGGGATCGTGATCCCGGCGGCCGTCGGGACCGACATCAATTGCGGCATGCGCCTGCACGTCGTCGACCTGCCGGCGGAGCGCCTGCTCGGGCGCCGCGACGCGCTGGTCGAGCGGCTCAAGGGCGACTACTTCTTCTCGACCCGCGACCTGCCCTTCGAGGCAGGCGCGATGCGGGCGCTGTTCCGCGAGGGCTTGCTTGGCTGGCTCGAGGCGGTCCGGCCGCGTCCGCTCGGCCAGCTCGCGCGCGCCGACCTCGAGCAGATCGCGGGGGAGATCGAGCGCGTCCACCTCGGCGGGGCGCAGGACGGTGACCCGCGGTGGGCCCCGGAGGACCTCGTGCCCGCGGACGGCCTCGTCCGCGACGGCGGCCTGGCGACGATCGGCGGCGGCAACCACTTCGTCGAGCTGCAGGTCGTCGACGAGGTCGTCGACCGCGCCCGCGCGCACGCCTGGGGCGTCCGCGCCGGGCAGGTCGCCTTCATGATCCACTCCGGCTCGCGCGGGGTCGGCAAGCACGTCGGCGCGCTGTGGCGCGACCGCGCCCGCGGCCTCTGGCCGAAAGGCCAGAAGTTCCCGGCCGAGGGCCTGTTCTCGCTGTCGCTCGCCGACCACCCGGAGGCCGTCGCGGGCTACCTGGAGGCCGAGGCGACCGCCGCCAATTACGGGTTCCTCAACCGCCTGCTGCTCGCCGAGCTGATGCGCCTGCGCCTGCGCGAGCTGTTCGGCGAGCTCGCGGCGCCGCTCGTCTACGACCTGCCGCACAACATCACGCTGCCGGTCCCCGGGGCCGCCCGCCGGTGGATCACGCGCAAGGGGGCGTGCCCCGCGGGCGCCGAGCAGCCGGTGATCATCCCGGGCTCGATGGGCGCGCCGTCGTTCCTGCTCGCCGGGCGCGGCTCGGCCGGGCTCCGCGGATCGGCGTCGCACGGCGCGGGGCGGGCGACCTCGCGGTTCGACATGGGCCGGCACGGGCGCGAGGCTCGCGACCTCGGGCTCGAGGGCGTCGATTGCATCACGCTGCGCGAGGAGCGACGGATCGAGGAGGCGCCCGCGGCCTACAAGCCGATCGGCCCGGTGATCCAATGCCAGGTCGAGGCCGGGCTGGTCGACGTCGTCGCGCGACTGCGGCCGCTGATGACCTTCAAGGCCTGACCCGGGCGCCGCGCCGGGTGCCGTGAACCTCGGCCGACGATGCCCATCCTCCTGGCGCCATCGCGGCTCTCGCCCGGGTCTGGCGCACGCCTCGCGCGCCGGGCTCGCGCTCTCCGCCGATTGCACGATCTTGCGATCGATGACACAGCCAACGGCATCGGAGCCGCGTCACGATCGACGTCTCGCGCTCCGCCCGCCCCGCCCTGGCCCGGGGCGCTCCAGGATCCATCCCCGAAAGCCGGAGACTACCGATGTTGCTCTTCCACGAAATCGCCACCGGGCTGCAGGCCCTCGTGATCGGCGCTCTCGCCTCGCTCGCCGCGACCCTCGGCGGCCCGGCCGAGGATCTCGCGACCCCCACCGATCCCGCCGAGCACAAGCCGCAATGGGTCGCTGCCACGATCCCCTCGTGCGACAACACCTGCGAAAACGTCGGCATGAGCGCCGTGATCTCCGGATACGGCGGCAACGGCGAGCCTTTCTATGTCTGCGCCGCAAACGCCCACGGCGGCGGAGAGCGTGGCGGCTACAACTACCGCCCCAACTGGGCCAACGCCTGTTACGTCGGCTGGGGCGGCGCGGAGGAGGGCGTCACCCCGTACAAGTGCCTCTGTCGCTGAGCCCGGCGGGCTCGAGCTCGGCCCGGACCTCGCCCCGCGGCGGCTCGACCTCGAGGCTGCCGCCGCCCGGCGTGGCGCCCGCGCGGGCGTGTCAGCCCCCGTTGTTGGACTTGAGCGCCGAGATCCAGCCCCCGGAGGTGGGCGTGATCCGGGTGAGCACGTTCTCGGACGGCTCGGTGCAATCCTTGGAGTTACCCGGACCGCCGGGCACGCAGTTGTATTGCGAGTACACCCCGAAGATCACCGGGTTCCCGTTGGCCCACGGCAGATCGTAGGTATAGGCGCCGGAGCCGCTCATGCCGGGCGAGCCGTCGCAGGTGATGTCGAGCTCGCACGAGTAGCCGTCGCCCCAGCAGTTCAGCGTGTCGGCGGGCCAGCCGTGGATGTTGCAGAGCTTGGTGTCCCCGTACAGCGCGCTCTCGGTGCACTGGACGCCCGCCCTTTCGGGGTCGTTGTCGGGGCGCGTGGGCGCCCACCCCTCGGCGCCCGAGCAGGACGGGTAGCCGCGCATCCGGTTCTTGGTCGTCAGCAGGGTGCTCACGGGCACATGGCCGAAGCCCATGCCGCCGACCGTGTCGCCGAGGTTGTCCTCGAGCTCGACGACCGCGATGTCCCAGGCGTTGCAGTTGAAGCCGTCGCAGTCGATCTCCTCGATGTACCCGGCCGGCACCCAGAGGGTGGTGCCATTGCCCTGGCTGTAATTGGACGCGCCGTGGGGGGCGCCGCTCGGGTCGCGCCGCGGCGAGAAGTTGCCGGGGTTGACGCTCCACGCCTCGCGGTTGAACACGCAGTGCGCCGCGGTGAGCACGGTCCGGCGCCCGATCAGGGTCCCGGTGCACCCGTAGCCGGGCAGCATGCGGCCGATCGTGCGGAAGGGCCAGTGGTTGGCGGTATAGCCGTCGGCGATCGCCAGCCGCGTGCGGGAGTCGACGCCGTCGCTCCACGAGCGCGGCGCGTACGGGCCCTCCTCGTCCGTGATCGGCAGCGCGCCCGGGAACGCCTGCGTCTCGCCCGCGTCCTGGGCCGCCTGGCCGAACCTGGCGAGCGCGGCGGAGCTCGCCTGCCACAGCTCGATCTCGTACCGCCCCTCGCCGACGTCGCGGAACCCGACCCAGTTCACCGTCGTGTCCCGGGCGTCCGCGGTCGATGGCCCGTCGGAGAGCTCCTCGACGGGCCTCCACTCGCGCTCCATCGATTCGAACTCGGCCGTGAAGTCGGGCCGCGAGCCCGCCATGGCGAATACGCCGAGCTTGCGCACGCGGACCTCGAGCAGGTGCTCCGGCGCGCTCCGGAGCGCGATGCTCCTCACCTCGCTCTCGACGGCGAGCGGGTCGGCGAGCGCGGCGGCGAGCGCCTCTTGTGGCTGGTCGTCCGGCTCCTCCGAGCCGCACGCAGAGGCGTGCAGCGCGGCGGCGATCACGAGGAAGCACGGGAGTTGACGAAGGAACAGAGTGTTTGCGGGCTGCATGGAGGGTCCTGGTCGCACGCGCCGCGACCATCGGTCCGCGGCCCGCGTGTCGGTTTGTCTCGGAGGTCTTGCCCTCCCAGGTAGAGCGAGCCCCGGTTTCAATTCACCCGGCCGCGATGCGCAAGCAGGCGGCCGTGGGGCGCGCGATCAGGGCGCGGCGCCCTCGGGCGCCTGGCCCGGCGCGCGCCCGTGGGAGCGCTCGCAGGCCGCGAAGTTGGCCCACGCGAGCGCGAGCGGCTCATTGAGGTCGATCCGCCGGCGCTCGTAGCTGTAGCAGTAGGAGGTCGCCTGGCGCAGCCGGTCCCGCAGGTCCGCGCGCGCGAGCGCGGGGTCGAAGGGGGCGATCGTCAGCGTCCCGTCGCGCGCGGCCAGCAGCACGCGCGTGCCGGTCGGGTCGAAGGTCACGAGCGAGAGGTGCCGCCCGGGGCTGCGGAGGATCCGGACGACCGCGCCGGTCTCGGTCGACCAGACGAACGCGGCGTGGCTCGCCCGGCTGATCAGCCAGGCCCCGTCGGGGCTGAACTCGAGCCGACCGGGCTCGGAGTCGACGGGATCGAGCTCGCGGATCGCCAGCTCGCCGGCGGTCGAGATCAGGCGCACCCGATCGTCGCGTCCGACGATTGCGAGGAGGCGGCCGTCCGGGCTCAGCTTCGTCAGCGGGAGCACCGCCGGCGTGGTGATGCGGAGCTCCGGCTCGCCCGGCGCGCCGGGTCGCCAGACGTGGAACGCGAATTGGTCCTTGACGGCGGTCCCCACGCCCACCGCGACGAAGGCGCCGTCGGGGCTCCACTGCGCGTGGACGTGTCCCTCGCCGCTCGCCTCGAAGACGGCCGGGGGCGCGTCGCCGACGATCGACCACACGCGGATCGTGCGGTCCTTCGTCACGGTCAGGATCCGGTCGCCCTGCGGGCTGAATTCGGCGAGATCGATCGCCGCATCGATCGCGACCTCGCGCAGCGGCTCGTGCGAGTCGAGGCGGTGGATCCGCAGGCGATCGCGCGCGGGGGACAGGTAACCCACGAGCGCGCCGTCGCGGCTGAGGTTGGCCGCGCCCTGCTCGCCCGGGGGCCGGGCGATGGGCTCGAGCCGCGACGGATCGCGGAGGTCCCAGCGGACCCAGTGTTCGGCGGCCTCGAAGAGCACGGAGGCGCCGTCGGCGGTGAACAGCGGCTCCTTCGGGGAGCCGAGGTGCTCGGGGAGCGTGACCGGAGGGGCCACGGGCGCGCCGGTCGGGTCGACCAGCCGGAGCGTCCGCCCCTCGACGAGGACGAGCGCGCGGCCGTCGGGCGTCCACGGGGAGCGCGAGAGCCACTTCAGCGTGGACTCGGTGGTCGGCTGCGTGAACGCCGAGAACTGGACGGTGCGCGCCGCCGGGAGCGGCCACAGGCGGATCGTGTGTTCGAAGTCGCCGCGCTCGCGCTGGAGCCCCTCGGTCTTGGAGAAGCCGCGCACGTAGATCGTCGAGCTCGCGAGGGTGCGGCCGTCGGGGGAGAACACGAGGTCGTTCGGGTCGTGCAGGTGGCCGCGGAGGACCATCGTTGCGCCCGCGCCGTCGATGTCCCACACGCGCACGGTCCGGTCCGCGTAGCCGCGGGCGAACCGGGCGCCGTCCGGGCTGACGGCCGGCGGCAGGCCCCATTGCAGCATGCCGGGCTGCGGCCTGGGCGGCGTGTCGAGCTCGCGCAGGAGCTTCGAGGCGGCGACGTCCCACACGAACACGCGATCCTCGGTGGTCATCGAGAGGATCCGCGCGCCGCTGGGCGTGAACACCGCGCGCTCGATCGTCTCGTCGTCGCGGAGGAGCGCGGCGTGATCGAGGGGCGCGCCGATCGCCGCGCCGTCGAGCCCGCGCCGCTGGAGCGAGCGATCCGTCAAGACCAGCACCGCGTCGCCGGACGGGGCGGGCACGACTCGATGCTCCGCGGCGAAGGCGACGAGCCTGTCGCCCTCGCCGCGCCAGACGCCGGCGTCCCACGTGACGCTCCGGTCCGACCGGCGGGGGAGGTTGGTGAGCACCAGCTCGCCCGTCGGCATGAAGCTCGCCTCGCCCGGGAATTCGCGCCACCCGGCGCCGGGATCGGCGAGGTTCCACCGCTGCGCGCGGCTGCTCGTGAACCGCTCCTGCGTCGTCTCCGAGGTGACCAGGAGCTCGCGCGAGTCGCCGCGCCAGCTGAGGCCGCGCAGCGCCTTGTCCGGGCCGCGCAGCTCGATCGGGTCGCCCGCGCCGTCGAGCGGGTGGAGGAGCACCAGGCCGTCGCGGTAGGCGATGGCGACGCGCTGTCCGTCGGGGCTGAGCGAGAAGTCGGAGATCGACTGGCCCTCGCGCGCGCCGAAGGTCACCGGGTCGCCGCGACCGTCGGCCGGCCACGCGCGGACGGACGTGTCGCCGTTCTGGGTCAGGACGCGCGCGCCGTCCGGCGTGAAGGCGACGTTCTTCCACCCGGGCAGCACGGCGCTGGCGATCGGCTGCTCGAGCGCCTCGACGGCCGAGAGCCGCCAACCTCGCAGCTGCTCGGGCGCCTCGACCTCGCGGAGGAGCGCCGCGGAGGACGTCGGATCGTCGACGTGCTCGACCGGACCGAGGCTGTCGAAGCGGCGGAGCGCCGCGAGGCGGAGCGCGTCGCGGGCGCGCGAGGCCTCGGCCCGGCTCCGCTCCGCCTCGACGCGGAGCCCGTCGAAGGCCCGGTCGCGCGCGGCCTCGGCGGTGAGCTTGGCCGCCTCCTCCTGCTCGGCGCGCGCGCGGGCCTCGACGGCGAGCCAGCCGAAGCCGAGTGATGCGGCGGTCACGGCGGACACCGCGAGGGCGGCGCGCCGGAGCCCGCGCGCCCGCGCGTCGGGGTCGAAGGCGAGCGCCGAGAGGAGCGCGTCCATCGACGGCCAGCGCTCCTCGGGCCGCTTGCGGAGCCCGCGGAGGACCACCCGCTGCAGGAAGCCCGGGACGGCGGTGTCGGTCGGGATCTTCGGCTCGTCCTGGAGGACCGCGCGCACGAGCGACGCGATGTCGCGGCCGGCGAACGGACGGACGCCATACAGCGCCTCGAACAGCGCGACGCAGAACGCGAACTGATCGGACGCCGCGCCGCTGACGCTGCGCTCGAACGTCTCCGGGGCCATGTAGGCGGGGGTCCCGAGCATGACGCCGGTCGCCGTCAGCGGGGTCACCAGCCCGGCCTGCGACCCGGCGGCCGCGAGCTCGTGCAGCTCGGGGGCGCCGGTCGGCAGCGCCGCGGCCGCTCGCGCGAGGCCGAAGTCGCCGACGCGCACCCGCCCGTCCGCGCCGACCAGCACGTTCGCCGGCTTGAAGTCGCGGTGGACCAGGCCGGCCGCGTGGGCCGCCGCCAGGCCCCGACCGGCCTCGAGGAAGACGCGCTGGACGTCGCGCCAGCTGCGGCGCTCGGCGGCGAGCCACTCCGAGAGGTCGACGCCGTCGACGAACTCCATGGCGACGAACAGCTCGTCGCGCAGCTCGCCCACCTCGTAGACCTGGACGACGTTCGGGTGGGAGAGCCGGGCCATCGCCTGGGCCTCGCGCAGGATCCGGCCGCGGCTCTCGGCGGTCTCCGTGGCGAGCGAGCGCGTCAGCTTGATCGCCACCTTGCGGTCGAGCTTGGGGTCGTATGCGATGCACACGACGCCCATGCCGCCCTGGCCGAGCTCCTTGAGGAAGGTGTAGCGACCGATCGTCGGCGCCTGGGACAGCTCGCCGAACAGCGAGCGGTGGATCCGCTCGCGGGTCAGACGCTCCGCCAGCGCGGCCTCGTCCGTCGCCATCGCCCCCAATTGGGTGTTGTCGGTGGCGGGGTCGCTCCGATCGTCGCCCAGGGACGGTGACTGCGCCATCGTCGGAGGGTAGCGGTGCCGCCCATTCGGCGGTAGCGCCTTTGCGTCCTCCAGGCGATCGGTGCGCGGTAGCGCCCTCGGGGGCTTCGCGGCGGCAATTTCTTCTCGAGAAAATCCCATGGTCGAAGGGTCTCCACGGGCACGGTGCCCGCAGGGCTCTCCCGGGATTAACCGCGGGCCGGCTCGCGCGAAGTTTCGGTTCGCGCGGGCCAGGCGCGGCGGATCCTGGTAGGGTCGAGGGCCGTGGATCCTGCGGACACGAGCGATCGCGCGCTCCTCGACGCGTGGCGCGGCGGCGACCGGCGGGCGGGGTCGGCCCTGTTCCTCCGGCACTACGCCCTGGTCAGACGCTTCTTCCGGTCGAAGGCCAACGCCTCGGACGTCGCCGACCTGATTCAGAGCACCTTCGTCGCCTGCGTCGAGGGCCAGGAGCGCTACGAGGGCGCCGGCAGCTTCAAGAGCTACCTCCTCGGGATCGCCTTCCGCCTGCTCTGCCGCCACTACCGCAGCAAGCGGCGGATGAGCGCGCGCATCGACTTCGCCTCGGTCAGCGCCGCCGACCTCGCGCCGTCGCCGAGCGAGATCGTCGCCGCTCGCCAGGAAGAGCGGCTGATCCTCGCGGCCCTCCGGCGGATCCCGCTCGAGCACCAGACGCTGCTCGAGCTCGTCTTCTGGGAGGACTTCACGGCCGCGGACGCGGCCGCGGTGCTGGGGATCCCGCTCGGGACCGCGAAGTCGCGGATCCGTCGGGCGCGCGAGCTCCTGCGCGAGCAGCTCGCGGCGCAGGCCGAGAGCCCCGTGATCCTCGAGAGCACGCTGACGCGGCTCGACGACTGGGCGCGCGGCCTGCGGGCGCGGGTCGGCCAGGACGAGTGAGCGAGCCGCCGGCGAGACCTCGGCGATGCGCCACCTGCGTCGTCGCCGACACGCCCTCGCCGTCGCCTCACCGCCTCGCTTCGTCCGCCGCCGCTCACCCGCCGAACGAGCCCGGCACCACGCAGGCGCCGATGTTCTCGAAGCCCGACTCGCAGCTCGCGGCCGGATCGCTGCACACCGGCGCGACCAGATCGCACCATTCGGTGCAGCAGCGCTCCTCGCCGCAGCCGGGCACGTACTCGGCCGGCAAGCACAGCTTGCCCGGCCCGCACTCCTCGTAGTCGCACGCGGCGCCGACCGGCTTGACGTCGGCCGGCAGCGGCCAGCACTGGAGCGACCCGTACAGCCACGACGGATAATGCGTGCACCGCAGCCCGTCGGGGCACGTCGCCGGCACCAGCGGGTTGCAGCCGTAGAACAGGCACGCGTGGGGGAAGATCGAGCCGTTCTCGGTCGCGTACAGGGTCCCCGGCACGTGCGCGCAGTCGGTGGTGCCCGGCTTGGGGTACGGCGCGCAGAAGCCGTGATCGGTGACCTCGACGGCGTTGAGGCAGTACGAGTCGGCGCCGCAGTCGTCGGTGATGTCGGACCACACGCCGTTCGGCAGCGAGCAGGCCTCGAACGGCTTGCGGTCGCCGACGACGTCGATGCAGCGCGCCGCCCCGCGCCGCCGGAGCTCGCCCGGCTCCGCGTACCACACGCACTTCTGTCCGAGCGGACAGTCCTGCGCCAGCGGGTCGCACTGCGGGATCGGGTCGCCCATGTCCGGCGGACAGACGAACCCGCACGGCTCCCCGGCGGTGTCGCTCACCCCGCCCGTCGTGCTCTCGGCCAGCGCTCCCGTCGTGCTCGCGCCCGTGCTCGTGCTCGCGCCCGGGTCCACGTCCACATCCGGAGGGGGCTCCATCACACCGCTCGACGACGTGCCCGGGAGGCCCTTGTCGTTCTCCTCGAGCGTCTTGCCGGGACAGGCCGCGAGAACCCCGCACACGATGACCCCGAAGTACCTCTCGATCGTCATATTTCCTTTATAACTCCCATAACACTCTATCATCTGCCGGTGCGGAGAGGAGGACTCGTCGCGCCAGTCGGCGGACAATTTGCGCCTCGCCCGTCCGCGGGCGCCCGGAGCCCGCTACGACCCCTCGTCGTCCCGCCCGCGGCGCAGCGTGCCGGCGGCCGCGCCGAACCAGCGGCGGGTCGCCCGCCGCAGGCTGCGAGCGTCGCGGAAGCCGACCGAGGCGGCGATCTCGTCGAGCCTGGCGTCGTCGCGCTCGAGGCAATGCCGCACGACCTGCTTGCGCACGCGATCGACGACCGCGACGAAGCTCTGGCCCAGCTCCGCGAGCCGGCGCTGCAACGTCCGCGAGCTCATCCCCAGGGCGCGCGCGGTGAGCTTCACGCTCGGCGGACCGGCGGACAGGTGCGCCAGGACGGCCCGCTCGACCCGCTCGACGAAGTCCCGCGAGGGCAGCTCGGCGAGCAACGAGCGCGCGTACCGCTCGAGGTGCCTGGTCAGCACGGGCGGCGGGACCTCGTGGAACAGCGGCGCCGACGGGCCGTCCAGCTCGACCTCGATGTGCTCGCGCGAGAACTGCGGCACGACCTTGAAGACACGGACGTGCTGCAGCACCGAGGTCGGCCGCGGGTGCATGAAGGCGATCCGCGTCGGCACGCACCTCCCCCCGGTGTGCGCCCGCAGCAGCGTCACCAGCGACGCGACCGCGAACTCCGCGGCCTGCCGCGGACGCGCCGCCGACCGCGAGGGCTCCTGCGTCACCAGCGTCACCCGGCTGCCCTTGCGCCGGATCGTGTCGACGCTCGCGTCGTCCAGCAATCGATGCAGCGCGCACAGCCGCTCGAGCACGTCCGCGACGTCCTTCTGTCCGGCGAGCACATAGCCGACGACATGGAACGCCTCGAGCGTCGCGCGCTCGCCACACAGCAGCCCGAAGTCGGGCCTGCCGGCGAGCGACGCGGCGAGCTCGAACGCCCGATGGTACGCGCGCCGGGCGACGCGCCCCGCCGGATCCTGCAGCGCCGCGCCGGGCACCTGGACCGCCGAGAGGAGCGTCTCCGGCGCCACCCCGTGCTCCTCGGCGTCCCGGAGCAGCCGCGCCAGCAGGGAGCCGGCCACCGTGTATCCGAGCTCGCCTTGCTCAAATCCCGCTCGCATGACGCGCTAGACTATCAAATCAAACTGAAAACACAACGAACCTCCGCTCGCCGTCGCGGTCCGCCAGGTCTTCCTATGTGGACGTCTGACCCTTCGACGGCACGTCTCAGTCGACCCTGCGCCCGCGCGCCACCTTCTCCTCGGTCGCCGCCGTCGCCTGACCGAAGGGCAAGATCCACGAGGCCGGCCAGATCGAGCGCTGCACCGCCGCCAGGTCGACGGTCGGGTCGATCAGCGGCGCGGGCGGGCGACCGTTGAGCGAGATCGACGTCCGCGCGCGGATCTCGACCTGCGGGTGTCCCTCGGCGCGGAGCGTGTCGGCCAGGTGGCGCGCGAACTGCAGGATCAGCTCGGGCCGCCCGACCATCTCCTTGTGCTGCCACCTCGTCAGGTGCTCGCGCGGGTCGATCGTCCAGGTCCGGCCGCTCTCGGGATCGGTCGCGTGGAATTCGACCGTCCCTCGCTTGTCGCGCAGCTTCATGCGCCACGAGAACTTGTGCCCCTCGTCGGTCCACGCGACGTCGCCGGGATAGAGCCAGTGGCGGAAGGGGAACAGCAACTGAAAGGCCATGTAGACGCCGAGCAGCCCGAGGGTGACGGCCTGCGCCGGCCGCAGCGCCCGCGGGGCCGCCCGCTGCTCCGCCGTCGGCCCGGCGGTCGGCGGCGCGCCGAGGCGCGCCCGCACGCGATCGACGACCCAGCGCGGCCACGCGGGCGGGAAGAAGATCAGCGTCGCGCCGGCCATCACCCACGGGAAGATGCCGATCGTGAACACGACGCCGTTGATCAGGTGGAACATCGACGCCGCGCCGAACGCGAGCAGGCGGGTGCGCCGCCACAGCAGCAGCGGCACGATCGCCAGGTCGAACAGCAGGCCGCCGTAGGCGAAGAAGTAGGCGACCCACTCCTGCGCGAGCAGCGGCCCGATCACCGGCCGCTGCGCGCGCTTCGCCAGCCACATCTGGATCGGCTGCGCCTGCAGCCAGTCGGCGTTCAGCTTGGCGATCCCGCCGTAGAAGTACGGGATCCCGATCTGCGCCCGCACGAGCCACAGCGCCCACGCGGGCGCGGATTGCGAGCGGAGCTTCGGCCGCAGCCACGCGTCGACCGACAACGCCCGGTGCGCCGGCACGAAGATCATCAGCAGGCTGATCAGCGCGATCAGGTACATGTGGTTCAGGTACCGCGCCTGCTCGAGCAGGAACACGTAGCTGATCCCGAGGAAGAACACCGCTGCCGCGAGGCGATAGAACAGGCCGACGGTGACGCACAGCGCCGCGACCCCGAGGACCGCGAAGTGAACGTACATGCCGTCGCCCGGCCACGGGTGGATCCACTCGAAGCCGTAGAACCGGAAGTGAAACTCGGGCTCGATGAAGAAGCGGGCGATCCGCGGCCAGTAGCGGACGACCTCGGCGGTCATGCACAGGCCGAAGGCGATCCGGAACCACACCAGCGACGCGATGTCGACCCGGCCGAACAGCCGCGCGTACCATGGTGGACCCGGCGGCTGGGGCGGAGGGCACGCCGACGCCCGCGGCTCGGCGCTCCCGCGATGAGCAGACGGTACGGGAAGGCATGAAGGCATGTCGGCATCCATGCCGTCCGCAGTAGCGCCGGACCTCGCCCCCGGGATGTCTCTCCGGCCACATGCCTCGACGTCACACGGGTCCGCGGTCGCTCCCGGGCCGCCGCAGGCCCGCAGAATCGACCCGACCCGCGATCCATAATCCGGCGCACAGCCCCGTCGCGACCGGGCGGCTCGAGGCCATCGACGCTCGCGCGCGTCCATCAGCGTCGCCGCCGCGCGTCCTCGGACATGACGATCGCATGACACGACGGTAATCCTCGCCGCGGCGCGCCTGCTGTCACCGCGCCGCGGACGTGCTACCAGGCCCCCTACGGGAGGTACCGCCATGCTCGTCGAGCTCGCCGTCGTCCTGCTCCTCATCCTCGCCAACGGGGTCTTCGCCGCGGCCGAGATCGCCGTCGTCTCGCTGCGACGCTCGCGTCTACAGCAGCTCGTCGACGACGGTCGCGCGGGGGCCCGCACGCTCGTCGAGCTGCGGACCCACCCCGAGCGCTTCCTCGCCACCGTGCAGGTCGGCATCACCGTGGTCGGCACCACCGCCGCGGCCTTCGGCGGCGCCAGCCTCGCCCGCCACCTCGAGCCGTGGCTCCGGCGGCTCCCGGGGATGGAGGAGGGCGCCGACCAGCTCGCGCTCGGCGTCGTCGTCGCCCTGCTCTCGTACCTCAGCCTCGTGCTCGGCGAGCTGGTGCCCAAGTCGCTGGCGCTGCGCCACGGCGAGGGCTACGCGCTCCTGCTCGCGCGGCCGCTGCAGCTCCTGTCGCACGTCGCCAAGCCCGTCGTCTGGTTGCTGACGGCGAGCTCGAACCTCCTCTTGCGGCCGTTCTCCGACCGCACCGACTTCATGGAGGCGCGGATCTCGAAGGAGGAGCTGCAGCAGATGGTCGAGGAGGCGGCCGAGGTCGGCGAGCTCGACGAGGGTGCCGGCGAGCTCGCCTCGCGCGCGCTGGCCTTCGATCGGCTGACGCTCGCCGAGGTGATGATCCCGCGCAACCGCATCGACATGCTCTCGCTCCGCGCGCCGCCGGAGCAGCAGCGCCAGGCCCTGCTCGCGTCCCGTCGCTCGCGCGTGCCGGTCCACGATCGGAGCCCCGACGACATCGTCGGCTACGTCAGCGCGAAGGACATCCTGGCGCGCGCCTGGGTGAACCAGGCGATCGACGTCGCGGCGCTGGTGCGCCCGGTGAAGGCGTTCCCCGAGACGGTCCCGGCGATCGAGGTGCTCCGATTCATGCGCCGCGAGCACGCGCGCCTGGCGATCGCGGTCGACGAGCACGGCGCCGTGTCGGGCATGGTGACCTTCGAGGACCTCATGGAGGAGCTCGTCGGCGAGGTCTTCAGCGAGCACGAAGAGGCGCGCGGGCCGATCGTCCGCCTGCCCGACGGCACGGTGGAGTTGCACGGACAGACCCCGCTCCGCGAGGTCAATCGCGCGCTCGAGCTCGACCTCGCGGGGCCCGAGGGCGTGACGACGATCGGCGGGCTGTGCAGCCACCTCGCCTACGGCGTGCCGAACCGCGGCGCCCGTCTCGCCGCCGAACACGGGATCGTGCTCGTCGTGCTCGACGCGACGTCCCGCGCCGTGCGTCGTGTGCGGCTGATCCCACCAGCGGCCCGGCAGACCGACGAACCCGAGCGCTGAGCCCGGCGGCGGGTCACCCGCGTATCGTGACACCCGTGTCATGATTCAATCGATCGATCCGGCGCACGGCCAGGACCGGCTCCCGTCCCGCCGGGACGGCCCCCCCGCCGCCGCGTGACGACCCCCCCTTGTTGCACGCGTCGTCTCTTTCACATCGAGGGCATGCGACGGATCTCGATGTTTCCTCTGCTCACCATGATCGCCGGGTGCCCTCCTGCAGCCACGGAGATGGGCCCGGAGCCTGCGAGCACGTCCGACGCGCCCGCCTCCGCGACGACGGGCGGCCCCGAGATGAACCCGGGGGCGGGGGCGAGCACGTCCACGACGAGCGCTCCCACGTCCGGCGCCGCCGGCACCACGGCCGGGGACGAAGACCCGACCACCGGCGAGCCGCTCGACCCGGGCAGCGAGGCGACGACGAGCGCCGGCGAGACCACGGCCGGCGAGACCACGGCCGGCGAGACCACGGCCGGCGAGACCACGGCCGGCGAAGACGACGTCTGGATGCCGAAGGGCTGCCCCGAGATCTACGCCCAGGACCTGCTGCCGACCTTCGAGCTCGAGGTCACCCCGCAGGTGCTCTCCGGGCTGAAGAAGGAGTGGGAGGCCGCCGACGACGACGACCTGACCAAGTTCCCGCTCAAGGCGTTCACCTACGGGGACACCACGATCACCAACGCCTCGATCCGCCTGCGCGGCAACGCCTCGCACTGGTCGGGCCAGGGCAAGATGCAGTTCGAGGTCGAGTTCAACACCTTCGACAAGAAGGGCCGGTTCATGGGTCTGCGGCAGGTGCTGTTCGACGCCGCCGAGTACAACCGCAGCTTCCTGCGCGACCGGCTCGCGCTGGCGATCCTGCGCGACGCCGGGGTCCCGGCGTCCTGCGCCAACAACGCCCGCCTCGTGCTCAACGGCGAGTACTACGGGCTTTTTACCAGCATCGAGAAGGTCGACAAGGAGTTCCTCGAGCGCCACTTCGAGGACCCCGACGGCAACCTCTACAAGCGCGGCGGCGGCGGCTCGCTCGGGTGGTCGAAGAAGACCAACGAGGAGGACGACGACCTCGGCGACATCAAGGAGCTCAACGCGGCGAAGGACCTGGACGACCTGCTCGAGGTGCTGGACCTCGAGCAGGCCCTGCTCGAGTGGGCGACCGAGGCGGTGATCCCCAACCGCGACGGCCTATGGGCCGGCGGGCTCAACGGCTACACCTACCACGACCCGAAGACCGGCCGCTTCGTCATGATCCCGTGGGACCTCGACGACAGCTTCACGCGCCTCGAGCCCGACGTCGACCCGATCAAGTTCAAGAAGGAGGGGGACGTGTTCCACGGCCGGCCGTTCTATGACATCGCGCTCGCGAACTCGACGTGGCGCAAGCAGTACGTCGCCGCCGTCGCGCACGCGCTGACGACCGCTTACGACAAGGACGTGCTGCAGCAGCGGATCGACGCCTGGGCCGCGCAGATCGAGCAGGCGGTCGCCGAGGACCCGAACCGGCCGTTCACGATGAAGGAGCACCTCGACCAGGTGAAGGAGATGCGCGAGTTCGTCGCCGAGCGGTCGGCGTTCCTGAAGGACTGGCTCGAGTGATCGCCCCGCGCGACCGAGGCGCCCGCTCGCGCGTCACGGCTGTCCCGTCGCGGCTGTCATGTTCGAGGGCTCGAGCTCGGCTCGGTGTCCCGGGCGAGGCTTCGCGGGCGACGTCGAGCGCGTTATCGCGGGCGGGTCGTCGCGCGGTGATGTCGACCTTGCCACCGCCGGGCTCCCCTCGATACCATCGATATTCTCTCTTGCAGCCCGCCCCCCCGCCGCTCGCAGGCGGCCTCCTCGGCCTCGCGCCCAGCGCCCTCGCCACCCTCGACGCCCGCGATCCGGGCGCGACCCTGACCGCGCAGGCGTTCGCCGAGCTGCGGGCCGCCGAGCCCTGCGCCGCCACCCTCGTCGCCCCCGGACCCGCCCCCGCGGCGCCTGCCCCCGCGGTGGCGGCGGCCGACCTGACCCTGGCCTCGCGCGCCCGCCTCGGCGCCTGGCTGGCGACCCTGCCGACGCTCCGCATCGAGGACGAGCGGCACTCCGCGGGCGACGGCGCAGCGCCGGGCAAGCCCGACCTCACCCGCCACGGCGTCCTCGGCCGCGGCGGCATGGGCGTGGTCCTGCACGCCACCCAGCGGGCGCTCGCCCGCGGGGTCGCCGTGAAGGTGCTCCCGCCCGAGCAGGGCGGCGACGACAGGGCCCGCGCCCTGGTCCGCGAGGCGCTGATCCTCGGCCGGCTCGAGCACCCGAACATCGTCCCCGTCTACGCGCTCGGTCAGGAGGCCCCGAGCCGCCCGGCCATGGTCATGAAGCGGATCGAGGGGGTGAGCTGGAGCGAGCTCGTTCACGACCCCGAGCACCCCGCATGGCGCGAGCTCGACGCCGACGATCGGCTCACCTTCCACGTCAATGTCCTCACCCAGATCTGCCGCGCCCTCGAGTTCGCCCATGGCCGGGGGATCCTCCACCGCGACGTCAAGCCGGGCAACGTCATGATCGGCGGCTACGGCGAGGTCTACCTCCTGGACTGGGGCGTCGCGCTCCACCTCGACGAGCGCGACCAGGCCGAGCCGGCGCTCCTCGGCACGCCCGCCTACATGGCCCCGGAGATGGTCCGCGGCGCGGCCGCGGGGCTCGACCCGCGGACCGACGTCTACCTCCTTGGCGCGACCCTCCACGAGCTCCTCACCGGCCGGCCCCGCCACCACGCCGACGGCCTCCTCGCCACCCTCGTCGCGGCCGAGCGCTCCGACCCGCCGGAGCTCCCGGCCGACGCCCCCGTCGAGCTCGCGGAGCTGGTCCGCCGGGCGACCGCCGCCGACCCCGACCGTCGCCCCCCGGACGTCGCCGCCTTCCGGGCCGAGCTCCGCGCCTTCCTGAGCCACCGCAGCGCCCGCGCCCTCAGCGACCAGGCGCAGGCGTGCGCGCGCGACCTGGAGCGCGCCCTCGCCGAGCCCGGCGAGCCCGACCCCGCCCGCGTCGAGCGGATCCACGCCCACTTCGCCGCCGCGGCCTTCGGCTTCCAGGTGTCCCTTCGAGCCTGGCCGGAGAACCAGGCGGCGATCGCCGGCCTCGACGCGGCGGCCCGCGGCCTGGCGTGGTTCGAGCTCCGCCGCGGCGACCTCGACCACGCCGAGCGCCTCGTCGCCCAGCACCCCGGCGCCGCCGAGCCCGCGCTGGTCGACGAGCTCGCCCGCCGCCGTCAGGAGGCCGCCCGCCGCAGCGAGGAGTTGCTCGAGCTGCGGCGGCTCCGCGACGACCTCGATCTCCGGCGCAACGACCGCGCCCGGGGGCGCTTCTTCGCCCTCCTCGGCCTCCCGATCGTCGGCGTCTCCGCCATCCTGCTCTGGTACGCGCCGGATGACCGCGCCCTCACCTGGCCGCAGGTCCTGGGCGCGGTCTTCTTCATCGACGCGGCCTACCTGGTCGTGCTCTGGCGCTACCGCGCCGTCCTCCTCGTCACCCTCATCGATCGCCGCCTGAGCGGCGGCCTGCTGCTCCTCCTCGCGGCGATGACCGCGCACCGCCTCCTCGCCTGGTACGACGACCTGGCGATCTCCCGGACCCTCACGGACGATCTCTTCATCGCCAGCGCCATGACCCTCATGGTCGGCGTCCTCCTCGACCGGCGGATGATCGGGCTCTGCATCCCCTTCGTCCTCGGCTACATCCTCGCCCGCCTGCTCCCGGATCGCACCGGTCTCGCCTTCACCCTCGCGGGGGTCGCGGGTGGCCTGCTGATCATCCCGCTCCTCCGCAATGCCTCCGCGACCGCGTCCGCGGACGGCGCGCCCGTGCCGCCGCGCTGAGCCCGCGGCACTAGTGCCGCGCCCAGGGCCTAACGACACCACCTCGCTTGGTCTCATCGC
>ERZ1066117.458-NODE-458-length-32089-cov-33.954985_pt1 | contig 32089 bp, 27 predicted proteins | sample MGYA00382764_ERZ1066117 | MGnify/ENA primary metagenome ERZ1066117 (study PRJEB33369, sample SAMEA5778347) | biofilm metagenome | biome: Industrial cooling water; feature: Water cooling tower basin; material: Biofilm | place: United Arab Emirates | collected...
TCTGTCACAGAACCGCGCCTTCGACCGTTTCCGTCCATGCGTGCAGCATTGCCGTCGTCGCACTCCTCGCCCAGTTGGACCTTGCCGTCGCCGCAGCTGGCGAGCGCGCAGGTGTTGGTGCAGGCGTCGTCGTCGTCGTCGTTGGCGTCGTCGCAGGCCTCGACGCCGGATTGGACGAGGCCGTCGCCGCATACGGCCGACTTGCACGCGACGGTGCAGGCGCCGTCGTCCGCGTTGGCCGGGCCGGCGTCGCACTCCTCGCCGTCGTCGACGTTGCCGTCGCCGCAGGACGGCGCGGGGCCGGTGCTGCCGGTCGTGCCGCCGGTGCTGCCGGTGCTGCCGCCGGTGGGGTCGTCGGTGGTCGAGCCGCCGCCGGTGCTGCCGCTGCCGGTGCCGTCGGTGCTCGCCGCGGTCGTGGTCGTGATGTCCGGAGCGGTGGTGCCGGGCTCGCTCGTGGAGGTCTGCGAGGACGTCGATCCGGTCGATCCGCCCTGGCTGACGCCCGACGTCGTGCCGCCGTCGTCGCTGCACCCCGCGAGCGCGAACGCGGCGGTCATCAGCCCCCAGATTCCCCAACCACTTTGCTTGCAACACGTCATGACCAGCACAGTAGAGGCGGCCCGGCGGCCGCGCGGACGCTGCCGATGCAGACGCGGGCCACCCGGCTGCGCGGCCGGGGCGGGTCGAGGGACATGTCCCGCAGGACAGGGGCGATCCGGCGCGGTCAGCGGACGAGGGCGGCGTGGGCACGGACCAGGGCGGCGGCGGCCTCGGAGATGTCGTCGTCGGTGGTGCCGCGGCCGAGGGTGAGGCGGACGGTGCCGAGGGCGTCGGAAGGCGCGACGCCCATCGCAACAATTGCGGCCGGGGCGACCTCGTGGCCGTCGTGGCAGGCCGAGCCGGTCGAGGCGGCGATCTCGGGCGCGCCGGCGAGGACGGCCGCGCCGGAGACGCCCGGGAGGCGGACGCTGAGGGTGTTCGGCAGGCGGCGCTGGCGGTCGCCGTTCAGCGCGAGGCCGGGGACGCCGGCGGCGAGCAGCTGGTGCAGTCGATCGCGCAGGGCGCGGGTGCGGGCGGCGACGCGCTCCAGGTCGCGGCCGGCGAGCTCGCAGGCGACGCCGAGGCCGACGATCGCGGCGACGTTCTCGGTGCCGGGTCGAAGGCCGCGCTCGTGGCCGGCGCCGAGGAGCAGTGGTTCGAGGGCGACGCCGCGGCGGACGTAGAGCGCGCCGACGCCCGTGGGGGCGTGGAGCTTGTGGCCGGCGACGGAGAGCAGATCGACGCCGAGCGCGGCGACGTCGATCGGGAGCTTGCCGAGCGACTGCGCGGCGTCGGCGTGGACGAGCGCGCCGGCCTCGCGCGCGAGCGCGGCGAGCTCGTCGACCGGCTGGATCACGCCGGTCTCGTTGTGGGCGTGGATGACGGTCAGCAAGGCGGCGCCGCGCAGCGCCTCGCGGGCGTCGTCCGGGCGGACGCGGCCGCCGGCGTCGACGCCGAGGCGGGCGACGGACCAACCCTGTCCTTCGAGCCAGGCGCACGGGCGCGCGGTCGCGGGGTGCTCGATCGCGGTCGTGACGAGGCGCCGGCGCCCGGGCCGGGCCGCCGCGACGCCGCGGATCGCGAGGTTGCTCGCCTCGGTGCCGCCGGAGGTGAACACGAGCTCGTCGGCGGCGCAGCCGAGCAGCGCGGCGACGCGGGCGCGCGCCTGGTCGACGGCCTCGCGGGCGCGTCGCCCGTAGGCGTGGCCGCTCGAGGGGTTGCCGAAGTGCTCGCGCAGCCACGGGAGCATCGCGTCGAGGACCTCGGGCAGGAGCGGGGTCGTGGCGTTGTGATCGAGGTAGATCGGGCGCATCGCGGGCGGCGAGTCTACCTCGCGGGCGCGGGCCGGTGCGCGTGTAGGCCGGATCTGGTACCGTCGCGCGGTATGGGTCGGTCATCGCGGTGGGCATCCTCGGCGGGGCGGACGATCCTGGCGCTCGTGGTCGGCGTCCTCGTCGCCACGGTCGTCGGATCGGGGCTGTACGCGGCGGCGTGGGCGACGGTGATCACCGCGGCGCTCGTGGCCGCGGGCGGGCACGCGGCGCTCGCCGGCGCGGTGGTGTCGTGGGGCTTCGTCGCGGCGGTGGTGGTGATCGTCGTCGGGTCGACGCTCGCGGCGGCGGTGCCGATCGTGCTGCTGTCGCGCGGGGAGACGGCGGCGGCGCGGTGGTTGCCGACGCTGCTCGCGGGGCTGGTGGCGAGCGGCGTGTTCTGGGGCCTGGCGATCGCGGGGGCGGGCGAGGGCGACACGACGCTGATCGAGTGGCCGACGTACTTCGAGTCGTGGCTGTGCACGGCGGCGGCGCAGGTGCTCGCGGCCAACCTGACGGCGCGGCGCGTGGCGTAGCCCCGGCGCGCCGGGACATGTCGCAAGGGACAGCTCAGCAGGCGCGGGCCGGAGCTCCGGTCGGTGGGCCGATCGCGGCGTTGCGCGCGCCGTGCTCGGCGAACGTGGGGGCTCGGAGCGACGCGGTGCGGTCGTGGGTGCGAGTGTCGTCGCTCGTGTGCGCGCGCGTGTGCGAGACGAGCGAGGCGGCGGCCGCGGCCATCCACATCAGCGGGCGTCGACGTCGAGCGGTCGCGGCGAGCGCCGATCGATCACGCGGCGGCACGCGGCGACCCGCACGGCGCTCCGGCGAAGCGGCCCACGGAGCACGCGCTCGCGCAGGAGCGTCGCGGCTGCGCTGCGGCGAGCGTGTCCTCGCGGCGCTGCGATCGACGGATCGCGGTGACCCGTCCGTGGCGCGTGGAGCCGATCGTCGGTGCGGCGAGCGCAACGCTCCGGCGTGCGCGGGCAAATCAGTTCGCCGGTCTCAGGAGAAATTGCAGTTCCGATCGCGCCGCTGCGCGTCGCGTGGTTGTGCTGGTGTTCAGCGAGCAGAGCAGGTACCTTGGCCAAGATTATGGGCGATGTGATCTATCTGAGCCGCTACCGGAAGGCCAAGGAGCGCGCGGAGAAGGAGAAGCGGGCCGAGTCGAACCGAGTGCGCCACGGGAGGACCCGGGCGGAGAAGCAGGCGACGCGCCGCGAGCAGGAGCGACAGGTCGCCGAGCTCGAGGGCAAGCGACTGGCAGACGCCGAGGTCGCGGAGCGCCGCGAGGAGCCGGACGTCCCCTGAGCGGGCCGCGGGGCCCGCGGCCCGGGGGATGTGTCTTTGGAGCCAGGCTCCAGGGGCCAGGTCCTCCGGGCCAGGCTTCAAAGGCCAGGCCCCTGGGGGCAGGTCGTCCGGGGCCGGCTCAGCGCTCGATCTGCAGGGTCGCGGCGGCGCCGTAGTGGTCGGACAGCTCGAACGCGCCGGCGGCGCCGAAGTCGAGCTTCTCGTGGTAGACGACCTCGCTGGCGACGACGCGGGCGTGGCCGCCGGGGTCGCGCAGCAGGACGTAGTCGAGGCGGGCCGGGTACTCGGTGGCGGCGTACTGCTCGAAGTAGATCGAGTTGCAGTCGGTGCCGGTGAAGGTGTCGACGGGGATCGCGGCGCAGCGGCCGGCGAGCGGGTCGCCGAGGTAGGCCGCGCGGTCGAACGGGTAGAGCAGCTGGCCCATGCGCTCGACGTCGCGGGCGGGGGCGAGGGCGCTGTGGGTGTCGACGAGGCCGCCGTAGTGGAGGATCAGCGGGTACATCATCGCGTTCTTCCACCAGCCGGCGAGCACGGCCTCGTCGTCGCCGCCGAAGCGGTCCTCGGGGTAGTACGGGCCCGCGTTGAGGTCGCCGCCGACGAGCACGAGGTCGTCGTCGGGGTGGTCCTTGGCGGCGCCGCCGAGAGTGCGGGCCTGGACGTCGCGCTCCTGCCACAGCTCGGGGAAGGCGGTGAAGTGGGTGTCGTAGAGGTGGATCCGGCGGCCGGTCGGCGCGTGGGTGAAGCTCCAGCGCAGGTAGCCGCGCTCGATCCCGGGGCCGGGGAACTTCTCGATCTCGCGCTGGGCGGCGTACTGGACCTCGCCGAACTCCTGCGGGGCGTCGCCGATCAGGGCCTCGCGGACGACGATGACGAGGCCGTGCTGCTCGTGCTTGCGCGGGCTGCCGGAGTAGATCGTGTAGCCGCGCCGCGCGGCCTCGGCGGCGAAGCGATCGACGTCGACCAGCTCCCACGCCTCCTGCAGGAAGAGGATGTCCCAGCCGGCGCCGAGCAGCTCGGCGGGCTGCCGCGCGCGGCGCTCGAGGTAGCGCGGGACGCCGACGTGGGTGAACGGGTACCAGCGGTTCAACAGGCCGACGTTGTAGGAGAGGACGCGCAGCTGCTCGCTCGCGGCGAGCGGCGGGAGGGCGGCGTGCTCGGCGACCTGGGCCGCGAACAGGTCGGTCGGGTCGGCGGCGGCGGTGAAGCGGACGCGGTCGGTGTAGAAGAGGTCGGCGACGGTCAGGGCGTCGCCGCCCTCGATCGCGGCGGCGAGGTGGGCGAGGCGCGGGCTGTCGACGAGCTTGACCTGGTCTTCGGGCCATGTCCCGAGGTCGTCGGGGACCTCGTCGTCGGCGCAGGCGGGGGCGAGCAGGAGGGCGAGGGCGGCGAGCGCGTGGCGGAGCTCCGGCATGTCGTCGTTCGTCCTCTCAGAAGCGGCCGGCGAGGGCGAGGCCGGCGAAGGTCGGGGCGAGGTTCGGGGTGACGCGCACGCGGACGTTCGAGCCGCTGCGCTGCTGGCCGACGGCGTAGGCGAGGTGCGCGGCGCCGGCGAAGGTCGCGCCGGCGCCGATCCAGAAGGTGGTCTCGAGGGTGGTGTAGGCGCAGACGTTGGTCGGGCAGGCGTCGGCGATCGGGATGAACAGCGCCCGCGAGAGCGCGAGCAGGCCGAGGCCGCCGCCGAGCAGGCCGATCCCGACGAGGCGCATCCGCCGGTGGTCGCGCCAGCGGCCGCTCCAGGCGTCGGCGTCGCCGCGCCGGCGGGCGCCGGCGGTCAGCAGGCCGAGACCTGTCCCGAAGAACAGGACGTTGTTCATGTTGGTGACGAGCGCGACGTTGGCGACGCTCCACCGCCCGAACGGATCGCCGGGGACGATCTGCGCGGCGGTCGACCAGTAGACCTCGAGCGCGATCCGGCCGAGCACGCCGAAGCCGGTCAGCACGCCGCCGGCGATCAGGAGGCCGCGGCCGGTCTTGCGCGCGCCCGGCGGCGCGGGGATCGAGCGGAGCGTCGCGGAGGTGTCAGGAGTGGTCGAATCGGGGGACGGCGCGTCGGCGGGGGGCGTCGCGGAGGTCTCGGCGGCCCCGGGCGTGTCCGCGGCGGCGGGCGCCGGATCGGGCGCCGAGGCTTCGGAGGCGCTCGCGGGCGCGGCGAGGACGACGGCGAGGAGGAGTGCGGGGCCGGACATGTCGCGACACTGACGATACCGAGTCGTGATACGACCGTCATGCGCGTGTGAAAGTACGGGCGCGAAGACGCGCGATCAGGGGGCGGGGCCGGTCGGGGCCTCGCGCGAGGGCTCGGCGGCGAGGCGACGGTGCAGGCGGGCGTAGGCGAGCGCGCTCAGCAGCGCCGCGGCGGCGCCGAGGAGCAGCGCCGGCACGACGCGCCGATGGACCAGGCTGTCGCCGAGGAGGACGGTTCCGAGCGCGTAGGGCAGCTCGCCGGCGGCGACGACGGCGATGTACCGGACGAAGCTGTAGCGGGCCAGGCCGAGCAGGTAGCCCGGGACCTCGGAGGGCATCGCCAGCTGGAACAGGACGACGAGGCCGAACGGGGCGTCGCGGCCGAGCTTGCGCTCGTAGCGGTCGAGCAGGTCGCGCGAGGCGAGCCGGCCGACGACGGGCCGGCCGAGGAAGCGGCCGATCGCGTAGGTGCAGGCGCCGCCGAGGATCCAGCCGAGCCACAGGAGCAGGGCGCAGCGGACGGGGCCCCAGGCGTGGACGGCGACCGGGACGATCACGGCGCTCGAGAAGAAGGCGAGCACGCCCGACAGCGCGGCGAACAGGATGAACAGGCCGGCGCCGGCGATCGGGCTGGCGGCGATCATCCGCTCGGTGACGGCGAGCAGGCGCGCGAGCGGCTCGTGCAGGACGTCGCTGCCGGCGATCGCGGCGATCAGGCCGCCGACGAGCAGCAGGCCGAGCGCGCGGCGCCACACGGGGACGCCGGGCTGGACGGGTTCCGGCGCGCGTTCGGCCTGCATCCGCGCGGACTGTACTACGCGCGGCGCGGCGGGGCACGGAGCGGGCGCAGGCAGGGGCGGGCAGGGGCGCGCGGCGAGCCGTCCGGCGCGGACGTTGACGCGGCTCGCACGGGGCACCTACGCTGACGAGCCTGGTGCGTGCGCTCGTCCTCGCCGCGATCGCGGGTCTGCCGATGTCCGCCGGGGCGGTGCGCGCCGCGGAGCCGCCGGCGCCCGAGCCGATCCACGTCGGGATCTACGTGACGCTGATCCACGGGGTCGACCTCAAGGCCGGGCAGTTCGGCGTCGACTTCTGGGTGTGGTTCCGCTGGTCGGGCCGCGAACCATCGCCGCTCGACAGCTTCGAGGTGATCGGCGGGCGCGTGTCGTCGCGCAGCAACGTGATCCGGAAGACCTTGCCCGACGGACAGATGTACGCGGCGGCCCGCGTCAGCGCGACGATCCAGCAGCCGTGGGATCTGGCGCGCTTCCCGTTCGACGACCACACGCTGAAGATCCAGATCGAGGACTCGGAGCGCGACGCGTTGACGGCGATCTATGTGCCCGACGAGGCGAACGCGGGGATCGACCCGGAGGTCCGCGTCGCCGGCTGGCGCGTCGGCGGGCACGCGCAGGCGGTCGGCGAGCAGGTGTACCGCTCGAACTACGGCGACACGTCGCTGCCGACCGGGGCCCACGCCCGCTACTCGCGCTACGTGTTCTCCGCCGGGCTGGCGCGCGACGGGGTCGGCCGGTTCTTCAAGTTCTTCACCGGGCTGTTCATCGCCACGCTGGCGTCGTGGTGCGCGTTCTTCGTCCGTCCGAAGGACTCGGGGGCGCGCGTGTCGGTGTCGGTCGGGGCGCTGTTCGCGGCGGCGGCGGTGACGATCGCGATCAACAATCAGCTGCCCGACGTCGGCTACCTGACCTTCGCCGACGCGATGGTGTTCCTGTCGCTCGGGACGATCCTGCTGTCGCTGATCGGGACGGTGACGTCGCTGGCGCTGCACTACCGCGAGCGCGAGGCGGCGCACCGCCGGCTCGATCGGATCGGCGCGATCGCGGTGCCGATCCTCTATGCGGCGATCCTGCTGGCGATCCTGCCCTGAGAGCGGACGGGGCCGGCGCACGACTTGCCGCCGCGCGCGCTTGATCGACTCCGGGGCCCGCGGTAGGATTGTGGCTTGCGCGAATTGGCCCTTAACTTTGACGACAAAGGTGTGTGCGATGAGGCGGCGTCCTTGGAGGATCGGGCTGCTGGGCGCGGTGGCGCTCGCGGCGGCCGGGTGTGGTGACGACGGCGGCGGTTACGCCACGGGGACCGCGGGGCCCGGCGCCACGGCGGGGGCGGGCACGACGACCGCCGGCGACAGCGGCGGGAGCCCGACGACCACCGCCGGCGGGACGGGCGAGCCGCCGCCGGAGATCGAGGACGAGGGCGACTTCCGCGTGCCGAAGGCGAGCGGCAAGTTCGTCTACAGCGCCAGCGAGACGACCGACTCGGTCGCGGTGATCGACACGGCGACGCTGGCGATCGAGGTCGTCGGGGTCGGGCAGGGGCCGACGGTGGTCCAGCCGATCCCGGGCCAGGGCGGGCAGGGCGGCGCGGTCGTGGTGCTCGACCAGCGCAGCGACGATGTCGCGCTGCTGCGGACCGACGAGGGCGGGGCGACGACGGTGGCGATCCACCCGGTGACGCCCGGCGCGAACAACCTGGCCGTCTCGCCAGGTGGGCAATTCGTGTTCGTCTACCACGACGTCGACGGCCCCGAGCAGCTCGGGCCCGGCAGCGATCAGGAGCTGACGGTGCTCGACACGGCGACGGGGACGACCTATGCGATGACCGTCGGGGCGCACCCGCGCGAGGTCGTTTTCTCGACCGACGACAGCACGGCGTGGGTGATCACGGCGGCCGGCGTCAACGTGATCCCGTTCGCGTCGCTCGGGACGGTCGGTAAGCCGCCGATCCTGCCGGTCGTCGCCGATCCCGGGATCGACCCGGCGACGCTCGAGGTGCAGGTCGTCGCCAGCGAGGGCGTCGCGCTCGCGCGCGTCGACGGCGAGCCGTGGCTGGCGATGACCGACCTCGCGGACGGGCTGCTGACGGTGGTCGACCTGCCGGCGATCCCGACCGACCTCGACGTCGCGCCGGCCGGCGGCTTCGCGGTGCTGACGCTGCCGGACCTCGGCGGCCAGAGCAGCTTCCTCGAGCTGCCGATCGCGCTCGGCGGCAAGTACACGCAGCACATGGTCCCCGGCGAGTACGTCGGGCAGTCGGCGATCGCGCCGAGCGGCGACGCGATGCTGCTGTTCACCACGGTCGATCCGTTCGCGGGCAAGCGGCCGCCGCCGCCGGCGCTGCCGCTGACCGAGGACGCGTATTCGTTCGGATCGAGCTCGGGGTCGAGCTCGGGCGGCGAGAGCACGGGCAGCTCGGGCGGCGAGAGCACGGGCGGGACGACCGGCGAGGCGAGCACGGGCGGGTCGACGGGCGAGCCGCCGCCGCCGCCGCCGGACTTCGATCCGCGGCAGCGGATCACGCTGGCGCGCCGCGCCGGGCCCGCGTGGGAGCTTGTGACGCTGTTCGTCGACGTGCCGGTGACCAGCGTCGGGGTCGCGCCGAACAGCGCGAGCGCGCTGCTCGTGCACGCGCGCGACGACGGCAACGCCAACGCGCCGTGGTCGTACAGCCTGTTCGACCTGACGCCGAAGTTCCCGCTGCTCAAGCGGCAGACGACGCAGGCCGAGCCGGGGCCGGTGCTGTTCACGCCCGACGGCGGGCGCGCGGCGGTGCTGCTGCGCGACGACGCGAGCGCGATCAAGAAGGTCGACCTCGTCGACCTCGGCAACTTCATCGTCGAGCCGCTGCTGCTCGGCAGCCCGCCCGAGGGCGCGGGGTACGTCGACGCGACGCAGAAGATCTTCGTGTCGCAGGAGCACCCGACCGGGCGGATCACGTTCGTCGGTCCGAACGGCGAGGTGCAGACGGTGACCGGCTACGTGCTCAACGACACGGTGAAGGACTGACCTCATGACGATCGTCTCACCGCGGCTGCTCCGGGCCGGGCCCGGGCTCATCTCGCTGTCGCTCGCGTCGCAATTGTCCGGCTGCGGCGCCGAGCCCAATCCTTATGCCACGGCCCTCGAGCTGCTCCCGCCGGTGACGACCCGCGAGGGGCTGGTGTGGGTCGACCGCGGGCACGACGAGGCGATCTTCGTGTCGCCGACGGCGGAGGCGCTCGAGGTCCGGCGCGTCGCGCTCGGCGACGACAAGACGCGCGTCGCGTGGAGCCGGGCGACCCGCGACGGCGGCTCGGTGCTCGCGCTGACGGTCCCCGAGAGCGCGAAGGAGGAGGACACCGACGAGCAGCTGCACCGCTTCGCCGCCGACGGCGCGGGCGAGCCGGTCGTCTACGACGTCCGCGCGCCGTTCACCGCGATCGCGCTCAGCCCCGACCACCGGCGCGCGGTGCTGTACTTCGGCGAGGACGGCGGCGCCGAGCCGCTGCACAACGCCAACCAGATCGCGCTCGTCGACCTCGCGGGGCAGGGGGTGCAGAACGTGACCCTGAACGGCTTCGGCGGGGCGCTGCGCGCGGTCGAGTTCCCCGGGCAGATCGTCGAGGGCGCGCCGGCGCCGATCGTGATCGCCGGGGTGCAGCACGACATCGCCGCCTTCCTCGCGCCGAGCGAGGTCGTGCTGCTCGACATGGACGACCCGGCGCTCGACCAGGTGGCGATCCCGCTCGGCAGCGACATCGGCTTCGCGCCGCGGACGACGCTGCTGCGGCCCGGCAACCAATTGTTCGCCGAGCCGGCGCTGTTCGTGCTGCCGACGCAGGGGCCCGAGGTCGGCATTTTGACGCTGCTGCCCGAGGGCGGGGGCGCGGGCTTCACGGCGCAGATCAGCCTGATCCCGGTCGGCCAGAGCGCGAGCGACTTCGTGTTCCACGACAGCGCGGCGGTGCCGTACCTGATCACGGTCGACGCGGCCGCCGACGCGCTGGTGTTCACCGACGTCCGCACGCAGGGCGGCTTCGCGGTCGCGCTCGAGAGCCAGGCCGAGCGGGTGTTCCTGCGCGACGCGAGCGACGGCGGGCGCCAGGCGGTCACGTGGGCGCCCGGCGGTTCGGCGATCGCGACGCTCGACCTCGGCGGGATCGAGGACAGCCTCGGCCGCAAGCCGCGGCAGCTCAAGATCGAGACCGGCGTCGATTCGCTGGTCCGCCTCGACAACGACCGCGCGCTGATCGGCTCGGGCTCGCGGCTGTACGTCGTCGACTTCCCCGCCGAGCAGGTGACGCCGCTGTCGTCGCAGGCGCCGTACGACCCGCGCGACTCGGCGCTGGTCGACGGCCGGCTGCTGCTCGGCACGTTCGGCCAGCCGTGGGTCAGCACCGTCGACCTGACGACGCTGAGCCCCGAGTCGATGCTGCTCGACGATCCGATCGTCAGCTTCCACTACCTGCCCGGGCCGCAGCGGATCGTCGTCACGCACGCCGACGACGTCGGCCACTTGACGGTCGTCGAGCCCGCCGACCCGTCGCGCTCGACCAGCCGCGTCCACTGGGGCTTCCTGCTGCAGGGCGCGCTCGACAAGGAATGAGGGGCGACGCCGATGCCGACGATGATCTCCGCAGTCCTGCTCGCCGCGCTCGCGCCCGCGGCGACCGATCGCACCGCCGCGTCCGTCGAGGTCGAGGCGGCGCCCGCGGCCCCCGTCGCGGCCCCCGTCGCCGCGCCCGCGGCTCCCGCCGACGACGGGCCGGTCGATCCGTGGTCGAGCGCGACGACGCCGTCGCCGGCTCCCGCCGCAGTGCCGCCGCCGGCCGCCGCCGCGACCGGGGTCGTGCCGTACGGGTCGCCCGGCCCCGCGCGCGCGAGAGAGCGCGCGAAGCCGCCCGATCGCCCGATCCGCTGGCGCTTCGATCTGCTCGGCGCGTTCGGGACGACGCGGATCGGCGACGTGGCGTGGCGCGCGTTCGACTTCGATCGCGGCGCGCTGCACGTCAGCGGGACGGCGCGCGCCGACTTCCGGCTCGGCGACGGGCGGGTGTTCCTCGGCGGCGGGCTGACATACCGCCGGTTCGCCGGCTTCGGCTCGGCGTACGGCACGCTGCAGACCGACGCGTGGGTGCGCGAGCCGCTGGCGTTCCTGCGCGCGTCGGTGGTCGTCGTCGAGGGGGTCGACGTGGTGGTCCAGGCCGGCGGCGGTCCGAGCGTCGTCGACCTCGGGTTCGTCTCGGGCGAGTTCGCCGACCAGCGCGAGGTCGTCGGGATGATCGACGCGCTCGGCGGCGTCGCGCTGTACCTGCCGAAGCGCTGGCTGCCGCGGCGCGACGCGTCGCGGATGGCGCTCGGGCTCGAGCTCGGGGCCGGCTATACGTGGCGCGGGGAGCTCGACGTCCGGCCGACGCCGAGCACCGACAGCGAGCCGATCCCGACGACCGGCGCGCCGCTCGGCGACCTGGCGATCCGCGGGGTCGCCTGGCGGCTCGGGCTGTTCCTGCGGTTCCAGTGAGCGCGGCGGCGGGCGGCGTCGCACATGCCCCGCGGGACAGGTCCGCGGGGCGCCGGCGCGATCACTTGCGCGGGGCGTCGAGGTGGACGTGCGCGCCGTGGCCGTCGCCGCGGAGCTCGATCACCTGATCGGCGCGGTGCTGGGTCAGGACCGCGGTCAGGTCGACGCCGAGCTTCTGCAGGGCGGCCCAGTGGCGGCCCTCCTCGTCGTGGCGGGCGCGCTGCTCGGCGAGCGCCCGCTCGGCGTCGAGGCGCCTCTGGGCGCGCTGGAACTCGGCGCGGGCCGCCTCGCCCTCGATCTCGGCGGCGGTGCGGCTCTTCTGCAGCGCGAGCTCGTGGGCCTGCTCGGAGGCGGCGTCGGCCCGCTGGCGCTCGCCGCGGGCGAGCTGGCGCTCGAGCTTGAAGTCCTCGAGCTCCTGCGCCTGCTGCTGGGTCGCGCGCTCGAGCTGCAGGCGCGTGCGCGACTCGATCGCCTGGTCGAGCATCTGCTGCAGCGAGGGCGGGGCGTCGAAGCCGCGGTAGACGACCTTGCCGATCCGGTAGCCGCACTGGGCCGCGCGGGCGGTCAGCTGGCGGTAGGTCGCGAGGTCGCCGAGCTGCTCGGTGTGCAGCTTGAACGAGGCGAGGTCGTGGCGGCCGAGGAAGTCGACGACGTCGCTGGTCGCGGCGTTGACGAAGTCGCCGATCGGGTCGTGCGTGGTCGCCAGCATCGTCTCGATGTCGACCAGCTCGAAGAAGATCATCAGGCGCACGGTGATCACCGCGTCGTCGGCGGTCCGGACGTCCTCGACGTCGTGGTACATCTGGTCCGGCATCAGCCAGAGCTTCTGGAACACCAGCGCGTTCGGGACCTTGCGGTAGCCGGCGGCGCCGCCGGTCGAGCCGTGCCAGGAGAAGGTGTGCAGCCACTCGCCGGGCTGCGGCACGAACACCGCCGGGCCCTCGAGGATCCGCCGCTTGACCTCGCCGGTGGCGGCGCGCTCGTAGATGACGACGGCCTCCTTGTCGGCGAGCTGCAGGCCCTCCTCGCGGGTCGCCGACAGGTGCTTGCGCGGGTCGAGCCAGACGTGCGCGGGGCCGACGAGGTGCTCCTGCTTGCCGTCGCGGTAGCGGACGACCAGAAACTCGCCGGGGTGGGCGACGTAGTGGTCCATCCGCCGGAACCTGCGGCCCCACGTCGAGACGCGCCTGGGCCCGACGAGCTCCTCCATCGTGCCGTCCTTGCGGATCACGAGGACGTGCTCGCCGTCCTCGATCGTATAGAAGAACATGCCGGGTCTCCTGGTCGGGCGGGTCGGATCGCGGCCGTCGTCGGCCGGCTTCGGCGCGGGCGGACGCGGGGGGCGCGGCCGCTCGTGGGCCTGCAGCGCGGGCGGGGCGACGTTGGTGGCCGCGCCGTCGTCGTCGTTGTCGCCGAGCAATTGCGAGGGCGCGAGCGACTGGGCGATGCTGGTGCGGTTGCCGGGCGCGACGCGAGCCCGCGAGGCGACCGGCGGCGCGGCGGCCTCCTGCAGGGCCCCCGCCATCTTGTTGTAGATGTAGCGCTTGCGGTCGTTCTCCACGGCCGGGCCGACGATACCACCGGGCCCGCTCGAGCGGCCGCGCACAGCCGCCCGCAATCGCGCGTGTGTGTTGGCGCGCGAACCTGGACCCAAGTCCACGGCTTGCGGTGCGGTGAGATGTGGTAGCTGTGGCGTGATGCTGAGTTTTTCGCGCTCGCTGTCCGCATTTTCTGCACTCGTGCTCCTCGCCGTCAGCGCCCCGGCCGGCGCCGTCCAGACGCCGCCTGCGCTGCGGGGCCGACCGGTGGTCGAGGTCCACCGCGGCGATCCCGTGCGCCTCGGCGCGGAGCTCGACTGGCACCACGTGCCGGCCGCGCACCAGGCGGCGTGGCAGCGGCTGGTCGCCGAGATGGGTCCGCAGACATGGGCGGTGTGGGACCGCGATACACGGGTCGTCCGCCGGATCTGGGGCGCGGGCGTTCACGCGACCGGCAGCACCGGCTCGCCGGCCGCGGCCGAGCGGTTCGCCCGCGAGTTCCTCGCGCGCCACGTGCAGCTGCTCGCGCCGGGCGCGTCGGCCTCGGACTTCGAGCTGGTCGCCGATATCGACAGCGGCGGGATCCGCACGATCGGCTTCGTCCAGCGCGCCGGCGGGCTGCCCGTCGAGGGCGGGCAGGTCAGCTTCCGGTTCCGCCGCGATCGCCTGTTCATGATCGGCTCCGAGGCGCTGCCGCACGTCCCGCGGCCGGCGGCGCGGGTGATCGGCGACGACGCGGCCGGCGAGGCCGCGCTCGCGTGGGTCCGCCGCGACCTCGCCGCGGACGCGCGGATCACCGGCGTGCTCGCGCCGCGGATCGTGCCGCTGATCCGCGCCGGCCGGGTCGACTACGCGACGGTGGTGCCGATCGAGGTCTCGGCCGAGTCGCCGCGCGGGCGCTGGCTGGTCCACGTCGACGCCGCGACCGGCGAGCCGGTCGCGCGGGTGCAGACGCTGCGGTTCGCCAGCGGCACGCTCAACTACAACGCGCCGGTGCGGCAGCCGGGCAAGGCGCGGCAGGACTTCCCGGCCAACCAGGCCTCGCTGACGATCGACGGCGCGAACGGCACGAGCTCGGCGGCCGGCGTGGTCATGTGGAACACCAATAACCCGGCGGCCCTGACCGCGCGGGTGACGGGCGCGCAGATCAAGGTCGGCAACGACGCCGGGGTCGCGGCGACCACCAACCTGAACCTCGGGCCAGGTCAGACGGTCGCCTGGAACGCGGCCGCCGACCAGCTCGTCGACGCGCAGGTGACGACGTTCGTCCACGGCAACCTGGCGATCGACTACGCGCGGACGATCGACCCGCAGCAGCCGTACTTCGCCGAGCAGCTGCAGGCGCGGGTCAACATCAACGACAGCTGCAACGCGTACTACGACGGGCAGTCGATCAACTTCTTCCGCCAGTCGCAGCAGTGCAACAACACCGGGCGGGTCGCCGACATCGTCTACCACGAGTTCGGCCACGGCGTGCACGACCACGCGGTGATCCAGGGCGTCGGCGCGTTCGATCCGGCGCTGAGCGAGGGCGTCAGCGACTACCTCGCGGCGACGATCACCGAGGATCCGGCGATGGGCGGCGGCTTCTTCCTCGCCGACGACGGGCCGCTGCGCCACATCGACCCGCAGGGCAGCGAGGCCGTGTGGCCCGACGACATCGCCGGCGATCCGCACACGACCGGCCTGATCATCGGCGGCGCGCTGTGGGACCTGCGCAAGGCCCTGGTGGAGAAGCTCGGGCCCGCGGGCGTCGTCGCGGCCGACCGGCTCTACTATCAATCGATCCGCCGCGCGGTCGACATCCCGACGATGTACTTCGAGGCGCTCGCGGCCGACGACGACGACGGCGACCTCGCCAACGGCACGCCGAACGAGTGCCTGATCAACGAGGCGTTCCGCCGCCACGGGCTGTACAAGATCGGGGTCGACGTCGCCGCGCCGGGCGTCGCGGCGCCGCAGCTCGCCGGCTACGAGGTCAGCGCCGCGCTCATGGGCGGCGGCAATTGCCCGGGCTCGGGGATCACCTCGGCCGACCTCGTGTGGCGCCTGCGCGAGCAGCCGGCGGTCGGCGGCGTGGTCGCGATGGACATCGCCGCCGACGCGCTCACCGGCGCGATCCCGCAGCAGCCGGCGGGCAGCGTCGTGCAGTACCAGCTGCAGATCGGGTTCGAGGACGGCAGCACGATCGCGTACCCCGACAACCGCGCCGATCCGTTCTATGAGCTGTTCGTCGGCGCGGTCGAGCCGATCTACTGCACCGACTTCGAGGTCGATCCGGCGGCCGACGGGTGGACGCACGGGCTCGCGAGCGGCGAGCCGGGCGAGGGCGCCGACGACTGGATGTGGGGCCCGCCGATGGCGCCGCCGTCCTCGGGCGACCCGCAGGCCGCGTACGACGGGGCCACCGTGTTCGGCAACGATCTCGGCGGCGGCAACTACAACGGCCTCTACCAGCCCGAGAAGGTCAACTTCGCGCGGTCGCCGGTGCTCGACACGACCGGCTACGCGCAGGTGCGCCTGCAGTACCGCCGCTGGCTCAACGTCGAGGACGGCTTCTTCGACCGCGCGTCGATCTACGCCAACGACCAGGTCGCGTGGCAGAACCTGCGCACGCCCGACGAGCCGAACGCGAGCGTCCACCACAGCGACCGCGAGTGGCGCTTCCACGACGTCGATCTGACGCCGATGGTCGCCGCGGACGCGGTGCAGCTGCGCTTCGAGCTCAAGAGCGACGGCGGGCTCGAGATGGGCGGCTGGACGCTCGACGCGCTGTGCGTCGTCGGCGTCGTCGACGCGCCGCCGGGCGCCTGCGGCGACGGGATCGTCGGCCCCGGCGAGCAGTGCGACGACGGGCCGGACAACAGCGACACCGCGCCCGACGCGTGCCGCACCGACTGCACGTCCCCGACCTGCGGCGACGGGGTGGTCGACGCCGGCGAGCAGTGCGACGACGGCAACCTCGCGGGCGGCGACGGCTGCGATCCGACGTGCAAGGACGCGGGTGAGGATCCGCCGACGACCGGCGAGCCCGACCCGACCGGCGGCCCGACGGGCGCGACCGGCGGCGAGACGGGCGAGGCGGGCGAGGCGCCGGACACCGACAGCGCCGGCGGGACCGGCGGCGCGAGCGACGAGAGCGGCTGCGGCTGCCGGCAGGACGATCCCCGCGGCGCAGCGTCGCTGCTGCTCGGGCTCGCGCTCCTCGGCCTCGGCCGCCGGCGCTCGCGGGCGCGGTGAGCTGCCCGATCGGGCATGACCCGACGGGCAGCCGCGGGGGCGCGATCGCGCCCCCGGACCGCGGCCGATCGCGCTACCCTCCGGCCCCCCAGGAGGAACGCATGTCGCTGGTCGCGCTGTTCAAGAAGAAGGGCCCGAGCGGGTTCGGGTACGGATCCACCGCCGAGGAGGTCACCGCCGGGCTGTCGCTCGCCGGCAAGACGATCCTCGTCACCGGCTGCAACTCGGGGCTCGGCAAGGAGACGCTGCGGGTGCTCGCGTTGCGCGGCGCGCGGGTGCTCGGCACCGCGCGCACGGCCGAGAAGGCCCGCGAGGCGTGCCAGGAGGTCGGCGCCACGTCGGCCGCGGGCTTCGCGTGCGAGCTCGCGGATCCGGCGTCGGTGCGCGCGTGCGTCGAGGCGGTCGCCCGCGACGGCGCCCGGCTCGACGCGATCGTCTGCAACGCCGGGATCATGGCGCTGCCGCGCCGCGAGACCGCCCACGGCCACGAGCTGCAGTTCTTCACCAACCACATCGGCCACTTCATCCTCGTCACCGGATTGCTCGACCGGCTCGCCGACGACGGCCGCGTGGTGATGCTGTCGAGCGATGCCCACAGGGCCGCGCCGACGGCGGGCATCGAGTTCGACAACCTGTCCGGCGAGCGCGGCTACCGGCCGTGGAAGGCCTACGGGCAGTCGAAGCTGGCCAACCTGCTGTTCGCCAAGGAGCTCGCGCGGCGGCTCGCCGGCACGAAGCGGACCGCGAACGCGGTGCACCCCGGCGTGATCGCGACCAACCTGTCGCGCCACATGAACCCGGTCGTCCGCGCGGTGTTCGGGATGACCGAGCCGCTGTTCCTCAAGTCGGTCGGGCAGGGCGCCGCGACCCAGTGCTACGTCGCGGTCCACCCCGCGAGCGCCGGCGTGTCGGGCGAGTACTTCGCCGACTGCAACGTCGCCCGGCCGCGCCGCGACGCCGAGGACCCGGCGCTGGCGAAGCGGCTGTGGCAGGTCTCGGAGGAGATCGTCGCCAAGCTCTGACCCTCGCAAGACGGGGCCCGCGGTCGTCGCGGGCTCCCGATTGACAGGCGGCCGCGCGACCACGACCCTCCGCGCATGATCTACCGCAGCTTGATCCTCACCGCGATCCTGTCCGCCCCGCTCGCCTGCGGCGGCAAGGACGGCGGCGACAGCGAGACCGACAGCGGCGCCGCGAGCACGACCGGCGCGAGCACGACGGGCCCGAGCACGGGCGAACCGACGAGCACCGGCGAGCCGACGAGCACGACGGTCGCGAGCACGACCGACGCGAGCACGGGCGAGCCGACGAGCACCAGCGCGAGCACGGGCGAGCCGACGAGCACCGGCGCGAGCACCGGGGTCGACGTCGCCGGCTTCGAGCTGTTCCGGCTAGCCGACGCCGCGGGCCCGTGCCCGCCGATGGCCGACTGCGACGGCTTCGTCGAGCTGCTGGCGTCCCGGACGCTGCGCGTCGAGAAGTTCGGCGAGGTCGGCAACCCGGTGACCGAGGTCGAGATCTCCGTCGAGGACTTCGACGATGCGGTCCAGGTGTTCGCCGACCCGGCCCTGATCGCGCTGCTCGACGGCCCCGATCCGCTGTGCGATCCGCCGACCGACATCTTCGAGTCGATGACGGTGCAGATCGACGGCGTGACGCACGACGCGACGACCACCGCCTGCGATCAGGCGCCGCTCGTCGCCGCCCGCCAGGCGGCGGCGGCGCTGCAGGCGAAGTACGTCCCGTGAGCGCTCAGGCCTCGCCGCAGTAGCCGAGGCCGGCGTACTTCGGCGGCGCCTCGCCCTCCGGGAAGAACGGCTGGCAGAGCGTCGGCTCGACGCAGCCGGACGGGTCGACCACGAGGCTGCACAGCGGCAGGCAACAGCCGACCATGCCGCCCGTGCACAGGCTCGGGGCGAGCAAGCCGTCGCCGCAGAACCGGCCGTCGCCGCACTCGTTGATGTACTCGCAATCCATGTAGTCCTGGGCGCCGCCGCCGGAGGCGTCCTCGACGCACACGAACGTGTCTACGTACGGCACGCAAATGTCCGTGCTCTGCGCGCAGTCGCCGTCGAGCAGCGGGTCGCAGATCTGCACGCACTGGTTGATCGCCCCGTCGTTGAACGACACGCACTCCAGGCCGCCGGGGCAGCTCGGCGACTGCTCCGTGCCGGCGCACAGCAGGATGCAGATGCCGATCCCCATGTCGTCGACGCCGGCGCACATCGACCCCGCGACGCACGAGTCGTAGCCCGACGTCGGGCCGTCCGTGACCACGCAGCCCTGCCCGGGCGCGTGCTCGCCGGTCACCGGCACGCACTTGTTGGCGTCCCACACCGGGCCGCCGTCGCTGGCATACGGCGCGCACTTGAAGTCGTCCGGGCAGTCCTGCGCGAACGGATCGCACGGCTGGCCCTCGGCGGTGCCCGTCGTGTCCGTGGTGGTCGGCGCGGTCGTCGCGTCCGCGCCCGTGTCCGTCGCGTCCGTCGTCGTCGGGTCGGTCCCCGTCGGGTCGGTGGTCGGCCCGGCGGTCGTCGGGTCGGTGCTCGTCGAGCTGAGCTGCTTCCCGCCGTCCACGAAGCACCCGCAGACGAGCAGGCCGACGATCGTCCAGGTGGTCGCGCGCATCGCCGCGAGCCAAGCATGATCCACCCCGCGCCGACAAGCCGTGCCGGCGCACGGACGCCGCGCGGACCCGGCCCGGCGGGCCCGGAGCCGCCTCACGGGCGCTTTCGAGCGCCCCCCGGCTCTCGCAGTCGCGCGGATCTGCGCCCCCTGCATGCCGCGAGTCGGTCGCATGCATTTCAGGACATGTCCCGTGGTTCTCACCCGGCAGCGACCGACGCCGCGGATCGAACCTTGCCCAAGGAACAGCTCCCGGACCTGCGTGCCCCGGCGCTCGGCCGCGGCGGTAGCGAGCGGCCGCGGAGGCTCCGCGCGTCGGCCTCGGCCTCGGCCTCCGCGACGGCGGCGGCGCACGAGCGGGCCGGCGTGCCCGGCGGCAAACTTCGCGCGCCGGGGCGGCGCCGGGGCGGCCGCGCGGTGCTACCATCGCGGCGATGTCGCCGGTCGCGCTCTTGACCCTCGCCGTGCTGCTCGCGCCCGGCCCCGAGCGGATCGGCGGGCCACCGCCGCCCGCGGGCGCGACCGGGCCGGCGCGGGCGTGGCGGGGCACCGGCGCGCTCGTGGTCGGCTCGATCGCCGGCGCAGCCGGGCTCGGGCTCGGCATCGGGACGGCGCGCCGCTTCGCGGAGATCGAGCAGTGCCCGACCTGCGACCGGCGCGCCGGCTACCTCCCGCTCGCCACGATCGCGCTCAACACCGCCGCGTTCAGCCTGATCGCCGCCGGCGCGGCGCTGCGCGGGCTCGACGAGGGCGGCCGGTTCGCCCGCGTCGGCGCGCCGCGGCGGCAGGTCGACGCCACGATCGGCCTCGGCGGGCTGATCCTCGGCGGCGGCGGCCTGCTCGTCGCCGGCGCGCTCGCGTGGCGCCTGGTCGACTCGCCGCGCGCGTCGGGCACGCCGTGGTCGATCCTCCAGGGCGGCATGACGATGATCGTGGCCGGCACCGGCCTGATCGTGTTCGGCACCACCTATCGGCGCGCCGTCGGCGACGCGCTGCAGGTCCGGCTCGCGCCGGAGCTCGGCTGGCGCCACGCCGGCCTCGCGCTGACGGGCGCGTTTTGATCGCGCGCCCCGCGGGGGGGGGCGCGACCGCGCGGGCCTCGCGGCGCACGTCGAGGGGAAACCCGCCGCATCGGATGCGGGGGTGGCTCTCCGCCGCGGCTTGTGGATCGATCGTCGCTGCGGAGACATCGAGATGCGCAATTCTTGGACTTTGAGGCTCCTCGGGGTGGCGCCGGCGCTGGTCGTCGGCTGTGCGGACGACGGCGGCGGCGGCAGCTCGGCGACGATGACGGGCGGCGAAGCCTCGTCGACGGCGACCGTGGGCAGCGGTACGAGCGAGGGCAGCAGCGGCGTCCCGACGACCTCGGACGGATCCGCGTCGGCGTCGGCGTCGGCGTCGGCGTCGGCGACCGTGGCGTCGAGCGAGGGCTCGGTCTCGGACACGGTGACCGCGGGTGACACGACGACCGGCGGTACGACGATGATGGCGAGCGCCAGCGACAGCGCCGGTTCGAGCGGATCGACGACCGGCGACGAGGACCTGTGCCTCGGCGGCACGCTGTGCGGCCAGCCGGCGACCTGCTGCCCGGCGGGCAACGAATGCATCGAGGGCGCCTGCCTGCCCGCGTGCCCGAGCGAGATCCGCTGCGGGCCGATGCTCGAGATCTGCTGCGACGAGGGCCAGGTGTGCTCGGGCGGCGCCTGCGTCACGCCCGGGCAGCCGTGCGCCGACTCGTACGATTGCCCGCCGGGCGAGTACTGCGAGCCGACCCTGCAGAAGTGCCTGGTCCAGCCGGATCCGCTGCTGTGCGAGATCGTGCCCGACTTCGATCAGCTGTCGGTCGCGCTCGAGTGGAAGTACGACCTCGAGCACATCATCTCGATCCCGGTCGTCGCCGACCTGACCGGCGACGGGATCCCCGAGGTCGTGGTCAACACGACCCAGAAGGACGGCCTGAGCTGGGTCGGGGGGACGATCGTCGCGCTCGACGGCGGCAAGGGCGTCGAGCTGTGGAAGGTCGTACACAACCCGGCGATGAACCAGTTCGGCTCGCACGGCCGCGCGACGATCGCGGTCGGCGACGTCAACGGCGACAAGCTGCCCGACGTCGTCTACGCCGGCCGCCCCGACAACAACGGCCGCTCGCGGATCTACGCGGTCGACAACGAGGGCAAGTTCCTGTGGGCCTCGCGGACGCCCAACAATCAGCCGTTCGTCACGACGGTCGTCAACGGCGGCGCGACGCTGGTCAACCTCGACGCCGACCCGGAGGCCGAGATCGTGTTCGGCGCCGCGGTGATCGACAATGACGGCCTCGGCGTGTGGAACCAGGGCGGCGACGGCGGCATCTTCGGCACCTCGGGCAATTATACCGGCGGGATCTCGGCGGCCGTCGACCTGACCGGCGACGGCTACCCCGAGATCGTGTCCGGCCGCAACGCCTGGAAGGTCGACTGGAAGGTCGTCAACAACGCGCCGTCGGTCACGTTGACGCAGCTGTGGGTCAACATGGACGGCGGCGACGGCTACCCGGCGATCGCCGACATCGACCTCAACGGCACGCCGGAGGTGATCCTCGCGGCGAACGGCACGCTGCGGGTGCTCGACGGCGCGACCGGCAAGCTGTGGTGCGGCATCGATCCGACCGGCGTCGCCTGCCAGAACAACGACGCCGCGCGGACCAAGTCGATCAACATCCGTGGCAGCGGCCTCGGCGGCCCGCCGACGGTCGCCGACTTCGACGGCGACGGCCGGCCCGAGGTCGGGATCGCTGCCGCCAGCGCCTACGCGGTCTACGACTTCAACCGCATGGGCGAGCAGATCGTCAAGCCGATGGCCGACCCGAACCCCGCGGCCGGCGCGATCTACGTCCGCTGGTTCAAGACGACCCAGGACCAGTCGTCGAACGCGACCGGCTCGTCGGTCTTCGACTTCCAGGGCGACGGCGCGGCCGAGGTCGTCTACGCCGACGAGTGCTACATACGCGTCTACTCCGGCGCCGACGGCACGGTGCAGCTGCAGATCCAGAACTCGACCAGCACGATCCACGAGTACCCGCTCGTGGTCGACGTCGACGGCGACGGCAACTCCGAGATCCTCGTCGTCGCCAACAACCCGTCCAACCCGTGCGGCGGGATCCCCAACTACGTCACGCGCCGCGGCATCTACGCCTACGGCGACGCCAACGACCAGTGGGTGCCGACGCGCGAGGTCTGGCCGAGCCACACCTATCACGTGACCAACGCGACCTCGAGCGGCAACGTCCCCGAGATGGAGATCGACAACTGGACGGTGCCCGGCCTCAACAACTACCGCCAGAACAGCCAGGGCGAGGGCGTGTTCAACGCCCCCGATCTGACCGTCGACCTGGCGATCGGCCTCGACCAGTGCCTCGACAAGATCGAGCTGCGCGCCACCGTGTGGAACAAGGGCGCGCTCGGCGTCCCCAGCGGCATCGAGGTCGCCTTCTACCAGGGCACCGACGCCAACGGCACGCTGCTCGGCACCGGCATGACCGACAAGGCGATCCTGCCCGGCGGCTCGGTCAAGGTCTCGCTGGTGATCCCGGCCCCGGCGGAGCCCACCGACTACTTCGTCGAGGTCGACAAGGCCAGCCAGGGCGCCGGCGGCGACGTGGCCGAGTGCAACGAGGACAACAACACCAACCTCATCACCGGCGCCGAGTGCCCGCAGGCGCAGTGACGCCCGGGCGCCGGCGAAGCGGGCCCGCGCGCGTGCGGGCCCACCTCGCCCGCGCCCCGACGACGCCTGTGATCCGCCGCTCGAGCGCCGCACGTCCGCCGTGAAACGCCGTCCCACCGGTGAATCGCGGCGCGGCGCGCGGCGCCCGTGACGACCTGCACTGTCCGCGACGATAACCCGCGCTAGCTTCCCTCGCGGGCGAATCGTATTCGACGGAGCGCCGTGGGACGCCGGACTTCGCCGGGCGCCCGCGCGGCCCGCCCTCGATCGTCGCCGAGGGGGAGTGTCATGACATTGCTTAATGTTTCGAGAGGGCGCGCCGCGGCGCGAGCCGCGGGTATCGCAATCATCGTCGCGTGCGGCGCGCTGGGTGCCCGGCCCGCGGCCGCCGAGGATGTGAAACCACACGGTCCTTCAATTCTCGGCAACGTCTGCATGCAGGAGGCCTTCGGACCGGGCAAGCTCAACTGCACGGCCAACGACATCCGGATCTCGAAGGCGACCCCGATCGATCAGGAGAGCTGCATCGCGGGCACGTACTTCGATCTCAAGGCGCAGTTCGACATCGAGGTGACCGCCAACGCCCGCTACGACGCCGGCTTCTTCTTCCGGACCGACGGCGGACCGGATGCTCGGGGCGGATTCGGCGACCCCGAGGAGGAGTGCGCCTTGAACGGGCTCAGCGTCACACTCCCGCTCCAGGATCCGACGAAGAACCTCGACGGCGACACGTGCGGCGACCTCAACGCCGGCACACAATCTGTCGTCTTCACGATCCCGAACGTCCTCTGCGCGGCAGCCGACAACTCCAACCTGCTGCGCCTGCCGAACTGCACCAGTTGGCACAGCAACCAGGGCACCGCCTGCAGCTTCGAGGGCAACGACGCGGACGCGATGTTCAGCGAGGGGGAGAAGTCGTTCTTCGCCCCGGACACCAAGTCGAAGTGCGTCTGCGACGACGAGTTCACCGTCGAGATCCTCGTCGAGACGCCGGGTTTGACCGTCGTCAAGTCGACGGAGACGGAGATGGTCGGCGAGTCGGGCGATTTCGTGATGTTCACGGTGGACATCACGAACGGCGGGAAGTTGCAGGACGTGACCATCACCAGCCTCGAGGACGAGCCGTACGGCGATCTCCTGCACAATATTCCCAGCGACGAGGCGTTCCCCTTCGTCGACAACACCTGCCCGGAGCTGCTCGACACGGTGCTCGCGCCAGGCGAGATGGTCACCTGCGAGTTCTGGGTGTTCACCATGGGCACCCCCGGTCTCCCGGTGGTCGACGAGGTGCATGCATGCGCGAGCCGAGATGGCGTCGAGGAGCTGGTCTGCGGCTCCGGCGAGGCATCGGTCATGGTCGAGGACGATCAAGCCACGCCGACGCTGACCAAGACCGTCGCGCACTGCACCATGGACGTCACCTACGACATCCTGGTCCATAACCCGTCGGCCGTCGACTCGCTGACGCTGACCGAGCTCGTCGACGACCAGTTCGGCGACATCACCGTCGCCGGGGGCGACATCGTCAGCACGATGTGCGCCGTGCCGCAGACGATCGTTCCCGGGGGCAATTACGGCTGCTCGTTCGTCGCCACGATCGACGCCGGATCGTGCGACGTCGACCACACCAACGTCGTCACGGCCCAGGTGAAGGACGACGACGGCTTCGCCTCGGCCCCGTCCGACCACGCCACGCTGCTCTGCTCCGCCCCGTGAGCGGCCGCCGCTCACAGCTCGCCGGCGATCTCGTCGAGCCACTCGGTCACGGCGCGGATCTTCGGCGCGTCGGCGATCGCCTCCGGCACCACGCGCCACAGCGATCGCTCGAACGGCGTCGCCTCGCGGTCGAGGCGGACCAGCTCCGGCCAGCGCTCGGCCGCCTCGACCGCGAGCACCCCGAGGCCCAGGCCCCGACGGACCAGCTCGTACGCGGTCGGCACCGAATTGGTCGCTGCGACCACGCGGCCGCGCGGCACGAGCCCGTGCATCCACCGGACCTCGGCGAGCCGGCTGTCGGGCGGCCCGAGCACCACGAGGTCGGCCTCGGCGTCCGGCGGCAGCGGATCGAGCCCGTGGCGCGCCACGAATTCGTGCGCCCCGTACAGCCCGACCGGCATCGTCAGCAGCCGCCGCGTCCGCAGCCCGGCCTCGGTCGGGCGGACCAGCCGGAGCGCGATGTCGGCCTGGCCGGCCGCGAGGTCGAGGACCTGCTCGGTGCAGCGCAGGTCGAGCACCAGCCCCGGGTGGCGCGCCCGCAGCGACGCGAGCCGCGGCGCCAGGAAGGCGAGGGCGACGTAATCGAGGGTCGTCAGCCGGACCGTGCCGACGATCCGCTCCGACGCCGCGTCGAGGTCCCACGACAGCGCGCGGACCTCCTGGGACATCCGCGCGGCCGCGTCGACGACCCGCTTGCCGAGGTCGGTCGGACGCCAGCCGTCGGGGTCGCGGACGAACAGCGCCGCGCCGACGAGCTCCTCGAGCGCCGAGATCCGGCGGCTGACGGTCGTCGGATCGAGCCGCAGCGCCCGGCCGGCGCCGCCGAGCGAGCCGTGGCGCGCGACTGCGAGCGCCACCCGGAGATCCCGCCAGTCGAGGGAGTGCTGCATCGTTGCAGTTCGAGACTGCACGATCCTGCGTTGGCGCAGCAAGGCCCCCCGCGTAGCGTTCCAGCATCCGGGAGGAACCTGTGCCCGCTCAAGATCTCACCCTCGACGCCCTCGACGGGCGACCGCTCGCCGCCACCCTCCATGCCCCCGACGGCCCGGTCCGCGCCGCCGTCGTCGTCCTCGGCGCCCTCGGCGTGCCGCGCCGCTACTACCGCCCGTTCGCCGCCTGGCTGGCGGATCGCGGCGTCGCCGTGCTCACCTTCGATTACCGCGGCTGCGGCGAGTCGCGGACCGTCCCGCTGCGCGACGATCCGGCGACGCTGCTCGACTGGGCCCGGCTCGACGCCGCCGCGGCGATCGATCTCGCGCGCGCGCGCTTCGGCGACGTCTGGGCCGTGTGCCACAGCTTCGGCGGTCAGGCGCTCGGGCTGACCCCGCGCGGCCTCGATCTCGCCGGCGCCGTCGTGTCCGGCTCGGCCAACGGCGATCTCTCGCTCTATCCGCCGGCGCTGCGCGCCACGTACCGCCTGCGCCTCGGCCTGCTGCCCGCGATCGTGGCGATGTTCGGCTACGTGCCCGGCCGCCTCGGCGTCGGCGAGGACCTGCCGGCCGGGGTGCTGCAGCAGTGGTCCGCGTGGTGCCGCACGCCCGACTACGCCCGCGGCGCGCTCGGCCGCGAGGCGACGCACCACCACCGGATCGAGGCGCCGCTCCACTTCATCGACATCGCCGACGACACGCTCGCGCCCGCGCGCCCGTGCGCGGGGCTGCGCGCATGGTTCACGCGCGCGAAGGTGACCCACCGCGTGGTCGAGCCGGCGGAGTTGGGGCTGCGCCGCGTCGGCCACTTCGGGCTGTTCCGGCCGGGCCCGACCGAGCTGATCTGGACCGAGATCCTGACGCGCGTGACCGGCGATCCGATCGCCCGGCCGGCCTCCGCCGGCGCGCCGTCCAGCTCCGCCGTGCACCTGTGAATGGTGGCGGGAGCGGGCGCATCCATTCGCCGGCCCGGCGGGATCAAAGGAAGCCGGCCCGCGGCCCGACGACGAAGAACATGTCGAGCAGGCCGGCGTTCTTGGCCGTGATCTTGCCGCGGTGCTCGCACACGAACGCGTCCTTGACCAGATCGTGCGTCGTCGCCGAGATGTTGACGCGGCCGGCCTCGCCGGTCGACTCGAGGCGGGCCGCCAGGTTCACCGTGTCGCCCCAGATGTCGTACGCGAACTTCTTGTGGCCGATCACGCCGGCCATCAGCGGCCCGGTGTGGATCCCGATCCGCAGGCCCCAGCACGGCTCGCCGGCCGCGGTCTTCGTCGCGACCGCCTCGCGCATGAAGTCCTGGATCTCCCACGCCGCGGTCACCGCGTCGATCCCGTGCGTCGCGCTCGGCGTCGGCAGCCCGCCGGCGCACATGTACGCGTCGCCGATCGTCTTCAGCTTCTCGAGCCCGTGGCGCTCGATGATCGCGTCGAACGCGCTGAAGTAGAAGTCGAGCTCGCGGATCAGCTGGGCCGGCGACATCTTCGCCGCGATCCGGGTGAAGTCCTGAAAGTCGGTGAACAGCACCGACGCCGACGGGAAGAACACCGGGTCGACGCGGCCGACACGCTTCAGCTCCTCCGCGACGTCGCGCGGGAGGATGTTGAGCAGCAGCTCCTCCGACTTCTGCTTCTCGCGGATCAGCTCCTCGTTGAGCCGGCGGAGCTCCTCGTTCTGCGCCGCGATCTGCCGGCGGGTCGCCTCGATCTCGGCCCCGATCGTCCGCAGCATCGACGTCTGCAGCTCCTTGGTCTCCTCGAGGTGCGCGCGGTAGCGCTCCGAGCGAGCGAGCTTGATCGCCAGCGACGTCGCGTCGGTCGGGGCCGCCTGGACCGGCTGCGGCGCGGGCGCCCCGATCGGCCTGTCCTTCAGGTCATCCACCGCGAGCACCGCCGTGATCATCGTCGCGTTGTGGTAGTATGGCCGGCCGCCGCGGTGCAGCGGCGCGACCTCGCCGAACGCGTAGAAGCCGACGTACGGGGCGCCTCGCAGGCGCGCGCGGACGAGCGCGTCCTCGCGGGCGATCTGCGTGCCGAACACCTGCTTGCGCGACGCGCACGAGAACACCAGCGCGAACGCCGGCGGCCCCTCGAGGCCCGCGGCCGCCTCGGCGATCGCCGCCTCGGCGCCCGCGAGCATCTCGCTGCGCACGTACTCGGTCAGCTGCACCTGCGCGCCGACCGGCACCTCCGTGCTGTAGCGGACCGTCCCGGCCGATTCGTCGTAGAGCTGCGGCACCCGCAGGTAGAACCGCTCCTCGCCCTCGGTGAACACCGCGAGCGGGAACTCGAACGCCGGCCGCAGGTGCTCGCCGAGGTAGTGCTGGTGGAACCCGAGCGCCGAGCGCTCGCCGATCCGCGCGACGAGCCGGCCCTGGCCGGCCGTGACCACCTGCCGCGGCCCGACCGGGCGGTAGCCGTTGTGCACCTGCAACGAGCAGCGCAGCGGCCCGTGGAAGCCGAGCAGCACCACCGCGTCGACGAGCGCGCGATCGCCGAAGAACATCGAGATCCCGCCCGCGCCGCCCCACGGATAGGCGAGCGCCCCGCCGACGATCGCGGTCTCCGGCAGCGCCTCGGCGAGCGCGCGCACGGCCGCCTCGCTGACGCCGGGCGACGGGTCGAGCAGCGCGACGCACAGCACCGGCGGACGCGCGCCGCCGTGCTCGTGCGCCTGCATCGTCGCCAGCGCCGCGCGGACGGCCGCCGCCGGATCGTCGCCGAGCCGCTCGCCGCACCCGGCGGTGAAGCGCAGCGCCTCGCCGGCGAACAGCATCAGCGTCACCGAGTCCTCGCTGAACCCGAGCGCCGACGACAGGTCGCCCGCCGTCGTCCCGCCGACCAGCACGATCCCCGGGAACGCCGCATGGACGGCGCGGAGGAGCGGCTCCGGCTCGAGCGCCGCGGCGACGTAGAGGAGCCCCGCCAGCGGCCGCGCCCCGGCGAGCTGCTCCCGGCACGCCTCGATCACCGCGCCCGCGACGGCTGCGGCGTCGCCCCCCTCGCACTGTCCGACCGCGACCCTGAGCACGGGCGCAGTATACACGCCCGGTCGCCGCCCCCGGCCGCGCGCGCGCTCGCGCGCCTGCCCGCGCCGGCGAAGGCCGAGGTCGTCACCCGACGGGCGCGGCGACCTCGGCCGACGCGCCGAGCGCCGGTCCGGTCCGTCGCGCCGGCCACTCGATCCGCAGCTTGACGATCCGTCGCTTGAGCGCGTGCCGCGTGATCCCCAGCAGGCTCGCGGCGCCGACGATGTTGCCCGCGGTCGTCAGGGCCTCGACGCAGAGGCGGCGTTCGGCGTTGGCGAGGTTGAAGTCTTCGAGGATCAGCTGAGGCATGGTGTGTTCTCCTTGTGGGCGCTGGTGTAGCGCGACGCCGTGATCGCGGGCGGATCATGCGGGCCGTCACCGCGCCCCGATCGCCGCCCGCGCGGGCCTTCCGTTGACCTCGCCCGGGGCGTCGGATAGTCCTCGGTCATGCGCCGCGACGAGCTCGGCATCGTCTCCGTCTTCCTCGACGTCGCGTACGACGATCTGCGCGCCGAGCTCTCCTTCGACGAGGACGACTCCGAGGCCGGCGGCCCCGACTCGCCCGTCCCGATCGCCGCGCTCGTCACCGGGTCCTACTCCGCCTCGTACGTCGACGACGTCGCGGCCGCCGCGGCCCGGCTCGGTGTGACGCACGCCTCGCACTACGTCGCGCTGTTCGACCGCGACGTCGACCAGACGCCCGGGCCGCTCGAGTCGATCGGCGGCTGGTACGTCGGCGCCTTCGCCTTCGATCGCCGCGCCCGCGACGTCTCGCAGCCCGACCGCGTGCGCGAGATCCTCGGCATGGAAGAGGCGCGCCTGTGGCTCGAGCGCGCGCCCGGTCCGATCGGCGGCCTGACGCGGCTGCTCGGGCGCGCCGGGCACCCCGACCCGCGCGGCCTCGGCACGATCGCGGCGCTGCCGGCCGTCGTCTGGTCGGGCTCGAGCGCCTGGGCGCGCAGCCTCGCCGAGGCGCTCGAGCGGCTCGGTTGCGCGACGCGGATCGACCCGATCGCCCGGCCCGCCGATCACCTCGAGCTCGTCGATCGACTCGTGCAGGGCGTCCGCGAGACGCTGCGGACGCCGGGCCTGGACGTCGACGTCTGGCTGGCCGGGCGCCGCGGCGTCGCACCGTCGCCGGCCGCGCGCAAGCTCCCGGTGAGCCTCGCGCCGTCGGTCGCGGCGGAGCTGTCGGCGATCGCGGCGGAGCGCTCGCCCGAGGCCCGCGCGGCGCTCCTCGCCGCGATCGAGGCCGCCGCCGACCGACTCGCCGCGGCGCCGTACGGCGGCGATCGTGATCCGCGGAGCGGGGAGTTCTTCCGCCGCGTGACCGCCGAGGACCTGGTCCTCTTCTTCGACTACTCGGTCGGCGCCGGCGTGCGCGTCGTCGCGCTGTCCCGCGCGTGACCGTGCGACGCGAGCCGTGCGCCGCTCGGGCGCCGTGATCCGCGGCGGACGGTCGACCCCGATCGGCTCTCTTCCCTCGCGACCGAGGCCGAGGCCCGGCTCTCGCGCCGCGACGACGCCGGCGCCGAGGCGCTGCTGTCCTGCGAGACAGACGCCGACCCGAGCAGCACCGACTTCATGTCCGCGCGGTCGACCCATTCGAGGCCCTCGGGCGTGTAGACCTCGGGGCGGTAATCGTCGGTGTAGAAGCGGTCGCCGAGCAGGCGCCAGCTCGCGTTGAGGATGAACACCTGGAACAGCGTCTCGCCGAAGCCGGTCGGGCGGTGGCCCGCGGCGCCTGCTGCAGACGCTGTACGCGACGCCGGAGCAGCTGCGCCGGCGCCCGTGGGCGCCGACGCTCAATTGGGCGGTGATCACGGCGCTCTACGGCCTGAGCTTCCTGGCGATCTGGCACGGCCTGGTGCTCTACGCGGCGCCGCCCGCGGACGATGTTCCGGCGCACGTGCCGGGCAGCGGGGAGGTCGCCGCCGTCGTCGGGATCAACATCGTCGTGGCGCTGGCGTCCTGGGTGCTGACGAAGAAGTACACGGACTCGCGGCTGCGCGAGGCCGGCGTCGAGCCGTGAGCAGGTCCGGGAGCGCGCGCCGACCGTGATGACCGCCACGCGCCGGAGCCCGGACCGCGCCGTCTGCGGTCATGCTCCCGGGCATGGAAATTCGTGCCTGGAGCCTCTCGCGCGGCGCGCTGCTCGGCCTGGCGCTCGCCGGTTGTGTGGATGACGGCGGCGCCGGATCCGACACGGACCCCGGGCGCATGACGGGCGTCTATTTGCCCTCGTCGACGACCGCGGCGCCCGCGACGACGAGCGAGGTGACGGACAGCACCGATTCGACCGGGGCGACCGGGACGACCGCCGACGAGACGAGCTCCGCCGAGGCGACCGCCGCCGTCGAGAGCACCGGCAGCGCCGATCCGAGCAGCTCGGGCACGACGGAGGACTCGGCGAGCGTGCTCGGCTTCGAGTCCGATATCTGGCCGATCTTCGGCCCGAATTGCGCGTGCCATCAGGAGAGCGCCGGCGACCTGAAGCTGTCGAAGTCGCAGGGCCACGCCAACCTGGTCGAGCAATCGTCGAAGCAGGTGAAGGGTATGCTGCTGGTGGCGCCGGGGCTGGTCGACGAGAGCTACCTGTGGCACAAGCTGGCGAACACGCACCAGTCGGTCGGCGGCTCGGGCAAATTCATGCCGTCGGGCGGGATGCTCGATCCCGGGGAGCTGGACATCGTGCAGTTGTGGATCGATCAGGGGGCGGCGCCCTGAGCGGGGGTGCGGGGCGTGTCGGCTGCATGGGCGCGGGGCGTGTCCGTGGAGGGGGACGCGGGGCGTGTCGGCTGCATGGACTCGGGGCGTGTCCGCTGCACGAGCGCGGGGCGTGTCCGCTGCACGAGCGCGGGGCTTCTCCGTGGAGGGGGACGCGGGGCCCTGAAGGGTTTGGTGGGGGCGGACCCGGCGCGCGCTATGGGTCCCTCGCTTTCGGCGGGCTCCCCCCCATGGCCGTGCTCGGCGGCTCGCGTGTACTCGGTTTGGATGACTCACAGGACATGTTTCAAAAGAAGTGTATCGAGTGCCAGAAACGCCGCCTGCGCGCGCGCCATGGGCTCCGCCCCGCCGGCGTCCCATGCGCCGCGCCGGGTCCGCCCCCCGACGGCCCTGGTGGGCCCCGCTTACTCTCCCACCACCGACGTCCCGCCGCCGTGAACCCCAGGACCGCGACAGGCCCCGCTTGTCGCCGGACCGCGGTTGCGTTGCCGCCGCTCAACTCCGCCTTGCGAGAGGCCCCGCTCGTCGCCGGACCGCGGTTGCGTTGCCGTCGCCCAACTCCGCATTGCGAGAGGCCCCGCTCGTCGCCGGACTGCGGTTGCGTTGCCGCCGAGAAGGTGTGGCAACACGACAGGCCCCGCTCGTCGTCGGGCCGCGGTTGCGTTGCCGTCGAGAAGGTGTGGCAGCACGACAGGCCCCGCTCGTCGCCGGGCCGTGGTCGCCTCCTGGGATCACCGCCGTGAAGTTGGCGCATTGCGAGGAGTCTCGCACGCGGCCGGAGCCTCCTTTCGTGCATCCGTGACCCCCGGCACGGATCCGGCCGTGTATACGTCGGCACCGCGGCCGTCGCGTACCGAGACGCGGGGCCCGCCAGGACCTTCCGCGGCGCGTCCCCGGGGCGGCGCAGTGGGACGCCGGCGGGGCGGAGCCCATGGCGCG
>ERZ1066117.463-NODE-463-length-31970-cov-11.459564_pt1 | contig 31970 bp, 23 predicted proteins | sample MGYA00382764_ERZ1066117 | MGnify/ENA primary metagenome ERZ1066117 (study PRJEB33369, sample SAMEA5778347) | biofilm metagenome | biome: Industrial cooling water; feature: Water cooling tower basin; material: Biofilm | place: United Arab Emirates | collected...
ATCTGCACCACGCGCATCGTCACCGGCTGCGGCGTGCCGCAGCTGACCGCGGTGCTCGAGGCGATGAAGGCGTGTGGCCCGGCCGACGTGCCGGTGATCGCCGACGGCGGCATCAAGCAGAGCGGCGACATCGTCAAGGCGCTGGCCGCCGGCGCATCGAGCGTGATGCTCGGCTCGATGCTGGCGGGCCTCGAGGAATCGCCCGGCGAGTCGATCCTGTTCCGCGGTCGCCAGTTCAAGGCGGTGCGCGGCATGGGCTCGCTCGGCGCCATGGAGCAGGGCTCGGCCGATCGCTACGCGCAGGCCGACGTGAAGGACAAGATGAAGTTCGTGCCCGAGGGCGTCGAGGGCATGGTGCCGTTCAAGGGCGCCGTCGCCGACTTCGTCTACCAGCTGGTCGGCGGCCTGCGTTCCGGCATGGGCTACAACGGCGCGCGCACGCTGCGCGACCTGGCGGCGAAGGCGAAGTTCCTGCGCGTCACCGCGGCCGGCCTGCGCGAGTCGCATCCGCACGACATCCAGATCACCAAGGAAGCGCCGAACTACAGCGGCGAAGCATGAGCCAGCACGAACAGCAAGGTCCGAGCGGCGGCGTCCTGATCGTCGACTTCGGCGCGCAATACTGCCAACTGATCGCGCGCCGCGTGCGCGAACTCGGCGTCTACTCGCGCATCACCGTGCCCGAGCGCGCGATGTTCACCTTCCAGCACATGCGGCCGCAGGCGGTGATCCTGAGCGGCGGTCCACGCTCGGTCTACGAGCACGACGCGCCGCAGCTCGACGCCAAGATCCTCGAGCAGGGCGTGCCGGTGCTCGGCATCTGCTACGGCCTGCAGTGGATGAGCCAGCACACCGGCGGCGAGGTCACGCCGGCGAAGGAAGGTGCGGAGTACGGGCGCACCGAGCTGCAGGTGATGGACGCGCAGGACCTGCTCGCCGGCGTGCGCCAGAACGGCATCGTCTGGATGTCGCACGGTGACAAGGTCGCGCGGCTCGGCCCCGGCTTCCAGGTGCTCGCCAAGAGCGAGCCGTGCCCGTTCGCCGTCGTCGCCGACCGCAAGCGCCGCTTCTTCGGCCTGCAGTTCCACCCCGAGGTCGCGCACACGCAGGACGGCGGCACCATGCTGAAGAACTTCGTGCTCGGCGTCGCGCGCTGCAGCACGAACTGGAACCCGGGCAACCTCGTCGACACCAAGATCGCCGCGGTCAAGCAGCTGGTCGGCGAGCAGGGCGAGGTCGTCATGGGCCTGTCCGGCGGCGTCGACAGTTCGGTCGCCGCGGTGCTGATCCATCGCGCCATCGGCAAGCGCCTGCACTGCGTGTTCGTCGACAACGGCCTGCTGCGCGCCGGCGAACGCGAGGGCGTCGAGTCGCTGTTCCGCGATCACTACCACATGGACCTGAAGGTGGTGGACGCGAGCGAACGCTTCCTCGGCGAGCTGGCGGGCGTCAGCGACCCGGAGAAGAAGCGCAAGATCATCGGCAAGGTCTTCGTCGACGTGTTCCGCGACGAAGCGAAGCGCAGCGTGCACGCGAAGTTCCTCGGCCAGGGCACGCTCTATCCGGACGTCATCGAGTCGGTCGCCGCGCACGGCGGCGCCACCTCGACGATCAAGAGCCACCACAACGTCGGTGGCCTGCCGAAGGACCTCGACATGACGCTGGTCGAGCCGCTGCGCGACCTGTTCAAGGACGAGGTGCGGGCGCTCGGCCGCGAGCTCGGGCTGCCGAGTTCGCTGGTCGATCGCCAGCCGTTCCCGGGCCCGGGCCTGGCGGTGCGGTGCCTGGGCGACGTCACCCGGGCGAAGCTCGAACCGCTGCGCGGTGCCGATCGCATCGTGCGCGAAGAGGTCGAGCAGAACGGGCTGCACAAGGGCCTCTGGCAGTACTTCGCGGTCTACGTGCCGCAGAAGACCGTCGGCGTGAAGGGCGACGCGCGCGTCTACGAAGACGTCTGCGTGCTGCGCCTCGTGTCGAGCCAGGACGCGATGACCGCCGACTGGGAGCTGCTGCCGACGCCGGTGCTGAAGCGCATCAGCAACCGCATCCTGAACGAGGTGAAGGGCTTCTCCCGCGTCTGCCTCGACATCTCCAGCAAGCCGCCGGCGACGATCGAGTGGGAGTAGGGCTACTGGGCGCAGGGCGATTGCGAATGGTGCGCATCGCCGGGGCCTCGGCGCGCCCTCCTCAGGAAGAACCGTAGGGGGAAGCCACGTCCACAGCGGTGGCGCGTCCTGCCGACATTCATCCTGCCGAGTTGGAGAGCGTGGCAGGGTAGGTGAGGCGCGGGGAAACCCGCAAGGGTGAGCCCGGAGAGTGGCTCGCGCCTCGTCGCCCTTCCGTCGCGCGTCCGAACGACGGCGGAGAGCGCCCCGATGACTGCAACCTTGTCGACCACCACGGCCCATCCTGGCCAGCCCGTCCAAGCGACCGCCGCGGTCGCGACCCCGCCCGAGTCGCCAGCCAGCGCGCCACCGCGTGTGGTCGGCACCCGGATCGGCAAGGACGGTCGCACGTCGCAGGTGGTCAGCTTCCGCCTCGGCGACGAGGAGTACGGCGTCGACATCATGACCGTCCAGGAGATCATCCTGGTCGGTTGCATCACGCAGGTGCCGGAAGTGCCGGAGCACGTGCTGGGCGTGATCAACCTGCGCGGCAACGTCATCCCGATCCTGAACCTCCGGCGCCGCTTCGGCCTGCCCGAGCGCGCCGCCAACGAGGCGACGCGGATCGTCGTGATGAACCTGCACGGCCGCACGGTCGGCGTCGTCGTCGACGGCGTGTCGGAGGTACTGCGGCTCACGCCCGAGGAGATTTCGCCGCCGCCGGCCTCGTTGGCCGGCGTCGGCAAGGACTACGTGCTGGGTCTCGCCCGCCGGAAGGACCGGCTGCTGATCCTGCTCGACATGGCACGCCTGCTGATCGGGAGCGATCTCAGCCGGCTCGAACACCAGGGGACCGGAGGGAAGGAGTGACGATGACCACCAAGACCAAGCGGCCCGCCACGCGCGGGAAGTCCGTCGGCAAGAAGCCTGGCTTCGACACCGGCCGTGCGCTCGACGTCGCGTCGAGCTGCGTGTTCGTTCTCGACCAGCAGCTGCAGATCGTGTTCGCCAATCGGCAGGCACTGGACAGCCTGCAGACGCTGGCTCCGAGCCTGCTCGCGGCCGCGAACCTGCGGCCGGAACAGGTGGTCGGCAGCCCGTTCGCGGCCCTGCTCTGTGACGGCACCCACAACGCCGCCGAACTCACGGCGACGGCGACGCGGCGCTGGCATGCCGAGACGAAGATCGGCCGCGACTGGGTCGAGTGGAACGCCGTCGCGATGCCCGACGCCGACGCGGCCTTCGCCGGCGCGGTGGTCACCTGGACGGTGACGACGCAGCGGCGCGAAGCCGAGGCGCGCAGCGACGAGGTCACGAAGCTGGTCGACGGCATGAGCCAGCAGCAGGCGATGATCGAGTTCGGCCTCGACGGCATCGTGCAGAACGCGAACCCGGTCTTCCTCGAGACGATGGGCTACACGCTGGCGGAAGTGCGCGGCCAGCACCATCGCATGTTCGTCCCGGCCGAGATCGCGAAGAGCGCCGAGTACACGGCGTTCTGGAGCAAGCTCGCACGCGGCGAGGCCGAGAGCGGCGAGTACCAGCGCGTCGCGCGCGGTGGCCGCGAGCTCTGGCTGCGCGCCACCTACTTCCCGGTCCTCGATCGCAGCGGCCGCCCGGTGAAGGTCGTCAAGTTCGCCAGCGACATCACCACGCAGCGGGCTGCCCAGCGGGACGCGCAGCGGGCCGCCGGCGCCATGGAGGCGGTGGCGACGAACATCCTGGTGTGCGATGCGAGCTTCAAGATCGTCTACGGCAACGCCAAGTCGCAGCAGACCCTGCGGCAGCTCGACAGCCTGCTGAACGCGAAGTTCGGCGTGCGCGCCGACCAGGTGGTCGGGGTGTCGATCGACCGCTTCCACAAGAACCCGGCGCACCAGCGCGGTCTGCTGCAGAGCCTGCGCGGTCGCAACCACACGGCCGAGTTCCCGCTCGGCGACGAGGTCGTCTCGCTGAGTGCCTCGGGCCTGTTCGACCAACACGGCCAGTTCGCCGGCGCGGTGGTGAACTGGGAGCTGGTGACGCAGCAGCGTCGCATGCAGGCGGACATCGAGCGCAAGGCGATGGAGGAGGCCGAGGCTTCGTCGGTGCTGCGGCAGAAGGTCGACGCGCTGCTGCAGGCGGTCGACCTGGCGGCCAAGGGCAACCTGACGGCCACCCAGGACGTGGCCGGCAGCGATCCGATCGGCCAGCTCGGCGAAGGGCTGCGCCGCATGATCAAGGACCTGCGCGGCATCATCGTCCAGATCAAGGAAGGGGCCGACCAGTTCACCCAGAGTGCCGGGACCATCAGCAACGCCTCGAGCAGCCTGTCGGAGGCGTCGCAGACCAACGCCGCGACGGTCGAGGAGATGACCGCCTCCGTCGACCAGCTGACCGAGAGCATCCGCCTGATCGCGAAGAACGCCGGCAACGCCAACACGATCGCCGAGGAGACCAGCAACCGCGCCACCGCCGGCGGTGCGGCCGTCGATCGTTCGATCACGGCGATGAAGGAGATCAACCGCAGCAGCGAGCGGATCAGCGAGATCATCCAGGTGATCAGCGAGATCGCCAGCCAGACCAACCTGCTGGCGCTGAACGCGGCGATCGAAGCCGCGCGCGCCGGCGAGCACGGTCTCGGCTTCGCCGTCGTCGCCGACGAGGTACGCAAGCTGGCGGAGCGCAGCAGCGAGGCCGCCAAGCAGATCACCGGGCTGATCCGCGAGTCGACGCAGCGCGTGCTGGAGGGCACCAAGCTGTCCGAGGAGACGGGACAGGCCTTGAAGCAGATCATCGACGGCGTGCAGAGCACCGCCCAGTCGATCGCGCAGATCGCGACGGCCACCGACGAGCAGTCGGCGACCGCGCAGGAGGTGGGCCGGGCGATCCAGAACGTCGCCAAGCTGACGGAGAACAACTCGAACAACGCGACCAGCATGGCCGCGTCGGCCGAGGAGCTGTCCGCCCAGGCCGTGGCGATGAAGGAACTGGTCCGCCGGTTCCAGATCTAGATCGCCGCACCGGCTTCGGCCGGCCGCGGCGATCGGCATGCAACCGGTCTCGGTAGGCAAGGAGGCACGCGATGGCGAACGAAGATCTGGTGGCCGACTATCTCGGCGAAGCCCACGACTACCTCGACCAGCTCAACAAGGTCCTGCTGGAGCTCGCCGAGTCGGGCGGCGATTGGCCGAAGGACACGGTCAACGGCATGTTCCGCAGTGCGCACTCGTTGAAGGGCCTGTCGGCCTGCTTCGGGTTCGAGCGCACGAACGCGGTGACCCACCAGCTCGAGACCTTGCTGACGCTGGTGCGGGACGGGCGCCGGGCGCCGACGCCGGACGTGGTGCGCGCCATGTTCGACGCCATCGACCTGGTGCAGCATCTGACCGCGGAAGTCGCGGCGGGTGGGCGCGAGGTGGCCCCGATCGAACTGGTCGTCGAGCAACTCGAACGCGCGGCCACGGCGCCGGAAGCCGGCCGCGGGGCTGCCCCTGGCGGTGCCCCGGCAGCGCCGGCTCCGGCCGCGTCCGCCGACAAGGCGGCGACCGCCAAGGCGGCCGCCGTGGCGCCGGCCGGCGGCAACGACAGCAACGAGACGGTCCGCGTGCGCATGGACCGGCTCGACCGCATGGTGAACCTGACCGGCGAGCTCGTCGTGGCGCGTTCGCGGTTCCAACTGGTCGCCCGCCAGTTGCGTTCGCTGCACCGCCTGGGCGAGCTGGCGGTGACGGTGCAGGATCTGGGGCGGCGTCTCGACGAACTCGAGAAGCTGCAGCTGGGCAAGACCGGCCGCGCCAACGGCATCGACGAACTGGTCGAGGCCCTCCAGGGACACAGTGCCAGGCTGATGGCTGCGCACGGCGACCTGCTCGGCACCGGTCGCCTGCTGCGGGACCTCGACGAGGTCGCCTACGACTTCGACGGTGTCGTCGGCGGCATCCACGAGGCGGTGCTGCAGCTGCGCATGGTGCCGCTCGACAGCGTGTTCCGCCGCCTGCAGCGCGTCGTGCGCGACACCGCCGAACTGCTGCACAAGGCGGTCGACCTCGAGGTCGTCGGCGGCGACACGCAGATCGACAAGCGGGTCGCGGACGAACTGGTCAACCCGTTGGTCCACATGCTGCGCAACTCGGTCGACCACGGGCTCGAGAGTCCGGAGAACCGCCGCGCCGCCGGCAAGTCGCTGCGCGGCAAGATCCGGGTCGACAGCTACCAGCGCGGGAGTTCCGTGGTGATCGAGGTGCAGGACGACGGCGGCGGCATCGATCCCGAGCGCGTGCTGCGCAAGGCCGTCGAGATCGGTCTGGTGACGGCGGAGGACGCCGCCAACATGACGCCGCAGGCGGCGCAGCGCCTGATCTTCGCCCCGGGCTTCTCCACCGCGAAGGAGGTCACCGAGGTGTCGGGGCGCGGCATGGGGATGGACATCATCGCCGCGTCGATCAAGAAGCTGCGCGGCAGCATCGAGCTGCAGTCGGAGGTGGGCGTCGGCACGTGCTTCAAGATCCAGTTGCCGCCGAGCATGTCGATCCTGGCGAGCCTGCTGCTCGAGGTGAACGGCACCATGTTCGCGCTGCCGCTGACCGAGGTGCGCGAGATCGTCGAGCTGTCGGCGGCCGCGGTGCACAAGGTGCAGGGACGGCAGATGATCGTCGTGCGCGAGCGACCGATGCCGCTGGTCATGCTGCCGCAGACCTACCGCTTCCCGGCCGCGATCGTCGGCGGGAACCGCACGGAAGCCGCGGCGGAGGGGCGACCACGGCACGCGATCGTGTTCGGCTTCGACGGCAACGAGGTGGCGCTCGGCGTCGATCGCCTGGTCGGCAAGGAAGACCTCGTCATCAAGCCGCTCTGCGCCGAGCTCGCGGCCGTGCAGGGCCTCGCCGGCATGGCCATCCGCGGCGACGGCAAGGTCACGCTGATCCTCGATCCGTCGAGCTTCGCCACCTTCGCCTTGGCCCGGCATCAGAAGTAGGTCCGCCGACGCATGACCGGGCCCCTCGAAGATCGCCTCGTCCAGGTGCCGATCGGCGGCATCGCGGTGGCGCGCGAACCCAAGGTGTTGACCACGCTGCTCGGCTCATGCGTCGGCATGGTGATCCAGGACCTGCGCCATCGCATCGCCGTGCTCGCGCACGTCGTGCGCCCGGATGGGCAAGGCGGCGGCATGGGGCCGGGCTACTTCGCGGATCGCGCCGCGCCGGCGGCGCGCGACCTGGCGATCCGAGCCGGTGCCGATCCACGCCAACTGGTCGTGCGCATGGCGGGCGGCGGCCGCATGACCAGCGGCACGCTCGACGTCGGTGCGCGCAACGCGGCAGCCATCCGCGAGGCGACGTACCAGCTCGGCATGGTGTTCGGTGGCCACGTCGAAGGGCCGGCGGACGGCGGCTGCGTACTGTTCGTGCAGCCCGCCACCGGGAGGATCGCGGTGCGCAAGCTCGCCGGCGCTTCGCTCGACGATGCGGCGTGGCAGACCCTGGTCCGTGAGTTCGCCGGCGCATGAGCCTGCCGAAGTTCCGCATCGGGGTACACGCCGCCGACGTCGCCGACGGCGCGATGCTGGCCGAGTGGCTGCATGCGGCCGGCTTCACGCCGGTGCCGGGCGCCGACGGCGACGAGCCGTGCCCTGCGCACGTCGTGCGCTGGCCGGTCGCCTTCGACCTGGCGCGGCTGCAAGGCCCGGTGATCCTGTTGCACGGCGCCGACACCGAACTGCCGCCGTGGCCGTCGACCGTGCTGGTGGAGCCGCTGCCGTTGCCCGATCACTCCGACGTGCGCAGCCTGCTGGCATGGTCGACCTCGCTGATCGGCACCCTGCGGCGGTTGGTGCAGGTGGTCGCCGCGACGGCCCCGACCGCCTGCCGCGTCGATCCCGCCGCCCGGCGGGCGCCGTGCCCGGCCTTGGTGGCGGTGGGCGTGTCCACCGGGGGCCCTGAGGCGCTGCGGGAGTTGTTGGCGCCGCTCGCCGGCCTCCACCTGCCGCCGATCGTCGTGGTGCAGCACATCCCGACGAACTTCCTCGGCGACCTGGTGGCACGGCTCTCCCGACAGACTGGCTATCCGTGCGCGGTGGCGAGCGACGGCCAGCCGTTGGCCGCCGGCACCTGCTGGTTCGCGCCCGGCGAACGCCACCTGCGGGTCGTGGGGGGGGCCGGCGCCTTCCGCGCGCGGGCCAGCGACGAGCCGCCGCTGCGCGGCCACCGGCCGGCGGCCGAGATCCTGTTCGAATCGTGCGCGGAGCTCGGTGTGCGCGGCGCAGCGCTGATCATGACCGGGATGGGGCAGGACGGTGCGCACGCCCTGCTGCGCCTGCGGCAGGCCGGCTGGGCCACGATCGGGCAGGACGAAGCGACCTGCGCCATCTACGGCATGCCGCGCGCCGCGAAGGCGCTCGGCGCGGTCGATCGCGAGCTGCCGTTGGCGGAGCTGGGTCCGTGGGTGGCCATGATCTGCCGCGCCACTCCCAGGAAGACCGGCTAGTCGCGGCGAGAAGCGGCGATCAGCGGCCGAGCACCGGATCTTCGTCCTGCAGCGTCAGCGTCACTTCGCCGCCGGCGAACACGCGTTCGCGGCGCCCCGACCACGTGCGGCCGTTGCGGATGGCGACCGCGAACAGCAGCAGGCCGCGCTGCTCCGGCAGGCCGCCGAACGCGAACGAGCCGTCGTCGCCGCTCGCCTGCGCCCGCTCCGCCGGGCGCAGCGTGCCGCTCGGATCGCGCAGCGTGACCACGACGCCGGCGGCCGGTGAACCGTCGGGCCAGCGAGCGACACCGCGCAACACGGCCCCGGGTTCGGCGAGCAGTTGCGGTGGTTCGCCGGGCAGGGTCGCCAACACCAGGGCGCGGTTGACCAGCAGGGGATCGACGATGCGCAGCGTGCCGGGTGCGAGCACCGGCCCGAACGACACGAGGCCGCGGCCGTCGCTGCGCGCGCGCACCGTCGCCGCCGGCATGCCGTCCGGCTCGTATTCGCAGGCGACGTCGGCCGCCGGCAATCCGTCCGGTGTGCGCACCTGCGCCTGCAGGGGCACGCCGGCGGCTGGTGCTTGGCGTTCCATGCGGTTCGCCGGCCAGATCCAGCAGGCGGGCGCGCCGTCTGGGTCGAGCCGCAGCAGCCAATGTTCGCCGGCCGGCGGTGCCACGAGTGCCTGCCACGTGGCGTCGTCGTCGTCGCCGAGCCACAGCGGCTGCCAGCGGTCGCCGAGGCGACGCAGCGCGAGCAGCTGCGGTCCGCCAGCGCTCGCTGGGCTTGCTGGAACGGGGCCGGCCGCAGCGATCGGGGGCCACGCCAGCGGCTTGCCGTCGCGGCTCGGCGGCAGCACGTGCGGGCCGGTGGCGGCCCTGCCGCGCCAGGCCCACAGCGCCGCGTTCGCCGCGGCGCCGCGCAGCACGACGTCGCCGCCGTCGGTGCACAGCGGCACGAACGAAGCCCCGTCGGGATGCAGCCACGTGCCCTTCGCACACTGCAGCACGCGCGCCGGCGCCGTGAAGTCGAGCCACACGAGTTCGCCGGAGACCAGCTTCGTGCGCTGCCACAGCCAGCCGTCGTCGCTGTGGATCCACAGCTCGTAGTCGCCGGCCGGCAGCTGCACGCGCTGGCCCTGCTGCGGCGGCAGCACCAGCGTGCGGCCGTTCGGCAGCTGGGCGCGCGCGAACACCTGCAGGGTCTCGCTGCCGGTGGTCGTGCCGAGTGCGGCCATCGGCTGCAGGGCGATGCGCTGGGCGCGGCCTGGATGCAGGTCGACGACGAGGGCGCCGAGGCCGCTTGGGGTGGCGACGAGCCCGGCAGCGTCGAGCCACGGCTTGGAACCCTCGGCCGCGGGGAAGCGCACGATGCCGGCGGCATCGCTGGTCCCTGCGATCGGCGAACTCGCTGACAACGCCCGCGCGGGCGCGAACGCCGGCACGTTGGCCAGCGCCGGCAAGTCGCCGCGGGTGCGCGCCTGCAGCGTGACGGGCAGGTGGGCGATCGGCTTGCTGTTCGGATCGACCAGCCGCAGCACCAGGGCGGGCGGGGCGCGGTCCGGCTCCTGCGGAGCGGCCGCCAGGGCGCTGGCGGCGAGCAAGGGCACGAGCAGCGTCGGCAGCGGCATGCCCGCATCAAACGGGTGCGCGCGGTCGAGGTTCAAGCCCCGTCCCGCGCGCGTGTTGGCGGCCGTGCCGCCCGGTCGTCGTCTCGGCTCGCCGTCGCCGGGGCTGGGGTCACTCCGGCAGGTCGTCGCGCTTCTTGACGATCTTGCCGACGAGTCCGTACTCGAGCGCCTGGCCGGCATCGAGCCAGAAGTCGCGGCGGGCCGACTCGGTGACCTTCTCCGGCGTGGTGCCGCACTGCTCGGCGATGATCTTGTTGTAGCGGTCGCGCAGCTTCAGGATCTCCTTGGCCGTGATGTCGAGGTCGCTGGCGGTGCCGCGGCCCATCGTCGACGGTTGGTGGATCATGAAGCGGCTCTCCGGCAGGCAGAACCGGCGCTTCTTCTCGGCGGCGAGGTGGATCAGGATGCCGGCCGACGCGCACAGGCCGTTGACCACGGTGATCACCGGCGGCTTGACGAAGCGCAGCATGTCGTAGATCGCGAAGCCGGCGTCGGCGCTGCCGCCCGGCGAGTTGATCAGCACCGTGATCGGCTTCTTCGCGTCCTTCTGCTCCATCGCGAGGCAACGGATGGTCGCCTCCTTCAGCATCTTGTCGTCGACCGGGCCGCTGATCAGCAGCGTGCGCGACTCGAACAGGGCCTTCTCGTACGGGTTCGCCCCGCCGCCCTCCTTGTCCTTGCCGCCGTTGTTCGGGCATTCGTGATCGTCGTCCTCGTCTTCGTCGAGACGGAGGCGGCGGGGATCGATGTCGAAGGGGTTCTGCATCGTCGTCGTTCGTGGGATCGCGGGGTGTGCCCGCGCTGCGCTCTTTCGGAGATCGGCCCGCGGGAAGTTGAGTGCGAACCGCCGATCGCAAGGGGGCGGTGGATAGCGCACGCTGCGGGTCGCCGCAACGGCGCGTCCCGCAGTCGATCCGTGAGATTTCACGAAGGCGCAGCTTGCGTCGGGTTTCTGGCTTCGTTAGCTTCCCGCCCCGTCGTCGCGCCCGCTGGTGGAACACAGCGCGCCGGCGGCACCCGCCTCCGACTGGTGCACATCGGCCCGGCCGATGTCCCCGGTGCGAATCCGCGCCGTGTCCCTGATCGACGTCGTTTGCGACGTGAGTCGACAGCGACGTTCCGATCGACGCAGCGCAGCTCGCCCGTTCCCGAAGAGCCGATCCGACAATGCGCGGATTGGCTCCGAAGCGATCGGGCCAGATTCGTCGCGAGGCGGGCGGGCGCAGGGTTTGGCCGGACTCGCAGCATGCGGGCGGCATTCCCTGGGCATTCGGCGCCAGGGTGTCCTGGTGCCGGAGCTCGCGCGATCGATCGGTCGCAGGACCGACGCGGGCAAGCAGGAGGTGAAACGCGGTTCCGTTCGGAGCCGGCTGTCGCCGCATGAAATCGCGGGTCGCGCCTCGCGGCGCCGACCCGAGCGACCGCGAACTGTCCGTCGGTCGGAAGGCACTGCATGAGCATGTCGGAGAACGAGTTCCCCGGTGGTATGGAATCGGCCCCTGATTCGGGTGGCCCGGACCGCAAGCGTTGGCGCGGTGGGCGCCGTCGTCGCCGTCGTCGCGGCGGTGGCGGGGGCGGCGGTGGCGGTGGTGGCGGCGGGGGCGGCTTCGGCGGCGGTGGCGGTGGCTACGGCGGCGGGGGCGGCAATGGTGGCGGCGACTTCGGCAATGGGGTCGGCGGTGGTGGCTACCAGAATGGCGGTGGCGGTGGCGGCGGCTACCAGAACGGTGGCGGCGGCGGTGGCTACCAAGGCGGCGGCGGGGGCGGTGGCCCGGTCGTCGTCGAAGGCCCGACCGAGCAGGCCGTCGGCGTGCTCGAGTACACGAAGGAAGGCAACGGCTGGCTGCGCAAGAAGCAGAACAGCTACATGCCCGACTCGATCCCGAACGGCGACACGTTCGTGCCGAGCTCGCTGATCCGGCAGTTCCGCCTGCAGGAAGGCAGCGAACTGGTCGGCCAGGCCGGCCTGCCGAACCGCGGGCCGCAGCGCTACACGCTGGCGACCATCGAGACCGTCGACGGCATCGCCGCGGAAGAGCGCCGCGAGCTGAAGTCGTTCCGCGAGATGACCGTCATCGACCCCGAGCCGCAGTTCGTGCTGGCGCCGGGCTCCGACGAGGACATCAGCCTGCGCATCGTCGACCTGCTGTGTCCGCTCGGCTACGGCCAGCGCGGCCTCGTGGTCGCGCCGCCGCGCTCGGGCAAGACGATGCTGATGCAGCGCATCTGCCACGCGATCAGCAAGCACTACCCCGACGTGCACATGATCGTGCTGCTGATCGACGAGCGCCCCGAGGAGGCGACGAGTTGGAAGCGCAGCGTCGAAGGGCCGAACCGCGAAGTGCTGGTGTCGACGCTCGACGAAGGGCCCAAGCACCACATCGCCGTCAGCGAGATCTGCATGAAGCGCGCGCAGCGGCTGGTCGAGACCGGCCGCGACGTGGTGATCCTGCTCGACTCGATCACGCGCCTGACCCGCGCCTACAACCAGGTGCTCGGCGGCCGCGGCGGTGGCGCCATGTCGGGCGGCTTGTCGTCGAAGACGTTCGAGGTGCCGAAGAAGTTCTTCGGCAGCGCCCGCAACTGCGAAGAAGGCGGCTCGCTGACCATCCTCGGCACCACGCTGGTCGACACCGGCTCGCGCGCCGACCAGGTGATCTTCGAAGAGTTCAAGGGCACCGGCAACATGGAGCTGGTGTTGAACCGCCAGCTCGCCGAGCGGCGCATCTTCCCGGCGATCGACATCGAGCTGTCGGGCACGCGCAAGGAAGAGCTGCTGCTCGGGGCCGACGTGACGAAGCGCATCTACACGCTGCGCCGCGTGCTGGCCCGCATGAACGCGCTCGATGCCATGCCGCTGTTGATCGACCGGTTGATGAAGACCGACACCAACAAGCAGTTCCTCGACAGCTTCCGCCTCGAGGATTGATCGCCCGCTCGCACGGGCCGTCGTGACCGGTGCGGGTGGGGGTGCTAACTCGCCCGTGGCCGATCCGCGGCCCGCGTTCGAAGGCGTTCGCCGTCGGCTTCCGTCGCCGGCGTCCGCCGCATCCCTCTCCGACCGCTCCGACCACCATGATCGAAGTCGACCGCCTCGAGAAGAGCTACGGCTTCGCCCGCGCGTTGAAGGGCATCTCCTTCACCGTGCAGAAGGGCGAGGTCCTCGGCTTCCTGGGCCCGAACGGCGCCGGGAAGTCGACGACGATGAAGATCCTGACGGGCTACCTGCTGCCGACCGGCGGCCGGGCGTCCGTCGCCGGCCACGACGTCGTGGCCGAGTCGCTGCAGGTGCGCCGTCGCATCGGCTACCTGCCGGAGAGCACGCCGCTCTACGGCGAGATGCGCGTCGACGACTACCTGCGCTTCTGCGCCGACATCCGCGGCGTGCCACGCGGCAAGCGCAGCGCCGCGATCGCGCGCGCCGTCGAGCTGTGCGGCCTGTCGCGCGTCACCGGCAAGAACATCGTCGAGCTCAGCAAGGGCTACAAGCAGCGCGTCGGCCTCGCCCAGGCGATCGTGCACGAGCCCGACGTGCTGATCCTCGACGAGCCGACGTCGGGCCTCGACCCGAACCAGATCGTCGAGGTGCGCAAGCTGATCGAGAAGCTCGGCAGCGAGCACACGGTGATCCTCAGCACGCACTACCTGCAGGAGGTCGAGAAGTCCTGCACGCGCGTCATCATCGTCAACCAGGGCGAGATCGTCGCCGACGGCACGCAGGCCTCGCTGCTGGCGCAAGCGCCGCAGGGCGCGCTGCTGCTGACCGTGCGCGGCCCGGAGGCGGCGGTGCTGAAGCAGTTCCACGAACTGCTGCCGGCGGGCACGCCGGTCGTGGTCACCGCGCGCAGCGGCAGCTCGCTCGACCTGCGCGTCGAGGTGCCGGCGGGCTCGGTGCCGATCGACGAGGCGCTGGCGCGGCTCGTGGTCAAGAACGGCTGGGACCTGCTCGGCCTCGCCCGTGAGCGCGCGTCGCTCGAAGACGTGTTCCGTCGCCTGACCCTGGCCAGCGAGCCGGAGGCCGCCCATGCGTGAGACCTTCGTCGTGATGCGGCGCGAACTGGTGAGCTACTTCGTGTCGCCGATCGCCTACGTGTTCGGTGCGCTGATGCTCGGCGTGCTGCTCTACTACTCCACCGAAGTGACGTTGGTGCAGGGCGCGCGCGCCAGCCTCGACGGCTTCTTCCAGTGGCTGCCGTTCCTGCTGCTGTTCTTCGTGCCGGCGCTGACGATGCGACTGTGGGCCGAAGAGCGGAAGCTCGGCACGCTCGAGCTGCTGATGACGTTCCCGGTGACGATCCGCCAGCTGGTGCTCGGCAAGTTCGCCGCCGCGGTGCTCTACCTGGCGCTGCTGCTGGTGCTGACGCTCGGCCTGCCGATCACGCTCGGCGCCTACGGCAAGATCGACTGGCCGCCGGTGCTCGGCAGCTACCTGGCGTCGCTGCTGTTCGCCAGCAGCTTCGTCGCCGTCGGCATGTTCTGGTCGAGCCTGACGCGCGACCAGATCATCGCGATGCTGGCGGCGATGGTTTCGCTGTTCGTGCTCTACCAGCTCGGCAACCCGCAAAACGTCGAGTACGCGAACGAGTGGATGCCGGCGTGGCTGGTCGACGTGGTCAGCGGCATCAGCCCGCACCGCTACTTCGTCAGCATCGCCCGCGGCGTGCTCGACAGCAGCCACCTCGTCTACTTCCTGTGCTTCTGTGGGTTCTTCCTCCATGCCAATGCACTCGTCCTGCAGGCCCGGCGCCAGCGAGGCTGACATGCTGCACACGAACCAGAACCTCCGTTCCAGCCAGGGCACCGAACGCGGCGCCGCCCTGGCCGTCGTCGTGCACGTCGTGCTGCTGCTCGCCGTGCTCGGCCAGACCGTCTACCTGGCGTCGCGCCATCGGGTGCGCGTCGACCTGACCAGCGAGCAGCTGTGGTCGTCGAGCGAATCGACCCGCACGTTGCTCGACAAGCTCGACCAGCGCCTCGTCGTCGAGGCCTACTTCAGCCCGCAGGAGAAGCTGCCGGTCACCTTCCGCGAATCGCGCAAGTGGGCGGAGAGCTTCCTCGACGAGCTGGTGCAGCTCGGCAAGGGCAAGGTCGTGTTGCAGCGCTTCGACCCGAACGCCGACGACACGGTGAAGAAGCGCGCCGAGCGCGTCGGCGTGAAGCCGCTGCAGCTGACCAATTCGTCGACGACGTCGCTGTCGGTCGACGTGCACTGGCAAGGCCTGCGGCTCGTCTACGGCGGCGGCAAGCAGAAGGTGCTGTCGCAGTTCCTGCCCAACAGCAGCTTCGTCGCCGAGGCGATGCTGACGCCGGCGGTCAAGGAGCTGGTGACGGTGCAGCGCCGCAGGTTCGGCTACATGGAGTGGCCGGTCACCGCGGTCGGCCAGCAGACGCCGGGTGGCATCGGCTGGAACGTGCTGCGCTCGCACGAAGGCATCGCCAAGCGCTACGAGTTCCAGAACCTGAAGGACGAAGACGGGGCGCTGCTGCCGGACGACGTCGACCCGCTGTTCCTCTTCCGGCCGAAGGACCTGACCGACCGCCAGAAGTATGTGCTCGACCAGTTCGTCGTGCGCGGCGGCACGCTGGTCGCGTTCGTCGACGCCGCGGAATACGCGATCGGGCCGCAGCGCACGTTCAGCAAGATCCCGCTGCAGCTCGACGCCACCGGCAGCAAGCAGCCGTTCCTCGGCCAGCTGCTGCACTACGGCATCGAGTGGAAGCCGAAGCTCGTCGCCGACATGGCGCAGCGCGCGATGGCGCCGCGCGACCCGCTGCAGGCGCCGTACGAGTACTTCGCCGCGCCGCAGCTCGACCAGTTCGGCCGCCAGCGCCTGGTGCCGATCGCCTACCCGTACTTCTTCCATCCGCTGCCGTTCGACTGGAAGACGTCGGCCAGCGAACTGGCGAAGGACGCCAGCGGCAAGGTCGACGAGGCGGCGGCGGCGGCGTTCCGCGAGCGCTTCGTCGCCGGCATCCCGAGCGACGAGTTCCTGTTCCAGTCGTTCAAGAACGCAGGGCGCGGCCCGGGCTTCTACTGGCCGACGTGGGTCGGCCTGCGCGAGAAGGCCGGCGGCAAGCCGGACCTGCCGCCGGACGTCGAAGGGCGCGTGCACCTGTGGTCGAGCCCGGCCGCACTGGTCGAGGATCCGCCGCAGTTGGTCAACCCGTTCGGCGTCGCGCGCGACGCGATCCAGCGCAACACCGAGTACGAGAAGTTCAAGGTCAAGCTGCGCGAGCGCCTGGCCAGCGAGCCGCGCCTGCAGGTGCCGCTGATGGTCGAGGTCAAGGGCAAGTTCTCGTCGGTGTTCGCCGGCCAGGACCGCCCGAAGCGTCCGAGCGAGATCAAGGAGGAGGAGGCCAAGAAGGCCGAAGCCGCCGTGGTCGACGATCCGAACACGCCCGAGGACGAGTCGAAGAAGGACGGTCCGCCGGCGCCCGAGAAGGGCGACAAGAAGGGCAAGGACGCCGACAAGCCGGCGGTGCAGGAGCCGCCGATGCGTACCAGCGGCGAGCGACCGGGTCGCATCGTGGTCGTCGGCGACGCCGACTTCGTGCGCGACGACATCGTGCGCGGCGACCTGGCGCAGGGCGGCGGCCCTGTCTCCGGCAACATGGCCTGGGCTTTCTTCACCGGCATGCTCGACTGGCTGGTCGAAGACCGCGACCTCGTCGCGCTGCAGTCGCGCGCGGCGACCGATCGCACGCTGCGCTTCGTCGCCGACACCGGGGCCACCGCCGCCGATGCGCGTGCGACGGAGAGGGCTTTGCGTGACAAGACGTCGATGCTGCGGTGGTCGAACGTGCTGTTGCCGACCGGCCTGCTGACCGTGCTCGGCTTCGTCGTGTTGATCGTCCGTCGTGCGCAGAAGCGCAGCTTCCTGGCCAGCCTGCGGTGAGCTTCCGATGAACCTGACCAAGAGCAATGTCGTGCTGGCGGTGCTCGCCGTCGGCCTCGCCGTGCCGACCTTCCTGCAGCTGCAGAAGGATCGCGCCACCTTCGTCGACGTCGCCCGCGTGCCGCTGCTGTTCGACGGCTTCACCGCCGACAACTGCGGCCTCATCACGCTGCGCCAGCCGAAGGCCGAGCAGCCGACGGCCGAGCCGCCGCCTGGGCAGCAGAAGCAGATCGCCTACGACGAGATCGTGTTCGCGCGCACCGACAAGGGCTGGGTGTTCGCCAAGGGCGACCTGAAGCTTGCCCCAGTCAGCAAGGAACGCGTCGAAGCCGACGTGCTGACGCACCTGCGCACGATCCGCTTCGACCGCGAGAGTCTGGTGGTCGCGGATGCTTCGCCGGAGCAGCTCGAGCGCTACGGCCTCGATCCGGCGCACGCGTTCGTCGTCGAGGCGCGGGGCGGCGATCGCGGCCAGAGCGTCGTCGCCGACTTGCTGGTCGGCATCGACGCCGGCAAGGGCCAGACTGGCACCGACGCCGTGCGGGGTGTGTTCGTGCGCAAGAGCGACAGCAACGACGTCATCCTCTACGAGTCCGAACGCCCCATGCAGCGTTCGGTGCAGACCGAGCTGTGGCTCGACAAGGTGCTGGCGAAGCTCCAGCTCGACAAGATCATGCGCTTCTCGCTGCAGAATGCCGCGACCGGGCAGCCGGTGGCCTTCACGCGCAGCGAGGGCAAGGCGTCGTGGACGGCCGTCGAGACGCCACCCGGCCTCGGCGCCGTGCGCCAGGGTGAAGTCGAGGCTCTGCTGCAGCGCCTGCGCTGGATCGCTGCCCAGGACTTCCGTGTGCCACTGCAGGATGCCAACCTGCCGCAGCTCGGCCTGCAACCGCCGCAGCTGCGCATCGAAGTCGTGGTGCGCGAAGGCGATCGCGACCGCAAGATCCAGCTCGCCGTCGGCAACAAGCTCGACGACAAGGCCGAGTACTACCTGACCTGCAACGAGTCGTCGTTCCTGATGACCTGGCCGGCGAGCAGCGTGGTGCCGTTCGAGATCGACGGCAAGACGCTGTTCGATCCGGCCGCGCCGGTCGCTCCGGTCGAGCCCGCGGAGCCGAAGCCCGGCGACGAGAAGAAGGACGAGAAGAAGGACGACGAGAAGAAGCCCGGGTAGTGACGCGCTGCAACCGGGCTCGCGTGTGGCGACGACGTCGGCGGTGCGACTGAAGCTCGCGTCGTGCCGGCGTCCCGCCGCGGGACGGGCGGCGGCGGTCCCGTGCCACGGGTTCGTCCCGCGGCGGTCGGCGCGCCACCGCGCCGATTCTGCGCCCGCAGCTGCGCTCCCTGCCTGCCGCTTGCCGATGCGTCTCGCATCTCCTCCTTCCGAGTAGGCCGGGGCGCAGGTGTGTTGCCTGCGTCCCGGCCGTTTTCCTTTTCGGGGGAGCGTCGCCATGATGCCGGCGTGACGGTGCTGTCGATCGACACCGAGGCGACGCCGCAGCGGCTGCTGCAGTTCGCACAGCAGCTGCGCTCGCAGCATGCGCGCGCTGGCGCTGCCGCAGCCGGGCTGCGCTTCGGCCTGCCGCTCGCCGTGTTGCTGCTCGTCGCCGCCTGGTTGGCGCCGTCGGTGGCGATGTGGTGGGCGTTGGCCTCGGCTGTCGCCGTTGCTGTCGCCGCGTGGCGTGGAGCCAGCCGTGGACGATCTCGCGCGGACGCGGCGCTGCTGGTGCTCGGCGACGGCGAGGCCACGGAGGACGCCGACGTGGCCGCAGTGGATGCCGCGGCGCTCGCGCGCCTTGGCGATGAACTCGCGACGTGGCTCGAGGCGCAACGAACCCAGCGCGCTTCGCCGATGGTCGACTGGTTGGCCCACGACGTACTCCGCCAGTTGCCGACGCTGCAGCCGGCGGCGGTGCAGCGCCTCGGTCGCCGCCCGCTCGGCGGCCTGGTGTGGTTGCTCCCGCTGCTTCTGATCCTGCTGATCGCGTGGTTGCTGGCGGTCTGGCTCGCGCCACCGTGGCCGGGCGTGCTCGGCGGTGCCTCGGTGCCGCCACCGCCGTCGTCGGCTGCAGGTGGCGGCAACGGCGCCAGCGGCCCGGGGGGTGGATCCGAGCCGCAGGAACCGCCGCCGCGCCCGCGCGAAGAACGCCGGCCGAGCGACGCACCGCCGCCGCCCCCCGCGGAGCCGCCGGCGCCGCCGCCGCCACCGAGCGAGCCTCCGCCGTTGCTCGAGTTGCCCGAGCAGCAGAGGTTCCTCGTGCCCGAGTTCGTCGGCGACGGCCCGACCAAGCGCGTGCGCATGCGCGCGGCCGAGGTCGAAGACGGGCCGCCGCCGGGCCAGGCGAACACCGGGCAGTCGACGCAAGACACACCGCCAGCACCGCCGCCGCAGACGTTCCAGCGCGCCGCCGAAGAAGCGCTGCGCGCGCGGCACGTGCCACCGGCCGAACAGGCGATCGTGCGCCGCTACTTCGAAGCCCTGCGCGCCGCCGGGGCCGCGGCGGAACCGAAGCCGGAGCCGCGCAAGTGACGCGCCGCCGCCGCGACGAGGCGCCGCCGGCAGCGGTCCCGCCGTTCGATGCCGCGTTCCGCGCGCTGCTGCCGAGCCTGCTCGGGCAGACCACGCAGTTCCGCGGCGCCCGCGACCAGGCGCAGCGGGCGCGGCGCGCGGTGTTGAGCCAGAGTGGAACGTTCGTCGGCCATCGCCCCTACGCGCGCGGTGACGACCTGCGGCGCCTCGACTGGGCCGCGTATGCGCGCACCGGCGCCTTGTTCACCAAGCAGCTCGAAGAGGAAGAACGGCGCACCGCCGCCGTGCTGCTCGACCTGTCGGCCAGCCTGCTGGTCGGCGCGGTGCCGCGGCGCCTGGCGATGCTGCGGCTCGCCGCGGTGGTCGGCGGGCTCGCGCTGGCGCATCTCGATGGCCTCGTCGTCGTGGCGCCGGGCGCCGGGCCGCAGGCGTTGGCGAACTTCACCGGCATCGGCCAGCTGGCGGCGCTGCTGCAGCACCTCGAAGCGCTGCCGGTGGCGACCGCGGGACCGGAGCAAGCCGTCGAACTGCTGCTGCGCCGCGGCCTGCCGGGCCGTGTGCACTGGCTCGGCGACTTCGCCGTGCCGGCGGCGCACGAGCTGCCGCTGGCGGCGCTGCGCCGGCGCGGCGTGCGCGTGACCGCGTGGCTGCCGACGCTGCCCGCGGACCGCGAACCGCCGCGCAGCGGCTACCTGCGCTTCGTCGATCCGGAGACGCAGCGCGAAGTGCAGGTGCCGGTCGACGGCCCGTTCGCCGCAGCCCTCGCGCACGAACTCGAGCTGCTGGCGCGGCAGCAGGACCAGTTGTTCGCGCAAGCTGGAGCGCCGCTGGTGCGCTGGCCGGCGACGATCGCGACCAGCGGGCAGGCCGCGGCGTGGACGCCGGTGCTGGCGGAGCTCGCCCGATGACGCTCGCGGCGCCATGGGCGCTCTTGCTGTTGCTGGCCTTGCCGGTGCTGTGGTGGTTGTCGCTGCCGCCGCCGCCGCAGGCGGTGTCGTGGACGCCGCACCTGGCGCAGGTCGAACGGGCGCTCGCGGCGCTGCGCCGCCGGCCGCCGCGTTGGTCGCGCTGGCGCTTCCTGCTGCTGGCGATCGCCGTCGTCGCGGCGTCGCTGGTGGCGGCGCGGCCGCAGTGGCGCGGCGAGCCGGGGGCCGAGCGCCTCGTCGTCGTGCTCGATGCGTCGGCCAGCATGGCGGCCGCCGCAGCGGGGGAGCGTTCGCCGTGGGCGATCGCGACCGAACGGCTGCGCCGCACGCTGGCTGGCGTGCCACCGCACGTCGACATCACCGTGCTGCGCGCCGGCGGCGATCTGCGGCGGCGGCACGGCGCGTCGGCGCGCGCGTTGCACGACCTCGGCGTTCCGTCGGGCCCGCTGGCTTGCGACCTCGCCGCGGTGGCGGTGGCGGCCGCGGGCGAACCGGGCACCGCGGTGTGGACGCTGACCGACGGCCAAGGCTCGCCTCGGCTGCCGGCCGACGGGGCGCTGTCGGTCGTGCCGCGGCCCGGCCCCAACGCGGCGGTGCTCGCCGTGCGCCTCGAGGATGCGTGGCCGCTGCCGCAGTTGTCGCTCGCCGTCGACGTCGCCGGTTTCGTCGACGCGCCGGTCGTGGCGGTGGTGCAGGTGCGTGGCGCCGTCGTCGCCGCGATGACCCGCGAAGTCGAACTTGCCGCCGCGGCCCCGCGCACGCTGGAGTTCGCGGTCGAACGCGCCGCCGCCGGTGGCGCGCTCGAGGTCGCGGTGCAGCTGCCCGGCGACGTGCTGGCCACCGACGACGTCCACCGCGTGTGGCTGCCGCCGCTGCCTGCCCCGCGCATCGCCGTGCTCGAGGATGCAGGCGACAGCGGTGCGTTCGGGGCGTTGGCCGCGCGCGCGCTGGCCGCGGAGGTCGGCGGCGAGGTCGTCGCCGGCGACGCCGGTGTGCGGGTCGGCCTGCTGCTGGTCGACGGTGGGCGGGTCGCGTTGCCCGCGGGCAGCGCCCGAGCGGTGACGTTCGGCTGCGAACTCCCGCACGCCAACTCCGCCCCGGTCGCGTGGGATCGCCCAGCACCGCTCGACTGGGCGCGCACCGGCGAACTCGGCCGCGGCCTCGACCTGTCCGAGCTGCGCATCGACCGCGCCTTCCGCGGCCTGTTGCCGCCGGGCGAACCGTTCTTGTGGGCGCTCGAGGACGGGCGGCCGGAGCCGCTGGCGGTCGTCGCCGGCCGCGGCGACGTGGCGTCGGTCCACTTCGCGTTCCGCCTCGCCGACAGCAACCTGCCGCTGCTCGCCGCCTTCCCGCAGCTGCTGCGCCGCGCCTTCGTGCGCTGCCACGGCCGCGGTGCCGCCCCGGTGGTGGTGACGCCGCCCCCGGATCCGGGCGAACTGGACCTGCGGCAGGCGGCGCCGGCGAGCGAGCGCCCGCTGCCACCGTTCGCCGCGGCGCCGGTCGACCTGTCGGTCGCGTGCCTGTTGGTCGGGCTGCTGGCGTTGGCCTGCCGATGCTGGGTGCGCTGATCGTGCAAGGCGGTGGCGGCGCACCATTTCGGCGGTGGCAGCCCCTTGCTTCCCCCGCGGCGGATCCGTAGCGTTCTCCGCCCTCAACAGCGAATGTACCCCGTCCGGACCAACGTCGGTCGCGGGCGGTAGACCTCTTCGCCCCTGACGCAGCATCGCGAGTGCGGTGCAGCGACGAATCGAACCATGACCGGTACCAAGACCCTCGGCATCCTCGGCAAGAAGCTCGGGATGACCCAGATCTTCCAGCCCGACGGCTCCTGCGTCCCCGTGACGGTGATCCAGGCCGGGCCCTGCAAGGTCCTCAACGTCAAGACCATGACCAACGCGGAGCTGCCGGAAGGCCAGCGCACGTCGGTGGTCAACCTCGGCAAGAAGCGCGGCAAGCAGAACCGCCCGCGCGGCGCGGACGGCTACTACGCCGTGCAGCTCGGCTTCGACCCGAAGCCGGCGCGCACGACCAGCAAGGCCGAACTCGGCAACTTCAAGAAGGCCGGGATCGACGGTGGCATGCGCGTCGTCCAGGAGTTCCGGCTGACCAAGGCGCCGACCGAGAAGGTGGGCGAAGACGTCACCGTCAAGGTGTTCGAAGGCGTTGCCTTCGTCGACGTCACCGGCGTGACCAAGGGCCGCGGCTGGGCCGGCACGATCAAGCGCCACGGTTTCAGCCGTCAGCCCACGTCGCACGGCAACTCGCTGAACCACCGCACCGGTGGTGGCCTCGGTCGTCAGCACTCGATCAGCAGCGGTGTGCCGAAGGGCAAGCGCATGGCCGGTCACTTCGGCGTCGACAAGGTGACGATCCAGCGCCTGAAGGTCGTCAAGATCGACGCCGAGCGCAACCTGCTGTTCATCGGCGGCGCCGTGCCTGGTCACAACAACGGCTACCTGACGATCAAGAAGACCGTCAAGAACGAGCGCGAGGTCGCGTTCAAGCCGGGTCTCGTCGTCCGCGCCGCTGCGGCGAAGGCGATGGCCGCCAAGGGCAAGAAGTGAGCTGACCAGCTCACCCGACCAACACGCATCAACCTAGAGGAGAAACACAATGGCTCGTTCCCGTCGTAAGAACGGTGGCCCGCGCCGCGGCACCTTCAAGAAGCGCAAGCTGGGCAAGGGTTACCTCGCCAACCGCAAGGAGACCGGCGGCAATCGTCCGATCCTGCGGATCACCGAGCCGGCCGAAGCGCCGGCCAAGGGCTGATTCGCCCGCGGCGCTGGCTCTGTCGCTGTGAAAGCCGCGCCGCCTGACGCCGCCCCGGAGCCTCGGGCTCCGGGTGCGTTGGCGTCCACCGACCCCGTCGGCTCCGTCGCCCCGATTGCGACCGTCGACGTGCTGGTCGTCGGCGCTGGCGCCGCCGGCATGATGGCCGCGATCCAAGCGGCCCGCCGCGGCCGCTCGACGCTGCTGCTCGAGAAGAAGCAGCGCCCCGGCCTGAAGATCCTGATCAGCGGCGGCGGTCGCTGCAACCTGACCACCACGCGTCAGGGCGCCGATCTCGAGGCCCAATACGGCGCCGTGCGCGGTCGCTACCTGCGGCACGCGCTGCGCGCGTTCCCGCCGACGGCGCTGCGTGCGTTCATCGAGGCCGCCGGCGTGCCGCTGCGCGAAGAGGACCTCGAGAAGCTGTTCCCGGTGTCGCAGCGGGCCGCCGACGTCGTCGACGCGCTGCTGCGCGAACTGCGCGCCGCCGGCGTCGACCTGCGCCTGGGTGCCGCCGTGCGCGGCGTCGGGCGGGTCGGCGATCGCTTCGTCGTCGCCAGCGAACTCGGCCCGTTCGCGGCGACGAGCCTCGTGCTCGCGACCGGCGGCCTCAGCTATCCGAAGACCGGTGCGACCGGCGACGGCTACGGCTTCGCTCGCACGTTCGGACACACGATCACGCCGACGTTCCCGGCGCTGGCGCCGCTGCTGGTCGAGGCACCGTGGGTCAAGGAGTTGCAGGGCATCGTGCTGAACGACGCCTGCATCGCCTCCCTCGATGCCGCCCAGCGCGTCGGCACCGTGCGCCAGCGACCGATCCTGTTCACGCACCACGGCCTGTCGGGGCCGGGGCCGATGGACCTCGCCGGCGACGTCGAAGAAGCGAACGGGCGCGGCGGCGTGCGCTTCGACTTCGCGCCTGAGCTGCGCGAACACGAACTCGACGCCGCGTGGCTCGCCACCGCGGCAGCGCACGGCACGCGGCGCGCGGAGTCGCTGCTGCCGCCGGCGCTGCCGGAGCGGTTGCGGGCGAGCCTGTGCACGCTCGCCGGCGTCGGCGGCGCCACGCTGGCCAACCTGCCGCGCGACGGCCGCCGCCGGCTGCTGCAGTGCCTGAAGGACCTGCGCGTGCCGGTGGCGAAGAGCCGCGGCTACGACCACGCGGAAGTGACGCGCGGCGGCGTGCTGCTCGACGAGATCGACGCGCGCACGATGCAGAGCAAGCGCACGCCGGGTCTGTTCGTCTGCGGCGAACTGCTCGACGTCGACGGTCCGATCGGCGGCTTCAACTTCCAGGCGGCGTTCGCCACCGGGCGGCTCGCCGGCCTGCACGCCTGACCATGCTCGGCGACACGATCTTCGCGTTGGCTTCGGCGCCCGGTCCGAGCGAACGCGCCGTGGTGCGCATCTCGGGGCCGGCGGCGCGCGCCGCGGCGGCGTGCGTGTTCGCGCCGGAACTGCCAGCGCAGCGATCGACGGTCGACGGCCAGCTGCAGTTCGCCGGCCTGCAGTTCGCCGCCTACGCCCTGGTGATGATGGCGCCGCGCTCGTTCACCGGCGAAGACGTGGTCGAACTGCACGTGCCCGGCAGCCCGATGCTGGTGACGATGCTCGAGGCCGAACTGCTGCGCGCCGGCGACGCGCTCGGCGTGCGCAAGGCGCTGCCCGGCGAGTTCACCGCGCGCGCGGTGCAGAACGGTCGCCTCGACGGCGTCGAGGTCGAAGGCCTGCTGCTGCTGCTGCACGCCAGCGACCGGCGGCAGGCCGCGGCCGCCGTGCAGTGGTTGCGTGGTGGCTACGCCGAAACGGTTCGCCAGGTGCGCGCGTCCCTGCAGGACACCCTGGCCCTGCTCGAGGTCGGCCTCGACTTCGACGACACCGACACGGGTGCCGTGCCGGCTTCGCTGTGGCTGCCCGGCCTGCGCGAGTTGGCCGAGCGCCTCGCCGAGCTCGTCGCCGGTGTGCCGGCGGTGGCGCCCGGCGGCCAGCTGCTGCTGCTCGGCCGGGCCAACGCCGGCAAGTCGTCGCTGGCGAACGCGCTGGCCGGCCGCAGCGCTGCGATCGTCGACGCCGTGCCGGGCACCACGCGCGATCTGCTGCGCATCGAGGTCGAGCCGGGGGTCGTCCTGTGGGACAGCCCTGGCGACCTCGACGAGCCGTCGGCGGTCGACGCCGCGGCGCTGGCCTTGCGCGACCGGCTGGCCGGCGCTGCCGCCGCGGCCCTGTTGGTGCTCGACGCCAGCGATCCGCAGCCGCCGCTGCGGGCGCTGCGCTGCGAGCTGCCGTGGGCGGGCGTGGTCTGGACGAAGTGCGACCGGACGCCGGCGCCGGCGCAGTTGCCGCCGGCGGTGGCGGGGGTGGTCGGCGCCGAGGTGCCGGTGTTCGCCACCTGCGCCACCGATCCCGGCAGCCTCGCCGCCTTGCGGCCCTGGCTGCGGCAGGTGGCGATGGCGGGGCCCGTCGATGCCGGTGGGCCGCTGCGCGAGGCGCTCGGCCAGGCGCGAAACGCCATCGCGCGCGCGGTGGCCGCCAGCACGGCCGGCACCGCCGGGCCGGAGGTGGTGGCGGTCGACCTGCAGGCGGCGCTGCGCGCGCTCGACGGCATCGTCGGCGACCACTCGCCGGAAGCGCTGCTCGACCGCATCTACGGCCGCTTCTGCCTCGGCAAGTAGCCGGCGCCAGCCGCCGCGCGGCGGCGACGGAATGCAGCATCTTCCGTCGCGTCAGGCTTTGACACACAACGGCTTGGGGCAGTATGGTCGGACCGTCTGTTGGTCCGGAACGGCCAGGGTCAGCTGGTCATTCCGTCCGCCGAGTAACAGCCCCGGTGCGCCGTGTGTCGCGGCAGTCGGGGCCGGATGCATGCCATGCGTTGCCCATATTGCAAGGCCGACAATGATCGCGTCATCGATTCGCGCGCCAGCGCGGACGGCTTCGCGATCCGTCGGCGGCGCGTGTGTGCCGATTGCGGCCGTCGCTACACGACCTACGAACGGGTCGAGACGGCGCCGCTGCGCGTGGTGAAGAAGAACGGCGAGCGCACGGCGTTCGACCGGCAAAAGGTGCTCGGCGGCATGTTGCGGGCCTGTGAGAAGCGGCCGGTGTCCCTCGACCAGCTCGAGGTCATCGCCGATCGCATCGAGCGGCAGTGCATGGAGGCCTTCGACAAGGAGGTGCCGAGCAAGGTGATCGGCAACCTCATCATGCAGGAGCTGCGGCAGCTCGATCAGGTGGCGTACGTCCGGTTCGCGTCGGTCTATCGCGAGTTCAAGGACGTCACGCAGTTCCTCGACGAGTTGAAGCCCATGCTCGAGAAGCGGCGGGAGGGAGGTCATGAAGCGTCGAGCGGAACATCTGGTGCAGAAGCGTGACGGGCGGCGTGAGTTCCTGCGCGCCACGAAACTGGCGCGCTCGATCCATCTCGCGCTGCACAGCGTCGGCGTCGACGAGGACTGGCGCGCGCTCGAGCTCGCCAACGTCGTGCTGCAGGGCCTGCGGCAGAAGCGCGGCGGCGGCGACGGTGCGGTGGACACCGCCGACGTCGTGCTGACGACGACCGACATCTCAGACGCCGTGCAGCACCTGCTGGTCGTCACCGGCCAGCCGACGGCGGCGGTCGCCTACGGCGCGGTCGCGGCGGAACGTTCGCGCCGCCGCCAGTCGCTGGCGACGATCGGTCGCTTCGGCGACGGCGCGGCGGCCGCTGGCATCAGCACCGGTGGCAGCAGCGGCACGGCCGATCCGATGCTGGCGATGCGCGAACGGCGCCTCGCGCGGGAGTGATCGCATGCGGCTCAAGCGCCTCGTCGCCCGCGGCTTCAAGTCCTTCGCCGATCGCACGGAGTTCGAGTTCGACTCGCGACTGACCGGCATCATCGGCCCGAACGGCTGCGGCAAGTCGAACGTCGTCGACGCCATCAAGTGGGTGCTCGGCGACCAGCGGGCCAAGAGCCTGCGCGGCACCGAGATGACCGACGTCATCTTCAAGGGCGCCGAAGGCCGTGAGGCGATGGGGTTGGCCGAGGTGACGATCACCTTCGAGGACCCCGACGGCCGCGTCGAGGGACGGCAGGAGATCGACATCTCGCGGCGGCTGACGCTCGACAAGGAGTCGACCTACCTGCTGAACGGCACCGACGTGCGCCTGAAGGACGTGCGCGACGTGCTGCTCGACACCGGGCTCGGCACCGGCGGCTACTCGGTGATGGAGCAGGGCCGCATCGACGCGGTGCTGTCGGCCAACCCTGAAGCCCGCCGCGCGATCTTCGAAGAAGCGGCCGGCGTGTCGCGCTTCAAGATCCAGAAGAAGGAAGCGCTGCGCAAGCTCGAGCGCACCGACCAGAACCTCGCGCGCATCACCGACCTGCTCGAAGAGCGCGCGCGCCGCATCCGCAGCCTGCGCATCCAGGCGGGCAAGGCGCGGCGCTGGCAGGAACTGCAATCCGCGCTGCAGGACCTGCGTGCTTCGCTTGCCGTGATCGACGGCCGCGAGCTGCGCGCCGAGATGACCTTGCACGACGAGCGGCTGGCCGAGCTGCAGGTGCAACTGGCGAGCGCCGAGGACGGCCGCGACCTGGCCGCCGAACAGCTGACGGCCGCCGACGAGGCGATCACCGCCGCGGCGCAGGCGCTGGCCGTGGTGCAGGACGAGCTGCGCGCCTGCCAGGGCGAGCTGCTGACGCACCGCGAACGCGCCGAGTCGCACAAGCGCCGCGCCGCCGACCTGCTGGCCGAGCTCGAACGCGGCCGCCAGCGCGCGCAGGGCATGATCGACCAGCGCGAGGAGCGCGCCGTGGCGCTGCAGGTGGCGCGCGACGAACTGGCGGCGAAGGAGGACGAGCTGGTCGAGCTGCACAAGGCGCTCGAGGACCAGCGCGCCGCCGCCGCGCAGGCGCTCGCCGCGCTGCGGGCGATGCAGCAGGAGCGCGAACGCCTGCGCGAGCGGCAGCTCGAGCTGCTGCACCGGCGCACGCGCGCGCGCAACGCCGCCGCCGACGCCACGGCGAAGCTCGGTGCCGCGCGCTCGCGCGAACAGCGCCTCGGCGAACGTTCGTCCGTGTTGCAAGGCGAGGCCGCGCGCCTCGCCGACGAGCTGCGGCGTTGGCGCGAAGAGGCGACCGACCTCGGCACGCGCGAACGCCTGCTCGGCGAACGCGAACGCACGGCCCTCGGCGACCTCGAAGGCGCCGACGCCGCCGCGGCGACGCTGGCCGAACAGGAGTCGGTGCTGCGCCGCGAGCTGACCGGGCTCGAAGGCCGGCTGCAGGCGCTGGCTGCGATGGAGTCCCACATGGAGGGCTTCGACGCCGGGCCGCGGCACGTGCTGAAGAGCAACCCGCCGGGGCTGCGCGGTCGGCTGCTCGACCTGATCGAGATCGACGTGCAGCACGGCGCCGCGCTGGAAGCGGCCCTCGGCCCGTACGTGCAGGCGCTGGTCGTCGACACGCGCGAGCACGCGGCGGCGATCGTGCGCGACCTGGCGGAACGCCGGCTCGGCCGGGTGTTGCTGCTGGTCGAAGAAGCGTTCGGCGACGCACCGCCATGTGCTTCGACCTCGTCGTTGCTGCAGCCGCCGGCGGGCGTCGACTACCTGACGTCGCTGGTGCGGCACGTGACCACGACCGGCGCCGTCGACGAAGCCGTCAGCAAGAAGCTGCTCGGCTGGCTGCTGCGCGGCGTCGTCGTCGCCGACTTCGACATCGCCGACAGCAGCCGCGCCGACCTGTGCTTCGTGACGCCGGACGGCACCTTGGTGTGCGGACCGCGCATGGAAGGTGGTGCTGTCGCCGAGGGCCACGCCGGCCTCGTCGTGCGCCGTTCGCAGATCCAGGAACTGGCCGTCGCCGTCGATGGCGTGCAGCAGCAGCTGGCCGCGCTGCAGGCCGGCAAGGAGCAGGCGACCGGTCGCGTCGATCGGCTGAAGCGCGAACTGAAGGCCGTCGGCGACGCGCTGGCCGTCGTGCGCCGGCAGGCGCAGCAGGCGCACGCGCAGGAGTCGCGGCTCGCCGCTCGCGAGCAGGACGTCGCCCGCGAACTCGGCGAACTGCAGCACGAAGCCGCCGAACTGTCGCGCACGCGCTGTGGCGCGCTGGCGCGGCTCGGAGCGGCGCTGTTCGACCAGTTCCTGCTGTCGCGCATCGAGCACGCGGCGCAAGGTGCCGAGCAGGATTTCGGCCAGCGCATCACCGCCGCCGAGGGCGATGCCCAACAGCAGCAGCGCCGCGAGCAGGAGCTGCGCATCCAGCAGGTGCAGGCGGGCGAGGTGCGCGAAGGCGCGCTGCGTTCGATCAAGATGCACGAGAGTGCGCTGCAGGACCTCGACCGCGCGCTCGACGAGCTTGCCGATCGCCAGCGCGACGCCGAAGACGATCGCGCCAATGCGTTGGCCGAGCACGAGAGTTCGGCGGCGACCGCCGGCGTGCTCGAGGATCGGCTGGCGGAACTCGAAGGCCACAAGGCCGACGCCGCCGTCGCCGTCGACGCCGCGCGCAGCGGCCGCGCCAAGGTGCAGCAGGAAGTGCAGCAGTGGGAGCATCGGCGTTCGGCGGCCAACGAGGCGCTGACGCAGACGCGCCTGCGCCGCGCCGACGTCGGCCATCGCTTCGCGCGGCTCGAAGAACGCCTGCGCGAGGACACCGGCATCGAGCTGCTGCGTTGCCTCGGCGAGATCGAAGGTGTCGGCCTCGAGGACTGGCGCAGCTATCCGGGGCCGATGCCGGCCGCCGGCGTGATCGACCAGCTGCAGGGCCCGCCGCTGCCGCCGGAGGTGATCTCCGGCTGGTACGGCCTGCAGCGGCTGTGGGAGCGCTCGGAGTTCGACCTCGACGAGGCGCGCAAGGAAGTGCAGGTCCTGCAGAGCCAGAAGGAACGGCTCGGCGCCGTCAACCTCGACGCGGTCAAGGAACTCGAGGCCGAGGAAGGCCAGTTCACCACGCTCGAGCAGGAGGTCGCCGACCTGAAGGAAGCGCGCCGGGCGCTGATGGAGACGCTGAAGAAGCTCGAGGCCGAGTCGAAGTCGCTCTTCGAGCAGACGTTCCACGAGGCCCGGAAGAACTTCCAGGAGATCTTCCGCAAGCTGTTCCAGGGGGGCAAAGCCGACATGTTCCTGTCGTTCGACCAGGTCGGGAAGAACGAGGACATGCTCGAGGCCGGCATCGAGATCGTGGCGCAGCCGCCGGGCAAGCAGCTGCAGTCGATCAACCTGCTGTCGGGTGGCGAACGCTCGCTGACCGCGGTCGCGATCCTGTTCGCACTGTTCAAGGTGCGGCCGAGCCCGTTCTGCATCCTCGACGAGGTCGACGCCGCGCTCGACGAGACCAACGTCGAACGCTTCCTGCGCGTGCTGGCAGACTTCACCGCCGAGACGCAGTTCTGCATCGTCACGCACCACAAGCGCACGATGGCGGCGTGCCAGGTTCTCTACGGCATCACCATGCAGAAGCGCGGCGTCAGCTCGCGCATCGCGGTGTCGTTGCAGGAGGTCGACAGCTTCACCGAGGCCGGTGCGGCGGCCGCCGCCGGCAAGCCCGATCCGGCGAAGAAGCAGCGCATCGCCGGCGAAGAGGCGGTCGGCTTCGGCTGATCGCCAGGGTCGCGGCGGATGCGCGCGCCAGACGCGGGCGCGCCAGACGTGCGCGCGTCAGAACAGCGGGGCCAGCAGCAGGCGTTCGCCCGGCAGCTCGGTGCCGGTCGCGGCGACTGCCAGTTCGAATCCCCATTCCTCCTGCTGCGGGTCGCGCCACAGCCGCTCCGGCAGGCGCACGACGGTCGGCGAGATGCTGACGATGCGACTGGTGCCGAGCCGCGTGTTGTCCTGGCGGTGGATCGCGATCTCCTGCTGCGCCTGCAGGCGGCTGCGCACGCGCTCGGGCACGTAGGCGAGGATGCGGCGCGGTTGTGGGTCGACGATCGACAGCAGCGGCGTGCCGGCGCTGGCCCACTCGCCGGCGTGGCGGTTGACGGCGACGATGCGGCCGGCGATCGGCGCGCGCAGGTCGAGCCGGCGGGCGTCGTTGGCGATGCGCTCGAGCTCGGCCTCCTGTTCCTTCATGCGCCAGCGCATCGGCGCCAAGGCCGAGTCGATCTCGGGTCGCGACAGGCCCTCGGGCTTGAAGTCGTGCAGGCGCTGCTGGGCCGTGGCGATGCGTTCCTTGTGCTCGGCCATGTAGGCCTCGAGCTCGCTGACGCGGCGCTGCAGCGCGCGGCGTTCGGTGTCGATGCGGACCATCTCGGTCTGGCCGACGATGCCCTTCTCCGTCAGCTCCTGCTGGCGCTCGGCCTCGACGCTGACGCCCTGCAGGCGCACGCGCGCTTCCTCGAGCTGGGTGCGCGTCGCCAGCGCCGCCAGTTCGGCGGCTTCGACCGTGCTGGCCAGACGCCGCTGCTCGGCCCCGCTGTCGAGTTCGTGTTCGACGGCGGCGTCGCGGGCCTGCTGGGTGCGGTCGCGCTGCTCCAGGTCCATGTCGGCGCGCAGGCGTTCCAGTTCGTAGCTGGCCTTGCTGAGGCGCAGCCGCACGTCGCTGTCGTCGAGGCGCGCGACGATGGCGCCGGCGGCGACGTCGTCGTGCAGGCCGACCAGCAGCGTCTGCACGCGGCCGTCGACCGGGGTGCTGACGGTGCCGACCGGCGACTCGACCAGCGCCCGCAGCGCTTCGGCCGGCGGCAGGC
>ERZ1066117.466-NODE-466-length-31768-cov-35.800555_pt1 | contig 31768 bp, 22 predicted proteins | sample MGYA00382764_ERZ1066117 | MGnify/ENA primary metagenome ERZ1066117 (study PRJEB33369, sample SAMEA5778347) | biofilm metagenome | biome: Industrial cooling water; feature: Water cooling tower basin; material: Biofilm | place: United Arab Emirates | collected...
CGCCGGGGCCGGTCGCCAAGCCCGCGAGCAAGGGCAAGACGCCGAGCGGCGTCTGACCGCGCGGACGCGCCGGCGCTTTTTTCGTCGAGGCGTGCGAGGATCCGCGGCGTGCGAGCCCCCGCGCGTGCGAGCCTCGGCCTGGTGGCCGTCCTCGGGACCATGTCCGTTCAGACATGTCTCTCGGGGCTGCCCGTCGCCGCGGCCGCGCCGGCCCCCGCGGGCGAGGGCGCGCGCGAGCAGGCCGCCGCGGCGGTCAAGGCGGGGGCGCGCGCGTTCGAGGCCGGCGACCACGCGCGCGCGCTGGCGGAGTTCGAGCGGGCGCTGGCGCTGCGGCCGGCGCCCAAGCTGCACTTCAACATCGGGGCGTGCCACGAGCAGCTGATGCTCGCGGCGCGGACGCGCGGCGACGCGGCGGCCGAGTCGACGCACCGCGCCGCGGCCGTCGAGGCGTTCCGCGCGTACCTGCGCGAGAAGCCGGAGGCCGAGGACTGGGGCGAGGTCGCGGCGCGGGTCATCGCGCTCGGCGGGAGCCCGCTCACGCCGACGCAGCTCAAGCCGATCCCGCCGCCGCGCAGCGAACCGGCGGGTGCGACCCCCGGGCCGGCCGAGGAGTTTCCCCCGCCGCCGGTGCCCGTCGAAGGGGCTCCCGCCGCGCCGCCTGCCGAGCCGCCCGCCGAGCCGTACGCCGAGGCAACCCCGGGACCGGCGGGCGAGGCGGCGCCCACCGCGGGGAGCCCGGAGCCGGCGCCGATCCGGCCGCGCGGGCGCTTCGGCGGGGCGTTCGGGCTGCTCGCCGCGCCGCAGCTCGACGCGACGCGGCTCGACGGCGCGTGGCAGGGCAGCCTCGCCGTGCGGCTCGGCGGCTTCGTCGGGGCGCGGCGGCGGGTCTATCTCGGCGGCAGCGGGCTGCTGGCGGCGGCGGGTACGAGCGACGCGGCCAGGCTCGGGCTGCACACCCAGGCCGTGACGGCCGACGTCGAGTACGCCCATCCGGTCGGCAGGGCGAAGCGGGTCGGGCTCGTCGTCGGCGGCTTCCTCGTCGGCGCCCGCGAGGTCCTGCGCGCGCGCGCGGGCCAGGACGCGGGGACCTGCGCGGCCGGTGCCAAGGTGGCCAGCCAGCGGGGCGGAGGCGGCGCAGGTGGACGCCTCGGCCTCCTCGTGCTACTTGGAGCGCGCCAAAACCACGAGCTCGGCGTGCGTCTCTCCTCTGCAGTCCTCGGCTTCGGCAAGGGCACCGCCTCTTGCGAGCCGCGTCCGTTCGCGGACCTGGATGTCCCGAGGACCAGGTTGGTCGTCCACGTCGACACGGGCTACTCGTTCCGCTTCTAAGACGAGCCAGGGGCCACGATCATGGGCAACCACTCGAGACGCCGCGGGGCCGGAGGGCCGCGCGCATGACCACCGCCGACGCCGGTCAGCTCTACCGCTGGCTCGAGGAGGCCGTCCCGCACGGGGGCAGCCAGCGCTCGCTCGACAGCCAGGACACGACCCTCAGCCGCCGCGGCCTGATCATCCGCGCCGACAAGCGCGCGCGCGAGCTCGCCGGGCTCAAGATCGGCGCCGGCGACGTCGTCGCGCTCAGCATGGGCAACGTCGCCGAGTTCGTGATCCTGCTGCTCGCGGTCAGCAAGCTCGGCGCGGTGGCGATGCCGGTCGACCCCGCCAACGGCGACCGCTGCCTGCTCGCGGCGGCCCGCCGGCTGCCGATCCGCGCGGTGCTCCGGCGCCCGCGCGGGCTCGAGAATTCGCCGCTCGAGTACCCCGAGGGCTACGCGCTGCACTCGCGGCGCAAGCTGTCCGGTTCGCTGCTCGAGGTCGACGTGCTCGAGCCGCCGACCGCGGAGCTGCCGGCGATCCCGGGCGACTCGGAGTTCATCCTCGAGGCGGTCAGCCCCGACGGGGCGGTCCACGACATCTTCCGCAGCGGCGCGCACCTCAAGTGGATCGGCGAGACCGCGGCGGCGATGCTCGAGCTCGGCCACGGGACCCACCTCGCGTGCGCGCAGGCGTTCACCAGCCCGCGCTTCTTCGACGCGGTGGTGCTCGGCTGGCTGGCGTCGGAGGCCCGGCTGGCGATGGCCGACAACCCGACGCTCGAGTCGGTGCTGCCGCCGGTCGGCACCTCGGAGAAGCTCGTCGTCGTCGACCTGTTGTACTCGCTGCAGCGGGCCGCGCGGGCGCTCAAGGCCGCGGGGGCCGAGCGCGACCTGCTGGCGATCATCCCCCAGGCGACGATCGCGACCTCGCACGGCAAGCTGCTCAAGCAGGTGTTCGGCGCGCCGCCGAAGCAGCTGCTCCTGCTCGAGGAGATCGGGATCCTCGGCGTGCGGACGATGGCCCGCGGCGAGCGCTTCGAGGCGGCGCCGGGCGTCGAGCTGCGCCCCGGCAAGATCAGCGCCGGCGGCCACGAGGTGCTCGCGCGCTCGCCGTACCCGCTGCTGACCCGGCCCGGGCTGGCGTCCGGCGAGCCGGGCGGCCCCGTCGCGGGCGAGCCGGGGTGGATCCACACCGGCTACCTCGGCCACTTCGGCGCGCACGGGTCGCTCGGCGAGGTGCCTGGCCGAACGGACAGCCTCGTCAACCTCGAGGGCCGGCGCGCGAGCCTGCGCAGCATCGAGGCGGCGATGCGCACCCACCGGCGGATCACCTCGGCCGAGGCCGAGGTCGACTACGACGTCGACGGCAACCCGTACGTGCACCTCAAGTACCGCGCGACCGGCTCGACGCCGCTCGACGACCTCGAGGAGTTCATGGTCGCCGCGCTGCCGCCGTACCTCGTGCCGCGCCAGCACACCCGCCTCGACCCGCCGCCGCCGAGCGACGACGACTGACGCGCGCGGGCGCGGCGCCTCAGCCGCGCTTCGGCAGCGCCTGCTCGATCGCCGCGGTCATCTCGGGCCCGAGCGGGTCGACCGGCGACTCGAAGCGGGCGACGACCTTGCCCTGCGGGTCGACCAGGAACTTGGTGAAGTTCCACTTGACGTCGCCGCGGATCCCCTCGGGCGTCTCCTCGGTCAGCGTCTTGTAGATCGGCGCGATCTCGGGGCCCTTCGCGTGGACCTTGTTCATCATCGGGAAGTCGACCGCGTACTTGCTGGCGACGAACTCCTTGATCTGCGTCGCGTCGCCGGGCTCCTGGCCGCCGAAGTCGTTCGACGGGAAGCCGAGCACGACCAGGCCGCGGTCCTTGTAGCGGCCGTACAGCTCCTGCAGCTTGGCGTACTGCGGGGTGTACCCGCACTCGGACGCGGTGTTGACGATCAGCACCGCCTTGCCGCGCAGGTCGGCGAGGCTCTGCTTGCTGCCCTCGATCGTCTCGACGACGTGGTCGATCGTCGGCCCGGCCGCGGGCGCGCCCGGGGTCGCGGCGGCGACGGGCCCGGTGGGGGCGCTCGGGGCGGCGGGGGCGGTCGGCGCGGACGGGGCGGCGGGGGCGGCCGGCTTGGCGGGGGCGGCTGGCGCGTTGCAGGCGGCGATCAGGGCGAGGAGCGCGACGGTGCGGAGCATGGCGAGAGCATAGCCGAGGGTCGCGATACAGTGGACGCGATGGACGACTCACGCGCCGCGCTCGTGCGGGCCCTCGACCTCGCGCTGGCCGCCCACGGCGGGCAGACGCGCAAGGGCACCGCGATCCCTTACGTCAGCCACCTCTTGCAGGTCAGCGGACTCGTGCTCGAGTGGGGCGGGGACCGCGAGCAGGCGACGGCGGCCCTGCTGCACGACGTCGTCGAGGACACGGCCGTCTCGCTCGCGGAGGTCGAGGCCGCGTTCGGTCCGGGGGTCGCGGCGATCGTCGCCGACTGCACCGACACCGGCCCGGGCGAGGCGCCGGGGAGCAAGCGGCCGTGGCTCGAGCGCAAGCGGGCCTACCTCGCGCGGCTGCGCGCGATCGCCCCGCGCAGCGCCCTGGTGGTCGCCTGCGACAAGCTGCACAACGTCTCGACGCTGCTCGCCGACCTCGAGCGCGAGGGGGTGGCGACGCTCGCCCGCTTCAACGCGCCGGCGCCGAAGCAGCTGTGGTACCTGCGCGGCGTCGCGGCCGCGCTCGCCGGGCGGGTCCCGGACGGGCTCGCCGCGCGGCTCGCCCGCGACGCCGAGCGCTTCGCGGCGCTGACCGGCGCACTCGCCTGGCCGGACGACCAGGGCTGAGCGGGCAGGTCCGTACGAGCAGGTCCGGTAGAGCATGCCCGCAGGGGCATGTCCTCCAGGCCAGCCGGGTCAGCGCTGGAACGCGAACGCCGGCGCCTCGCCGGCCTCGAGGTGGAGGCGGCCGATCAGGCGCAGGGTGTAGATCAGGGCCAGCAGCTCGTGCTCGTCGACGTCGAAGCCGTCGGCGAGCTCGGCGAGCGAGCGGGCGCCGTCGAGGCGGTCGAGCCAGGCGGTCTCGCTCGGCTCGAGGCGGAGCAGCTCGGCGAGCGCGGCGCGGCCGGCGGGCGAGCGGTCGTCGGCGGACAGGCGCGGCAGCTGGTCGCGGTCGCCGAGCGCCTCCCACAGGCGGCGCGGCGGGATCCGGTGGCGGGCGGCGTGCATGATCATCGCCGCGGTCGGGCGGTCGAGCGCGACCGGCTCGCTCGACGCGGCGTCGGGCTCGAACGCCCAGGTGCCCTCGGTCCACGAGAACATCGACTCGATCATCCGCTGGATCTGCTCGTTGAGCGCCTCGTTGAGCTCGCGCTCGCGGATCAGCCCCGCCTCGAGCAGCACCTGGCCGATCCGCTTGCCGCTGGCACGCGCGAGCAGGTCCTGGGCCTGCTCGTACTGGGCGCGGCTGAGCAGCCCGCGGGCGAGGAGGCGCTCGGTCAGGCGGTCGCCGGCCTCGTTGCTGCGGGCGAACACGGGGCGCCCGTCGACCAGGTACAGGCACTTCTCGATCGCGCCCCTGTGCAGCCGCAGGCAGCCGGTCCGCCCGGCGGTGTGCAGCCGCCACAGGAGCTCCGGCACCCGGAGGTCGCGCAGGCGGCCAGACTCTGTGGCGCGGGTCGAGTCGTGCGTGTCCATATCCCAGCCTCGATAGCGCCACCGGCGCCTGCTGCCAGCATAGACCACATCCGGCCGGCGGGTGGGGCTCCGCGGGCGGCTGCGCGGCCGGGGCGAGCGGCGCCGTCGGTGTGCGGGCGCGCACATCTTCCGCGATCGGGGGCAGGGGCCCGGCCATCTGCGGTCTCGGGCCGACGGGTCGCCGCGGCCGCCGGTGCGATCGGGCCTGTCGGAGAGGATATGTCTGAAGAGACAGGCGAAGATCGTGCGACGGGCGCGCGCCGGGGATCGCGGCCGCGGCCGGGGCGGGCGCCATCGCGCGCGAGCGCCGCTTGCTGGCCCGCGTGGCCGCGGGTAAAAACCCGGCACCGATGAAGCCGCTCACGCTCGCCGCGCTCGCCCTGCTCACCCTGGCCTGCAACAAGCCGGAGGCCGCCGGGGGCGGCGCCAAGGCGGAGAAGACCCAGGCCCCCGCGGCCGGAGGCCCGCAGAGCGCGGCCGGCGGGGCGACGCCCGGCGCGACGAAGGTCACCGAGTGCCCCAAGTCGCTCGGCGGCGCCGAGTCGAAGATCGACCGCGTGATCTCGAAGGACTGCGGGCCGATCACGGTGACCGAGACCTACAACATCGACGGCGGCTCGCTGACCCTCGAGGCAGGCGCGACGCTGCAGTTCAAGGACGGCGCGGCGCTGGTCGTCGGCTTCTACGAACCGGCCAAGCTGATCGTCCAGGGCACGCCCGAGGCGCCGGTGACGCTGACCTCGGCCGGCGACAAGGTCGGCGGCGCGTGGGGCGGCGTCCACCTGCACGAGAAGGCGGCCCGCTCGACGCTCGCCGGCGCGGTGATCGAGTACGCGGGCGACGACGACCGCGCGGTCCTGGTCGCCGCGCCCGACGTGTCGATCACCGGCACGACGATCCGCGAGACCAAGGCGACCGCGCTCAAGCTCGACGGCCAGGGCCGGCTCGCGGCCTTCACCGGCAACACGTTGAGCAAGCTCGGCGCCAAGGCGGCGATCGTCGCCCCGCCGGCCGCGGTCGCCGGGATCGCCGCCGGCAACAAGTTCGACGGCGGCGCTTACGTCGTCGTCGAGGGCGGCACGCTCGGCAAGTCCGCGACCTGGGCGAACCCCGGAGTGCCGCTGCAGCTCCCGCAGCAGGTCCACGTCGGCAGCGAGAGCGACGGCGGCGAGCGGGCGGTCCTCAGCCTGTCCCCGGGGACAGAGCTGCGGTTCGGCCCCGATGGCCGGCTGACGGTCGGGTACTACAACGGCGCCGGCCTGGTCGCCAGGGGCACCGCCGAGGCGCCGATCACCTTCACCTCGGCCGAGAAGCGCGAGCCGGGCGCGTGGGTCGGGATCCAGATCTTCGGCAAGGGCGAGGCCGAGATCCAGCACGCCGCGTTCGAATTCGGCGGCAAGGAGGACGAGCCCGGGGTGCTGCTGCTCGACGGCGGCAGCCTGGCGCTGCGCGACACGACGTTCCGCTCGAACCGCGCCGGCGTGGCCGTCCGCGGCGACGCGCCGAAGATCACCGCGTTCGCCGACAACAAGTTCGCGGCGACGCCGGCGGCGATCGCCGTCCCGCCGGCGCTCGTCGGCGCGCTCGGCGAGGGCAACGCGTTCGACGCCGACGCGCGGATCCTCGTCGAGGCCGGGACCGTCGCCGCCAAGGCGGAGTGGCTGGCCCACGGCGCCCCGCTCGAGCTGCTCGGCGAGGTCCAGGTGTCCGCCGAGCTGACGCTCGACGCCGGCCTCAAGGTCCTCGCCCGCCCCGAGGGCGCGCTCGTCGTCGGCTTCTACGAGACCGCCAAGCTGCTCGCCAAGGGCACCGCCGACGCGCCGATCACCTTCGGCGCGACCGACGGCGCCTGGCGCGGGATCAAGCTCAGCGGCAAGTCGTCGGGCAGCGCGCTCGAGCACGTGCAACTGCGCGAGACCGGCGACGAGCCGGGCGTGTTCGTCGACGGCGAGGTCGAGGCGCGGCTCGACAACGTCAGCTGCGTCAAGTGCAAGGCCGCCGCCGTCGGCTGGAGCTGCGGCGCCAAGGTCTCGCGCTCCGCGGTGCTGGCGGCCGAGGGCACGCCGGCGGTCGAGGCCGCGCCGACCGGCTGCTGAGCGCTGCGGGCCGCGAGGGTCGCGTCGGGCATGTCGCGTCAGGCCAGTCGCGTCAGGCCAGTCGCGTCGGGCATGTCCCTTCGGGCATGCCCATTCAGGCATGCCCATTCAGGCATGCCCGTACGCGCATGACCCGTACGCCATGCCACGTGCCGCGCGCGCCGGCTACAGCAGCCCGAGCTTCTCGGGCGTCAGCTCGCCGCCGGCCTTGAGCACCTCGCGGATCCGGCTCTGCAGCAGGTCGTCCTCGTAGGGCTTCATCACGTAGCCGTGGGCGCCGTTGCGCAGGCCCCAGTAGCGGTCGCTCTCGCGGGCCATCGTCGTCACGAACACGAACGGCGGGACCTTGTCGGCCGGCAGGCTGGAGCGCAGGCGGCGCAGCAGCGCGAGGCCGGACATGCCCTCGAGGAGGATCTCGGCGAGGACCAGCGCCGGGCGCAGCTGCTCGATCAGCGCCAGGGCGGACGGGCCGTCGTTCGCGGTGTGGACCTCGAGCGCGAACCCGAGCTCGTCCGCGGGCGCGCGCAGCAGCTCGGTCATGCGCACGCGCTCGCGCAGCTCGGGATCGGCGACGACGACGTGGCGGGCCTCGGTCATCGCCTCACACCGTCACGGGCATCACGCGCTTGCGGACCAGGTTGGCCTTGGCGTGGCGGTAGAGCACGCGCGCGACCGCGAACGTGCCGGTGCGGGTCTTGCGGGCGATCTCCTTGACGCTGTTGCGGCCGTTGACGAGCTCGAGCACCGCGAGCTCGTCGCGCGGCAGCGCCTCGCGGCTGAGCTTGGCGACCTGCTCGTCGACGCGGAGGTACACGTCGTCGACGTCGGGGATGTGCGGCCCCATCATCTGCTGCTCGTCGAGCAGGCGCAGGCCGTCGAGCAGCGCGTCGGCGACGGTCAGCTCGGAGCGGCCCTGGGCGGCCGCGGCGGTCGCCATCGGGTCGAGCTCGGCGGTCGGGGTGAACGTGAAGGTGCCGGTCTTCCAGGTCAGCAGGTGGGAGATGACGGCGCGGGCCTGGTCGATGAGGATCTGCGCCAGGTCGGCCGGGCTGAGGAAGCCGCCCTCGACCAGGCGCGAGCCGAGCGGCCGCTGCTCCGGGTCCTTGCCGACGATGAACGCCTCGAGCTGCTCGTCGCGCATGAAGCCGCCCTCGACGACGAAGCGGCCGAGCTTGAGGTCCTCCTCGGTGTTCTTGACCTCGGCGAGGCGGACGCGGCCGGCGTCGAGGTGAAGCTTGCCCCACGCGCTGCCGTTCTCGACCTTGAGCACGCCGCGGACGCCCGAGTTGCCGAGCATCTCGAGCACGGCCTCGAGGCGGACCGCCCCGAGCGCGCCGCGGATCGCGGGCTTGTCGGCCGGCAGCGCCAGCTCCTCGTCGCTGCGCAGCGCCTTGGCGAAGTGGTCGACCTCGGCGTCACTGAACTCCTGGCCAGGGAAGGCCTCGGACAGCAGCTGCTTGAGCCGGGTCACGGCCAGGTCGACGCTGATCGCCGCGGCCGGCTTGGCCGTCTCGGGTGCGTAGCCCTCGAGCGCCTCCTCGACCAGCCGGATCAGCGCCGGCGTGCTGAACGGGCGCCGGAGGGCCGGCAGCCCCTCGGCCCCGGGGATCGGGGTCGGGTTGCTGCGGCTGACCAGCAGGATCCCCGGCAGCTGCGCGCCGCCCGGGATCTGGACCAGGGCCCGGAGCACGCCGGCCGACGCGGCCGGGTCCGCCGCCGCGTCGAGCAGCAGGGCCATGATCGACCGATCCCCGGCGGGGCCGTGCCTTTTGCACAGGTCGACGGCCTCCTGCTGCGTGTGCGCGTTGAACACCTGGTAACCGGCGAGCCGGAGACCCGCGGTCGCCAGCCTCGCCGTGGTCGGATTCGGGTCGTAGTACAGAATCCCGGGCAGGGACGGGCCGGACGGGGCTGGCATGACTGCGGCAAAGGATACTCGGATTTGCCCGAGTCGTGGTAGCGTTTGGCACACATGGTCATGGGCGAGATTGAGCGACTGGATCCCCCCCGCCAGCTGGGCAACGTGACCCTGCTTGCTGCGCTGGGGGAGGGCGGCATGGCCACCGTGTACCTCGCCTCGCTCGGACAGGGGGCGTCCGCGCGGCTCGTCGCCGTCAAGCTCCTGCGCGCCGGCCTCCCCGACCACGACTATCGCACGCGCTTCATCGACGAGGCCAAGCTGGTCCTGCGCCTCCACCACCCGAACATCGTCGAGGTCCGCGAGGCGGGCGAGTTCGAGGGCCAGCTGTTCATCGTCATGAGCCTCGTCGAGGGGCGCGATCTCGCCGACATCTGGGACCGCTGCGCGGCGGTCGGCAAGGCCTTCCCGGTGCCGATCGCGGTCCACCTGATCCGCGAGCTGCTGCGCGGTTTGCACTACGCCCACACCTTCCCGGGGCTCGGGCTCGTCCACCGCGACGTCTCGCCGTCGAACATCCTGATCGACTGGACCGGCAACATCCTGCTCGCCGACTTCGGGCTCGCGACCTCGACGCTCAAGGGCAGCCTGACGATCCCCGGGGTCGTGTTCGGCAAGGTCGGCTACATGTCGCCCGAGCAGGCGCGCCACGAGACGCTCGACGGCCGCGCGGACGTCTACGCGTGCGGCGCGGTGCTGTGGGAGCTCCTGACCGGGCGCCCGCTGCGCGGCGGCGACGGCGTCGACACCGAGGACGTCTCGCACTTCGTCGCCCCGCCGCCGTCGACCTACAGCAGCCGCGTCGACCCCGAGCTCGACGCGATCGTCACCAAGGCGCTCGCGCGCGACCGCGAGGACCGCTACCTCTCGGCGCACGAGTTCATGGAGTCGCTCGGCGGCTGGCTGCAGCGCAACTTCCCGGGCTTCACCGGCCAGGAGGCGGTCGCCGACTTCATGGGCATGCTGTTCGGCGACGCCGCGCAGCGCGAGGCCGACAACCGCGCGCTGCTGCTCGGCGAGATCGTCGGCACGCAGCCGCCCGCGAGCGCGCGCGACGACGCCAACAAGGACACGCTCGCCGACGAGGAGGAGTTCGACCTCTCGATGGACAACCTCGACGAGGGCGAGCCCGGCGCCGAGGCGAAGAAGATCATCCCGCGACCCGAGGGCGCGCGCGGCAACCCGCCGGCGGCGGCGGCCTCGGCGGCGGCCGCGAACCGCCGCCCGCGCGACAAGAAGGGCCCCGACGACGACCCGGTCAACGACATCGAGTACATCCAGCCGGGCACGATCATCGCCGACCGCTACTGCGTCGTCAGCCGGATCGGCCGCGGCGGCATGGGCACGGTCTACCTCGGCGAGCACACCACGGTCGGGCGCCGCGTCGCGATCAAGGTGCTGACGCACCAGTGGAGCCGCAGCGAGCTGGTCGCCAAGCGCTTCCGCGCCGAGGCGCGGGCCGCCAGCGCCGCCGGCCACCACAACATCATCGAGGTGTTCGACGCCGGCACGCTGCCCGACGGCCGGCTCTACCTGGTGATGGAGTACCTCACCGGGCGCAACCTCTACGACGAGATCCAGGAGCTCGGCACGCTGCCGGTCGGCCGCGCGTGCCGGATCATCCGCTACGTCGCGCGGGCGATCCGCGCCGCCCACGACGTCGGCATCATCCACCGCGACCTCAAGCCCGACAACGTGATGTTCGTCCCGCTGCCCGAGGGCGAGGGCGAGACGGTCAAGGTGCTCGACTTCGGCATCTCCGCCGGCGCCGAGCGCGTCGAGGGCGAGGCGCGCCTGACGATCCCCGGCCACGCGCTCGGAACGCCCGAGTACATGGCGCCCGAGCAGGCCAAGGGCAAGGACGCGACCGAGCTGTTCGACCTCTACGCGCTCGGCGTGATGCTCTACGAGTGCCTCGTCGGCGAGCCGCCGTTCGTCTCGAACAACCTCGTCGAGATCATGGCGCGCAAGGCGACCGAGCGGGCCCCGTCGCTCAAGGAGAAGCGGCCCGACCTGCCGAAGAACCTGATCAAGCTGGTCGACGACTGCCTCGAGATCGACCCGGGCATGCGCCCGCAGTCGGCGCGCGAGTTCCTGACCCGCCTCGAGGAGGTCATCCGCCAGCTCCCGCCCGACGACAGCGACCTGATGGGCGACACCGCCGACGCGTCGATGACCGGCCCGGCGGTCAACGAGCGCCCGGCGAGCGGCCCGGCGCCGGCTGGCGTTTCGGCCAGGTCGCAAGGGCCAGACAAGCCGATCGCGGCCGCGGTCCCGCTGCCGAAGGATGTCCCGCCGCCGCCGACGGTCCCGAACGAGATGATCGGCCGCCGCCTCGGCATCGCCGGCATCGCGCTCGCCTCGGGCATGCTGCTGTGGGCCGCGCTGCGCTGGGGCCCGGACGCGCCCGAGGGCGACGGCCTGATCGCGGCCAGGAACTCCGGCGAGTCCGACACGGGCCCCGCGAAGGCCGACCCGAACCCGAAGGTCAACCCGGCCAAGGTCGACACGCCGCCGACGAAGGTCGACACGCCGCCGACGAAGGTCGACACGCCGCCGACGAAGATCGACACGCCGGTCGATCCGACGGGCGGCGATCCGACCAAGCTGCCGGAGACCAAGGAGCCGGAGAAGAAGGCGCCCGACAAGCCGGTCCGCGACCCGAACAGCGACTTCTGCAAGCAGACGCTCGACAAGGTCAAGGAGGCGCGCACCGCCGGCAACCCGCGCGAGATGCTGCGCCACCTCAATTCGGAGCCCGGCTGCTGGAAGAGCAAGGCCGACGCCGCGAAGCTCAAGACCTACGCCTACAAGGAGCTCGAGAAGTGGAGGGAGTGCGCGCGGGCCGGCGCAGGCCACTCGGACGCCGAAGTGCAGCGGTGGGTCAAGCTGTGCGAGCGCCGCGCGGCGACCGGCTAGCCCGCGCGTGATCGCGACCGGATCAAGGCGCGAAGCCGCGCCCGTTTTCGTGGACGGTCGGGGGCCGCGGGGTCAAAATCACCGCGTCCCTTGTCAGCGGTCGCTAGGTGTAGTCTGCTTAGCGCGCCGCACTGCCCCCCCGCGGTACCTGGTCCATGTACGCCTCGATCCTGGTCGCCCTCTCGCTCGTCCTCTCGCCTGCGCAGGGGGTCTGTCGTGCTGCGCCGCCGCCGAAGCCGGTCGTCAAGGAGACGTCCGGCCCCGACAAGCCGCCCGATGCCCCGCCGCTGCCGGCCAAGCTCGAGTCGCGCGCCGCGATCCTGATCGACACCTCGACCGCCGGTGAGGAGGGCGAGGTCGTCAAACAGCGGGTCCGCAGCAAGACCGAGGCCGAGCTGCAGGCGCTCGCGCTGCTGGTCGGCGACACCCCGGGGCTGCCGGAGGTCGTCGTCAAGATCGCCGCGCTCGGCGGCGACGCGCTCGGCTGGAGCTACACGATCGACATCAACCACGCCGAGCAGAAGCCGATCACCGGCGGCAGCTTCGCCGGCGAGTGCCAGGACTGCACCGAGAACGAGCTCGTCGACCGCGTCTCCGGCGACGTCCGCTCGCTGCTCCCGCGCCTGCGCGCGTACATCGTCGACCACAACGCCCGCGTCGACGCCGAGGCCAAGCGGCGCGACGAGGAGATGAAGCGCTGGGAGGAGCAGCAGCGGGCCCGCCAGGCGCAGGCCGGCGCCACGGCCGGCGGCAGCGACGGCGCCGACGTCGCGCCGATGCACCCGCTGTGCAAGGCCGGCATCGGCCTGATGGCCGGCGGCGTCGTCGGCGCGGGCGTCGGCATCGGATTGGTCGCCAACCCCGACCGCTTCGACACCGCCGGCGTGTGCGACGGCTCCAGCGCCGTCGCCGACATGTCGGCCTGCTACGAGGGCCGCAGCACCAAGCTGCCCGGCTACGTCGCGCTCGGCGTCGGCGGGGCCGCGCTGATCGCCGGCGTCGCGCTGTTCGTCGTCGGGCACCGCAAGACCAGGGCGCCGCAGACCGCCCTGGTCCCGACCTTCGGGGCCGGCGTCGTCGGCCTGCAGTGGTCGGGCCGCTTCTGAAGTTTCTGCCGTCAGAGGTCTTATGCTCGAGCTCGATGCGATGTCCCGGACCCGCGGCCGCGGGCCTGCGCTGCTCGCCGCCTTCGCGGCCAGCGCAGCCCTCGGCGGGTGCCTCGTCTACAACGAGAACCACTGCGCCTACAAGATCGACAACGGCCTGTCGCAGAGCCCCTGCGGCGAGGGCTTCGCGTGCAACCGCTGCACCGCCGAGGGCGACGGCTGCGTGCCGCTCGACCAGCTCGCCAACGTCGCCCAGGCGTGCCTCGGCGGCGTGACGACCGACCCGAGCACCACGACCGCGACCACCCAGCCGACGACGACGACGGTCGACCCCTCGACGACGTCGACGACCGACCCCTCGACGATCGGCGACACCTCGACCACCGAGATGGCGAGCGCGACCGACCCGTCGACGTCGACGACGACGACGACCGAGACGACGGTCGACCCGTCGACCACCGGCGAGCCGATCTGCGACCCCGAGCAGCAGCTCGCCGACCCGGAGTGCGGCGAGCCCGGCAAGCCCTACTGCGTCGGCCTCGGCGTCTGCGGCCCGTGCACCGAGCTCGACGGCGCCGGCAAGGCGTGCGACGACGTCGATCCGAACAAGTCGGTGTGCGACCCGGCCTCCGGCCTGTGCGTCCAGTGCACCAAGGACGACAACTCCGCGTGCCCGGCCGACAAGCCCGGGTGCGACGAGACGACCGCCCAGTGCGGCCCGTGCACCGAGCACAGCGAGTGCCCGACGACCGCCTGCGACATCGAGACCGGCCTGTGCTTCCCCGAGGACTCGGTCGTCTACGTGTCGAACAACATGAACACGTGCGTCGGCGGCGACGGCACCAAGGACAAGCCGTTCTGCACCCTGCAGGCGGTGGTCCCGAACCTCGTGCCCAACAAGCCGACCACGATCAAGATCGACACCGTGTTCCTGGCGAAGCCGATGCCGCCGCTCGCGCTCGGCCAGGGGAACTACATCGTCGCGCTCGTCCGCTACGACGGCGACAAGACCACGCCCGTGCTCGAAGGGACCAACAACTCCGAGTCGACGATCGCCGTGTCGACCGGCAACCGCGTCTACCTGTCCGGCCTGCGGTTCCGCTTCTCCAACGCGATGAGCGTGCTGCGCTGCAATAGCGGTATCCTCCATCTCAGCGACGTCGCGATCGTCGGCGACGGGGTCAACAAGGCGATGGCGCTCAGCTCGGTCAACTGCAAGACCGTGATCCGCCGCGGCCGGATCTTCCGCAACGGCGCCGGCGTGCAGGTCAGCGGCGGCCAACTCGAGGTCGAGAACTCGCACTTCACCGAGAACGGCACCGCCGGTTCCGCGTTCGGCGCGTTCAACTTCCTCGGCAACGGCGCGACCGCGCAGATCGTGTACTCGTCGATCGCGCTGCACCCGACCACCCTCTCGACGTCGACCTTCCGGTGCTCGCCCGGCAACGGCTCGCTCGTGCTGCGCAACTCCGCGATCCTCGGGGCCTCACCGCTGCAGACCATGGGCTGCGTATTCACGGAGGAGAACGGCCTGCGCCAGGAGGTCGCTGCGGCCCAGCAGGTCGGCGTCGCGGATCAGTGGTTCAGCGGTCCGCTCGACGGCGAGCTCTCCGCCGAGAAGAACGGCCCGCTCGCGGGCAAGGCGATGTGGCAGGTCGGCGATCCCCTGCGCGACTTTAACGGCACGCTGCGCCCCCAGGACGGGCCCGGCTACGCCGGGGCCATCGAGCCCCCGTGACGATCCGGCCCACCTCGGCCGTCTGCGCCGGGAATCTGCGCTGATGTTCAGGGTCCAGGCCGCACTCGCCCGGCACAGGGGAGGGGTGGCGCAGACGCCGGATTTGTTTTCCAGCTTACAGGCCCGGCACTGACGCCTGCGCGCGTGACCGTTGTCGCCCTCGCGGGTGTGGGCGATAATCGAACGTGCCATGCGTTCACGTCGGTCCCGCTCCTGTGCGACCTACCTCCTCGGCGCGCTGCCTCTGCTGAGCGCGTGCCCGTCGGCGCCCATGAACGGCGAGACGTCGGGGGATGCGTCGACCACCGCGCAGAGTGAATCGAGCTCGACCGCCGCCGAGTGCACGATCGGCAGCCTCGGCTGTCCGTGCACGCAGGGGGGCGCCTGCGACCCCGGGCTCGCCTGCTCGCCCGAGAAGGTCTGCGTCGACGACGGCGGCTCCGGCTCGGGCGACGACTCGAGCGGGACGACGGCCGAGCCGGCGAGCTCGAGCTCGGGCACGACCGCCGAGCCGACCGAGTGCGATCCGGTCGGTGGCCAGCCGAGCCTCGACTGCTCCGATCCCGCCAAGCCCTTCTGCGCGGAGGCGGGCGTGTGCGGCGGCTGCACGGTGCTGCCGGCCGAGATGGGCTGCGCCCAGCTCGACGCCGGCAAGCCGTTCTGCAACCCCGAGGATGGCCGCTGCGTCGAGTGCACCGCCGAAGACGACAGCCTGTGCGTCGGCAACAAGCCGGCCTGCGACCTCGACACCAACGCCTGCGTCGGCTGCTTCGAGCACAGCCACTGCCCGCAGAGCGCGTGCGATCTGGTCAAGCGCGAGTGCTTCCCGACCGACAAGATCGTCCACGTCCGGCTCGGCCTGCCCGGCGAGTCCCAGTGCACGCTCAACGTCGGCGAGGGCGGCACCAAGGAGAACCCGTACTGCTTCCTGCAGCAGGCGATCGACCACGCGCAGCTGGAGGGCCCGACCCCGGGCTGGGTGTTCAAGATGATGAAGACGACGTGGACCAAGTTCCACCACCCGTACGCCGTCTTCAAGGGCACGCAGTCGCCGGTCAGCTACGCGCTGATCCACGAGCCCGGCGACCCCGAGGCCGGCGACCGTCACACGCGCTTCGTCGACACGGTCTCGGTGATGACCGTCGGCGTCAACGTCACCGTCTTCTTCGACAACTTCGGGATCGAGAACGTCAACGGCAGCGAGGCGAGCAACGGCCTGCAGTGCCTCGAGAACGCCCGCGTGTTCCTCGACGACTCCTACATCCGCGGCGCGCGGGGCGTCAACCTCCTCTCGATCGGCTGCGACCTCGACCTGCGCCGCTCGAGCGTCACCAGCGGCTGGACGGAGGGCATCCAGATCTCCGACGGCAAGCTGCACATGCGCAACAGCTACGTCACCAACAACAAGTTCTTCGCCGATCTCGGCGGCGGGGGCATCGTCGCCACCAACACCGAGCTCGACATCCTTTACAGCACGATCGTCGGCAACAACAACGAGCTGATGGCCGGCGGCGACTCGATCGACTGCCGCGACGACAACGTCACCGGCACGATCCGCAACTCGGTGATCGGCCGCAAGTCGATGGGCAACAACCCCTCGATCCAGTGCAACCCGCTCAAGCTCGAGGTCCTCAACTCGGTCCTCGACAGCGACGAGTTCAAGACCGGCAATTTCAAGATCGACGGCGAGACGATCCTCTCGATGTTCGCGGTCAACCTCAACAGCGGGGCCTTCAAGATCATCGACGACGAGGCGGCCGACCAGCTCAAGGACAAGGCCGTGTGGCAGCAGGGCGATCCGCGGCGCGACTACGACGGCGACCCGCGCAACGCGATCGTCGGCCAGGTCGACTACGCCGGCGCGGACGTGTGGACGCCCTAGCGCGTGCGCGCGCGCGACGAAATCGCGCGCCGCTCTCATCGTCCTGATCACCGAACCGCGCGGTCCCGCGCGCGCGGCACGGTGCGTGCGCGAAAGCCCGCGTTGCGAGCCGCAGACCCCTTGGTGATACTGCCGAGGCTATGCATCTTCCCCTCCGCTACGGTCTGGGGCTTGGCTTGGGCTTTCTCGCCGCCGCGTGCACGCCGACGAACCCAGGGAGCGAGACCTCCGACGCCGACACCGAGGCCTGCGTGCCCGGGACGCTCAATTGTGTGTGCGGCGCCGACGGCTGCGACGCCGGGCTCGTGTGCGCCTCCGGCCTCTGTATCGCCAGCGGCGACCCGACGGCGACGGGCGATTCGTCGAGCGAACCCGTCAGCTCGACGGGCGACCCCGTCGACACCACGGGCACCACGGGCACGACCGGGGACTCGATGACCACCAGCGTCCCGGAGTGCGCCGGCGGCCCCGGCATGGCGCCCGAGTGCCCGATCGACCGGCCCTACTGCGACGGCGCCGGTACGTGCGTCGACTGCTCGGGCCTCGGAAGCTGCGCCGACGTCGACCCGGGCCTGCCGGTCTGCGACGCCGGCAGCGGTGTGTGCGTGCAGTGCGACGCGAGCGACGCCTCGGCGTGCGGCGGCAACACGCCGATCTGCGACGTCGCCGAGCAGACCTGCGTCAAGTGCACCGCGCACGAGCAGTGCCCGAGCGGCGCCTGCGACCTCGCCCTCGGCGCGTGCTTCCCCGAGTCGAGCGTCCTGTGGGTCGACCGCTCGGCCGCGCAGTGCGGGCAGGGCACCCTCGACGCCCCGTTCTGCGAGATCCAGAGCGCCGTCGAGACGATCGGCCCGAACGACCCGACGGTCGTCAAGGTCAAGCCGAGCGCGACGTTCTACAAGACCAAGATCGACGTCGCCGCCGGCGCGATCGTGGCGATCCTCGGCGAGGGCGGCACCGCCGTCGTCGACGTCAACAGCGACGCGATCCTCGTCAACGATGACGCGCGCGCCTACCTCGGCCGCCTGCACTTCGTCGGCAGCGCGATGACGGCGGCCAAGGGCCTGTTCTGCGTCAAGGCCGACGTCTGGACCGACCGCGTCGACATCAGCTCGCGCAAGTCAGTCGCGATCGACGGCGTCGAGTGCAACCTGCGGCTCCGCCGCTCGCGCGTGTTCCTCAACCCCGGCGGCGGCCTGCGGCTCAGCGGCGGCTCGACCCGCCTCGAGAACAGCTTCGTCGCCTCGAACGGCCTCGGCTTCTCGCAGCTCGGCGGGATCTACATGACCAACAACGCCGAGCTGACCGCGGTGTACGCGACGATCGTCAGCAACAACGCCGACACCAACGCCGACTCGCTGCACTGCATCAACCCGGGCCTGATCACGATCCGCAACAGCGTCGTGTTCGGCCAGAGCCAGGCGACCTCGGTCAACTGCGCCGGCGCCGAGGCGACCGACAGCGTCGTCGACGCGATGGCGCTCGCCGGCGAGGGGGTCGACGTGCTCCCGGCCGCGCAGGCGACGTGGTTCAAGGACCCTGCCAACGGCGACTTCCGCGTCAAGCTGAACGCGCCGTTCAAGGACGTCGCGGTGTGGCGCACGGGCGATCCCGCGGTCGACTTCGACGGCGAGGCGCGCCCCGCTCAGGACCTCTCGCCCGACTGGGCGGGCGCCGACCGTCTGCCCTGAACCCCGCCGCGAAGGGCGACCGATCGATCGCCCCGCGCGGTCGGCACCGCCTGGCCCCGCGCGTACGCGCGCGTACGCGCGAGTACGCGCGCGTATTCGTGCTGATGTCCCGAGAGACATATTGAGATCGGCGGCCGCCTCGGCAATACTGGCCCGCATTATGTCGGTCTCGCCAGCGCGTACGCCCATCTGGCTCGGCTTCGGCGTCCTCCTCGGCGTCGCATGCACCGGCCCCTACAGCACGACGACCGAGGCGAACGAGACGGAGATCGTCTGCCCGATCGGCAGCGAGGGCTGCGCCTGCACGCCCGGCGGCACCTGCGACGCGCCGCTCGTGTGCGCGTCGAACTACTGCGTCTCCCCCGGCGCGACCACCGGCGTCGACTCGACCTCGACCGCCGACGCGACCTCCGCGGACAGCGACACGCTCGCCGGCGGCTGCTCGCCGGCCGAGGACGTGATCAGTGTGGACTGCGCCGAGGTCACGCCGTACTGCAACACCAAGGGCGAGTGCGTCGGCTGCATGGGGATCGCCAGCTGCGCCAAGGTCGACCCGGCCCGGCCCGCGTGCGACGAGGCGAGCGGGCAGTGCGTCGAGTGTACGGCGGCGGACACGGCCGCCTGCACCGGTACGACCCCGATCTGCGACGAGACCATGTCTGCGTGCCGCGCCTGCGCGAGCCACGACGACTGCCCCGGCAGCGCCTGCGACCTCGCCTCGGGCGCGTGCTTCCCGGCCGATCAGGCGCTCTACGTCGACGCCGCCGGCGCGTGCGACGACGGCGACGACGGCAGCCAGGGCGCGCCGCTGTGCACGCTCAAGGCCGCGCTCGCCCGCGTCGCGCAGGGCCCGAAGGCGACCCCGCGCGCGATCCGGGTCACCGGCGCCAGCTACCCCGAGCCGTTGATCGTGCCCGGCGGCTACACCGTGGCGATCGTCCGCGACGGCCGCACGGCGGCGAAGCTGACCGGCAAGGGCGCCGAGTCGCTGCGGATCGACCCCGGCGCGCGCGTGTTCCTCCACGGGCTCGAGATCCGCGGCAACACCGAGGGCCACGGCGTCGGCTGCTCCGGCGCCGAGCTGTGGGTCGAGGCCTCGACGGTCGCCGAGCACACCGGCGGCCTGGCGAGCGCCGGCTGCACCGTCCGGCTGCGCGGCGCCGTCTTCCACAAGAACTCGAGCGAGGGCATCCACGCCGACGGCGGCGAGGTCACGCTCGCCAACACGTTCGTGTCCGACAACGGCGGCTTCGCCGGGCGCGGCGGCCTCGCGCTCGCCGGCGGCGCCACGGCCTCGGTCGTCTACTCGACCTTCTACGGCAACGCCGCGCCGATCGGCCTCGGCCACTCGATCGACTGCGACCCCGAGCCGCCCGCCGAGGCGCTGACCGTCCGCAACACGATCGCCTTCAACCTCAGCGGCACCGCCACGTTCAGCTGCGACGGCGCCGAGGTCGTCACGCACAGCGCCTTCTCGGCCGACGCCGACGACATGAACGACACGAACCTCGGGCTCGCCGACACCCAGGGCCTGCTGAAGGCCGACGCGCAGCGGCCCGGGGTCTACCGGCCGGTGCCCGGCTCGCCGCTGATGGACCTCGCGTCCTTCAAGGACGGCGATCCCGAACGCGACTTCGACGGCGACGCGCGCGGCAAGACCGGCTTCCCCGGCGCCGACCAGCCGTGACCGCCGGCAAATCCGGCCGTAGGGCCGCGAAGAAATTTCCTTGCGCCCAGGATGCCGCGTCCTGGACAATCGCGGCGCCTCCGGTCATTCTTGCGCCGCTTTTCGCCTGCACTAGGAGATCCCGATGACGCGTTCGCACTGGACTGTCGCTTTGTTGGCCGCTTGGGCGCCGCTGCTGGCCGCCTGCCCTCCGCCGTACCAGGATCCGACGACGACCGAGACGGGGTCCGGGACCGAGACGACCGGCTCGGATACGACCACCACGACGACCAACCCGACGACCGGCCCCGACACCACCAGCGGGCCGACGACCGAGCCTGACACCTCGACGACCGGGACCGACACGACGACGACGACGAGCCCGACGACCGGCGAGCCCGGCTGCGCCGACGACGCGGCGTGCAAGGCCGACGACCCGAGCAAGCCGTTCTGCGTCGACCAGGCCTGCGTCAGCTGCGAGGCCACCGCCCAGCCCGACGTCGCCTGCGCCGGCCTCGACGCCGCGACCCCGGTCTGCGACGTCGACAACGGCCAGTGCGTCGTCTGCACCCCGGACAACAAGCAGCTGTGCACCGGCACCACCCCGGTCTGCGACCCGGCGGTCAACGAGTGCGTCGGCTGCAGCGAGCACGCCGACTGCCCGGAGACCGCGTGCAACCAGGAGACCGGCGCCTGCTTCGGCCCCGACTACCTGATCTACGTCGACGCCCAGGCCGTCTGCGACGTCGGCGACGGCACGATGGCGATGCCCTTCTGTCGGATCTCCGACGCGCTCGACAAGGTGGCGATGAACGACCCGTCGGTCGGCTGGACGATCAAGGTCAAGACCGGCAACTACATCTCGCAGACGACCCTGACGGTCCCCGACGGCTCGCTCCTGGCGATCGTCGGCGACGGCGGCGTCGCCAAGGTCAAGGCCAACAGCGGCCCGACGCTGCAGGTCGGCCTCACCTCGAAGGTCTACCTGGGCAAGCTCAGCTTCGCCAGCAACGCCGACGACACCGGCCTCGCGTGCACCGGCGGCCAGATCTTCGGCGACGACCTCAACTTCACGCTCAACCGCCAGGGCTACGTCGGCACCGACTGCAGCGCCCGCCTCAACCGCGCCGTGTTCTTCAAGAACAACCTCGGCGGCCTGACCTCGCTCGGCGTCGGCGACACCGCGCTGATCAACAGCTACGTCTCGAACAACGGCTCGAACGCCGAGTCGAACTACGGCGGCATCCTCAGCGGCCAGGGCCAGAACCTGAGCATCGTCTACTCGACGGTGCTCAACAACCTGTCCGAGATCGGCGCGCGCTCGCTGATCTGCACGCCCGACGCCGGCACCACCGAGATCCGCAACTCGGTCGTGATCGCCTTCGTCGCCCCGTCGATCGACTGCGCCACCGCGACGATCTCCCAGTCGGCGGTCGACGAGGGCAAGGTCGACGGCGACACCAACATCGCCGCCATGATGGCCGACGCGATGAACTGGTTTGAGCCGCAGGTCTCCGGCGTCTACAAGGCCAAGGCCGACACGCCGCTCAAGGACCTCGCCGTGTGGAACGACGGCGACCCGAAGGCCGACTTCAACGGCGACGCCCGCCCAGCGACGATGGGCATGACCGACTACGCCGGCGCCGACCGCCCGGCCCCGTGAGCCGCTCCGAGGCAGGTCCCGAAGGACCTGCCCCCAAGAGCCTGTCCCGAGGGCCTTGCCCGCGAGGACAGCTCCGCTAGAACGCGCCTTGGAGGCCGACGCCGGACAGCCCGAGCGTCGGCCTCAGCGCGATCCGCCGCCGCGCGACCAGCCCGGTCGTCGCCCCGAGCGCGAGCCCGATCCCCGCGCCGAGCAGCGCGGCCGCGGCCGTCCGTCGGGCCAGCCACGGGCCCGTCCGCGCGAGGTAGAGCGCGTCGTCGTCCGGTGTCCGCGCGTACGCGACGTTCTCGGCGGCGAGCCAGCCCGCGCCGATCGCCAGCAGCGCGCCGCCGCCCGCGAGCTCGCCGAACCACACCCGCCGCGCGACCGGGAACGCCGCCGTCACGGCCGCGCCGGCCAGCCCGACGCCCGCCCCGAGCAGCCCGCCGCCGGCGCCCGCGAGCTGGACCTCGGCGAGCAGGCCCGCCTCGACGCAGCGCGCGTCCGTGAGGTCACCCGCGCACGCGCCCGTCCGCGCGGCGACGCGGCGCGACCCGACGGCCACCAGCGCCGCGCCGGGCACCAGCGCCAGCCCCGCGAGCGCGCCGAGCCCCACGGTGAGCCCCACCCGGCGCGGCGGCGCGGGCGGCGGGGCAGGGGAGGGCGCCGGCCGCAGCGACAGCTCGACCGTCCGCGGCGTGCGATCGACCTGCACCTCGATCGTCCTCGCACCCTCCGCGGGCTCCGGCCGCGCCTCTGCGCCCGCGAGCTCCGGCTGCGCGCGTCGCTCGCCGCCCGCGGCCCGCGGTGCCTCGCCCCACGCGCGCTCCTGCGGTCCTGGTCGCTCGTCCTCGCCGCCGAGCCGCTGCCGGGCCTCGGCCCCCGCGACCGCGACCTCCCACACCCCGGGGTCGAGCGCGAGCTCGGCGGTGACCGTCCCGCCGCTCGGGCGCAGCCCCGCGACCACCAGCGGCGGGCGCTGCTGATCGACCGCGTCGTAGCGGCGCCGGATCGTCACCGTCACTTCGGACATGTCCTCCGGGACATGCACGACCAGCGCGACCGGGGTCAGCAGCGCGCGGGCGTCGGCGATCCGGCGGGCGACGAGCGCGAGGTCGTCGCCGCTGCGCCCGGGCGCCCGCGCGTACGCCTGCCAGCGCGCGAGCGCGTGGGCCCGGTGCCCCGCGGCGAACCGCGCCTGGCCGGCGTCGAACAGCAGCTCGCTCTGGCCTGTCTCTTCAGCCAGGCGTTCGAGCAGCGCCGCCGCCTCGGCGTGGCGCCGCTCGTCGTGCAGCCGCAGCGCCGCGGCCCGGCGCGCCGCGACGCTCGCCTCGGGCGGCGCCGCGCGGGCGACCGGGGGCTGGCCGGCGGCGAGCCCCAGCGCGAGGCCGGGTCCGAGCAGGGCCGTGGGGATGCGCATGACCGCGCCAGTATAGGCCAGGGTCCGGCCCGCCGGCCGGCGTGCGAGAGTCCGCCCCGGGCGCGGCATGGATCGCACGGGCCAGATCTTCGAGGGCCGCTACCGCCTGCAGCGGCGGCTGGGGCAGGGCGGCATGGCGACCGTCTACGCCGCGCTCGACCAGCGGCTCGACAAGGCGGTCGCCGTCAAGGTGCTCGCCGACGAGTGCGCGGCGCACCCGCGGGCCGCGCAGCGGTTCGTCCAGGAGGCGCGCGCGGCCTCGCGGATCCGCCACGCCCACGTCCTCGACGTCACCGACTTCGGGGTCGCCGGCGACGGCGTCGCCTTCCTCGTCATGGAGCTGCTGCGCGGCGAGGACCTCGCGGCGACGCTGGCCCGCGAGGGCCCGCTGCCGTGGCCGAGGGTCGGCCCGATCGCCCTGCAGATCTGCGCCGCGCTGGCGGCCGCGCACCGCGTCGGCGTGATCCACCGCGACATCAAGCCGTCGAACTGCTTTCGCCTGCACGCGCCCGGCAACCCCGACTTCATCAAGGTCCTCGACTTCGGGATCGCCCGCGTCCTCGATCCGCAGCGCCGCGTCGCCGAGCCGACGACCGCCGGCACCGTGCTCGGCACCCCCGAGTACATCGCGCCCGAGGTCGCCGCCGGCGAAGAGGCCGGCCCGCGCTCCGACCTCTACGCCGTCGGAGCCCTCCTCTACAAGCTGCTGACCGGCGTCCCGCCGTTCGTCGCCGACAGCTATCAGGCCGTCCTCGCCAAGCAGATCTTCGAGCCGCCGATCCCGCCGCGCCGCCGCGCCGAGGGCCGCGAGATCCCCGAACCCGTCGACGCGCTGATCCTCCGCGCCCTCGCCAAGGCCCCCGCGGACCGCTTCCCCGACATGGCCGCCCTGGCCGCCGCGATCGCCGATACTCTTCCGGGCCGCCCCGCCGTCGAGCTGTGGATCGACCCGAACCCCCTCGAGCCGACCGACTCGCTCGTCGTCGCCGCGCCCCCGCCCGCGCGCGAGCCCGCGACGCGCCCGCTCGACCCGCCCGCCCGCGGCGGCCACACCCTCCCGCTCGACGCGACCCCCGCCGCGCGCGCCGCTCGCACCCTCCCGCTCGCCACCCCGGCGCCCTCGGCGACGCGCCCGCACCGCTGGCCGCTGGCCGTCGTCGCCGGCGCTGCCGCGCTCGCCGCCGCCTTCCTCGTCGGCCGCGCCCTGTCGCCACCTGCACCTCCGAGCATGGCCGAACAGGCAGGCCCCCTCGTACATGCCCCCGGGAGCATGCCCCCGGAGCCAGGCGCCGCGTCCACCCCGCACGGCACCGCCAGCAGCCCCGCGAGCGCCTCGTCCAACGCCACCGCTCCCGGCGCGCCCGCCTCCTCCGGGACGACCGGTGCGGTCACGCCGCCCTCCGCCCGCAGCACCACGCCGCCGCGCTCGGACACGCCCGGCAGCCCCGCGCCGCCGCTCCTGGGCACGCTCGACCACGGAGCTCCGTCCCCGTCGGGCACGCCCGGCAGCGTCACGCCACCTGCATCGTCCGGTGCGCCTATCTCCCGTTCACGCGAGCCTCTCGGCCCCGCTGCGGCGGCCCGAGCCTCCTCCGACGTCGACCCGTCTGCCGCGGCACCTCCGCCCCCGCGGCGCTCGCGGCCACGCTTCGACCTCGAGGCCGCCCGCCGCGAGCTGCGACGCCACGCCGCCGCGATCCAGACCTGCGCGCTCGACTCCGACATGCTGCGCGGCGAGCTCCTCCTCGCGGTCACCGTCGACGACCTCGGCCGGATCGCCGCCGTCGACGCGGCCCCCGGTTCGCGGCGGATCGACCCGGCCGCGCTCGCGTGCATCCGCCGCCAGCTGACGGCCGTCCGTCTGGCGCCCGCGCCCGGCGTCCTCGTCGAAACCTTCTCGATCTGACCCGCCCTGGTCGACAACCCCCGTCCGACGCACTACGGTTTCGCCCCGTGAAGATCCGCTGCCCGATCTGCCGCAAGGAGCTCAAGGACGTCCCGGCCGACTTCCCGTTCCGGCCGTTCTGTTCACAGCGCTGCAAGACGATCGACCTCGGCAACTGGCTCGGCGAGGCCTACAAGATCTCGCGACCGATCACCGCCGACGACGAGGAGCCCGGCGTCCGCGGCGAGAACTGACCCGCCCACGCGCGACACCCGACATCCGTCCGCGCCCCGTCTCCCGTCTCGCGTCTCGCGTCTCTCCTCGCTCCTCTCTCCTCGCTCCTCTCTCCTCGCTCCTCTCTCCTCTCTCCTCGCTCCTCTCTCCTCTCTCCTCGCTCCTCTCTCCTCGCTCCTCGCTCGTCTCTCCTCGCTCGTCGCTCCTCGCTCCTCTCTCGAGCCGCCAAGTTCCTGGTCTGAGAGGGAGCCGGCCCCACCCGTGAGAGGGCCGCGGGCTGGGCGCGAGGGACGAGCGTCCATCCCGCGGCGAGCACCTGCCCCGAGGGACAGCCCTCTTCGGAGCCGACGGCCGGCGAGCCGCTTCTCACGGTCGAACCGTGCCTGCGGGCGGGGAGGAAGTCCGGCGCCCATCTGCAGGCGATCGGGGGCGACGAAGTCGACCCCGATGCCGAAGCCTGGGCGCCGGACTTCCTCCCCGCCCGCTCGCAAGGGGCGGCCGGCAATCAGCAACCCGCCGAGCTCGCCAGTCCCTGCGAGCTCACCAGTGAACGCCCTTTACTTCTTGCCGTCGCGGTTCTTGCGGCGCGCCAGCTTCTCGGCGCGGCGCTTGTCGGCCAGGCTCTTGTAGTCGACCTTGCTCATGGAGCTGCTGCTGCGCGGCGGCTGAGGCGGCTGCTGCCCGCCCATGCCTGGCAGCCCGAGCCCGCCGAGGTTCGGCATACCGCCCATCCCCGGCATCCCGCCCATCCCTGGCAGCCCGCCGCCGCCGAGGCTGTTCATCAGCTGCCCGAGCGCGTTCGGGTCGGACATCATCTTCCGCATCGCGTTGAGCTGCTTGAGCATCTTCATGCCCGGGACCTTGTCCATCATCCCTTGCGGCTTCGCCGGCATCCCGGGCAAGAGCCCGCCGAACATATCGCCGAGCATCCCGAACATCCCGCGCATCGTCATGAAGCGCGAGATCAGCCCGCGGACCTCGTCCTCCGTGCGACCGGACCCGCGGGACACCCGCTTGATCCGCGACGCCACGAAGTCCTCGGGGCGCAGGTCGTTGGGGTCTTTCTCGCGGGCGGACTTGTGCTCGAGGCGCTTGCGGCGGCGGCTCGTGCGGGAGTTGGGGTCGGAGTCGTCGTCGAGGAACAGCTCGGGGTCCTTGCGCTCCTCCTTGGTCATCGAGCGGATCATCGCCTCGACGCGGACGAGCTCCTTGTCGTCGGCGGCCTTCTCGAGCGCCTCCGGGGGGATGTTCGCGCCGAACATCTGGCCGAGCGGCATCTTCTCGAGCAGGTCCTTCATGCTGCCCATCGACTGGATCGTCTTGATCTGGGCGAGGAAGTCATCCATCGTGAACTGACCCGAGAGCATCTTCTCGGCGTCCTTCATCGCCTTCTCTTCGTCGACGACCTCGGTGAAGTCGTTCATCAGGCCGACGATGTCGCCCATCCCGAGGATCCGGCTGGCGAGGCCCTCGGGGCGGAACTCGTCGAGCTTGTCGAGCGACTCGCCGATCCCGAGGAACTTGATCGGCTTGCCGGTCACCTGCTTGACCGACAGGGCCGCGCCGCCGCGGGCGTCGCCGTCGAGCTTGGTCAGGATCACGCCGGTGACGTCGAGCCGCTGGTCGAACGTCCGCGCGGTCGTCACCGCGTCCTGGCCGATCATCGCGTCGATCACCAGGAAGATGTTGGCCGGCTGGACGCGCACCTTGATCTGGTCGAGCTCCTGCATCAGCGGCTCGTCGATCGTCAGGCGGCCGGCGGTGTCGTAGATGACGAAGTCGAGGCCCTCGGCGGCCGCGTGGTCGGTCGCGTCGGCGCAGATCTCGACCGGGTTGCCGCCGTCGACCGAGAACACCGGCACCCCGAGCTTCTCGCCGAGCACCTTGAGCTGGTGGACCGCGGCCGGGCGGTACACGTCGGCGGCGACGAGCATCACCTTGTAGCCGGCCTTCTGCAGCTTGCGCGCCAGCTTGCCGGCGGTCGTCGTCTTGCCGGAGCCCTGCAGGCCGACCATCATGATCCCGGTGCAGCCCTTGCGCGCCCGGTTGAGCGACGTGTCGACCGGGCCCATCAGCGCGATCAGCTCGTCGTGGCAGATCTTGACGAAGTGATCCTCGGGGCGGACCCGCATCGTCTCGCTCTGCTTCTTGGCGACCAGCGTCACCTTCTCGCCGAGCGCCTTCTCCTTCACGGACTGGAGGAACTGCTTGACGACGCCGAACTCGACGTCGGCCTCGAGGAGGCTCAGGCGGACATCCTTCAGCGCCGCGTTGACGACGTCTTCCGTCAGCTCAGCCTTGCCGGTAAGGCGCTCCCGCGCCGCGCGAAAACCCTTGGAGATCGTCTCGAACACAGCCCGCGCGTTCTACCACGAGGCGCGGCCGGCTCGCACGGGCGCGCGGCCTAGCTCACACGAATTCGGCGCCCGCAGCGGCCGGTCCCTCGCCGGCCTGGTGAATCTCGCGCCGCAGGGCTACGTTCTCGGGCGTCATGTCGACGGCCCGCGGCACGCGTGCGAACACCCACGGCTGGGCGATCCACCTCAGCTTCCTCGGCCGCACCCTCCTTCAGGAGGCCCGGCGCGACCCGGCCCCGCTGACCGCCGGCGAGCGGCCCGACTGCGACCTCGTCCTCCCCGGCCTCGGCGATCGCCTCGCCCTGACCGACGGCCCGCACCTGCTGCTCCCCCCCGGCCTCGCGGGCGATGTCACGATCGGCGGCGACACCCGCCCGGTCGACGCCCTGCGCGCGACCGGACCGGGCGGCCGCGTCCTGCTCGCGCCCGGCGACGCGGCCGCGCTCCGCCTCGCCGCCTTCCCGGACGTCGCGCTGGCGATCCGCCGCGTCGAGCTCGAGCGCCTGCCCTGGTCCGCGCGCCTGCACGGCCGCGACCTCGCGCGCCAGCTCGTCACCGGCGCCGCCCTCGTCGCCATGCTGGCGATGCTCTGGCGCGTCGAGACGGTCGAGAACGTCCTCAAGCTCAAGGGCGATCCGTCCGCGCTCGACGACTCGCCGCTGCACCGCGTCATGTTCTTCACGCCGGTCGTCGAGCCCGCCGAGGTCGTCCGCGCCCGCGAGCTGTTCGCCGCCCCGGTCCTCGCGCCGCCGCCCGCGCCGCCGCCCGCGCCCGCCGAGCCCGGGCCCGACGCCCTCTCGACCGCCCCGGCGCCGCTCGCCCTGCTCGCCGAGGGCCCCGCGGTCGTGCCCGAGGTCGTCGGCGAGCTCGTCGAGGCGCCGAAGCAGCCGGCCCCGGTCCGCAGCAAGAAGGAGCGGCGCGGCCGGCGCGGCCGCGACGCCGAGGTCTACGGGGTGCTCGGGGTGCTCGGCGGCACCGCCGACAAGGAGTTCGTCAACCTGCTCGGCGCCCACCCCGACGCCGACCTCGCGGTCGGCGGCCTCGTCGCGGTGCTCGACACCGTCGAGGGCGGCGTGGTCGGCGGCGTCGAGGGCGGCACCACTGACGCCGTCGGCGTCGGCACGATCGCCGTATGGCCCGAGAACCATGTCCAAAAGGACCTGCCCCGGGAGCAGCGCGCGCAACCGAGCGCCCCGGCCGGCCTGCAGTCGCACGACGCGCGCGGCGCCGACGCGACCCTGGGCGACCCGGACGGCGTCGCCGCGGCCGCCGTCGCCGCCGGCTGCGACGACCCGACCGTCGCGCGCAAACCGCAGATCGACATCGTCTTCGCGGTCGACGTCTCGACGACGATGAACTTCATGCTCGGCAAGATCGAGCGGGAGATCGCCGCCGTCGACGCGGCCGTCCGCGCCCAGGGCCTCGACGCGCGCTACGGCCTCGTCGTGTTCGTCGACGACGTCGCGGTCGCCAACGCGGGCAAGGCCTACGCCGACCTCGCGGCCCTGCAGCGCGACCTCGTCGGCTGGCAGTCCTTCACCGCCGGCAACCGGCAGATCAGCAGCGAGGCGAGCAACCTCGACTGGCCGGAGAACACGCTCGACGCGCTGCACGCCGCCGCGGACACGTTCGAGTGGCGTCCGGCGTCGACCACCCTGCGGGCGATCGTCCACGCGACCGACGACGACTTCGGCGAGGCGCCCGCGGTCCAGAGCGGCCAGGCCGTGAAGCACGGCTACCGCCAGACCGTCGCGGCCCTGCGCGCCGCCGAGATCCGCGTGTTCAGCTTCGCCGCCCGGGTCGGCGGCGAGTGCGAGTGCCTCGACGTCCGCCCCGGCCTGTTCGCTCCGTACCGCGGCCAGAAGGCGATCCCCGCGGCGACCGGCGGCGCCGTGTTCGACATCGACGAGGTCGCTGCCGGCCGCCTCGACTTCGGCAAGGCGCTGTCCGGGGCCCTGCAGACGGCTGTTTGCACCCACTACCCGCTGTCGCCGCTCGGCGCCCCGCGCCGCTAGTGCCGCGCCCAGGGTCTAACGGCGCCGCCTCGCGCCGGGATCATCGTCGCTGGCGAGGCGGCGAAACGAAGTTGTACTGGACCGTACTACGAGTTTCGCCAACGAAGCCAGCGGCGATGAGACCAAGCGAGGTGGTGTCGTTAGGCCCTGGGCGCGGCACTAGCCCCCGAGATCCCGGCGGACCCGCCGCACGCGGGGGGGGCTTCTCAGCCGCGCCGTCTTGCCTGTACTTTCCTGCCCCGTGGCAGGTGACGTGCAAAAGCAGCTCGGCGAGCTCGAGCAGCTCGCGACCAACCTCGGCGTCCGCGTGTGTTACGAGGCGATGACCGGCCTCTCGCAGGGCAGCGGCGGCCTGTGCAAGGTCCGCGGCGAGTGGCGGGTGATCATGGACCGGCGGCTGAAGACCGTCGAGCGCCTGCAGGTGCTCGCCGACTCGCTGCGGTCGTTCGACACCGAGGCGCACTTCGTCTCTCCGCAGGTGCGCGCGCTGCTCGAGGCCCCGCACCACGATGACCTTCCGGCCAGGTGATCCCCGACCGGCCCCGGGGCCCCGCGGCGGCCCGCAGCGGCGCTAGAGCGGCCGCAGGAGATCGGACAGCGCCGGATCTCCGGCGAGGAGCGCGGAGACCTCGCGCGCGACGTCTGCCCATGCCGCGGGCGTGACGCCCGGCGGCCGCTGCGAGGCGACCGTCGCGTCGATCAAGCGCTCCGCGGCCGCGGTCGCGTCGAGCCGGCCGGCGGCGATCGCCGCCGCGATCGCCTCGGTCGGCTCGCTCGCGTCGGCAGCCGCCGCGCCGTGGACGCCGGTCACCGGCTCGGCCGACGTCGCCGGCGCCGCGGCCCCGGCCGCGTCGGCCCGCGTGACGCCGTCCAGCGCGGCGGTGGTGTCATCGGACAGGGGACGCATGGGGCTGCCTCGCGGCGACGATATCCGAAGCGCCCCGGCCGTGTCAGCCCGGATGCGCGGCTTCGTCCGCGGGCCCGGGCCCGGGCCAAACGGGCCGCCCAGCGGGGTGCGCCTCTGCGCCGGACGATTGACTTTCGCTCGCGGCCGGGGTCAATTGGCGGGGCCCTGCGTCCGCGTGTGCTCGGGGCCGGAGTTCCCGTTGAATCAGATCACCCAATTTGGCCCCTACAAGCTGATTGAGCGCATCAGCGTGGGCGGCATGGCGGAGGTGTACAAGGCCAGCGAGCAGGGCGTCGAGGGCTTTGAACGGATCGTCGCCGTCAAGCGGATCTTGCCGCACATCGCCGAGGACGACGAGTTCATCACGATGTTCAAGGACGAGGCCAAGATCGCCGGCCAGCTCCAGCACGGGAACATCGCGCAGATCTACAACCTCGGCCAGCAGGGCGACAGCTTCTACATCGCGCTCGAGTACGTCGCCGGCAAGGACCTGCGCAACATCTTCACGCGGTGTCAGCAGCAGGGCAAGCCGATGCCGATCGCGCAGGCCTGCTTCATCGTGATGAAGGTGTGCGAGGGCCTCGACTACGCGCACAACAAGCGCGACAAGCACGGCCGCCACCTCAACATCGTCCACCGCGACGTCAGCCCGCCGAACGTCCTCGTCTCGTACGAAGGCGAGGTCAAGCTGATCGACTTCGGCGTCGCCAAGGCGGCCGGCCGCGTCTCGCGGACCCAGGCCGGCATCCTCAAGGGCAAGTTCGGCTACATGTCGCCGGAGCAGGTCCGCGGCATGCCGCTCGACCGCCGCAGCGACGTGTTCTCGCTCGGCGTCGTGCTCTACGAGGTCCTGATCGGCCAGCGCCTGTTCCAGGGCGAGACCGACTTCGCGACCCTCGAGATGGTCCGCACCGTCGACGTGCCGTCGCCGTCGTCGAAGAACCCGGAGATCCCGAAGGACCTCGAGACCATCATCATGAAGGCGCTCTCGGGCGAGCCCGAGACCCGCTACCAGACGGCGATGGAGCTCCACGACGACCTCCAGGCCTTCATGTTCGCCCACGGCATGTTCTACAGCCGCAAGGACCTCGCGACGTGGATGCGCAAGCAGTACGCGCGGGAGATCGAGCTCGAGAAGAACAGCGGGGCGAAGGCCGCGAGCGCCGGGGCAGGGGCCCCGCGTCCGGCCCCGCCGGGGGCCTCGCCGCGCAAGGCCCCGCCGGCCGGGCCCGGCGCGCCGCCGCGTCCGCCCGGCAGCAAGACGATGCCGCCGAGCGCCGCCGCGGGCCTGCCC
>ERZ1066117.470-NODE-470-length-31501-cov-9.204128_pt1 | contig 31501 bp, 28 predicted proteins | sample MGYA00382764_ERZ1066117 | MGnify/ENA primary metagenome ERZ1066117 (study PRJEB33369, sample SAMEA5778347) | biofilm metagenome | biome: Industrial cooling water; feature: Water cooling tower basin; material: Biofilm | place: United Arab Emirates | collected...
TTCTGGAAGCGATGGGCGAGTTTGCCGATCGTCGTGGTCTTGCCGACGCCGTTGACGCCCACAGTGAGGATGACGAAGGGCGCCTTGGACGCGTCGACCACCAGCGGCTTCGCCACGGGCCGCACCATCGCCAGCAGCTGTGCGCGCAGATGGCGCTGGAGCGCCGACGCGTCTTCGAACTCGCGGGCGCGCAGGCGTCGGCGCAGGTCCTCGATCAGCGTGTCGGTGGCGACCACGCCGACGTCGGCGCCGAGCAGCACGGTCTCAATGTCGTCGAGCAGGGCGTCATCGAGTTTCGGGTTCGACGAGAACAAGCCCCGAAGCCCCGTGGCAAACCGGCTCTGGCGCAGCTTCTGCCACCAGCCTCCGCTCTCCGCCGGCACGGCGACGGGCTCCTCGGGCAGGGCGGTGGGCGGCGCGACGTCGGTTGCGGCCGGGGCGGACGATTCCTGCGCCGAATGCTCGACGGGCGGGGCGACCGCGGGGGCCGGATCGCGCCAGGCCTCCGGCTTCACCTCCTCCGCCTCATGCGCCTCGATCGATCCGGACGGCTGCGGCGGTCCACTGTCCGCCGCGACGTCGACCTTCGCGGGCGTGGCTGGCGGGGTTTTCTTCTTGAACCAGTCGAACATCGCGGGGGAGGCGCCTGATCGCGCAAAATGATCGCAAATGTTAGCACTCGCCTCCTCCCCGCCCCGATGAATCGCCGCCCGTCCAAGACGTCGGCCCCGGCGTCGCCGCCTCCGGGCCACGTCCGGATCATCGGCGGCCGCTGGCGCGGCTCGAAGCTTCCCGTCGTCCACGTCGACGGGCTGCGCCCGACCGCCGACCGCGTGCGCGAAACGCTGTTCAACTGGCTGCAGCTCGAGGTCGCCGGTGCCCGTGCGCTCGACCTGTTCGCCGGCAGCGGAGCGTTGGGCCTCGAAGCCGCGTCGCGCGGTGCCTCGCAGGTCGACCTGGTCGAAGCCGCGATTGCGGCGGCCTCCTCGCTGCGTGAATCGGTCGAGCGCCTGCGCTCGTCGCAGCCCGCCGGCGCGAGCCCGGCGCGGGTCGCCGTGCACCACGCCCAGGCGGCGTCGTACCTCGAGCACGCCGCGCGTTCCGGAGCCACGTGGGACCTCGTGTTCGTCGATCCGCCGTTCGCCGCCGGTCTCTGGACCGCGACGCTCACGGCGCTCGTGCCCTGCCTCGCGCCGCGGGCCCACGTCTACGTCGAATCGGGCGTCGACACCGTCCTCACGCCGCCGGCCGCGTGGCGGCTGCACCGCGAGGTCGCGACGCGCGACGTGCGGGCCCGCCTGTATCGGGTCGAGCCGGGCTGAGTTGCTACACTCGGCGGGTCCCGTCAGCGTGGCCCGGCATGTCGACCCGTCACCGCATCGCCCTCTATCCCGGCACTTTCGATCCGATCACCAACGGCCACGCCGACCTCGTCGCGCGCGCGTCGCCGATCTTCGAGAAGGTGATCGTCGGCGTCGCCGGGAGCACCGGCAAGAGCCCGGTCATGCCTGTCGAGCAGCGCGAGGCGCTCGCCCGCGAGGCGCTGGCGCACCATCCCAACGTGGAGGTCCGCGCGTTCTCCGGCCTGCTCGCCAACTTCGTGCGCGAATGCAACGCCGGCGTGCTGCTGCGCGGCCTGCGAGCCGTGTCCGACTTCGAATACGAGTTCCAGCTGGCCAGCATGAACCGCCACCTGATCCCCGAGGCGGAGACGCTGTTCCTGACGCCCTCGGAGCAGCACAGCTTCATCTCGTCGACCCTCGTCCGCGAAGTCGCCCGTCTCGGCGGCGACGTCTCGGGCTTCGTTCCCCCGGTCGTGGCGCGCGCCCTCGAGGCGCGCTTCCGCAGCCCCTGATCCTCACGTTCACTGGAGAACCGCATGAACCGCTTCGCCCTGATGGCCGCTTCGGCCGCGCTCGCCCTGACCCTCACCGCCTGCCAGGCCGAAGTCGGCGACGAGGACGAGGAGTCCGCGCCTGAAGCCGCGCCGGTGGCGCTGGTCGCGCCCACCACGAGCGACGACAACGCCTGGAAGACCTATCTCGGCCAGGTGATCGGCAACAACACGGACGGCATCACCGAGCGCACGTTCAACTACTACCTGCCGGCGGGGACGGACCCGACGGAGGTGGACGGCCCGTACTCGCGGATGATGATGGACGTGCGCACGGTGCTGCAGCGCGGCGTGTTGCCCGGCAACATGCTGAGCTTCAGCTCGCCGAACAGCACGATGATGGCCGACCTGATCGTCGAGGCCTTCGAGGACGAATCGATCCAGGACACGGCCCTGAAGGGCTCGCGCGTGCTGTTCGTCGGCGAGTCGAAGGACGAGTCCCGCGTGCGCCAGGCCGCCCTGTCGGCCGGCGCGGAGTTCCGCTTCATCGAGGCGAAGTAAGGCACCGATCCACGACGGGCGCGCGGCGCCCGTCGTCGCGCCCGGACCTCGACCATGGCCCTGCGGATCCTCGATACCTGCATCAACTGCGACGTCTGCGCACCGGCGTGCCCGAACGGCGCGATTTCGCAAGGCGAACTGATCTACGAGATCGCTCCGGCGAAGTGCACCGAATGCGTGGGGCACTACGACGAACCGCAGTGCGTGGTGGTCTGCCCGGTCGAATGCATCGAGCTCGATCCGGCCCACGTCGAAACCAAGAACGAGCTGCAGCGGAAGTTCGAAGCGCTGCAGCGGGAGATGGCCTGAATGTCGTTCCGCCCCATGCTGCTGACCGCCGTCCTGGCGATCGCCTCCGGCCTGGCCGCGCCGCCGCTGTCGGCCCGCGAGGCCGCCGCCGCCGGCCGGACGGTGGTCCTTGCTTCGTCGTCGGTGCGCCCGGACGGCGCGGCGATCGCCAGCGCCAATGCGCAGGCCACCGACGCGGGCATGGCGGTGCTGCGCCGGGGCGGCAACGCCTTCGACGCGGCCGTGGCGGTCAGCGCGGCGCTCGGACTCGTGGAGCCGGAGAGCTCGGGCATCGGCGGTGGCGGCTTTTTCCTGCTGCGTCGCGCCAGCGACGGCCAGGTGGTGTTCGTGGACGCGCGCGAGCGTGCGCCGCTTGCCGCCACCCGCGACATGTTCATCGACCCCGCCACGGGCGAGCCGCGTCCGCGGCAGACCATCGATGGCCCGCTGGCGGCGGGCATTCCCGGCCTGCCTGCCGCGTTCGTGCATGTGTCCGAGCGCTACGGCCGCCTGCCGCTGGCGGATGCACTGGCGCCCGCGGTGGCGCTGGCCGAGAACGGCTGGGTCTTCGGCGAGAAGAACCTCGCGATGATGGGGTGGCGGGAGGCCCAGTTGGCCGCGGACCCGGGTGCGGCGCCGCTGCTGCTGGTCGACGGCAAGACCCCAGCCGTCGGCACGCGCATGCGCAATCCGGATTACGCCGAAGTGCTGAAGCGGCTCGGCCGCGAGGGTTTCGACGGCTTCTATCGCGGCGAGGTCGCGCAGCGGCTCGTCGACGGCGTGCGCGCGGCCGGCGGGATCTGGACGATGGAGGACCTCGCGCAGTACCGCGTCGTCGAGCGCGAGCCGCTGGTGTTCGCGCACCGCGGCTCGACCGTCGTCACCGCGCCGCCGCCGTCCTCGGGCGGCATCGCGCTGGCGCAGACGCTGCAGATCCTCGACGGCGACGACTGGGCGAAGCGCAGCGAGCTCGACCGCCTGCACCTGCGCATCGAGGCCATGCGCCGCGCCTATCGCGACCGCGCGGTGTTCCTCGGTGATCCGGATTTCGTCGACGTGCCGGTGGCGCTGCTGACGAATCCCGCCTATGCCGCGGGACTGCGCGCCGGCATCCATCCGACCCGGGCGACGCCGAGCGACCTGCTGCCGGGCGTCACGGCCATCGAGCGCCCCGACACGACGCATTTCTCCATCATCGACGCGGAGGGCAACATCGCCTCGGTGACGCAGACCGTGAACCTGCCCTACGGCAACGCGATGGTCATCCCGGGCACCGGCTTCCTGCTGAACAACGAGATGGACGATTTCTCGGTGAAGGCCGGCGTGCCGAACGCGTTCGGCCTGGTCGGCGACGATGCGAACGCGATCGCTCCGGGCAAGCGCCCGCTGTCGTCGATGACGCCGACGATCGTCATCGGTGATGATCAGGTGGCGGTGCTCGGTACCCCGGGCGGCAGCCGGATCATCAGCATGGTGATCCAGGGCGTGCTGGCGCTGGATGCGGGGAAATCGGCGGCCGACACCGTGGCCGAGCCGCGCGTGCACCACCAGTACTTGCCGGACGTGGTGTCGATCGAGAAGGACGCGCTGTCGCCCGAGCTGCGCGCCGGCCTCGAGGCGCGCGGCCACGCCATCAAGGAAGAGCCGCGGAGCTGGGGCAATATGCAGGTCGTGACGTGGGACCTCACGGACGGCGACATCGAGGCCGGTGCCGATCCGCGCTGGAGGAACGTCGGCAAGGGCAGCACCGACGAAGGCGGCATCTTCCGATGAGCCTCGCCGACGTCCGCTTGTGGTCGGTGCTCGGCAACTCGCAGCGCCTCGACGGCGGCGCGATGTTCGGCAACGTGCCGCGCGCGATGTGGTCGCAGTGGATCGCCCCGGACGAGCAGCACCGCATCCCGCTCGCGTGCCGCGCGCTGCTCGCCAAGACGCTCGCCGGCAAGACGGTGCTGTTCGAGACCGGCATCGGCGCCTTCTTCGAGCCGAAGATGCGCGAGCGCTTCGGGGTGGTCGAGGCGGAGCACGTGTTGCTCGAATCGCTGGCGAGGGCCGGCGTGTCGCACGAGGACGTCGACGTCGTGGTCCTCTCGCATCTGCACTTCGACCACGCCGGTGGCCTGCTGGCGCCGTGGGCGGAGGGCCAGCCGCCGCGCCTCCTGTTCCCGAACGCGACCTTCATCGTCGGCGCCGCGCACTGGGCGCGCGCCAAGGCGCCGCACCCGCGTGACCGCGCGAGCTTCATCCCCGAGCTCGCCGGCCTGCTCGAAGCGAGCGGACGTCTCGAAGTGGTCGACGGCGATCACAGCCTCGCGCTGGGCGAAGCGGTGCGCTTCCACCACAGCGACGGGCACACCCCGGGGCTGATGCTCGCCGAGATCGTCGGCGAGGGCGGGCAGGGCGGCGTGGTGTTCTGCGCGGACCTGATCCCCGGCCGGCCCTGGGTGCACCTTCCGGTGACGATGGGCTACGACCGCTCGCCGGAGACGCTGATCGACGAGAAGCGCGCCTTCCTCGACGACATGCTGGCCCGCGGCGTGCGCCTCTATTTCACCCACGACCACGGCTGCGCCATGGCGAACGTGCGGCGCGACGACAAGGGCCGCTACGGCACCGCCGACGAGCGCCATGAGCTCGTCGACGCGCCGCTCCTCGCTTGATCCAGGCCGCCACGTGATCGCCCTTCCATCGACGTTCCGGAGACCTCCATGCAACCCCTGATCCTCTCGCTCCTCGCCGCTGCCGCATTCGTCGTTGCTGCGCCCGCGACGGCGACCTCGTTGACCTACGGCAGCGCGATGCCCGAGGGCAAGGCGCAGCCGATCGCGGCCGTGATGGCCGATGCGGATGCCCAGGCCGGCCGCACACTGAAGGTGGAGGGCCGCATCACGCAGGTCTGCCAGAAGACCGGCTGCTGGCTGATGTTGGACAACGCTGGCCAGGGTGTCCGCGTGCGCACTCAGCACGAGTTCTTCGTGCCCAAGGACGCGAGCGGCCAGGCCATCGTGCACGGCGAATTGAAGCCGACCGAGCTCACCGAGGCGCAGGCCCGGCACTACGTCGACGACGGCAGCGGCCCGTCGACGCCGGGGCGCGAGTGGCAGATCCTCGCCACCTCCATCGTCATCAACCCCTGATCCACTGGCGATCCTCCCGCCTCGACTCACGCCACCATGCGCTCCGATCCCGTCCTCGCCCGTCGCCGTTTCCTCGCCCTGTCGGCCGCCGCTGCCGGCGCGGCCACGCTGGGTCTGTCGCCATTCGGCCGCCTGCTCGCCCAGGCCGGATTGCCTCGCGGCCGCGTCGCCGGCTTCGGTCCGCTCGCGCCGGTGGCGGATGCCACGACGGGCCTGCCGCTGCTGATGCTTCCGGCCGGTTTCAGCTACCGGACCTTCGGCTGGTCGACCATGCCGATGGGCGACGGCCGCCCGACGCCGACGCACCACGACGGCATGGGCATCGTGCATGCCGACGGATCGCGCCTGACGTTGGTGCGCAACCACGAATGCGACGGCGAACGCGGGACGTTCGCCGACGCGTCGATGACCTACGATGCGGACGTCGACGGTGGCACCACGACGCTGGTCTTCGACGGGGACCGGGGCGAGCTGATCGATTCGCGCGCGTCGCTGTCCGGCACCCTGCGCAACTGCTCCGGCGGCATCACGCCCTGGAACAGCTGGTTGAGCTGCGAGGAAGAAGTGCTGGACCCCGGACGCGCCGTGTTCGACGAGCGCGTGGTGGACCTGAAGCGCGCGCACGGCTTCGTCTTCGAAGTGCCGTTCAATGGCCCCTCTAAGGCCGAGCCGCTGGTCGCGATGGGACAGCGCGTGCACGAGGCCGCCGCCGTCCACGCCGCGACCGGCGACGTCTACCTCACGGAGGACGCCGATCCGCACGCCGGCTTCTACCGCTTCGTGCCCGCGGTCAAGGGCGAACTCGCGCGCGGCGGCACGCTGTGGATGCTGAAGGCCGAAGGGGCCGATGACCTGCGCCGTGGGCATCGCACCGGCGATCGCTTCAAGGTGCAGTGGGTGCCGATCGATCATCCGGAGCGCGGCGCGGGTCCGCGCGGCAAGGGCGACGGCAACGTCCGCGAGGGCCTCGCCAACGGCGGGAGCGCCTTCATCCGCCTTGAAGGCTGCTATGCCGAAGGCGACACGATCTACTTCACCTCGACCAGCGGTGGCGACGCCGACTCCGGGCAGGTGTGGGCCTTTGACGCCCGGGCCTCGGAGCTGCAGCTCGTGTACGAGTCGCCGCGGCAGGAAACGCTGTACTACCCCGACAATCTCGCGATGTCGCCGCGCGGCGGCCTCGTGCTGTGCCAGGACAGCTATCGCAAGGAGGCCCAGTCGCTGTTCGGGCTGACCCTGCAGGGTGGCCTGTTCGAGTTCGCCCGCAACAACGGCCGGTACGACAACTTCCGCGGCCTCGATGGCGACTACTCGAACAGCGAATTCGCCGGCGCCTGCTTCTCTCCGGACGGCCGCTGGCTGTTCGTCAACGTCTACACGCCGGGCTTCACCGTGGCGATCACCGGCCCCTGGAAGGAAGGACTGCTCTGATGCTGACGGGCCTGTATGCCGCGCTGTGCGCGCTTCTCGTGTTCGTGCTGTCGCTGCGCATCGCCCTGCTGCGCAAGCGGCTCCGGATCGGCATCGGTGACGGGGGCGACGCCGCGCTGGCGCGGGCCATCCGCGCGCAGGCCAACGCCATCGAATACGTCCCGCTGGTTCTCGTGATGCTGCTGATCGCCGAGAACAACGGCGCGACGGCGGCCTTCGTCCACGCCTGCGGTGCGGGCCTCCTTGTGGCCCGCGTGCTGCACGCGGTGGGTCTCTCGGGGACGGCCGGGGTCAGCTTCGGGCGCTTCTGGGGGATCCTCCTGACCTGGGCGATCCTGCTCGTGCTTGGTGCGCAGCTGCTGTGGAACTTCGTCGCCGCGATGCGCATCGCCTGAAGGGCCGCGCTGGGCTCAGTCGCCCAGTTCGATCCGTTCGCTGACGAGCAGCCGCTCCAGTTCGAGCAGCACGCGGTCGAGGGCCGCGGCGCACTCGGGGGCATGCAGCCGCGCCCGGTCCATGGTTTCGATGCGGCCGAACAGCGCATGGCGGAGGTGGTCCGTCGAGCGCACGCGCTGCGCGAGGTCGTCGAGCAGCTGCCGGAACTCGCGGCTGGTCGGCGCGGCGCCGGCGGCTTCGAACAGCGCGGCCAGCGCCTCGAACAGCGCGCCGGCCTCCACGCCGAGGCCGAACTCCTGCGGCGTCCAGCCGGCCCACGCGCGCTGCGCGTCGGTCCAGACGCGGAACGCGCATTGCGCCAGGGGGTGGTAGAGCGGCGCTTCTGACACCAGCACGACGAGCAGGCGCTCGGGATGGCCCGCTACCGGGCCGCCGGCACTCAGCCAGTCGCCGTGGCGGACGAAGTGGTGCAGCGCCTGCTGGCGCGCGAAGTCGGCGTGCTGCAGCTGGTCGAGCACGAGCACGGTGGGCTCGGATTCGGCGTAGGCGCAGGCCTCGACCAGCGCGCGTTCGAATCCGGGCAGCGGCGGCTCGGCCGGCGCTTCGCTGCCGTCGTCGAGCTTCACCGTGAGTGCGGGAGCCGGCGAGTCGCTGATCGAAAAATCGTGGTACAGCCGGTGCGCGTAGCCGAGCGCGCCGCCGACCGCCTGCGCGAAGGCGGTCTTGCGACGGCCCTCCGCGCCGTCCACGTGCAGCACGCGCAGCCGCCCCGGCGGCGGCCCGAACAGGCAGGCCAGCGCGAAGTCGTAGTCGTCGTTGGAATCGAAGCCGTGGTCGGCGAGGCGGCGGCGGAGGCTCATGGGCGGAGCATGCCGCAAGCGGCGCGGCGATGGTGTCGCCGCCGCGCTCAGGCCCCGATGATTCCACGCAGTTCGGACAGGTACTTCTCCAGCGAGCCGGTGTTCACCGCCACCACCCGCTCGCCGCGCGTCACGAGGCCGCGGTCGAGCAGCTGAGGCAGCGCCGCGAGGCAGGCCGCTCCCTCGGGGCTGATCCAGTGCTGGCGCTCGCGCCAGACGCGCCGCAGCTCCGCGGCGGTGTCGGCTTCGGAAACGGCGACGGCCGCGCCGCGGCTCTCGCGGATGATCTGCAGCACGCGGAAGTGGCCGACGCCGCCGGGCACGTTCAAGCCCGTCGAGATCGTGTGGCCCGCGGGCAGGGCCGTGGTGTCGTCGGCGCCGGATTCGAAGGCGCGCACCAGTGGTGTGGTGGCCTCGCTCTGCACGCAGTACATGCGCGGGCGCCGTGAATCGATCAGGCCGAGCGCTTCGAGTTCGTCCCAGGCCTTCCACATGCCGAGCACGCCGGTGCCGCCACCGGTGGGGTAGATCACGGCGTCCGGCAGCGACCAGCGCGTGCCGCCGTCCTTCGGCTCCGCCATCTCGAGGCCGAGGGTCTTCTTTCCTTCGATGCGCCAGCCGGGCTCCTGGAACGTGGCGACCGAGAACCAGCCCTGCGGGATGTAGTGCTCCTTCAGGAAGGCGCCGGCCTCGCGGATGGTCGGGCCGACCAGCTCGAGCGTGATGCGGCCCGGGTGCTTTTTCGCCGCCACCGCGACGCTGCCCATGATCGGCAGCGGCGTGTCCTCGGGCATCGCGACGACGACGTCGAGCCCGCCGGCCAGCGCGTAGCGCACCAGCGCATCGCCCGCATTGCCCTGCGTCGGCACCGCGAGCTTCTTGAGGCCCAGTCGCCGCGCCTGCGCGACGGCCATCGCCATGCCGCGGTCCTTGAAGCTGCGCGTCGGGTTGCCGCCGAAGCCGGGCCAGTGCTGGCCTTCGTCCTTCAACCACAGCGAGAGCCCGGCGGCCTTGGCGACGGCGTGCTCGCGGTAGTCGAGCTCGGGCGTGTGGCCTTCGCCCAAGGGCACGATGTGCGCGGCATCGTGCGCGTCGGTGATGTCGAGGGCGAGCAGGCCGCCGAAGCGCCACAGGTCCTTGCGCGCCGGGTCATACCACGCCGCGCCCGGCTTTTCGCGAGCGAGGCGTTCGAGGTCGAGCACCATCTCGACCGGCCGGCCGTCGACCGGGTCGAGGTTCATCGGCACGTCGTGGGAATACTCGATGCCGGACTGGATGCCGCGCAGGCAGCGGACGTAGGCCATGGCGGCAACGCTATCAGAACGTCCAGCTCGCGCGGGCGTACCAGAAGGCGCCGTTGCTGCCGATCGGCGACAGCACGTCGTAGGGCAGGTTGCCGAAGTAGGCGATGTCGTCGATGGAGCGGTCGGGGTAGTTGTCGGTGACGTTCTGGCCGCCCACCGCCACGGTCCACGCTTCGCTGAAGGCATAGGCCACTTCGGCGTCGAACTGCCACTCGCCGCCGTAGGTCTGCCGCGGTTCGAAGCCGCCGCCGAAGTCGAACACGCGGGTGGCGCTGCCGTGGCGGGTGGCGCGGCCGAGCAACGACCAGCCGTCGCGCTCCCAGTTCGCGGTGAGTACGGCGCGGGTGCGCGGCGCGGCGTCCGTCAGGGTGTTGCTCTCCTCGACGCCGATCACGCGGTAGCCGGGCACCAGCGTGCGGAGCACGGCCGGCGTGTCGGCCAAACGCTGGATTTCCGTCTCGGCATAGCTCCACGCGGCGTTGAGGCGCAGCTCACCGCCGGCCGACTCGCCCTGCCAGTTGGCGACCAGCTCCGCGCCCTGCGTGCGCAGGTCGGCGGCGTTGACGAAGAAATTGACGCTCTGTACGCCGGCGACGCCGAAATTCGCCTGGACGAAGTTCGTCAGCGCGGCGCCGGTGATGCGCTCCGACAGCGCGACGCGGTCGTCGACGTCGATGCGGAACACGTCGAAGCTCGCGTCGAAGCCGTCGTCGAGCTGCACGGTGACGCCCAGCGACAGGTTCAGCGCGGTCTCGGGATCGAGGTCCTCCGCGCCGAGGCCGCGGGCGATGCGGTTGTTGACCGACAGCAGGCGGCCCTGCAGCAGGCGGCCTGAAGCGTCATAGCCGGTGCTCGTGGCTTCGAACCCGATCTGCGACAGCGACGGCGCTCGGAAGTTGCGCGAGGCCGAGCCCCGCAGCGCCACGGCCTCGCTCACCGCGAACCGCGCGGCCAGCTTGCCGGTGAGCTCGCCGCCGAAGTCGGAATAGTCCTCGTAGCGCAGGCCCGCATCGGTGGTCCACGCGTTGCCCCAATCACTCGAGACGTTGGCGTACAGCGTGGCCACGTCGCGCGAGAGGTCGGCGACGTCCTGCGGCGTCAGGCCGCCGCCCGCCTGGGCGCCGGTCGGCCGCGTGGTCAGCGGGCCGGCCGCGTACGAGGCCGGGTCGCCGGCGCCGGTCTCGTAGGTCTCGCGGCGGAACTCCGCGCCCAGCGCCAGCGTGTGGTTTGCGGCCCCCTGATCGAAGGTGCGCGACGCATCGAGGTTGAACAGGCCTTGGTCGAACTGGTAATCGCCGACGCGGAACTGCGTGGGGCTGGCCGCGCCGAGCGAGGCGTTGAGCGAGTTGCGGAGGCGGTAGGTGAAGTCGTTGCGGCCGAGGTTGAGGCTGGCATCGACGTCCCAGGCGCCGGCCCGCGTGCGCAGGCCGACCACGCCGGCGACGTCGAGGTTCTCGCCCACCGATACCGGCCGATAGCCGTTCGGATAGACGCTGCGCAGGTTGGCCGCGCCGTCCGGATAGCGGAAGAAGTTGGCGCCCTCGGTGTCGGACTGCTGGTAGGTGCCGAAGGCGTAGAGCTCACTGGCCTCGCCCAGCGCCAGGCCGGCGTTGAACCAGCCCCCGAAGCGCTTCGATTCGCCGTCGCCCAGCACGAAGTTGCGGCGACCGCGCAGCGCGAGGTTGGCCGGCGTCTGCGCCTCGAAGAACGGGATCTGGTCGAAGCCCGCGCGGTTGGTCGGCTCGCGGCGGTTCACTTCGATGCCCGTTCGCAGGAAGCCGTCGCTGCCCAGCACGGTGCCGACCTGCGCGCTGGCCGAGGTGGTCTGGCCGTCGGTCAGGGTCTCGTTGATGGCGTCGACGTCGGTGCGGTGTGCGCCGAAGCTGGCGTCGACGCGGGCGCCTTCGGGGCGGTCGTCGAGCAGGATGTTGATGACGCCCGCCACGGCGTCGGAGCCGTACAGCGCGCCTGCGCCGTCGCGCAGCACCTCGATGCGGCGGATGGCGGAAACCGGGATCGCATTGAGGTCGACCGGCGTAGTGCCGCGGCCGATCTTGCTGTCGGTGCTGACCAGCGCGCTGACGTGGCGCCGCTTGCCGTTCACCAGCACCAGCACCTGGTCCGGCGCGAGGCCGCGCAGCTGGGCCGGGCGCACGTGGTCGGCGCCGCCGCTGTTCGACTGGCGCGGGAAGTTCAGCGAGGGCAGCAGCGCCTGCAGCGCCGTGCCCAGCTCGCCGTTCAGCACGCCGGCACGCCGCAGGTCCTCGCCATCCAGCACGTCGATGGGGGCGGTGGACTCCAGCGCCGTGCGGCCGGAGGCGCGGGTGCCGGTCACGATGACGGCATCGAGCGTTCGGGCGTCGGTGCCCGCGAGCGCCGGTTCGGGCGAGGCGGCTTGTGCCCGGGCGCCGCCGGCAGCGAGGGCCAGGACGGTCGAGATGGCGAGGGCGAGCGGTGCGAGATGCGAGTGGGGCATAAGCTTCTGGATGCAGGAAGTTAGGGGCGGAACGATGGGTGCGTTCGATCGGCATCACGTTAGGCGACGGACCGGAATCCAGCCCATAACGCCAAGGCATGACGCCATGCCGCGGGCCCATTTCGGGCGGCGTCCCTCATCGTTGACCGTGTCGTTTCTGTCTATCCCGGGACCCTCCCATGCCTTCGATCGTTCGCCCGTTTGCCCGTCGCCGGTCCATCGCGCTCGTGATGGTGGGCCTCGTGCTGGTGGCGTCGAGCGGCTGCGCCAGCCTTGCGCAGGAGCGGGTCGGTGCGGGCGCCCCCTCCGCCTCGATGCAGGGCGACGCGGCACGTCCGGGCGACGCGACCTCGTGGATCAGGAGCGAGCTGTACTTCGGCGTCGGTGATCGCGACGACCCGGCCTCGCGCATCGACGACGCGCGCTGGCAGGGCTTCCTGGACCGTGAGGTGACGCCGCGCTTCCCCGATGGCCTGACGGTGCTCGACGCCTACGGCCAGTGGCTGTTCCGCGGCCGCGCGGCGCCGGAGCGCCTCGACTCGAAGGTGCTGGTGATCCTGCACCCGGGCACCGCCGAGGCGCGCGCGACGATCCAGGCCATCCGGCGGGCGTGGAAGGCCGATACGGGGCACCAGTCGGTGCTGTGGGTCAGCCATGCGGCCGACGTGTCGTTCTGACCCGCGATCGACGCCGCCTGAGATAACGAAAAGGAATCAGGCGATAGGGGATCGCCGTTTCGAGCGCGAGGCCGTCTGGTGTCGAATCGCCCGCCTTGGGGCCGCGCGGACGGGATCGGAGGATCCGATGCGCCGTGCGGCCCCTCCCGTTCTGGAGCCGCCATGTCCCCGAGTCCCGCCGAACGCGAGGCGCCGCCCTCGCTGCTCGCCCTGTCGCCGCTGCTGCTCTTCATCGCGCTGTTCTGCGGCGTGGGGTTCACGTTGATCGCCTCGGGCGAGGCCAACGCGTTCTACCGGTTGCCGGCCGCGGTGGCCCTGGTGCCGGCGCTGGCGCTGGGGCTATGGCTGGCGCATCGCCGGGGTGCACCGGCGTTCGATCGGCTGCTGGGCGGCATGGGCGACAAGGACGTGCAGCTGATGCTGCTGATCTTCCTGCTGTCCGGCGCGTTCACCGCGGTGAGCCGCGCCACGGGCGGCGTCGAGGCGGTGGTCGCGCTGGGGCTTTCGGTGATTCCCGCCGCACTGATCCTGCCCGGCATCTTCCTGCTGGCCACGGCCATCGCGCTGGCGCTCGGCACGTCGATGGGCACGATCGCCGCCGTCGCGCCGATCGCGCTCGGCCTCGCCGACGCGGCCTCGCTCGACAAGGCCCTGGTGCTCGGCGCCGTGCTCAGCGGCGCCACCTGCGGCGACAACCTCTCGGTGATTTCCGACACCGCCATCGCCGCGGCGCGCACGCAGGGCACGACGATGCGCGCGAAGTTCCTCGAGAACCTGAAGTTCGCCGTGCCCGCCGCGCTGGGCACGCTGGTTCTGCTGGCCTTCGCCGGTGACGCGCAGCCGGTGCCGCCCGCCGATCCGCCGAGCGCGTGGCTCGCGCTGCCCTACCTCGCGGTGCTCGTGCTCGCCGTGCTCGGCGTAAACGTGCTGGCGGTGCTGGCCATCGGCGTGGTGCTGGCCGGTGCCTTCGGCCTCGCCTTCGCCGACTACGGCGTGCTCGGCTTCACCGGTGATGTGCACCAGGGCTTCCTGTCGGTCACCGACACCGTGCTGGTGTCGCTGTTCGTCGCCGGCTTGGGCGCGCTGATCCGCGCCGACGGCGGCTTCGCGTGGTTCGTGGCGCGCATCGAGGCGCTGGCGCGCGGCCGCAAGGGCCCGCGCGTGGGCCAGCTCGGCATCGCCGGCCTCGTCGCTGGCAGCGATGCCCTGCTGGCGAACAACACCGTCGCCATCCTGCTCTCGGGCCCCATCGCCAAGGACATCGCGGCCGCGCACGGCGTGCCGCCCGCGCGTTCGGCCAGCCTGCTCGACATCTTCGCCTGCGTCACCCAGAGCCTGCTGCCGTGGGGCGCGCAGATCCTGCTGGCGGCCTCGCTCGGCGGCGTCTCGCCGCTCGATCTCGCCGGCAGCCTGCACTACTGCTGGCTGCTCGGCGGCCTGACACTCGCGTGGGTGCTGTTCGAGCGCCCCCGCGCCGGATGGCGCGCATCGCCGACGGAGGCCGCCGCCACCGCCCCAGTCCCCGCCAAGCCCTGAGTCCGCGGTTGCGCGGGAGCGCCGCCGCCCGCGCGCGGTCAGTGCCCCCAGCCGGCGCGTAGCGTTGCGCCCAGCGCCTCGCCGTCGACCGCCATCGCTTCCGCCTGCGCCGGTCGCGCGAGCAGCGCCGCGAACGCGGCCGGCACGGCGGGCGCGTTCGACAGCAGCGGGCCCACCACGTCGAGGAACTTGCTGGCGTGCGCTGTGGCGGCCACCGCCCAGTCGCGGGCGTCGCCGGCCGCGCGCAGGTCCTCCAACGCCGCGAGGCCGCAGGCGGTGTGCGGGCAGGGCGCGACGCCGTGCCGGGCCTCGGCGGCCGCGACCGTGGCGCGGATGCGCGCGTCGTCGATGCGCTGCACGCGGATGAGCCCGCGCGCGGCGGCTTCGCTGCCGCCCGCGAGCCAGAACAGGCGCTCGACGTTGCTCGGCGCGCCGACGTCCATGGCGTTGGCGAGCGTCGGGATGGCATCACGGCCGCGGTAGGGCGCGCCGTCGAAGAACTCCGCGAGCGTCGGGTTCGCGTTGGTCGCCAGCACCACGTCGCCGATCGGCAGGCCCATGGCGCGGGCGATCAGCGCGGCCACGGCGTTGCCGAGGTTGCCGCTGGGCACGATGAAGCCGAGCGGCCGGCCGTGGCGACGCTGGAAGCGCAGCGCGTGCATCGCGTAGTAGCCCATCTGCGGCAGCAGGCGCCCGAGGCTGATCGAGTTCGCGGTCAGCAGCGGCACCTCGGCGCGCAGCGCGGCATCGCCGAGCGCTTGCTTGGCGAGGCGCTGGCAGTCGTCGAAGCTGCCCGCCACGCGCAGGGCGCGCACGTTGCCGCCGAAGGCGCCCAAGCTGTGCGCTTGCGCCGGCGAGACCTTGCCGTCGGGATAGAGGATCAGCACGCGGAACCCCTCGCGGCCGTGGAAGGCCGCGCCGACCGCGGCGCCGGTGTCGCCCGAGGTGGCGACGAGGACGGTCTGCACCGGCGCGTCCGCCGCGCGCAGCGCCGACAGCGACGCGGCGAGGAAGCGTGCCGCGAGGTCCTTGAACGCGGCCGTGGGGCCGTGGAACAGCTCGAGCAGGTGGTCGCCCGGGGAACGCAGCGGCACCAGCGGGATGTCGAAGCTCGCGGCTTCGGCGCAGAGCGCGTCGAGCCGCCGGGCCAGCGGATCGTCGCCGAGCAGCGGCCGCAGCAGCGCGGCCAGCGTGTCGGCGAGAGGGGCATCTGGCAGCGCGGCGAGGTCGTCCGCGCTGAAGCGCGGCAGGCGCTCAGGCACGTAGAGGCCGCCGTCGGGGGCGAGGCCGGCACCGAGCGCCGCGCCGAAGGGCAGGGCCGGCGAGGCCCCGCGGGTGGAGACGAAACGCATCGGTCAGTCCTGGCGATCGATGAGGCCCGAGGCGGGTCCGGCCACGGGCGAGACGAGAAGGGACGCGGGGAAGCCGGCGTCGACGAAGGCGCGCTGCATCGCCGCGCCGCCGGATGCCGCCGCGTCGCGTCCGCGGTACCACGCGAAGACGCTCGGCCCCGCGCCGGAAATGCTGCTGCCCAACGCGCCGGCCTGGCGTGCGGCCTGCTTCACCGCGGCGAAGCCCGGGATCAGCGCGGCGCGGCGCGGCTCGACGAGCGCGTCGTCGAGGCCTCGGCGGATCAGCGCCTCGTCATCGCGCTCGAGGCCCAGCAGCAGCGCGGCCAAGTGGTGCGTCTGGTGGACGATCGGCTGGATCGCGAAGGGCGCGGCGAGCGCGGCGCGCGCGACGCGGGTCTCGAGCACGAAGGCCGGGTGCACGACCGCGCTGTACAGCCAGTCGGGCGCGCGCAATCGCACGGGTGCGACGCCCTCGCCTTGGAACGCCGCCACCAGGCCGCCCAGCAGCGAGGGCGCGATGTTGTCGCCGTGGCGGCTGCCGCTGGCCACCGCCTCGCCGTCCAGCGCGAAGGTGTACAGCGCTTCGCGCGGCAGCGGCGAGTCGAGCAGCGCGTTCGCGGCGACGACCGCCGCCACGGCCGACGCCGCCGAGCCGCCGAGACCGGAGCCGAGCGGGATGCCCTTCCTGAGACGCACGGCGAAGCCGAACGGCAGGTCCAGCGCCGTCCGCATCGCGATCAGCGCGGCACCGGCGGTGTTGTCGGTCGCGCGCGCCGGCAGGGCGGTCACCACGCCTTCGATCGCTTCGATGCGCACCTCGGGCGCGTCGATGCGGCGCACGGTGGCCTCGTCGCGCCAGCCCTCGAGGCTGTGCCCGAGCAGGTCGAATCCGGGGCCGAGGTTCGCGCTGCTGGCCGGCGCGAAAGCGGTCGCGACACCGCGCACTCGCGCGCGCTGCTGCGCTTCGGCATCGCTCACAGCTTCGCCCCCAGATGCGCCGCGATCGCGAGGATGTCGCCGAACACGCCCGCGGCGGTCACGTCCGGGCCGGCGCCCGGGCCTTTCACCACCAGTGGGCGCGTGTGGTAGCGCGCGGTGTGGAAGGCGAACAGGTTGTCGGTGCCCTGCGCCGAGGCGGCCGCGTGCGTCGCGTCCACCGCACGCAGCGACACGCTCGCGCGACCGCTCGCGTCGACCTCGGCGAGGTAGCGCAGCACCTTCGATTCCGCCTTCGCCGCGGCGAGGCGCTCGGCCATCGGTGCGTCGAACTCGCCCAGGCGCTGCAGGAACTCCGGCAGCGGCACGTCGCGCAGCGGGACGGGCACCAGGTTCTCGACCTCGACGTCGTCGAGCGACAGCGACCAGCCGGCCTCGCGCGCCAGGATCACCGCCTTCCGCGCGACGTCCGTGCCGCTGAGATCGTCGCGAGGGTCGGGTTCGGTGTAGCCGGCGGCGCGGGCCTCGGCGAGCAGTTCGGAAAACGGCCGCGTGCCGTCGTAGTGGTTGAACAGCCACGCGAGCGTGCCGGAGAACAGGCCGGCGATGCTGCGCGGCGTATCGCCGGTGTCGATCAGGTTGCGCAGCGTCATCACCACCGGCAGGCCGGCGCCGACGGTCGCCTCATAGCGGAAGCGCGCACCGGTCTTGGCGCCCGCGGCGTGAAGCGCGGCGAGCTGCCGCGCGTCGCCGCTGCCGGCGTGCTTGCTCGGCGTCACGACGTGGATGCCCTGCGCCAGCCAGCCCTCGTAGCGCTCGGCCATGTCGGCGCGGCCCGAGCAGTCGACGATCAGCGCATGCGGGATGTGCTCGCTCCTGACGTGTTCCGCGAAGGCGTCGAGGTCGAGCGGCTCGCCGCGTTCGAGGTCGAGCGAGGCCAGCGTGGTGTCGGAGCGGAGCATGCTCCGCGAGTTGGCCACGGCGCGGATGCGAAGATCGAGCTGGCGGTCGTGTTTCAGCCGCGGCTGCGCCTCGAGGATCTGCCGAAGCAGGGCGCCCCCGACGTTCCCCGGGCCGATCAGCCCGATCGACACCGTCTGCCGGGAGAGCCAGAACGCCGTATGCGCCACGCGCAGCGCGCGCTCGGCGTCCGATTCGCGGATCGCCAGCGACACGTTGCGTTCGCTCGACCCCTGCGCGATCGCGCGCAGGCTGATGCCGGCCTTCGCGATGGCGCCGGAGAGCCGGGCGACGATGCCGGGCGTGCCGATCATGCCGTCGCCGACGGCCGCCAGCACCGCGAGATCGAGCTCGAGTTCGATGCCCTGCACGTGCCCGGCGGCGATCTCTTCGCTGAACTCGGCCCGCGCGGCGGCAAGTCCGGTGTCGGCCTGCTCGCGACGCACCAGCGCGCAGATCGAATGCTCGCTGGACGCCTGCGTGATCATCACCACCGACACTTCGGCGCGATGCAGGGCGGCGAAGAAGCGCTCGGCGCTGCCGGGCACGCCCATCAGGCCGGAGCCCTGCAGCTCCAGCGCCGCCAGGCCCCGTACCAGGGAGAGGCCCTTGACCGGATTCGACGATGGCGCGGGGTTCGCCACCACGCGCGTGCCGGGCTTCTCCGGCTGGCGTACGTCGCGCACGTGGAGCGCGATGCCGGCCGCCATCGCTGGCGCCAGCGATTGCGGGTGCAGCGCCTTGGTGCCGAAGTAGGCGAGCTCCATCGCTTCGGCGTAGCTCAGCTCGGGCAGCACGACGGCCTCGGGTTCCAGGCGCGGGTCGGCCGACATCAGGCCGTCCACCTCTTTCCAGATCGTCAGCTCGCGGGCCTGGAACAGGGCGGCGAACAGGGCGGCGGAGTAGTCGCTGCCGTTGCGGCCGAGCGTCGTCGTCGTGCCGTCCGCGAGACGCGCGAGGAAGCCGGTGACGATCAGGTTGGGCTGCGGGTGCGCGCGCCGCCACGCGGAAAGCGCCTCGCGCGTCGCGGCGTCATCGATGCGCGCCCCGAGCTCGCCGTGCGTCACCACCAAGACCTCGCGCGCGTCGAGCCAGGCCCAGCCGGGGCCCAGCAGCGCCGCGAGGATCCGGCTCGACCACACCTCGCCGGCGCCGCTGATGCGTGCGGCGTGGCCCGCATCGGGCTTGCCCGCCCGGAGGTGCGCGAGGTCCTCGTCGAGCTGGGCCAGATCGCGATCCAGCAGCGTGCCCTCGAGCCCCAGCGGCGCGAGCAGCGCGCGATGCGCGGCCAACAGGAAGGGCAGGTCGGCGTGGTCGCGTCCGGCCTTCGCGGCGGCCAGCGCGGCGACGAGCCGATCGGTGGTGCCGAACGTGGCCGACACGACGGCGAGCTGCGGGCGCGGCGCGCCGGCCTTCAGCAGCGCGGCAGCGCGACGGAAGCCCGCGGCGTCGGACAGCGCGGCGCCGCCGAACTTGTGGGCATCGGGCGCGAGCCGCGCCGACTCTTGGGGGGCGGCGGGAGCGTCAGGAAGGGCGACAGCATCCAAGGGGGCAACTCCTGTTCGGAGGCCGGTCTTGGATGGGGAGCCCCGCGTCCGTGACCGGCGCGGGGTGGTGGATCAGTTCGGCCACCCCGGCCCTGGGAAGGTGCCGGTCGTGGTGGTGGAACCCCAGACCGGCACGCGAATACCGATAACGCCGCCGAGGGCGGTCGTCGTGACGGTGAGCGTGAGCCGGTCGAGGTGCATGGCCCCACTTGAACCCGCGGCCGTTGCCTTTGTCAAGGCGGCGTCAAGTCGTTTCGTCTGAAACCACGCGATTCCGGCCCGCCTGCTTCGCGCGATACATCGCCGCATCGGCGCGCGCGAGCACGGCGGCGAAGTCCGGATCCCCCTCTCGCATCTGCGCCACGCCCAGCGAAATGGTGACGCGCAGGCCCGGTACGACATCGTCGAGGTCCAGTCCCTCGACGCCGGCGCGCAGACGCTCGGCGACGAAACACGCGGCGGGCTCCGCGGTTTCCGGCAGCAGGCCGGTGAACTCCTCGCCGCCGATGCGACCCATCAGGTCGAGCTTGCGCAGCGTGCGCTGGCATTCGCGACCCACGCGCTGGAGCACGACGTCGCCAACCGCGTGGCCGTGCGTGTCGTTGACCTGCTTGAAGTGGTCGATGTCGATGGCGAGCACGCAGAACGGCTGGCCGGACAGGCGCGCCTGCTTGAAGGCCTCGCTGCCGCGATAGTCGGTGCGTCGGCGGTTGGCGAGGCCGGTCAAGGGGTCGGTCATCGCCAGCAGGCGAAGGCGTCGCGCCTTGGCGAGCTGCCGGAGCACCACCGCGACGAGCCCCAGCAGCAGCACCGCGCCGAGCGCCATGGCCGTCCACTGCCAGCGCCTGGCGGCCGTCAGGCCTTCGATCTCCTTCAGGCGCAGGGCCTCCCGCGCCTTCAGCTCCGCGTTCTCCAGCTCGCGCCGCGAGGCGTCGAACTGCTCGCGCATCAGGTCCGTCCGCTGCTCGGCGCGCATGCGATCGTCCCGCGCATGCGCCTCGATGAAGCGCCGCAGGTCGGCGAGCGCCTCCGTCTCCCGGCCAAGGCGCTCGAGGAGGCGGGCGCGTTCCGGCAGGGCGAGCGCGAGGTAGCGGTCATTGCCCTCCGTGGTCCAGGTCGCCACCGCGCGGTCGAGCAGGGCGAGCGCCGCGGCGTCGCGGCCGAGCCGGGCGAGGGCCTGCCCGCGCACGAGGGCCACCATCGTCGGGTCGCCCGGATCGCCGGACGCTTCGAAATCGGCTTCGGCCTGGTCCAGCGCCGCGAGCGCCCGACGCGGTGCTCCGTCATTGACGTCGACGCCCGCCAGCGCGAGGCGCGCGTAGCCGCAATCGACGAGGCTGTCGTGGCGTTGGCAGAGCGCCACCGCCTCGTCCAGCACCCGGCGCGCGTCGTCGAAGCGACCGCTCTCGTCGTAGAGGTAGCCAAGCTGCAGCAGCGAGACCATCTGGTACGACCATCGCGACCGGATCTCGGGGTCCTCGAGGCTGCGCTTCAGGTACTCCTCGGCGCGGGCCTGTTCGCCCATGCGGCGATAGGCGATGCCGACGTTCTGCAGGTTGGCCGCGATCGCGAAGGGCTCGCCGGAGTCCTGCAGCACCTGCTGGGCGGCCAGCGCGTCCACGAGCGCCTTGGCGAACTCGCCGGCCATCGAATGGCTGCCGGAGCGCTGCGCCAGCGCCTGGCCGTGCAGCAGCCGGTTGCCGCTGCGCTCCGCCGCGGCCGCGGCCGCGTCGTAGGCGGCACGGACCTCGGGCGTCACCGTACCGATCGTCAGAAAGACCGCGCGGCAGGCGTGCAGCAGCGCGAGGTGGGTCGGGTCCGCCGCCGGCTGCGCGATCTCGGCGGCGAGCAGCGCTTCCGCGTTGGCGAGCGCCGCCTTGCGATCGCGTCGCGCGGCGCCGCAGGCGATGGCATCGAACCGGCGCTGTCGGAAGGCGTCGCCATCGGGCAGCGTGGCCCGGAGCGCAGCCACGGCCGCCGCGCCCTCGGCCGGCGTCGTGCCCATCCCCTCGCGCAGGGCGCTGGCGAACGCCGCATCGAAGGCGGCGGCACTCGGGGCGGGCGGGTTCGCCGCCGTGGCCGTCGCAGCCAGCAGGCACAGGGCCAATCCGTGGCGGAGCGGGTGGGGCATTCGGGGTCCCGAGAGCCGGATGGCCCCGATCATGAACCGATCCGACGTGAAAACAAGACGCCCGGCGAGGGCCGGGCGTCGATTTCGGTGACCGTGGATGGCAGCGGACGGGCCGGCCGCCAGGACGCTCAGGCGGCTTCGGCCGAAGCGAGGCGCGGGCCGTGCAGCAGGGCCTGGCGCACGGCGTCGATGATCAGGTCGGCTTCGGCGCTGGTGATCGCGAACACCGGGGTGAAGCGCAGCGAATTGAGGCCGCCGTGGATCACGTTGACGCCCCGCTCGCGGATGAATTCCTCGGTGCTGGTGGTGCCGTAGCACTTGTAGTGCGTGGCGATCTCGCAGGAGAACAGCAGGCCCGTGCCCTGCACCTTGGTGATGTAGCCGTGCGGCAGTTCGGCCTTCAGCGCTTCGAGCTTGGCGAGGAACTCCGCGCCGCGCGCCCGGATGTTGGCGCGCAGCTCCGGCGTCAGCAGCGACAGCGTGGCCGCCGCGGTGTCCATCGCGCGCGGGTTCGCCGTCATCGTGTTGCCGTAGGTGCCGGCGCGGTACAGCCCGGCGGCGCGCTCGGTGATGGCGAGGATCGACATCGGGAACTGCGCGGCGTTCAGCGCCTTCGAGTAGGTTTCCATGTCCGGCGCCTCGAGGCCCTCGAAGCCCGGGTAGTCGACGATCGACAGCACGCCGTGCGCGCGCAGGCCGGCCTGGATGCTGTCGATCAGCAGCAGGGTGCCGTGCTCCTTCGTCAGGCGGCGCGCCTCGGCGTAGAACTCGGGCGGCAGCGCGCGGCCCGGGTCGCCTTCGCCCATGACGGGCTCGATGAACATGGCCTCGAAGTACCAGCCGTTGGCGTCGGCATCGGCGAAGGCCTGGCGCAGCGCGTCGATCGAGTAGGGCTCGATGGTGATCAGCTGGTCGGCGTGGTGCTTGTGGCTGGCCAGATGCTGCGCGTAGTTCTTGCGGCTGGAATCCGAATACAGCGCCGGCAGTTCGGTGCGGCCGTGGAAGGCGCCCTTCACCGCGAGGCGCTTGACGCGCTTGCCGGCGTGGCGGCCGCCCGCGTCGGTGTGGAGCTTGGTGTTGACGTCGGCGATGCGCCCGGCCAGCGACACCGACTCCGAGCCCGAGTTCAGCGCGAGGAACTTCGCATAGGGGCAGCCGCCGCGGGTGTGGCCGATCTCGGCGCGCAGCGCGCGGTCAAGGCGCAGGTGCGACAGCGAGGGCGTCATGATGTTCGCCATCACCTGCGGCTTGGCCATCGCCGACAGCACCGCGAAGGGCGTGTGGCCGAAGCCGAGCATGCCGTAGCCGCCGCAGTCATAGACCACCGCGCCCTTCAGCGTGACCACCCACGGGCCGCGCGCCGCGATGGCAATGTACGGATTCACCGCGTCCTGCGGGTAGAAGTTCAGAAAGCCGTCCTGCGCGAGGCGCATCTGCTCGGCTTCGTCGAGATCGAGGAGCTCCGGGAACTCGGCCTTGATCGCCTCGAAGGTCTCGAGCGCGGCGTCGATCGCCGCGCCCAGCTGCGGATGCGTGGCGCCGAAGCGCTCGATCACGTCGTCGGCGAGGCCGGTGGTGCGGACGTGGCCGGGGTGGGCGCGAAGCGGGTGCAGGCGGGCGGCGAGGCTCATGAAAACTCCGGGGCAGTGAAAACAAAACAGCGCCGCGGCGAAGCGAGGCGCTGTTTTTCTCTTTGGGAACAACAACTTGGCCCCGATCCTAGCACCGGGGCCGTGGGCCCGTAACCCCCGGTGTTTCAAACGCCCGTCACAGGCCGCCGCTGGCCATCAGGTGCTTGTCGTCGCCTCCTCGTCCGGCACGAACTTCAGCACGTTGCCATTGATGCAATAGCGCTTGCGGGTCGGCGGCGGGCCGTCCTCGAAGACGTGGCCCAGATGGATGCCGGAGCTGGCGCTGCGCACTTCGGTGCGGACGCCGTACAGGCTCAGGTCGCCGTGGTAGGTCACCGCCCCCGGCAGCGGCTGGAAGAAGCTCGGCCAGCCGGTGCCGCTGTCGAACTTGGTGTCGCTGCGGAACAGCGGCGCGCCGGTGATCGGGTCGACGAAGGTGCCTGGCCGCGTTTCGTCGAGGTGCGAGCCGGTGAACGGGCGCTCGGTGCCGCTCTCGAAGGCGATCTTGCGCTGCTCCTCGGTGAGCAGGCGGAAGCCGAGCCACTGCCAGAAGCGCGCCTTGTCGCCGTTGTAGCCGGTGTAGCGCGAGACCTCCTTGCCGTCCTCGAAGAGCACGATCGTCGGCGTCGCGAACAGCGGCTTTTCGAGCGTCCAGCCCTCCGGCTCGCGGGCGTCGAGCGTGTGCGTGATCGCCACCGGCGAGGTCCAGCCGTCGCTCACCTCAGCGCGGAACTTCGCGCAGAACGCGCAGTCGGCGGCTTCGAACACCACAAGCTGGCGCTCGGCGTTGAGCGCGGCGCCGACGAGGCGTGCCGATGCGGCCGCGTTGGTCGCGGTTGCGACGGCGGCTGCGCCCGGCGCATTCGATGCGCTGGTCGGCACGTTCGCGGCCGCTGCAGTGCCGCCGATCGTCGCCAGCGCGTCCGCGGGGAACTTCACGCCGGTGCCGCCCAGCCCGCAATAGCCGTCGGGGTTCTTGACGAGGTAGTCCTGGTGGTAGTCCTCGGCGGCGATGTAGCGCGTCAGCGGCTGGATCTCGGTGGTGATGGCGCCGTAGCCGCTCGCGGCGAGGGCGGTCTGGAACGCCGCCTTCGTGGCCGTGGCGGTCGCGAACTGCGCCTCGCCGTGCGTGTAGATCGCGCTCCGGTAGTTGCTGCCGACGTCGTTGCCCTGGCGGTCGCCCTGCGTCGGGTCGTGGTTTTCCCAGAACCCGGCGAGCACGTCCGCGAGCGTCGTCGCTCGGGTGTCGAAGACCACCTTCACGACTTCGGCGTGGTTGCGCTTGTCGGTCAGCCCGAGCCTGCGCGCGCGCTCGGTGTTGAGGACCGCCTCGTAGCGGCCTTCGACGTCGCCGTTCGCATAGCCGCTCTCGACGTTGACGACGCCGGGAAGCGCCGCCATCCGGCGCTCGGCGCCCCAGAAGCAGCCCATGCCGAGCACGACGGCATCGAGGTGTTCGCGCGGCACGTCGGGCATCGGCGCGACCGCGCTGGCGAGGGCGGGCGAGACCGGGGCCTGCCCGCAGGCCGAGAGCAGGCCGGCAAGCAGGGAGGCGAGGGCGATGCGGGTGGAGGGCAAGGCGTTCATGGCGGTCCAGTTGAGGGTGTCCATGCCGGGATTCGAGGGCGGGACGTCGCGCGTTACATGACGGATGTCAGCCCGTTCAGCTGACGCTCGCGACTGCGCGCGCGGCGTGAATGCGGGGAGGCTGTCCGCATGGAGGAGCCCATGACCGCCGTCCCATCCCCCGTCCCTTCCGATCCTGATCCGGCGCCCGCCGTTCCCACCGCCGTCGTCGCTCGGCTCGCCGCCGTCACGCACCGTTACGGCGAACACGCGGCGCTGGACGGCGTCGACCTCGAGGTTCGCGCCGGCGAAGTGCTGGCCCTGCTCGGGCCCAACGGCGCCGGCAAGAGCACGGCGCTCGGCCTGCTCACCGGCCTGCTGCGCGTCCAGCAGGGGCGGGTCGAACTGTGCGGCGGCGACCCGCGCGATGCCGCCTCCAGGCAGGGCCTTGGCGTGATGCTGCAGGAGGCCCGCCTGCCGGAAACCCTGCGCGTCGGCGAGCTGGTGCGGCAGTTCAGCGCGGCCTATCCGGCGCCGCGCCCGCCGACCGAAACATTGGCCCTGGCCGGGCTCGAGGGCCTGGCGCGGCGACCCTACGGCGCCCTCTCCGGCGGGCAGCAGCGTCGCGTGCAGTTCGCGCTGGCGATCTGCGGACGACCGCGTGTCGTGCTGGTCGACGAGCCGACCACTGGGCTCGACGTCGAGGCGCGGCGCGCGTTCTGGGCGGTGCTGCGCGGCCTGCGGCTCGAGGGCGCGGCCCTGGTTCTGACCACGCACTACCTCGAGGAGGCCGATGCGCTCGCGGATCGCGTGGCGGTGATCCGGTCGGGGCGCATCGTCGCCGAGGGCACGCCGATGCAGCTGAAGGCCCGCGCTGGCGGCACGCGACTGCGCTGCCGCAGCGCACTCGAGCTCGCCGAGGTCGCGCGGATTCCCGGCGTGCGCGAGGCGCGGCGCGACGGGCCCACCCTGCATCTCGTTTGCGCCGATGCCAGCGCCACGGTGCGCCAGCTGATGGCCCGCGACGCGCAGCTTTCCGACCTCGAAGTGCTGCCGGCAAGCCTCGAGGACAGCATCCTCGGCCTCACGGCCACGCACGAACCCGCGCGACCCGGAGCCCTCGCATGAGCACCGCCATGCTTCGCCTGCAGGCGATCGAAACCCACCACGCGCTGCTCCAGGTCTGGCGTCTGCCGGCCTTCAGCGTGCCGACGCTGCTGTTCCCGCTGATGTTCTACGCGCTGTTCGGCCTGCTGCTGCCGTCCAAGACCGGCAACGCCGCGCCCGCGCACTACCTGCTGGCGACCTACGGGGCGTTCGCGGTGATCGGCCCGGCGCTGTTCGGCTTCGGCGTTGGCATGGCGCTCGACGAGGACATGGGCTGGCTGCGCCTGAAGCGCGTGTCGCCGATGCCGATGGCCGTGCACTTCATCGCCCGGGTGCTGACCAGCATGGTGTTCGCGCTGGCCGTCGTCCTCGCGCTGAGCGCGTTGGCGGCCTTCGCCGGCGGCGTGCATATGGAGGCGTGGCGCTGGCCGCTGCTGTGGGCCGCGCTGACGCTCGGCGCGCTGCCGTTCTGCGCGATGGGCCTGCTGGTCGGGTCGCTGGTCCCCGCACGGGCCGCGGTCGCCGTCGTCAACCTCGTCTACCTGCCGATGTCGGTGCTGTCGGGGCTGTGGTTCCCGATCACGATGTTCCCCGAGGTGATGCAGCGCTTCGCCCTCGTGCTTCCGGCCTTCCACCTCGGCGATCTCGCGCTGACGATCGTCGGACTGCGCGAGGCCAACGTGCCGCTCGCCGTGGCCGTGCTGGTCGGGTCGGGTGTCCTGTTCCTTGCGCTCGCGCTGGCCGTCCAGCGCCGCCGCGCCCGCTAGACTCGACGCCATGCGCACGTCCCCGCACACCGACGCCGCCCGCCACCCGGAGGCTGCCACGCCGATGCAGCGTCTGCGCGCCGACATGGCCGCGGAGCCCGGCGACGCCGCGCAGCGCGCGTGGCGTCGGCTCAACCTCGTCTACCTGATCTTCGTGTTCCTGCCGCTGGTGTGGAGCCGTGGCGACCTGGTGCCCGCCGTCGGCGCGACCCTGGCTGCGCTCGCGGTGTTCCTGCCGCTGTATTGGAACAGCTACCTGCTCGAAGGTCGCCCCGCGATCCTCGCCGCGCTGGGCATGGCGGCGCTCGGCTTCGCGCTGACGCCGTGGAACCCGGGCGGCAACACCTTCCTCGTCTACGCGTTCGCGCTGCTCGGCTTCTCGCAGCGCTGGAAGGTGGCGGCTGGCCTCGCCGTCGCCGTCGTCGCCGCCTACGGCGGCTGGCTGCTAGCGCTGTCGATGCCCATGCCTTTCCTGTTGGCGCCGGCCCTGATCGGCGGCGCGGTGCTGGCCGGCGCCATCCTCGGCAAGCGCGAGATGCAGCGCAACGAGCACCTGCGGCTGACGCAGGCCGAGGTCGACCGCCTCGCCCGCGACCTGCACGACCTGTTGGGCCACACGCTCAGCGTGATCGCGCTGAAGAGCGAGCTGGCGCGCAAGCTGGCCGAGCGCGACGGCTCGGCCGCGGCGTCGCACATCGGCGAGGTCGAGACCGTGGCCCGCGATGCGCTGCGCCAGGTCCGCGAGGCCGTCACGGGCATGCGCTCGGCGGAGCTGGCCAACGAACTGGTGAACGCGCGCCTCGCCGCCGTGGGCGCTGGCCTCGCGTTCGACGCCCGCGTCGATCCGCTCCCGCCCCTCGACCCCGCGCAGGAAAACGCGCTGGCCATGGGCCTGCGCGAGGCCCTCACCAACGTGCTTCGCCACGCCAAGGCCGGCAGCATGCAGGTCGTGATCACGCGCGAGGGCCGCATCGTGCAGCTCGAGGTGCAGGACGATGGCGCGGGGGGGGCGAAAGCCCCCGGCAACGGGCTGGCCGGGATGCGCGAACGGGCCGAGGCGCTGGGCGGCCAGCTCACCGTCGACAGCGCGCCCGGCGCCGGGACCCGCCTTCGCCTGCTGCTGCCGCTGGATCGGGCGGTCCCTTGATCGCTCCGATGCGGCTGGACGCGGTCGCGCGTCGCCGCTAGCGTCGCCGCATGATCCGCATCGTCCTCGCCGAAGACCAGGCCCTGCTGCGCGGTGCGTTGGCCGGCCTCCTCGCGCTCGAATCCGACTTCGACGTCGTCGCCAAGGCGGGGGACGGCGATGCGGCGTGGAACGCCGTGCAGCAGCACCGCCCCGACCTGCTGCTCACGGACATCGAGATGCCGGGCCTCACCGGGCTCGACCTCGCCGCGAAGGTGCAGGACGCGAAGCTGCCCACCCGCGTGGTCATCGTCACCACGTTCGCCCGCGGCGGCTACCTGCGCCGGGCGCTCGATGCGGGGGTGCGCGGCTACCTGCTCAAGGACGCCCCGGTCGAAAGGCTGGCGCAGGCCCTGCGCGACGTGCATCGCGGCGGTCGCGCCATCGCCCCGGAGCTCGCCGTCGACGCCTGGCGCGAGGAGGCCGATCCGCTCACCGACCGCGAGCGCGCCGTGCTTCGCCTCGCGGGTGAAGGCCTGAGCTCGCAGGACATCGCCGAGCAGCTGCACCTGTCGAACGGCACCGTGCGCAATTACCTGAGCGAAGCGATCGGAAAGCTCGGCGCCGCGAACCGGGTCGAGGCGCACCGCCTCGCTCGCCAGAAAGGCTGGCTCTAGCGCGGGAACACCACGACGTGGGCGAGGTCGGGTCGCACCTGCACGCGCTCGCCGACCGCGAAGCGGCGATGGCTGGGCGCCAGCGCGCTGAGCTCGGTGCCGTCGTCGAGGCGCAGGCGATGCATCGACTCGGCGCCGTGGAAGGTGACGTCGACGACCAGCGCCCCGGTGTCGCCCTCGCCGATCAGCACGTCGTCGGGGCGCACCAGCAGGAAGCCGTCGGCGCCGGCGCGCGAATCCGGTTCGATCGACGCGCGCCGCGCCGCGTCGAGGACGCCCGGCACGGCCAGTGGACCGAACGGCGAGGCGATCCGCTCGTCGTCGAGCCAGCGCACCGGCAGCAGGCGGCCGTCGCCGACGAAGCGCGCGACGGCCGCATCCGCGGGGCGGTGGTACAGCTCGTAGCCGGGCGACCACTGCGCCAGCCGGCCGTCGAGCATCACGCCCACGGTGTCGGCAAAGGCGAAGGCCTCGTCCTGGTCGTGGGTGACCAGCAGCGCGGCCGTGCCCTCGGCTTTCAGCAGGGTGCGCAGTTCGTCGCGCAGCTTCGGGCGCAGGTCGGCGTCGAGGCCCGACAGCGGCTCGTCGAGCAGCAGCAGGTCGGGCTTGGGCGCCAGCGACCGTGCCAGGGCAACGCGCTGCTGCTGCCCTCCGGAGAGCTCATGCGGCCGGCGCGCGTGCAGCCCAGCCAGCCCGGTGCGCGCGAGGAGATCGGCGACGCGGGCGTCGCGCTGGGCCGCGGGCCAGCGCGACAGGCCGAACCCGACGTTGCCGGCGACGTCCAGATGCGGAAACAGCGCGAGGTCCTGGAACACGAAGCCGACGCCGCGCTGTTCCGGTTTCAGTCGCGCCGCGTCGGCGCCGCGCAGCCGCAGCGTGCCCGCGGACGGTGCGTGCAGGCCGGCGATGCAGCGCAGCAGCGTGGTCTTGCCGGTGCCGGATGGTCCGAGCAGCGCCGCGAGGGTGCCGCGCGCGAGTTCGAACGAGACCCCGGAAAACACCGGGGAAGCGCCGTGTCCGGCGGACAGCCCGTCCACGGACAGCAGCGGCGCGGCGGTGGTGTTCGTGGTCATCGCCGCGCCGTTTCCCGTGCCGAGATCAGCGCATCTGGCTGGCGACGAAGTCCCAGTTCACCAGGTTCCAGAACGCTTCCACGTACTTCGCGCGGGCGTTGCGGTAGTCGACGTAGTAGGCGTGCTCCCACACGTCGCAGGTCAGCAGGGCGGTGTCGCTGCCGGTCAGCGGGGTCGCCGCGTTCGAGGTCGAGACGAGGGCCAGCGTGCCGTCCGGGCGCTGCACCAGCCAGGCCCAGCCGGAGCCGAAGGTGGTCAGCGCGGTCTGGGTGAACTGCTCCTTGAAGGCCTGGAACGAACCGAACGCCGCGTTGATGGCGTCGGCCAGCTTGCCCTTCGGCTCGCCACCACCGTTCGGCTTCAGGCAGTTCCAGTAGAAGGTGTGGTTCCACACCTGCGCGGCGTTGTTGAACATGCCGCCCTGCGACTTGCGGATGATGGCTTCGAGGTCGAGGGACTCGAACTCGGTGCCGGCGATCTGCTTGTTGAGGTTGTCCACGTAGGTCTGGTGGTGCTTGCCGTAGTGGAAGTCGATCGTCTCGGCCGAGATGTGCGGGGCGAGGGCGTCGCGGGCGTAGGGCAGGGCGGGCAGGGCGATGGCCATGGGGCTCTCCGTGGGGATGGCGGGGCGGGATGCGGGCCGCGACGAGGGCCTCGCCGCAGGGCGTAGAATTGTAGCCCCGCGGCGCCACCCACCGGTTGCAGCGCCGTGAACACGAGCGAGGACACCGATGGCGGTGATGGAACGGATCAGGGCGGAACTCGAGGCCCACCCCGTGGTGCTGTACATGAAGGGCACGCCCGAGGTGCCGATGTGCGGCTATTCCAAGCGCGCGGTGGAGGCCCTGCGGGCCGCCGGCGCCGAGCGGCTGCACACGGTGAACGTCATGGCCGATCCGGAAATCCGCGCCAACCTGCCGCGCTACGCGGACTGGCCCAGCTTCCCGCAGCTCTACGTGCAGGGCGAGCTCATTGGCGGCGCCGACATCGTGGTCGAGCTCGCCGAGGCGGGCGAGCTGGCCCGGATCGTGGCCGAGGCGCAGGCGTCGTGAGGTCGATCGTCGTCTTCGCGGGTCGCCGCGCATGAGCGAGTTCGTCGCCTTCCCATCGGTCGCGCCGCGTCCGCTGAAGGACCGCGTCATCCTCGTCACGGGCGCACACGGCGGCCTCGGCGCGGAGGCGGCCAAGGCCTGCGCGCGCGCCGGTGCGACCGTCGTGCTGCTCGGGCGCAAGGTACCCAAGCTCGGTCGAGTCTACGATGCGATCAAGGCGATCGGGCCGGAGCCCGCGCTGTACCCGATGGACCTCGCCGGCGCCGACCCCGCCGACATGGAGGCGCTCGCGGACGCGCTCGCTCGCGAGCTGGGCCGGCTCGACGGGCTGTTGCACTGCGCAGCCGACTTCCACGGGCTGACGCCGCTGGAGAACACGCCCCCCGAGCAGTTCGCGCGACAGGTGCAGGTCAACCTCAATGCGCGCTGGTACCTGACGCAGGCCTGCCTGCCGCTGCTTCGCAAGGCCGGGGACAGCGCGGTGGTGTTCGTGCTCGACGATCCTTCGCGCGTGCTCCGTCCGTACTGGGGCGCCTACGGCATCACCCAGCTGGCCGGCGAGGGCCTCGTGCGCATGCTCCATGCGGAAACCGACACGACGCCGGTGCGCGTCAGCGCCCTGCGGCCGGGTCCGATGCGAACGCCCCTGCGCAGCCGCGCCTTCGTCGACGAAGCCATGCTGCGCGTGCCGGGGCCCGAGGCCTACGCCGCCGCCTGCGTGCTGCTGCTGTCGCCGGAGGGCCGCGCGCATCGCGGCAGCATCCACGTGCCGGCGCCCGCCGATGCGTCCATCACCGCCTGAGGACCCCTCGTGCAGGATTCCAGCATCGCCGCGGCCGCGGTCCTCCTCTTCCTCATCCTCGACCCACTCGGCAACGTCCCGGTCTTCCTGAGCCTGCTCAAGCCGGTTCCCGAGCACCGCCGCCGCAAGGTGCTGGCCCGCGAGCTGGTGATCGCGCTGGGCGTGCTCTTCCTGTTCCTTTTCGCCGGCCGCTACATCCTCGACTTCATCAGCCTGCGCCAGGAGTCGGTGAGCATCGCCGGCGGCATCATCCTGTTCCTGATCGGCCTGAAGA
>ERZ1066117.472-NODE-472-length-31423-cov-8.783123_pt1 | contig 31423 bp, 25 predicted proteins | sample MGYA00382764_ERZ1066117 | MGnify/ENA primary metagenome ERZ1066117 (study PRJEB33369, sample SAMEA5778347) | biofilm metagenome | biome: Industrial cooling water; feature: Water cooling tower basin; material: Biofilm | place: United Arab Emirates | collected...
GTCGCCGAGGAGAAGCTCGCGCAGGCGATCGGCAAGGGCGGCCAGAACGTCCGCCTCGCCAGCCGCCTGACCGGCTGGCAGCTCAACGTGATGACGCAGGACCAGATCTCGGCGAAGTCGGAGGCCGAGCAGGCCAATGCCCGCAAGCTGTTCATGGACAAGCTGGAAGTCGACGAGGAAATCGCGGGCATCCTGGTGGGCGAGGGCTTCAACACCGTCGAGGAAATCGCCTACGTGCCGGTCGCCGAGCTGCTGGCCGTCGAAGGCTTCGACGAGGACATCGTCGAAGAGCTGCGCGCCCGCGCCCGCGACGCGCTGCTGACCGAGGCGCTGGCCGTCGAGGAAAACCTCGAGGAGCACAAGCCGTCGGACGACCTGCTGTCGCTGGACGGCATGGACGAGGCCACGGCCTACGCCCTCTCCGCGCGCGGCATCGTCACTCGCGACGACCTCGCCGAGATGGCCGTCGACGAGATCGCCGACATCGAAGGCATGGACGACGCCCGCGCGGCCGCCCTGATCATGGAAGCGCGCAAGCACTGGTTCGCCTGAGCCGTCCTGCCCGCCGTCCCACCGCATAATCCCGCGCCGTTTCCGGCGCACCGCATCAAGGAAGCCCTTCCGAATGTCCGAGGTCACCGTCCGCTCCCTGGCCAAGGTGCTGAACCTGCCCGTCGAGAAGCTGCTCGAGCAGCTCTCCGGTGCGGGCATGCAGTTCACCGGGCCGGACCAGGTGGTCAGCAGCACCGAGAAGATGAAGCTGCTCGGCTTCCTGCGCCGCACCCATGGCAAGGATGAGAAGCCCGCCGAGGAGGCCGTCCCCAGCCGCATCACGCTCCAGCGCCGCAAGGTCGAGGAGCTGACGGTCGGTGGCGGCAAGACCAAGGCGACCGTCGCCGTCGAGGTCCGCCAGAAGCGCACCTACGTGAAGCGCACGGACGTCGCCCCGAGCGGGCCGGACGCCGAGCGCGAGGAAGCGGCGCGCAAGCTCGCCGAGTCGCAGGCGCGTTCCGAGGCCGAGCGCAAGGCGCTGGAGGAGGCTGATCGTCGCCGTCGCGAGCAGGAGGCCGCCGACAAGGCGTCCCGCGCCAAGCCGGCCGCGCCGGCGGTGCAGGACTCGCCGGTGGAGGAGCGGTCGACGGCCGAGGCCCCGGAGGCGCCCGTCGCCGCACCGGAGCCGGTCGCCGATGCACGTCCAACGACGCGCCCCGTCATCCAGATGCCGACCCGCGCCGACGCGGAGCTTGCCGCCCGCGCCCGCGAGGCCGCCCGCGGCCGCGGCAAGCCCGGGGGCAAGGACGAGGGAGGCGGCAGCAGCGACGATCGCGGCGGCCGCTTCGTCGGCGGCCAGCTGCATCTCAGCGAAGGCGCGCACGCGCGCCGCAGCGCCGGAAACAACAAGCGCAAGCCGGGGGGCGGCCGCGGCCGTCCGGAGCCGTCGCGCCACAGCCACAGCAACAATTCCGGTCCGCACGCATTCTCGCGGCCGGTGAACCCGGTCACTCGCGAAGTGGCGGTTGGCGACGCGATCAGCGTCGGCGACCTCGCCAACAAGCTGGCGATGAAGGGCGCGGAAGTGGTCAAGGCGCTGTTCAAGATGGGCGTGATGGCCACGATCAACCAGACCATCGACCACGACACCGCGGTGCTGGTCGTCGAGGAGCTGGGGCACAAGGCCGTGCGTGCGACCGAGGACGACGCCGAGCTGGCGCTAGCGGCGCACGTCGAGGCCGAGCAGGGCGAGCGCAGCACGCGTCCGCCGGTCGTGACCATTATGGGCCACGTCGACCACGGCAAGACCTCGCTGCTCGACTACATCCGCCGCACCAAGGTGGCCTCGGGTGAAGCCGGCGGCATCACCCAGCACATCGGCGCGTACCACGTCGAAACCGGCAAGGGCGTGGTCACCTTCCTCGACACCCCGGGCCACTCGGCGTTCACCGCCATGCGTGCGCGCGGCGCCAAGCTCACGGACCTCGTGGTGCTGGTCGTCGCGGCCGACGACGGCGTCATGCCGCAGACGGTCGAGGCCATCAAGCACGCGCGCGCCGCCAAGGTGCCGCTGGTGGTCGCGATGAACAAGATGGACAAGCCGAACGTCAACATCGACAACCTCCGCAATGGGCTGTCCCAGCACGAAGTCACGCCGGAAGAGTGGGGCGGCGACACGCCGTTCATCGGCGTCTCGGCGAAGACCGGCATGGGCGTGGACGCGCTGCTCGACGCGATCCTCGTCCAGGCGGAGGTGATGGAGCTGTCCGCGCCGGTGGACGGCAAGGCGGCAGGTACCGTCATCGAGTCGTCGCTCGACAAGGGCCGCGGCCCGGTCGCGACGGTGCTGGTGCAGCAGGGCACGCTCCGCAAGGGCGACTACCTCGTCTGCGGCACCCAGTACGGCCGCGTGCGCGCGCTGTTCGACGAAGCCGGCAAGCAGGTCGATTCGGCCGGCCCGTCGATCCCGGTGGTGCTGCTCGGCCTGTCGGGCGTGCCGAACTCGGGCGACGACTTCGTGGTCGTGGCCGACGAACGCTTGGCGAAGGACGTTGCGCAGCAGCGCGAGGCGAAGGTCCGCGAAGCGAAGCTGGTCAAGCAGGCCAGCCGCATGGAAGACATCATGGCGCAGATGGGCCAGGGCGAAGGCCAGCAGCAGCTCAACCTGCTGATCAAGGCCGACGTGCAGGGCTCCGTCGAGGCGCTGCGCGACTCGCTGGTCGCGTTGTCCAACGACCTGATCAAGATCAACGTGATCCAGTCGGGCGTCGGCGGCATCACCGAGTCGGAGGCCGTGATGGCCGCCGCGGCCAAGGCCGTGGTCATCGGCTTCAACGTCCGTGCCGACGCCGCCGCCCGCAAGGTCATCGAGGGCAACGGCCTCGACCTGCGCTACTTCTCGATCATCTACGACGTCATCGACCAGGTGAAGCAGGTCGCGTCGGGCCTGCTCGGCAAGGAGATCCGCGAGGAGATCATCGGCGTCGCCGAGGTCCGCGACGTGTTCCGCAGCTCGAAGTTCGGCGCGGTCGCCGGCTCGCTGGTCATCGAAGGCACCGTCAAGAAGTCGAAGCCGATCCGCGTGCTGCGCAACCAGACCGTCATCTTCCAGGGCGAGCTGGAATCGCTGCGCCGCTTCAAGGACAACGTCGAGGAAGTGCGCTCCGGCACCGAGTGCGGCATCGCGGTGAAGGCGTACAACGACGTCAAGCCGGGCGACCTGATCGAGTGCTTCGAGCGCATCGAAGTGGCGCGGACGCTGTAAGCCATGCCGAAGCGTTCCTTCTCGCGCACGGATCGCCTGTCCGCCCAGTTCCGCCGCGAGCTGGGCGTGATGGTCCACGATGCCGTGCGCGAGCACTCGCTGCCGTCGGCGAGTGTGTCCGACGTCGAGGTGACGCGTGACCTGTCGCATGCCAAGGTCTACGTGACCGCGCTGATGCCCGAACGCTCGCTCGAGGTCGTCAAGGCCTTGAACGAGCTCTCGAAGGGCTTCCGCCAGCGTCTCGGCAAGATGCTGCGCATCCGCCAGGTGCCCGAGCTGCACTTCCACTACGACGAATCCGTCGACCGCGGCGAGAAGATCGAGCTGCTGCTGCGCGAGGCGCACCGGCAGGACGCGGAGATCCGTGCGGCCTCGGCCGCGGACGATGGGTCTGGCGCGGGGGACGCCGCCTCCTCGGGGCCGGCGGGCGTCACGGTAACGACGCCGAAGACCGGCAACGTCGACTGATCCGACGCCCCTCGGGGCAACTGTCCGTCGCGGTCCATCGAGCACTCCCATGCACCGACTTTCCTACCGTCCCCTCGACGGCCTGCTGCTGCTGGACAAGCCAGCGGCCTTGAGCTCGAACGCGGCGCTCCAGCGCGTTCGCAAGCACTACCGCGCCGAGAAGGCCGGCCACACCGGCAGCCTCGATCCGCTCGCCACGGGGCTGCTGCCGATCTGCTTCGGCGAAGCGACCAAGGTCGCCGGCCTGCTGTTGGGCGCCAGGAAGGCCTACGAGACCGAAGCCCTCCTGGGCCTCGTGACCGACACCGATGATGCCGATGGCCAGGTGCTGCGCGAGCGCGAGGTGCCGCTGCTCGACGCGCACGCGGTGGAGCGCGTGCTGAAGCGGTACGTCGGCCGCATCGCCCAACGGCCTCCGATCTACTCGGCGCTGAAGCAGGGCGGAGAGCCGCTGTACGCCAAGGCGCGGCGCGGCGAAATCGTCGAGGTGGCGGAGCGCGAGGTGGAGGTCCACGCGCTGGAGCTCCTGTCGATCAACGGGGCCTCGCTGCGCCTTCGCATCACCTGCGGCTCGGGCACCTACGTCCGCAGCCTGGTTCGCGACATCGGCGAGGATCTCGGCTGCGGTGCCCACGTGGTGGCGCTGCGGCGGCTGTGGGCCGAGCCCTTCCGGACGCCGAAGATGATCACCCTCGACGAGATCGAGGCGATCGACCGCCACAGCGAGCCGGGCCTCGCCGCGCTCGACAGCCTGCTGATGCCGGTGGAATCGGCGCTGGCGGACTGGCCGCGCGTGAACCTGAGCGAGGCCGAGGTGCTGAAGCTCGGCCACGGGCAGAGCCTGGGGGGCCTCACCGCGGCCAACGGCCTGATGGCGGCCTACGCGCCGAGCGGCCGGGCCGTCGGGCTGGTGGAGGGTCGCGATGGTGTCGTTCACCCGCAGCGCCTGTTCCGCTGGGCCGCGGCGTCCTGAGAGGACCGGTCCTGTCCGGGTGGGGCACCGCCCCTGAACGGGTCTCGCGGCCATCGCGTGAAAAACTTGTTCACCCGCCCGTCCGGGCGTACAATCCGCGCGCCTCGTTCGAGGCACTCCCATCCGACCGGCGAAGACCGCGGTGCGTCCTCAAGCGACGTTCCTGCGCCTTCCGCATCACGAGAACGTCCATGAGCATCGATTCCAACCAGATCATTTCCCAGTTCGCGCGCGGCGCCAACGACACCGGTTCGCCGGAAGTCCAGGTCGCCCTGCTGTCGGCCCGCATCGAGCAGCTGACCGAGCACTTCAAGGCGCACAAGCAGGACCACCACAGCCGTCGCGGCCTGCTCAAGATGGTGAACACCCGCCGTCGCCTGCTGGCCTACCTGAAGGGCAAGGACGTCGAGCGGTACAAGACGCTCATCGAGCGCCTCGGCCTCCGTCGTTAAGTGACACCCGCGCGGCGCAGAAATGCGCCGCGCTGCTTTTCGGGGTTCGGGAACCCCACGCCGTGGCAACGCGGCAACCGAGCCAGGGGGCAGGGGCCCCCGGCCGGATTGAAACGAAAGACAACAGAAGAGAGCAGAACTCGTGGCGAAATTCACCAAGACCTTCCAGTACGGCCAGCACGAAGTGACGCTGGAAACGGGCGAGATCGCCCGCCAGGCCGGTGGCGCCGTCCTCGTCAAGATGGCGGACACCGTCGTCCTCGTGACCGTTGTCGGTAACAAGAACGTCCGTGAAGGCATGGACTTCTTCCCGCTGACCGTCGACTACCAGGAGAAGTTCTACGCCGGTGGCCGCATCCCGGGTGGCTTCTTCAAGCGCGAAGGCCGCCAGACCGAGCGCGAGACGCTGACGTCGCGCCTGATCGACCGTCCGATCCGCCCGCTGTTCCCGGAAGGTTTCCGCCACGAAGTGCAGGTCATCGCCACGGTGATCTCGCTGAACCCCGAAGTGGAAGGCGACATTCCCGCCATGATCGGCACCTCGGCCGCGCTGGCCCTGTCGGGCATCCCGTTCGCGGGCCCGATCGGTGCGGCCAAGGTCGGCTACGCCAACGGCCAGTACATCCTCAACCCGACCGCCACCCAGCTGAAGACCTCGGAGCTCGAGCTCGTCGTCGCCGGCACGGCCAACGCCGTGCTGATGGTGGAGTCGGAAGCCAAGCTGCTCTCGGAGGAAGTGATGCTCGGCGCCGTCACGTTCGGCCACAACGCCGGCCGCACGGTCATCAACGCCATCAACGAACTGGTCAAGGAAGCCGGCCAGAAGGATTGGGGCACCTGGACCGCGCCGGCCCGCAACGAGGCCCTCGTGGCCGCGCTGAAGGCCGCCGTCGGCACGCGCCTCGCCGACGCCTTCAAGGTGACCGACAAGCTGCAGCGCCGCGACGCCATCGGCGCCCTGAAGAAGGACGTGATGGCCGCCCTCGCGCCGCAGATCGAAGCCAACGGCTGGTCGGCCGGCGAAGCCTCGAAGGAATTCGGCGAGCTCGAGTACCAGACCATGCGCGAGTCCGTGCTGACCACCAAGGTCCGCATCGACGGCCGTGCGCTGGACACGGTGCGCCCGATCACCGTCCGCGTCGGCGTGCTGCCGCGCGTCCACGGCTCGGCCCTGTTCACCCGCGGCGAGACGCAGGCCCTCGTGGTCGCCACCCTCGGCACCGCGCGCGACGGCCAGATCATCGACGCCGCCGAAGGCGAGTCGAAGGAACACTTCCTGTTCCACTACAACTTCCCGCCGTACTCGGTCGGCGAAGCCGGCCGCATGATGGGCCCGAAGCGCCGCGAGATCGGCCACGGCCGCCTCGCCAAGCGCGGCGTGCTCGCCGTCATGCCGGACATGGAGAGCTTCCCGTACACGATCCGCGCCGTCTCGGAGATCACCGAGTCGAACGGTTCGTCGTCGATGGCCTCGGTCTGCGGTTCGTCGCTCGCCATGATGGACGCGGGCATCCCGCTGAAGGCCCCGGTGGCCGGCATCGCGATGGGCCTGGTGAAGGAAGGCGACAACTTCGTCGTGCTGTCCGACATCCTCGGTGACGAGGACCACCTCGGCGACATGGACTTCAAGGTCGCGGGTTCGAAGGACGGCATCTCCGCCCTCCAGATGGACATCAAGATCGAAGGCATCACCGAGGAGATCATGAAGATCGCCCTCACGCAGGCGAAGGCCGGCCGCCTCCACATCCTCGGCGAGATGGCGAAGGGCCTGAATGCCCCGCGCGCCGAGCTGTCGGAGTACGCCCCGCGCCTGCTGACGATGAAGATCCACCCGGACAAGATCCGCGAAGTGATCGGCAAGGGTGGCTCGACCATCCAGGCCATCACCAAGGAGACCGGCACGCAGATCGACATCCAGGACGACGGCACCATCGTCATCGCCTCGGTCAACGCCGCCGCCGCCCAGGCCGCGAAGGCGCGCATCGAGCAGATCACGTCGGACGTCGAGCCGGGCCGCATCTACGAAGGCAAGGTCGCCAAGATCATGGACTTCGGTGCGTTCGTGACGATCGCCCCGGGCAAGGACGGCCTGGTGCACATCTCGCAGATCTCCGACGAGCGCGTCGAGAAGGTCAGCGACAAGCTGAAGGAAGGCGACGTGGTGAAGGTCAAGGTGCTCGAAGTCGACAAGCAGGGCCGCATCCGCCTGTCGATCAAGGCCGTGGCCGAGGGCGAGGGCGTCTAAGCCTTCGCTCCACCGCCGAGCTGGAAACGAGAAACCCGCCGCGAGGCGGGTTTCTTCGTTGTGCCGCCCAGCGAAATCGCGCGCAGCTCGCTCGATGCCGACCGATGGCTTACGGCAGGTCCACCCGCGTCACCCGGTTTCGCCCCGCGGCCTTCGCGGTGTAGAGCATCCGGTCCGATTCGTTGAGCAGGGCATGGATGTTGAGCGCGGGGTTTCCGCTGGTGCAGACGCCGATGCTGGCCGTGGCCTGGATGACCGTGCCGTCGCTCAGCTCGATGAGCAGAGCGGCGATGCGCTCGCGCAGTGCTTCGAAGTAGCGCAGCGCGCCATCGGCATCGAGGCCGGGCGCGAACACCACGAACTCCTCGCCGCCGAAGCGCGCCACGGTGTCCTGCGGCCGCGCGTGGGCGGCCACGGCCGCGGCGACGGCCTTCAGCGCGAGGTCGCCGCCATCGTGGCCCCAGGTGTCGTTGATCTTCTTGAAGTGGTCGATGTCGAGCGTGGCGACCGCGAAGGGCTGCGGCTCGCTGCGCAAGGCCTCGAGTCGCTTCGTGGCGACGTCGAAGAAATGCCGGCGGTTCGACAGGCCAGTGAGGAAGTCCTTGGTGGCCAGGTCCTGCAGCGTGCCGATGAGATCGAGGTTGTCGACGTTCTGCGACACGCGGCAGAAGAATTCTTCGCGCGAGAAGGGTTTGTGCAGGAAATCGTTGGCGCCGTTCTTGAGGAAACGCGCGACCAGCTCGCCCTTGTTCGCGCCGCTGACGCCGATGATCGCGAGGCGGTCGCGGTTGTAGCGCTCGCGCAGCTTCGCGGAAAGCTCGACGCCGGTGAGTCCGGGCATCTCGTGGTCGGTGATGACGAGGCGGATGCCGGGGTCCTGCTCGATGGCGACCAACGCCTGCGCGCCGTCGCCGGCCAGCAGCACGCGGAAGCCGTACGACGACAGCAGCTCGGCGACCATCAGCCGCGCCGACGGCGAATCGTCGACCACCAGGGCGGCGATGCGGCGGTTCCGGTCAAGCCGCTGCACCAGCCACGCGAGGTAATCGAGGTGCCCCGGCGCGCTCTTGATGACGTAGTCGACCACGCTGCGGCCGAGCACGCGGTCCCGCAGGGCTTCGTCGTACTTGCTCGAGACGACGACCACCGGCAGACCGGTCGAGGAGAAGCGCTCGATGATCGCCTCCTCTGCGGCGTCCGGCAGCACGAGGCCGCTGAGGACCAGGAAGATGTCGGCGTGCTCGGCCAGCGCGGCGTCCGCTTCGGCCATCGTCCGCGCGAGCGTCACCGGAAGGTGCAGCCCGCACTCCACGGCCTCGGCCAGCATTCCGGCGTAACTGCGGGAGTTCTCGACGATCAGGACGCGCTGCGGCAGCAGTGCAAGGCTCATGGATGGATCCAGCGCTGGGGATTCCAGCATCGCGCCGCGGCGTGGGCCGGTGCAAGCCCGTCCGCCAAGCGGCGGCCCGCGCTGACTCGTTTTGACCTCAGGGCGCGGCGCGCAACCACTCGAGTCGATGCGACGCGTGGTGCTCGCCGAGCCGCTGCGCCAAGACCGGCAGCGCCGGGGCCAAGGCCTCGTCGAGCTTCCATGGCGGATGGAACATCAGCATGCCGCTGCCGTTGAGCCGCAGCGGCGAGTCGTCGGGTCGGACCAGCAGCTCGGCGCAGAGCAGGCCGCGCGGCGCGAGCAGCGCGGATTGGCGGAAGAACCCGTGAAGCGTGCGGCGCTGCTTGATCGGATACCAGACGGCCACGCCGCCCGTGGGCCAACGCGCCAAGGCCTCCTTGACGGCCTCCAGCACGCGCGGGTACTCCGCTTCCTGGGCTTCATAGGGCGGGTCGATCAGCACCAGCCCGCGCTTTTCCTTGGCCGGCAGCAGGGCGCGCACCGCGTCGTAGCCGTCGCGTTGGTGCACCGAGGCGCGGGTATCGCGGGCGAGGGCTTCTTTGAGGGCGGTCGCTTCTTCGGGCTGGAGCTCGCAGGCCGCGAGGCGGTCGTGGGCCCGCAGTGCGGCCAGCGCGAGGCGGGGCGACCCCGGATACGTCCGCGGCGACCGGCCCGTCGTCGCGGCGTTCTCGGCGGCGACGAGGCTGCACAGGCGCTGCACCGCGGCCGGCAGCCCGCGCATGCCCCACAGGCGGCCGATGCCGGCCTGGCCTTCGCCGGTGCGCTCCGCGGCCGCGGCGTCGAGCGCATACAGGCCGCGCCCTCCGTGGGTGTCGAGGACGAAGCAGGCGCCGTCTTTCGTTGTCAGCGCATCCAGCCAGGCGAGGAGGGTGACGTGCTTGAGGACGTCGGCGTGGTTACCGGCGTGGAAGGCGTGGCGGTAGTTCATGCCGGCAGTCTAGCGAAGCGCCGCCGCTGCCGGCCCGGCCGCGGCCACGCTAGCATCGGCCCTCCACTGGAGGGGAAACCATGGCCACACTGTTCCGCTGGGCGTTCCGCGGCGTGCTTCTGCTGCTGCTGGCGATCACGCTGCTCGTCCTTCACAGCCTGTACTTCAAGCCGCTCAGCATCCGCATCTTCTACGAGCGGGTGTTCGCGGAGTTCGCGCTCGACAGCCCGCAAATCGTCTCAAGCCTGGGGATGCTGCCGCCGTCGATCGACTGGCTGTCGGACGAACTGGACGACTACTCGATCGCGAAGGGCGACGCGCAGATGGCGAAGCTGAAGAACGATCTCGCCACGCTGCGCAGCTACGACCGCGCCCGCCTCGACGATGCGCTCAGCTACGACACGCTCGAGTTCTTCCTGCAGACCCAGGTCGACGGCGAGCGCTTCCGCTACCACGGCTATCCGTTGAACCAGCTGTTCGGCATCCAGAGCAGCCTGCCGAGCTTCATGGCGTCGCAGCATCGCGTCGCAGGCCTGTCCGGGGCCGAGGCGTACGTCGCGCGCCTCCGCGAAATCCCCCGCGTCGCCGCCGAAGTGCGTGAAGACATGGCCAGACGCGAACAGCTCGGCATCCTGCCGCCGACCTTCGTCGTCGAGAAAGTGACCGCCGAAATGCGGGCCTTCGTCGCGACCGATCCGAAGGCGAACATCCTGTACACCGCGCTGGCGGAGAAGATGGGCGAGGTCGACGAGCCCATCGTCGAGGCCGAACGGCAGCGCGTGCTGGCCGACGCCGTGGCCGCGATCCGCGACCTCGTCTATCCGGCCTACCAGGGTTGGATCGACGACTACGTCGCCCTGCTGCCGAAGACCACCGGCAACCACGGCGTCTGGGCGCTGCCCGACGGCGAAGCGTTCTACCAGCACCAGATCCGGGTGCACACCACCACCGACCTCACGCCGGACGCGGTGCACGACCTGGGCCTGCGCGAAGTGGCGCGCATCGAAGGGGAGATGGACGCCATCCTCCGGGGCGAAAGCCTCGTCGAGGGGAGCATCGGCGAGCGCGTGCGGTCGATCGCGGCGCGCCCCGACCAGCTCTATCCCGACACCGACGACGGACGTGCACGGATCCTGGCCGACTACCAGGCGATGATCGACGAGATCGACGCCGGCCTCGCCCCGTACTTCAACGTCCGCCCGACGCAGCCAGTGAGGGTCGAGCGCATTCCGGAGTTCAAGGAGAAGACCTCCCCCGGGGCGTACTACCAGCCGCCGGCGCTCGACGGCTCGCGCCCGGGCGTGTTCTACGCGAACCTGCGCAGCGTCGGCGAGATCCCCAAGTTCGGCATGCGCACGCTGGCGTACCACGAGGGCATTCCCGGCCACCACTTCCAGCTCGCCATCCAGCAGACCATCGGCGGCGTGCCGACGTTCCGGAAGCTGCTGCCGTTCACCGCCTACTCAGAGGGCTGGGCCCTGTATTCCGAGAAGCTCGCCGCCGAGATCGGATTCCAGCCGACGCCGCTCGACGACCTCGGACGACTGCAGGCGGAAATGTTCCGCGCGGTACGTCTGGTCGTCGACTCCGGTCTGCACCACAAGCGCTGGACGCGCGAACAGGCGATCGACTACATGGTGGAGAAAACCGGCATGCCGCAGACCGACGTCGTTGCCGAAATCGAGCGCTACCTCGTCATGCCCGGCCAGGCGCTGGCGTACAAGGTCGGCATGAACATCATCGTCGAGCTGCGCGAGGAAGCGAAGCGCGAACTCGGCGCGGGCTTCGACCTGAAGGCGTTCCACGACGTCGTGCTGACCCAAGGCTCGCTGCCCATGACCCTGCTGCAGCAGCAGGTCCGCGGCTGGATCGCGGAAGAGAAGGCGAGGGCGGTCGGCGCCGCGGCGGGCTGATGCACGTTCGTCTCGTCCGCGGCGGCGCGGTTGCGCCCTTCCTGCCGGACCTGGCCCGGCTGCGCATCGCCGTCTTCCGGGAATGGCCGTACCTGTACGCCGGCAACGAGGCGTACGAGCGCGCCTACCTCGAGGTTTACGCGCGCTCGGAGGACAGCCTGTTCGTGCTTGCGATGGACGGCGACGCCATCGTCGGCGCGTCGAGCGGCTTGCCCCTCGCGGACGACGCCGAGGCCTTCCGTGCGCCGTTCGACGCCGCCGGCATCGATGTCGATCGCGTGTTCTATTTCGGCGAGTCGGTGCTGCGGCCGGCCTATCGCGGCCGCGGCCTCGGTCACGCGTTCTTCGACGCGCGCGAAGCGCACGCCGCCGCCTTGGGGCGCTTCGACTGGACGGCCTTTTGCGCCGTGGATCGCGCGCAGGACGATCCGCGCCAACCGGCGAATCACCGAGACAACGAGGCGCTCTGGGCGAAGCGCGGCTATCGGCGTCGCGATGATCTTCGCTGCACGCTCGCCTGGCCCGAAGAAACCGACGGGCCGGACGTCGCCCACACGCTGACGTTCCGCCTCCGGCCGGTCACCCGAACAGGCTGACGCCCGGCACCAGCCACAGCGCTACGCCGGCCAGCGCGGCGCCGATGCCGGTGGCCGCGAGCACGTCGCTGGGGTAATGCACGCCGAGGAACACGCGCGAGACCGCGATGCTGGCGGTGAACGGCACCAGCCACACCGCGAAGCCGGGGTAATGCGCCAACGCGACCAGCGTGAAGCTCACGGCGTGCAGGGTGTGGCCGGACGGAAAGCTGAATTCGTCGAGCGGGGCCACCCAGGCGCGCACGGCCGGGTCGCGGTGGCAGGGGCGTGCGCGGCGGAAGAAGCCCTTCATCCGGCGATACAGGAGAGCGGCGACACCGCCGACCACCGCCATGTGCGCGGCCGCGTGCAGGCCCGCCTCGCCGTCGGCCACGGCCAGCGCGGCCATCATCGCGTACCAGAACACGCCGTCACCAAGGCGGCTGACCGCCTTGAAGTACAGCCGGACCGCGCGGTACGCGCACCAGGTGTTCAAGCGGAGGCACCAGTGGTGCTCGCGTTGGACCAGCGTGGCGCGCGTCATCAGCATCAGGCGGCCTTCTCGAGTGGGGTGGCGAGGGCGATCAGCAGGTCGGCGAAGTCACGCGAAACCCGCTCGGGTGAAAGGCCATCGACCGCGTCGCGGGCCGCGGCGCCCATCGCGGCGAGACGCGGCGACAGTGCGGTGTCGAGGAACCGGGCGAGGAAGGCCGACTCGTCGCCGAAGGGCACGCTCGCCCCGTGGACGCCGTCGCGCAGGTGTTCCCGGGCGGCGCCGTAGTCGAACGCGACCGTCGCGATGCCCGACGCCATGGCCTCGAGCGTGACGTTGCCGAAGGTTTCCGAAAGGCTCGGGAAGCAGAACAGGTCGGCGGACGCGAAGTGCGCCGAAAGCGCTTCGCCGCGGAGCGTGCCGGCGAACACCACGTCGGGGTGCTGATCGCCGAGCGCCGCCCGCGCCGGCCCGTCACCGACGAGCACGAGCTTCGCGCCCGGGCGCTCCGCCTTCAGCGCATTGAACGAACGCATCAGCAGCGGCAGGTTCTTCTCGGGCGCCAGGCGCCCCACGTGCACGACCGCGAGATCATCGGGCGCCACACCCCAGGCGGCGCGAAGCGCCTCGGAGCGGAAGCGCGGGTGGAACCGCACCGTGTCGACCGCGCGCCCGAGGCGACGCGCGTGGAGGAACCCCTGCGCCGTCAGCTGCTCGGCAAGCTCGCGCGTCGGGACGAGGGTGGCATCGGCGCGGTTGTGGAAGCGCCGCAGCCACGCGAAGACCCACGGCGACAGGAAACTCGCGCCGTAGCGCCCCACGTAGTCGTCGAATCGCGTGTGGAAGCCCGTCGCCACCGGGATGCCGAGGCGCTTGGCCGCTCGCAGCGCCGACCAGCCGAGCGGACCCTCGGTGGCGATGTAGATGGCCTCGGGGCGCTGGCGCATCCAGCGTGCGGCGAGTTTGCGTCCCGAAGGCAGGCCGAACCGCATCCCCGGATAGCGCGGGATCGGCGCGCCGTCGACGCGCAGCAGTTCCTGGCTCTCGTCGCTGTTCTCCCCCGGCCGCGCCGGGCGGACGAGGCCCACGTCGTGCCCCAGCGCCTTCAATCCATCGTGCAGCGACTGCACGGTGAGTGCGACGCCGTTGATCTCCGGCGGGTAGGTCTCGGTGACCAGTTCGAAGCGGCGGATGATGGTGGAGGTCGGCTGATCCATGCCGCGAGCCTGAGCCCGTCGCGCGGCAGGGCGGTGACATCGCGATGACGCTGCGGTGACGGGGCAGGTGGCGGTGCATGTCACGTGAATACCACGATCCAGTCACGTTTCGCGTCCAGTGTGCGCGGCCATTCCTCCATCCGGAGGTTGGTCGTCCAACAGGAGTGTCGAATGCCCGTCCGTGCCCCCACCCGTTTCGCTCGTCGTGCCCTTGCGCTGTCGGTCGCTGCCGCGCTGGTGCCGCTTTTGGCCGCGGCGAACCCCAATGCCGCGGAAGACGCGGCGGTCCTCGATGCGGTGAACGTGGTCGGCACCGGCGAGACCCGGCAGGTCCAGGCCTTGGGACGCGAGGAGATCGCGCGCCAGCCCGCCGGCACCAGCCCGCTCAAGCTGCTCGGCAAGCTGCCGGGCGTGCATTTCACGTCGGCCGACCCGTGGGGCAACTACGAGTGGTCGACGCGCCTCAACATCCGCGGCTTCAACCAGAACCAGCTGGGGTTCACGCTCGACGGCATCCCGCTGGGTGACATGAGCTACGGCAACCACAACGGCCTGCACATCAGCCGCGCGCTGATCGCCGAGAACCTCGGCTTCGTCGAGGTGTCGCAGGGCAGCGGTGCGCTCGATACCGCGTCGTCGTCCAACCTCGGCGGCACCGTGCGCTTCGCCTCGCGGGGACCGCAGGCCGAGCGCGGCTTCACGCTCGCGCAGACCGTCGGCAGCGACGATACGCTGCGCACCTTCGCCCGCTACGACACCGGCGACATCGACGGCTTCTCGGCGTTCCTGTCAGGCGCCAAGCACGATGCCGAGAAGTGGAAGGGCTGGGGGCCTCAGGATTCGCGCCAGGTGAACGCGCAGGCCCGCTATGCCTCGGACGCGTGGAGCCTCGGCGCGATGATCAATACGTCGCGCCGCGCCGAAACCGATTACGCCGACCTGTCGCTGGAGTCGTCGCGTCGCCTCGGCCTCGACTGGGACAACTACGCGCGTGACTGGGTGCGCGCGATCCGCGCCGGCTTCGGGCAGTTCTCCGGCGGCGTCACCAGCCTGGACGACGCCTATTACCTCGGCCGCGGCCTGCGCGACGACAACCTGTATGCGGTGAACACGGACATCGCCCTCGGCGACGCCGGCACCTTCAAGGCGCAGATGTACCGGCACACGAACGACGGCCAGGGCCATTGGGTCACGCCGTACACGCCCAGCTCGGCGACGCTGCCCCTGAGCTTGCGTACCACCGAGTACACCATCGATCGCCGCGGCCTCACCGCCGGCGTCGAGCTGCCGCTCGGCGTCCACACGCTGAGCTTCGGGCTGTGGCACGAAGACAGCGACCACAACCTGCAGCGCAACTTCTATTTCCTCAACGCGGATACGGCGCCGAACCGCGCGTTCTTCTATCGCAATCCCGACGTGCGCGTGTTCGAGCAGGACTTCGACAGCCGCACGCAGCTCTGGTACGTGAACGACCGCATCGCGCTGATGGACGGCCGATTCACGATCGACGCCGGCTTCAAGGCGCTCGACGCGGAAATCAATGCCGTGAACCGGCGCGGCACCCGCGCGCAGGGGCGGATCGAAGCGAAGGACAGCTTCCTGCCGCAGGTCGGCCTGCGCTTCGAGGCGGCTCCGGGCTTTGAGCTGTTCGGGTCGTACTCGGAAAACCTGTCGGCCTTCCGCGCCGGCGTGAACGGGCCGTTCTCGGCCAGCCAGGCCGGCTTCGACGCCATCCGCAACACGTTGAGGCCGGAGTCGTCGACCACGTTCGAGGGCGGCCTGCGCTATGGCAACGAGGCCTTCCAGAGCTCCCTGACGCTGTACCGCGTCGATTTCGAGGACCGCCTGCTGACCATCTCCCAGTGCGCCGGCATCGTCGGCTGCGCGAGCGTGCTGGCCAACGTCGGCGACGTCGAGACGTCGGGCGCCGAGGCGGCGATCGACTGGACGCTGGCGGAGGGCTTCTCGGTGTTCGGCTCGCTGTCGTGGAACCAGTCGGAGTACGCCGCCGACTACCTCAATGGCACCACGCTGGTCCCGACCAATGGCAAGACGGTGGTCGACTCCCCCGAGCTGCTGGCCCACGTCGAGCTCCGCTATGCCCTCGACGGCTGGGACGCCCGGATTGGCGCGAAGTTCACCGACGAGCGCTTCATCACTTTCACCAACGACTCGAAGGTCGAGGAGTACTGGGTGGCCGATGCGTCGCTGGCCTACAGCTTCGGCGACTTCGGCTGGGCGAAGAACCTCAAGGCCACCGTCAACGTGACCAATCTCTTCGACGAGGACTACTTCGCCAGCGTCGGCACCAACGGGTTCGTGGCGAGCGACCCGCAGGGCCTGAACTACACCCTCGTCACCGGCGCGCCGCGCCAGGTGTTCCTGACGGTCGAGGCGTCGTTCTGATGCGCCGCGCGACGCTTGGCACGGGGCTGGGCGTCGCGCTGGCCGCGTGGTCGACCATGGCGGCGGCGGTGGCTTTCGCCATGGCCCCGCCCGCGCGGCCGTCGGGTGAGGCCGACGCGTCGGCGCCGATCACCCGCATCGCCTTCGGTTCCTGCGCCGAGCAGCACAAGCCGCAGCCGATCTGGGGCGCCGTCGCGGCCGCCGACCCCGACCTGTTCCTGTTCCTCGGCGATAACGTCTACGGCGACACGCGGGAGCGTGCCGTGCTCGAGCAGGCCTACGATGCGCTGGCGGCCCAGCCGGGGTTCCAGCGCCTGCGCGCCTCGACGCCGGTCATGGCGACGTGGGATGACCACGACTACGGCGAAAACGACGCGGGTGCGGAGTACCCGATGAAGCAGGCCTCTCGCGACGTGTTCTTCGAGTTCTGGCAGGAGCCGGCCGACTCGCCGCGGCGTGCGCACGAGGGGGTCTACACCAGCGCGATCCTCGGTCCGCCCGGACAGCGCGTGCAGGTGATCCTGCTCGACCTGCGCTGGAACCGCACGCCCATCGCGCGCGATCCGGCGTTCCCCGACGACGACGTCTACCGGCGCTGGGCGACGCGCGAGGCGAGGGCGGGGCGGTCCGTCCCGGGACCCTACGCGCGCGACCCGTCGCCGACGGCAACGATGCTGGGCGAGGCGCAGTGGGCGTGGCTGGAGGCGCAGCTCCGACAGCCTGCGGAGGTCCGGCTCATCGGCTCCAGCCTGCAGGTGCTGGCGGATTTCCCGGGCTGGGAGGCGTGGGTGAACTACCCGCGCGACCAGGCCCGTCTGTTCCAGCTGATCCGCGAGACGCAGGCCGAGGGCGTGGTGTTCCTGTCCGGTGACACGCACTACGGCGAACTGACGCAACTCGACGCGAACGTGCCTTATCCGATGATGGACCTGACGTCGAGCGGACTGACCGAGGAATGGCACGTGCCGGTGCCGAACGCGCTCCGGGTCGGCGCGGCGCACCACACGGCGAACTTCGGCCTCGTCGAGATCGACTGGGCGCGCCGCCGCCTGCGGCTCGGTCTGCGCGACGCCGGCGGTGCGACGCTGCTCGAGCATGGCATCGACCTCGCCTCGCTGCGCGTGCGCTGACCCACGCCGCGGGATCGGCGGGCTCAGCCGCCGTCGAGTTCCAGCCGGAAGCCGATGTCCCGCAGGTGCTCGCGCTCGGTGTCGAGGTCCGCGCGGGTCAGCGGATGGGCCTCGAGCCAGCGTTTCGACAGTTTCAGCTGCAGCTCGCCGCTGCCCACACGCAGGCGCAGGCCCGGGATCTTGCCCGCCTCGTGCGCGCGGTGCAGCAGGACGGCGAGGCGCAACAGCATCGCGCATCGCTGGGCGGCCGGGGCCAGCCGGTCCGGCAGTCCCTCGAAGCTGGTCAGGCGCAGGGCGCGTCGCTGGTTCCTCACCAGCGTGGCGAGGAACTGCTGCTCGGTGCGCGAGAACCCGGCGATGTCCGAATTCTCGAGGATGTACGCCCCATGCACGTGGTACTGGCTGTGGGCGATGGCAAGGCCCAGCTCGTGGAGCCGCGCGGCCCAAGCGAGCATCTGCCGGTCCGGCGCCTCGAGGCCCCAGTCGGCGTCGACGTGGTCGAACAGGGCGAGGGCCGTCGACTCGACGCGTTCGGCCTGCGCGCCGTCGATCGCGTAGCGGATGGCCAGCGCGGCGACCGACTCCTCGCGCGGATCGGCCTTGCCGCCGCGCCCCACCATGTCGTAGAGGATGCCTTCGCGCATCGCGGTCGCGCTGACGTGCAGCCTGCGGATGTCCAGCGCCTCGAACGCCGTCGCCAGCACCAGGACGCCGCCCGCGATCACCGGCTGCCGCTCCGCGTTGAGGCCGGGCAGCTTCATCGTGTCGAGGGTGTCGAAGGCCAGCAGGCGATCCGTCAGCGCCGCCAGCGCCGTATCCGTGATCAGTCCGCCCTTCGACAGCTTCAGTGCCTCGCAGATCTCGCCGATGGCCTTGATGGTGCCGGACGAACCAAAGGTCTCCTTCCAGCCGAGCTGCCGGTACAGCGTGGCGAACTGCTGGAACTCGGCGGCCATCTCCACCTGCGCTTCCTTCCAGCGTTTGCGGGTGATGCGTCCGCTGCCGAAGAAGCGCTTGGTGGTTGCCACGCAGCCCATCTGCAGGCTTTCGCGCTCGATGGGGGCGAGGCCGTCGCCGATGATGAATTCCGTCGAGCCGCCGCCGATGTCGATGACCAGCCGGCGCGATTTCCCCGGAGGGTGCCCGTGGGCGACGCCGAGGTAGACGAGGCGCGCCTCCTCGCGGCCGGCCACCACTTCGATGCCGTGGCCGAGGGCGGTCTCGGCCGGCAGCAGGAAGCTCTGCGGGTTGCGCATCTGCCGCACGGTGTTGGTGGCGATGGCACGCACCTGCGCCGGCGGCACGCTGCGCAGCTTCTGGCCGAAGCGGGCGAGGCAGTCCAGCGCGCGCGCGACGACGTCGGGCCGCAGTCCGCCGTTGATGTCCAGGCCTTCGGCGAGGCGCGTCGTTTCCTTGATGCGATCGATGACGCGGAGCTGGCCCAGCGTGTAGCGCGCCACCACCAGATGGAAGCTGTTGGAGCCGAGGTCGACCGCCGCGAGGAGGTCGCCGTCCTGCAGCGGGCGGCGCGGGCTGTGCGGCATGTCAGTGGCAGAGCTTGGCGAGGAGGAACTGCTGGGCCGAGTGCGGCATGTCGTCGCCGTCGATCGCCACGCGCACGTAGCGGCCGTCGGCCTGCAGCTGCCAGCTCTGGATGTTGTCGGCGAGGTAGTTCGCCAGCTCCTCGTCGTACACCCGCTGCGCGAGCTTCGGGTCGAGGATGGGGAAGCAGGTTTCGACGCGTCGCAGCAGGTTGCGCTCCATCCAGTCGGCGCTCGAGCAGTACAGCTCCGGCGACGCATCGTTCTGGAACCAGTACACCCGGCTGTGCTCGAGGAAGCGACCAACCACGGAGCGCACGCGGATGTTCTCCGACAGCCCCTTGACGCTCGGGCGCAGCGCGCAGGCGCCCCGGACGATCAAGTCGATCTGCACGCCCGCCTGCGATGCGGCGTACAGCGCGCGGATCACGCCGGCCTCGTTGAGGGCGTTCATCTTGGCGATGATCCGCGCCGGGCGGCCCTCGCGAGCGTTCTGCGCCTCGCGGGCGATCTTGGTCAGCAGCCCGCCGTGGAGGGTGAAGGGCGACGTCAGCAGTCGCTTCAGTTTGAACGAGGGGGCCAGGCCGGAGAGCTGCTGGAACAGCGCATGGACGTCGGCGCCGATCTCCTCGTTCGCGGTCATCAGGCCGATGTCGGTGTAGATCCGCGCCGTTCCCGCGTGGTAGTTGCCGGTGCCGAGGTGCACGTAGCGGCGCAGGCGCTGCCCTTCCCGGCGCACGATCAGCATCATCTTCGCGTGGGTCTTGTAGCCGACCACGCCGTACAGCACCTGCACCCCGGCCTCCTGCAGCCGGTCGGCGAGGCGCAGGTTGGCCTCCTCGTCGAACCGCGCGCGCAGCTCGACGACGACGGTGACGTCCTTGCCGTTGCGCGCGGCCGTGATCAGGTGCTCGATCAGCGGCGAGTCCTTGCCGACGCGGTAGAGCGTCTGCTTGATCGCCAGCACGTCCGGGTCGTTGGCCGCGTGCGCGACGAGGTCGAGCACCGCGTTGAACGTCTCATACGGGTGGTGCATCAGGATGTCGCGCTCGCTGAGCTGCTCGAACGGCGCGTCGATGTCCAGCCGCGTCGGGCGCGGGGTGAAGGGCGGCCACTTCAACTCGGGGCGATCGACGAGGTCGATGACCTGGATCACGCGGTTGAGGTTCACCGGGCCGTTGATGCGGTAGACCGCGTTCTCCGGCAGCGAGAAGTTCTGCAGCAGCACCTGCACGATCGTCGTCGGGCAGTTCTCCGCGATCTCCAGCCGCACCGCAGGGCGGAACCCTCGGCCCACCAGTTCGTCGCGCACGGCGTGGGCGATGTTCTCGACCTCCTCCTCGTCCACTACCAGTTCGGAGTTCCGTGTGACGCGGAACTGCCACGCGCCCTTGACCTTCATGCCGGGGAAGATCTCGTCGACGAAGGCAGTGAGCACGGCCGAGAGCAGCACGAAGTCGTGCGGCGCGCCCGAGACGTCCGGCGGGATGTGGATGATGCGCGGCAGCGAGCGCGGTGCCCGGACGATGGCCATGCCGCCGGCGCGGCCGAACGCGTCCTTGCCGTCGAGAACGACGACCACGTTCAGCGATTTGTTGAGGATGCGCGGGAACGGATGCGCCGGGTCGAGGCCGAGCGGCGACAGCACCGGCATGATCTCGTTCTCGAAGTACTCCTTCAGCCAGCGCTTCTGCTTCGCGCTCCAGGCGTCGCGCGGAAGGATGCGCACGCCGGCCTCGTTGAGCGCCGGGCGCAGCGTCTCGTTCCAGAACTGGTACTGCGCACCGACCAGGGCGCTGGCCTCGTCGTGGATCTGGTTCAACAGCGCCCCGGGCGCGACGCCGTCGACGGTCGCCGTCGAGCCGAACTGCACGCTGGTGCGCAGCGAGGCCACACGGATCTCGAAGAATTCGTCGAGGTTGGTGCAGCTGATGCAGAGGTAGCGCAGGCGCTCGAGCAGCGGGATCGACGGGTCCTCGGCCTGGGCCAGCACCCGCCGGTTGAAGGCGAGCTGCGACAGCTCGCGGCTGAGGAACAGCTCGTGGTCCGGGAGGCCGGGGGTCGCGTTCGACGCGACGGCGGCCGCCGGCTTGCGCGTGGGTTTCGTGGGCACGATGCGGCCTCGGATGGATCGGAGTCAGGATTGGAGCCGACGCGGCGGCGGCTGGCAAGCCGCGCGGCGCGGCGTCCGCCCGGGGCTCAGGTCTCGTCGCTGCCGCGGGCCCGAGGAGCGACCGCCTCGGGGCCGAACACGCAGGCGAAGACGCTGCCCTTGCCGACTTCGCTGGCGATGTCGAGCCGGCCCTGGTGCAGGTTCAGCACGTGCTTGACGATCGACAGGCCGAGGCCGGTGCCGCCGGACTCGCGGGCGCGGCTCGTCGAGACCCGGTAGAAGCGCTCGGTCAGGCGCGGAAGGTGCTGGGCCGGGATGCCATAGCCGCTGTCCTGCACCGCCAGGACCACCCCACCGTCTTCGGTGCGCTCGAAGCGCACGTCGATGCTGCCGTCGACCGGCGTATAGCGGATGGCGTTAGAGACGAGGTTGGAGAATGCGCTGTGCAGCTCGCGCGTGGAGCCCAGCAGATCGACCTCGGCCGTGTCGTCGACGTGGATCCGGTGGCGGCCGCCGGAGAGGGCTTGCGCTTCCCGTTTCAGCGTCAGAAGCAGCGGCGCCATCGCCACCACTTCACGGTGGGCCAGCGCCTCCTGGGCCTCGAGCCGGGACAGCGTCAGCAGGTCCTCCACCAGCTGGGACATGCGCGCCGACTGCTTGCGCATCTCGTCGAGCATGGGCGCAAGCTCGGGGTAGTCCTCGGCGTCGAGGATGTCGAGGTAGCCGTGCACCACGGTCAGGGGCGTGCGCAGCTCGTGCGAGACATTGGCGACGAAGTCGCGGCGCAGCTGTTCGAGCCGCAGCAGCTTGGTGACGTCCCGGACGACCAGCAGCCACTGGCCGGGGGAGTAGGGCAGCAGCCGCAGGCTCAGGCGGACGTTGGCGTCACGCGGCGAGGGCTGGTCGAGCAGGGGTTCGTCGGTCTGGCCCACCGCGAGCCACGCATGCGCACGCGGGTCGTCGAAGACGTCGCCGATGAGGCCCTCGCTGCCCTGCGGTCCGAGGCCGAGCAGCTCGCGGGCCTGACGGTTGCACCAGTCGATGCGTCCGCTGTCGCGGTCGACCAGCAGCACCGCGTCGGGCATCAGGGTGGCGGCGCGCCGGTAGCCGCGCACGATGCCCAGCAGTCGCTTGGTGCGGGCCCGGCCTTCGTTCTGGCGGCGATGGAGGAGCATTTCGAGGTCGTCCCACAAGCCGCGGCCGTCGATGTCGCGAAGGCGGCGGCGCTGATAGAGCTGGGCCAGCAGGCGGTTGAGGCGCCAGTAGTGCCAGCTGAGGATCGCGAAGGCCGCCAGCGCGACGAGGGGCCAGAACGCGTCGAGCAGGAGCCCCAGCAGGGCCGCTGCGCCGATGATCGCGAGCAGCCGGGCGACCGATTGACGCCAGGCGCGGCGCAGCAGGGCCCCGACGGTCATGCTGCGCGCGCGTCCGTCACGGCGTCTCCGAGAAGCGGTAGCCGCTGCCGCGCACGGTCTGGACCATGCCGTCCAGCTGTTGCGGTTCGAGGGCCTTGCGCAGGCGGCGGATGTGCACGTCGACGGTGCGCTCCTCGACGTACACGTTGCCACCCCACACGTGGTCGAGCAGCTGGGCGCGGGTGTAGACCCGGTCGGCGTGGGTCATGAAGAAGTGCAGCAGGCGGTATTCGGTCGGGCCGACATGGATCGACTCGTCGCCGGCGTAGACCCGGTGCGCCGCCCCGTCGATGCGCAGGCGGCCGATCTGCACGCTGCCGTCGGCCTCGTCCTCGCGGGAGCGGCGCATCACGGCCTTGATGCGGGCCAGCAGCTCGCGGGCCGAGAAGGGCTTCACCACGTAGTCGTCGACGCCGGACTCGAGGCCCGACACGCGGTCGTTCTCCTCGCCGCGCGCCGTCAGCATGATGATCGGCACGTCGCGGGTCAGTTCGTCCTTGCGCCAGCGGCGGGCGAGGTCGAGGCCCGAGGTGCCGGGCAGCATCCAGTCGAGCAGGATGAGGTCCGGCACGCGCTCGACGATGGCGGTCTGCGCCTCGCGGGCGTCGCCCGCGTGCACCGGCTCGTATTCGCCCTTGCGGAGGGCGAACGCCACCATGTCACGGATGGCGGGCTCGTCGTCGACGATGAGGATTCGCTTCTGCACGGGAGGTCCAGTCCATGAGGTCAGGACGCCAGTAGATAAAACTTTTGTGACGCAACCATGACGGCTGAAAGGGAATCGTCACAGCCGTGCTGCGTCTTGTCGAGGCCCTGGCGACGCGAGCCGCCGCCGGACGGCGAGGGCTTCAGGACCGGCGCCGGCGACCCTGGTCTTCCGGCCGCAGGCCGATCCGGCGCATTTCCAGCACGACCGGCATGATTTCGGCCATCCGCGCCTCGACGCGCGCGCGCTGCACGTAGTCGACGTCGTCGCGCTGCTTCAGGGTGTCCAGCTGCTTCAGCGCGTCGTCGGCGCGGCCCGCGATGAACGCCGCCTCGGCGTGGGCTTCGACCGCCCGGTTGGCGTCGCCCGCCAGTTCGCTGGCGCGGGCGAAGCGCTGCTGCAGCAGCAGGTCGCTGCTGCCGCCCGCCAGCATCGGCCGCAGCAGGGCTTGCGCCCGCCGCCCGGATTCGGGGTCGCCGCGCTCGTTCAGCGCCTCGGCGTAGGTGAGGGTGATCGCGCGGTGCTGCGGGTAGTCGCCCAGCAGGCCTTCGAAGCGTCGTGTGGCCTCGACCGGACGGCCGGCGCGGTGCAGCGCCTCCGCCGCGGCCAGCCGCAGCCAGAGGTGGGAGGGATCGTCGGCGAGCAGGCCTTCGAGGCGCGTGGACGCCTCGGCGGCGCGGCCGGCGCGCATCAGCGCGAGGGCCTTGCCGTAGGCGACCTCCGGTCGGGCGCTGGCGGCGTCGATGCCCGCGTACTCGGCCACCGCGTCGCGCGCGGTCGGGGCGCTGATCACCCGGAGTCGCTCGCGGGCCCAGTGGAACTCGCTGGGGCGCGCCGCCGCGCCGTCGGCGACGGGGCGATGCTCGGGCGGCAGCAGCAGGTGTTCGTCCCGGGCGACCGCGATGGGCGTCGCGGCGACCTTGCTGGCCATGGCCGCCGCGCGGTCGCGCGCCTCCGCGATGCGCGTGGTGGTGACCGGGTGGGTTCGCAGGTATTCCGGTGCCTGCCAGCCACCGGTGTTCCCCCGCGACGCCCGCTCCATCCGGCCGAAGAAATCGGCGATACCGAGCGGATCGAAGCCGGCCCGGGCCAAGGTCTCGATGCCGATCCGGTCCGCCTCGGACTCGTTGCTCCGGGTGTAGTCGATCTGCATCTGCGCCATCAGCGCCTGCGCGCCGACCACGGCGGCCTGCGCGGCGTCGTCCGCCGAGCGCGAGCTGCTCTGCGACGCCGCCGCCAGCGCCCCGATCATCGCCAGCATGGTCGGCAGCTGCATCTGCTGCGAGCGCTCGACCGAACGCAGCACATGGCGCTGCGTGACGTGCGCGACCTCGTGCGCGAGCACGCCGGCTACCTCGTCCTCGCGCTGCGCGGTGAGCACGAGGCCGGCATTCATGCCCACCAGTCCACCGAGCGTCGCGAAAGCGTTGATGCGACGGTCGGCCATCATGAAGAAGGTGTACCCGTGATCCGGCTCGCCGCTGGCGGCCGCCACCCGGAAGCCCAAGCCCTGCAGCCAGGCCTCGACGAGCGGATCGTCGACGAGCAGGTCCTGCCGCCGCAGCTCGCGCATGAGCATGGCGCCATACCGCGCCTCATCGGCCGGGGTGATCAGGCTGGCCGCCGAGGACCCCATCTGCGGCAGCGCCTCCGGCCGCGACTGCGCGGTCGCCTGCGGCGCGGAGAGCAGGGCGGCGGCCAAGGCGGCGGACAGGGCGTGGAGAGCGATCGAGCGCATCGTCGGAGCATGCCGAAAGGGGCGGAAAGGCTGGTGAACCCGTCGTTAAGCGGGGGTGGTGGCCGCTGGAAAAGACCGCGGTGCGCCCGCATAGTTCCGCGCCAGTCCGCACCGTTCCAGGAGTTGCCGTCATGCCCCGCGCCGACGTCGTGATGTATTCGTCCGCGATCTGTCCGTATTGCGTCGCTGCGAAGAACTTCCTGAAGCAGCGCGGCGTCGAGTGGCGTGAGCTCCGGGTCGACCTCGATCCGGCGGCGCGCAGCGAGATGCTCGAGCGGGCCAAGCGCACCTCGGTGCCGCAGATCTTCATCAACGGCACCCACGTCGGTGGTTTCGACGACATGGTGGCCCTCGACCGCGCCGGTGGCCTGGCGCCCCTTCTGGAGTCCGCCCCGTGAGTGACCGTGTCGCCGAATTCACCGCCTTCCGCAAGCGCATGAACGAGCGGATCCTGGCCGAGGACAACCAGGTCGTCCGCCGCTTCTTCGCGCTCGACACGCAGACCTACAAGCCCGGCGCGCTCGACCTCAAGACCAAGGAGATGCTCGGCCTCGTCGCCTCGATGGTGCTGCGCTGCGACGATTGCATCGCCTACCATGTCGCCCAGTGCCAGCAGGCCGGCGTCACCCGCGAGGAGTTGTTCGAGGTGTTCTCGGTCGGTCTCGTCGTCGGCGGGTCGATCGTGATCCCCCACCTGCGCCGCGCGGTCGACTTCCTCGACCAGCTCGAGGCGGGCGCCGCCGAGGCCCCCGCGGCGCACGAAGCGGCCCACGGCTGATCGGCCCAGGCTCGCCTCGGCGGCACGCCCGTTCTGAACCCCAGCCCGGTTCCTTGACGTCCGTCCCCGGCCAGCTTCCTGCGGCTGCGGCATAATCCGCGCCGCTGCCCGCACTGGATCGGGCGAAACCAAGGAAAAATTCATGTCTCAGACGATCGCGGTCATCCGCGGGGACGGCATCGGTCCCGAAATCATGGACGCCTCGCTCGGTGTGCTCGATGCGATGAACCTCGGCTTGAAGTACGAGTTCGTCGAAGCCGGCATGTCCGCGCTGGAGAAGACCGGCGAACTGCTGCCCGCCGCCACGCTGGACGCGATCCGCACGCACCGCATCGCCTTCAAGAGCCCACTGACCACGCCGGTGGGCGAGGGTTTCACGTCGATCAACGTCGCGCTGCGAAAGCAGTTCGACCTCTACGCCAACGTTCGGCCGGCGACGAGCTTCCCGGGTACGAAGGCCCGCTACGAGAACATCGACCTCATCACCGTCCGCGAGAACACCGAGGGCGCCTACATCGGCGAGGGCCAGTCGGTGTCGCCGGATGGCGAGACGGCGCTGCTGACCCAGAAGGTCACGCGCAAGGGCTCGGAGCGCATCGTGCGCTACGCCTTCGACCTCGCGCGCCGGCTGGGTCGCAAGAAGGTCACCGTGGTGCACAAGGCCAACATCCTGAAGTCGACCTCGGGGCTGTTCCTGAAGACCGCGCGCGACGTGGCGGCGCAGTACCCCGACATCCAGTGCAACGAGATGATCGTGGACAACACCTGCATGCAGCTGGTGATGCGTCCGGAGCAGTTCGACGTCATCGTGACCACCAACCTGTTCGGCGACATCGTCTCCGACCTCTGCGCCGGCCTGGTCGGCGGCCTCGGCCTCGCGCCGGGCGCGAACATCGGTGAGCACGCCGCCATCTTCGAGGCCGTGCACGGTTCGGCCCCGGACATCGCGGGCAAGAACATCGCCAACCCTTGCGCGCTGCTGCTCGCCGCTGGCCAGATGCTCGACCACCTCGGCCACGTCGACCACGCGAACCGCCTGCGGCAGGCGATCCGCGACACGCTCGAGGCCAAGGACGGCGTGACGCCGGACGTCGGTGGCACGGGCACCACCCAGAGCTTCGCCAAGGCCGTCGCGGCGCGCGTCGCCGGGTGATCGGGGGCCGCGGTGCGGCCCCTGCGGGGACCTCGTCGCGGGCTCCGCGTGGACCAAGAGAAAGGGCGCCGCGAGGCGCCCTTTCTTCATCCTGATTGGCGGACGGGAAGCGGCTTGGCGGGCGTCAGTCGTCGCCGCGCAGCTTCGCCAGCAGCCGAAGGATCTCGAGGTACAGCCAGATCAGCGTGACCATCAGGCCGAAAGCGCCGAACCACTCCATGTACTTCGGCGCGCCGGCATCGACGCCGCTTTCGATGAAGTCGAAATCGAGCACGAGGTTCAGCGCGGCGATCACCACCACGAAGGCCGAGAAGGCGATGCCGATGAGTCCGCTGTCGTGGATGAAGCCCATGCCTTCGAAGCCGAAGGCACGCAGGCCGAAGTTGACGAGGTAGAGCAGGAAAATGCCGCCGGTGGCCGCGACGACGCCGAGCTTGAAGTTCTCGGTGGCGCGGATCAGCCCCGACTTGTAGGCGAGGAGCAGCGAGGCCAGCGTGCCGAAGGTCAGCCCGACGGCCTGCATGACGATGCCGGGGAACTGCGCTTCGAAGACCGCCGAGATGGCGCCGAGGAACAGGCCCTTCAGCAGCGCGTAGATCGGCGCCGTGACGGGGCTCCACGTCTTCTTGAACACGGTGACGAGGGCCATGGCGAAGCCGCCGAGGCCGCCGACCCAGACGTAGGGCATCAGCGTCGGCAAGCTGTCCGGGCCGCTGTAGAGACTCCAGGTGTAGGCGGCCGTGATCAGCACCATCGCCAGCAGCAGGGCCGTCTTGTTGACCGTGCCGCCGATCGTCATCGTCTGGCCGTCGCGGGTCACGACGCGGCCGCTGCCGACGTCGAGGAAGGTGTTCTCGCCGAGAACGGGATTGCCGCTGCGCATCGTGAGGCTCCATGAAGGGGGGAACGCGCCCCGGACGATGCCCGTCGCGAGGTCTTCACGCAAGCGTCCCGCTCCGGCGCCGCGCTCGATCGATGCCGATCGATGGGGGGCGTGGATCAAGCGTCCCGGAACCGCCAGAAGTGGTCGAGCACCACGACGTCCGCGCGGCCCGGGCGATACGCGGCGGCGAGTGCGCCGGCCACGTAGTCGGTGCCGACCCGACAGGCCTGCGGCGGCGTTTCGCCGAGGGCCAGGGCTGCCGCGATCGCCGAGGCGAGGGTGCAGCCGGTGCCATGGCCTTCGACGGGCAAGCGCCGGCTGCGGAAGCTGGCGCGCAGCACGCCGCTGCCGAAGCGGTCGATCACCTCCGCCTCGTCGAGGTGGCCGCCCTTCAGCAGGACGCCATCGGCACCGAGCGCGAGCAGCTCGGCGAGTGCGGCATCGGCGTCGGCGCCCGGGGCGATGCGGCGTCCGAGCAGCAGCTCGGCCTCCGGCAGGTTGGGCGTGAGCACGGTCGCCATCGGAAGCAGTCGGGTGCGGAGGGCATCGAGTGCATCGTCGGCCAGCAGCTTCGCGCCGCTGGTGGCGACCATCACCGGATCGACGACCAGCGCCGGCGGCTGCCAGCGCTCCAGCGCATCGGCCACTGCGTGGATCATCTGGGCCGTGGCGAGCATGCCGAGCTTCACCGCGCGCACGTCGAAGTCCTCGAAGCAGGCGTCGACCTGCGCGCGCAGGAAGCCAGGGTCCGGCACGTGCACGGCGGTGACGCCGCGGGTGTGCTGCGCCGTCAGGGCGGCGATCGCGCTGAGCCCGTGCACGCCGTGGGCGGCGAAGGCCTTGAGGTCGGCCTGGATGCCCGCGCCACCGCCGCTGTCGGAGCCGGCGATGGTCAGGGCCGAGAGAACGCGTTCGTGCACTCAAAGCACCTCGGAGGCGAAGTCGGCGAGGCGCGAGCGCTCGCCGCGCCGCAGCGTGATGTGCGCGCTGTGCGCCCAACTCTTGAAGCGATCCACGGCATACGTGAGGCCGGAGGTGGTCTCGGTAAGGTAGGGCGTGTCGATCTGCTCGACGTTGCCCATGCAGATGATCTTGGTGCCGGGGCCGGCGCGCGTGATCAGGGTCTTGATCTGCTTCGGCGTCAGGTTCTGCGCCTCGTCGACGATCACCCAGCGGTTGAGGAAGGTGCGCCCGCGCATGAAGTTCATCGAGCGGATCTTGATGCGCGAGGCGAGCAGGTCGTTGGTGGCGCCTCGGCCCCAGCTGCCGTGGTCCTCGGCGTGCGTGAGCACCTCGAGGTTGTCGGTGAGCGCGCCCATCCACGGCGTCATCTTTTCCTCTTCGGTGCCGGGCAGGAAGCCGATGTCCTCGCCGACGCTCACCGTCGCGCGGGTCATGATGATCTCGCGGTAGCGCTGCACGTCCATGGTCTGCGCGAGGCCGGCGGCCAGGGCGAGCAGCGTCTTGCCGGTGCCGGCGGTGCCGAGCAGGGTGACGAAGTCGATCTCCGGATCCATCAGCGCGTTGAGGGCGAAGTTCTGTTCGCGGTTGCGGGCGTTGATCCCCCAGACCTGGTGGTTCGCCGAGCGGAAGTCCTCGACGATCTGCAACACGGCGCGATCACCGTCCAGCTTGGCCACCTTGAGCTCCACTTCCTCCTCGCCGGGCAGGTAGAGGTACTGGTTGGGGTACCAGCCGTCCTCCGGCACCGCCTTGATCTCGTAGAAGGTGCGCCCGCGCTCGGTCCAGCTGCGGAGGTTGTCGCCGTGGCGCTTCCAGAAGTCCTCGGGCAGCTGCGTGGCGCCGGTGTAGAGCAGGTTGAAATCGTCGAGCGCGCGGTCGTTCTCGTAGTCCTCGGCCTGCACGCCGACGATGCTCGCCTTGATGCGCAGGTTGATGTCCTTCGACACCAGCACCACGGGCGTCGCCGGGTTCTCGATGCGCAGCTGCAGGATCGAGCCGAGGATCTGGTTGTCCGGCAGCACGGTGCCGAAGCCCTTGCTGATGTCGACCGGCTTGGTCTGGAAGATCAGCCGCCCGAGGCTGTCCACCGCGCGAAGCTGGAGCTCCTTCGGGCGCTTCAGCGAGATGCCGCCCTCGATGCCCCGGTTGCCGTGGGCCACGACCAGCTCGTTGAGGAAGCGGCTCACCTGCCGTGCGTTGCGGGCCGATTCGGTCTGGCCCTTCTTGTTGTTGTCGAGCTCCTCCAACACCATCATCGGCAGGAACACGTCGTGCTCCTCGAACTTGAACAGCGCCGTCGGGTCGTGCATCAGCACATTGGTGTCGAGCACGTAGATGCGCTTGCTCTGCGTCATGGAAGCTCCTCGTGGCGGGGCAGGGATGCGGCAAAGAAAAAGCCGCCATCACGCTGGTGCGTCATGGCGGCTCGGGTTCGGCGTGCGATGGTCACGCGGCGCGGCGGATCAATGGAGGCATGGGTTCATCGTCAGAACTTCATCGGATCCATGATGGCGTCGAGGTTCAGGTCGTCGCAGAAGGCCAGAAAGTCGTCGCGAAGCGCGGCGATGTGCATGCTCGCCGGCACGCCGATGGTGACGTGGGCCGAGAACATGTCGGCGCCGGTCTGCATCGCGCGATAGCGCGAGCACTGCAGGTTCTCGACCGTGATGCCCTGGCGGTCGAAGAAGTCGGCGAGCTGGTACAGGATGCCGGGGCGGTCGGAGGCGACCACCTCGACGATGTAGGGCAGCAGGTTGGACTGCATGGCCTTCGGGCCGGTGCGGTACCAATGGATCTTCATGCCGTCGTCGCGCTCCATGCGTCCGAGCATGGCCTCGAGCTTGGCGACGGCGTCCCACGATCCGGTGGCCAGCGCCGTGACGGACACGTCGCGGCCGACGGTGGAGAGGCGGGCGTCGGCGAGGTTGCAGCCGGAGTCGGCGATGCGTCGGCTGACGGCGAGCAGCGGGGAGTCCGGGTGTGTGGAATATGCGCTGATCAGCAGCAGATTCTCGGTGGCCGGCGGGCGGGGCGTGGGATCACTCATTGCGGCCAGCATACTTGCCGCGTTCTTCGCGCCGCAAGTAACATCGGCGCCAATTTTCGCCCACAGAACGAGCTTCGCCTTGCGACTTTCCGGCAGCATCACCGCGCTCGCCACGCCGTTCACCGCGGACGGGACCGTCGACCTCCGTGCCTGGGCGCAGCTGTTGGAGAAACAGATCGCCGCGGGCACTACGGCCGTCGTCGTGGCGGGGTCGACCGGTGAAGCCTCGGCGCTGGACGACGCCGAGTACGACGCCCTGCTTGCCGATGCCGTGCGCATCGCCGACGGCCGCATCGGCGTGATCGCGGGCACCGGACACTCCAATACCGGCAAGACCATCGCGCAGACCCGCCGTGCCGCCGCGCTCGGCGCGCAGGCCGCCCTGGTGGTCACGCCGCCCTACGTGCGGCCCACCCAAGCCGGCCTCGTGGCGCATTACCGCGCCGTCGCGGCCGACGGTGGCCTGCCGGTGATCCTCTACAACGTCCCCGGACGCACCGGCGTCGACCTGCTGCCGGACACGGTGGGCGAGCTCGTCGGCGTCCGCGGCATCGTCGCCGTGAAGGAGGCGCGCGGCGACGCGGAGCGCTGGCAGGCGCTGGCGCCGCTTGCCTCCGAT
>ERZ1066117.473-NODE-473-length-31402-cov-8.750407_pt1 | contig 31402 bp, 44 predicted proteins | sample MGYA00382764_ERZ1066117 | MGnify/ENA primary metagenome ERZ1066117 (study PRJEB33369, sample SAMEA5778347) | biofilm metagenome | biome: Industrial cooling water; feature: Water cooling tower basin; material: Biofilm | place: United Arab Emirates | collected...
TGCCGATCATCTCGCCGAGCGAGGCGTTCTTGCCTCCCACCTGCGGGAGATCGGTGAGACGAAGGTCGTTCAGCCAAAGGACGTGGGCGTTCAAGGCAGCTCCGTCGGACCGCAAGGGGAAGCCGCTATTTTCCGGGCCGGAAGCCGCGGGGACAAGCTTGACTTCGCATGGCGGCGACATCGCCGCATCCTCGCGCGAATTCCCGCAGAATCGCCGCGTCGATGCCGTTGTCGACCGCGCGCGTCCGCGTACCGCCTCCATCGGGATCGTCGTCCATGCCCACCCGCCCCGTGTATTTCGTTTCCGATGGCACCGGCATCACCGCCGAGACGATCGGCAACAGCCTCCTCACGCAGTTTGCGGGCCAGCAGTTCGAGCGCCAGCGGCTGCCGTTCGTCGATACGTTGGAGAAGGTCCGGCAGGCGGTCGAGACGATCCGCGCGGCGGGCGATCGTCACGGGGTGCAGCCGATCGTCGTCAACACGATCGTCGACGGGGAGATGACCCGCCTGCTCTCGACCAGCGGAGCCCTCGTGCTCGACGTCTTCGAGCCCTTCATGCCGCGGTTGGAGCAGGCGCTCGGGCAGCCCTGGACGCCGAAGGTGGGGCAGGCCCATGCGCTGGTCGACTTCGATGCCTATGAGCGCCGCATGGACGCGACGAACTTCGCCCTCACGCACGACGACGGCACGGACCTCGACTACGACGAGGCCGACGTGCTGCTGGTCGGGGTGTCGCGATCGGGGAAGACCCCGACCTGCCTGTACCTGGCGCTGCATTACAGCCTACGCGCGGCCAATTACCCGCTGACACCCGACGATCTCGAGGCCGACCGCCTGCCTGAGAAGCTCCGTCGCCATCGCCGGAAGCTGTTCGGCCTGACCATCGACCCGCAGCGCCTGCAGAAGATCCGGGAAGAGCGCAAGCCGGGCTCGCGGTACGCGACGCTGGAGGTGTGCCGCCGCGAGGTGTCCATCGCCGAGGGCATGTTCCAGCGCGAACAGATCCCGGTCCTCAGCACCACGCACACGTCGATCGAGGAGATCGCTTCGAAGATCGTCGCCAAGTTCGGATTCCAGCGCAGCCATTTCTGAGCGCCTTCGCGCCGTTGAATGCCGGCCGGGGCGCCCCTACAGTCCCCGCATGCGCCAGAACCGCGTCCAGCTCCCTTACCCCGCGATCGGCCGCTTCGGCTGGCTGATGGGACTGTATGGCGAGAGCTTCGAGCGGATCTCGCGGATGGTCGACCTGCGCGCCACGCCCGTCGGCCGCCACGTCTCTTGCGTGGGGGACGGCCTCGACGTGCACGTCGAGGTGCTTGCGCGGCATGCGCACACCGTCGAGCTTCGGCTGTCGTACGCCATGCGAGACCCCGTGACCGGCGTGCCCGACCCCTCCGCCGTGCTCCGTGCGTACACGGATTCCCGCCAGGCGGAGGCGACGAACTGCTACGTGGGCCGCCAATGGCAGGACGCGCTCGGCCTGCGCCCGTCGCCGCAGGCCATGATGGGGCACCGGCTGCGCATGAACAGCTTCCTCAGCAAGTGGCTGGCCTATCTGGAAAACCTCGGCCACGCCCAGTCCACGCTGCAGCCCCTGGCCGAGGATGACGTCGAGAGGGATGTTTCGATGACAGACGCTTGACGGGCCTGATCCCGCTGAATATGATGCGCGCCTCTCCTGAATCGGTGGGGCTATAGCTCAGCTGGGAGAGCGCTACAATGGCATTGTAGAGGTCATCGGTTCGATCCCGATTAGCTCCACCACTTTCACGCTGCATCCTCTTTACGTCCCCATCGTCTAGAGGCCTAGGACACCTCCCTTTCACGGAGGCGACCGGGGTTCGAATCCCCGTGGGGACGCCACGCTACTCCCCGGACTCGCGCCGGAGATTGCCGACGAAGCCACCCTGTAATGCAGGGTGGCTTCTGTCGTTTCAGGGTCCAGCTCGACGCGCTCGACGACGGCGTTGATCAGATCCCGCGCAGCGCTTGGGCTCGAGTACTCGAGCGCTTCGGCGACGCTGGCCACGAACGCGTGCACCTGACGCTCGGAGATCTCGTCGAGGGCGTCCGCTTCCTGCCGCGACTGCTCGAGCTGCGCGAGCTCTTCGGCCAGCACCGCTCGCCGCGCTTCCAAAGTCTTCGCCGTCCGCATGCCGAGATCCGGCATGTCCTCGGCGGCCGCGAGTTCCATCGCGCGTTCCGCGCGCCGCGCCAGGTCGGCGACCTCGCGCCGCAGCGCGTTGATGCGTGAGGCATCGCCGGCGGGCTCCGACAGCGCCCGCGTCGCGGCGATCGCCTCGGCTACGAAGTCCGACGTTCGAAGATCGGCCAGCACCCGATCGACGATGGTGCGGTCGACGGCGCCCCGCGGCACCGAACGCTGCTCGCCGTCCTTCACCCATCGGTACCGGTCGGCCTCCGACCACCACTTCGAGCCGTCGGGCGCGAACAGCAGGCCGCCCAGCAGCGCATCGGACACGCGCTTCCGCTGGCCCTTGCCCTTCGCCGCCGATCCGCGCTCGAGCGCCGCCAGCAGGCGCTCCGCGGTCTCTTCGTCGACCAGCGCCGGATGCGTGTCGCGCTGGATCACCCAATCCTGGCGCGGCCGACGCTTCACGCCGCCGATGTACCCGCCGCCCGACGCGCGCTCCGATGTGACGTTCCACACCGTGTGCCCGGCGTAGGTCAGCGCGTTCCACTCGAGGCCGACCAGGCTGCTCTTGGCCAGGTGGCCGATCCCGGCGCGTTCGGCCGCTGCCACCCTGCCGTGGCCGTCGGCTCGCGCGGCGAAGAAGGCTTGAACCGCCGGCGCAGTCTCGGGGTCGAGCTCGAGCACGCTCTTGGCCACCAGCTCGCCCTCGCGGATGGCGCCCGTCGTGCGCTTGGCCAGCCGGTACCCGACCGGCGCGCGGCCGCCGGCGCGGAAGCCGGCGCGCACGTTCGTGGCCATGCCGGCGAGGCCCTTCTGCTTGCTGGTGAGGCTGTGCCACTCGTCCATCGCCTGCAGCACCGACTTCAGCAGCATCTCCGTGATCGGCTCCGTCTCCGGCACGTTCCGGTAGCTCACGGCGACACCGTGCCGCTCGCATTCGGTCTCGAAGATCAAGGCGATGTGCCGGCGCCTGGCGACGCGGCTGGTGTCCAGCGCCATCACGGCATCCCAGCCGCGGCGAACGTTGCGGATGGCCGCGATCAGCGCGCGGAAGCCCGGCCGGTCGTCGTCCTTGCCGCTCTCGACGGCGTCGACGAACTCCGTGGCGACCGTCCAGCCGCGCTTCTGGGCGTCTTCCGTCAGCTGCCGGCGCTGCGCCTCGATGCTGACGTCGGCGCGGTCTTTGGAGCTGCGGAGGTAGAGCGCCGCGCGGCGCGGAGGTGAGGGCGATCGCGTCATGGCCTTCGGGAAAGTCCGTTTCGAGTTCGGCCGGCTTCGGCGGCCGGGCCCGATGGCCGCCGTCCGGTACCGCCCACTTTAACGAAGTCCCACGAACCCACACGATAAAGGCGCGTTCAATCGCCCCTCAGGGAACCACTGGTGAACCCGTTCAACGACATGCGCCGTGAGGAACTCGCCGGCGAGATCTCAAAAGCCATCGACGTGCTCGAGGCGCGCGAACGCCTGACCGCGGCCCAGCGTGCTGAGTTCGCGGAGCGTCTGCGCTACCTGCTGATCGTCGCCGGATCGCGTCTCTCGTGCCGGGAGCTGAGCCCGGGCACCCCGGCCTTCGAGATCGCTCGCGTTCCCTCTACCGACCCCATCGAAGCCTATGCCGCCTGGATCGATCGCGAGACGGTCTCGGCGCGGCACACCGCGCTGCAGGAAGTGGGGGAAAAGCGGATGTCGCCCATGCTACTGGGGCGCTGGATCGCCGACCGCCGGGGCTGCATCGCGACCGACGATGCCTGGCGTTCCGCCATGGCCGCCCTGCTGGCCATGAAGCCGTTGCGTCGCGGTCGGTGAGATGAATCGCTTCACGTGCGGGGCGAGCGCGGCTGCCGCGCGCCGCGAATCAATGGTGCCGACGACCTGCAGCCGGATCGCGGGCGATCCTTCCGCGCGGCTACGCCGTCTCGCCATGGTCTGCCATCCAGGCAGCGCGGTCGCGCCACTGAGCGCGCATTTCGGCGCGTAGCGCTTCGGCCGCCTCCGCGCCGCGCCGCTTCGCGATGCGCTCGATCAGCGCGTCGACTGCGGCCGCGTCGGTGTTTCCCTGGCGGATCCAGAAGCGGGCCTCGCAGACGCGGCGATGGGCCTCGAGGGCGGGTGGAACCTTCACGACGGCTCAGCCTCGGCGGACGGCCATAGCCGAACGGCGGCGGCCCAGCGCGAGCACGTCGATGCCGACAGCGCGGCGCAGCGCCGCGAGGTGCGCGATCCGACGGCGCGCAGCAAGGAGACGGGTCAGCCAGCGCATGCCGCACCCCCGGTGGGGATCAGCCCGATATGGCCGTCCTTGGTGATGGCCAACGTCCCCTCCCCATTTTCGACCGATCGCTCGAGCTCGTCGAAGTAGTTCTCCCGCCACGACTCGGCGGCAACTTCCGCTTGCGTCAGAGCATCGCGAAGCCGCTCGATCTCGGCGTGCTGCAGCTCGACTCGCTCGCGTAGAGAGGCAAGCTCGAGCGCGTTCAGCCGCCGCGCCACAGCGCGTGCTCGGGCGGCGCGCATCACACACCTCCCTTCGGCGGCATCGGCACCTGGTCGGCCACGCGTGTCGGCAGCTCGATCAGGTCGTCGAGGTACTCGACCAAGGCAGGGCCGAGGCGCTGTGCGCTGCTGGTTCGCTCGCCGAACGACGCCTGCTGGCTGCGCCAAGCGCGGCGGGGCGGGAAGCTGTGGTCGTGGTGCCAGACGCGGCTCGCGGCGGCGCGCTGAAGTCCCGCTGCCTCGCGCGCGGTGATGGCGATTCGGTTGGCCGTGATCTCGATGCCGATCCTCACGTAGGCCACCTGCGGGTCGGGCGCGCCGAAGAGCGCGTCGACCAAGGCGATGCCCTTGGCCAGAAGATCTCGCCCGACCGTCTGGTGATACACCTTGTCCTGCTCGAGGTGCTGGAGCGCATCGGTGAGCAGGTCGCGCAGCTGCGCGACCTCGCCGCGCTCGGCACCCAATTCGCTCGCACCGGCGCGCTCCGACGCAGCGGCAAGCGCCACCCGCATTGCCTCGAGCGGGATGCGCGGGCCCGGCAGCCCGGGTGGCAGATCGGCGAGGAACTGCGTGTGCGCGGCAACCGCGCGCTGCAGGTCGATTTCGGGGATCGAATCGCCGTAGAAAGGCTTGGGCAAGTTACCGGCCATCGGACACCTCCTCCGGCTTGGCCTCGGTAGTCATGGCTTCGGCTGCGCTGATGGCCTTATCAGCCCGCTTCATCAAGTGGGCGAGCGTCACGCTGGCGACGACTTCGCCGGAGTCCTTCCTGCTCGCCTTGATTTCAACGCCCTCCGCCTCTGCACCAAGCGCCTGGAGCAGCGCTGGGACGATTGCCCACAGCGACTTGAGGCAATGAATCGCCTCGTGATAGCTCTCCGCGCTGAACGCGGCGCTTGGCGGGGCTTGCTCAGGCACTGGATTCCTGTACGGCGGCGTCATTGCGCCAAAGTCGCTACCGGCGCGACGCTCGTCGATGCGGTCCGTGGCGGTGGCGATCTGCTCACGAAGCCAGTTCACGGCCGCCGTGATTGCCCGAGCGTCTTTTCCGGCCGTGCCGCCGGCGACAAGCTCGAATCGCCCGGGCTTAAAGTCGCCGCCGATGCCGTAGCTGTGAGTTGATCCGACGATCTCCCATGGGCCCGGCGTCGCCAGGTTAAGCAGCTCGATCAGATCCATCGGCAGCGACACAGCGCCCGGGTGATTGAGCAGCTTCCGGAGGCCGTGATAGGTGTTCCACGCCCAGTAGGCGTCCTCGTCTTCCTCGATGCGCGGGCAGGCGTCCTCCACATCGCCGGCATCGTGCGCCGCGTTCTTCATCAACCCATTGAGCGCAACAGACTGCGAGGCCGTAAGGGCCCTCACCGGCTCCGGAAGGTCGGGCTTAACCACGACGTTCTCGACCACTTCATCCGCTATCGACTGGCAAAGCAGCGAGTCCTTCGCGTGCGCGTGAAGCCCCGCCCTACAGAACGCCTGGCCGACGGCCTCAGCGGCGGTGAGCGATTCGAACTGCGCCGGATGGACCTTGAAGCGGGTGACCAAACGCTCGCCGCAGACTGCCCCGCTTGGGCTGAGGTTGATGCTGCGGCCGTTGCCGAGATCGAGGCGGTGCGTGGCACGGAAGAACGCTTCAACCGCTTCGCTGTGCGGGTGCGGGATCGAAGGCTGCACGCTGAGCACTGCCTCGCCGATCAGTTCGATCAACGTGGAGACGATGGACTGCTTGGAGTACTCGGGGTCAGCGTTGATCGCCGCGTACGCGGCTTCCCGGTGTTCTTTCGTAAGCTTCGTTTGCATCGGTTTGCCCTCTTGGTTCGTTGTTTCGGGGTGCGGCACTTGTGGGGTCAATCGGGATCGCGGTGGCTGGTGCTGAACACCCAGCACTTCACGCTTCGGCCGCCGTGGCGGCTGTTCACGGTCTTGATGTCGATGAACTTCCGGGCCTTGCTGGTGCGCAGCAGCGGCTTCAGCTCGGCCAGCGGCGCGTGGCGTAGGCCCTGGCGCGCCGCGGCTTCGGCGAACTGCACCAGGCTCACGGCGATGTGCTGGCGGTCGCGCGCGTGGTTCAGCGGCTCGCCGGCCAGGTCGTCGTCCTCAAGGCCCACCGGCACGCGGTTGCTGCGCGGTTCGGAGCGTTCGTTGAGGTAGTCGAACAGCTCCCAGAACTCCGTCACCTGCGGGTGGTCGGCGTTGATCGCGCTCTGGCGCGCCAGCGCCATGTCGCGCAGTTCCTGCAGCGTCGCGGCCACCGCCTCGCGCGAGAGCGGCACCACCTGCGCGACTGCCTCGACCAGCGCCATCAGCTGCGCATGGTTCTTCGCGATGCGCACGGACTTCAGGCCGGGCAGCTCGAGCAGCGTTTCCTGGTGCACGGGCGTGCGTTCGGTGACGGTGGCCATCACCCGTTCCTCGCGTCGGGTGGCCGCCAGCACGAAGCCGGAGACGTGCTCGACGCCGGCGCGTTCCATCTGCTCGGCAAGCACCTTCGTCGCGTTGGTGTGGCCGCGGCGGTCGAAGTGCAGGTGCACGATTCGCTGGAGCACCGGCTCGCTCGCCTGCACCGGCGCGTTCTGGCTGATGACGATCGCACCGCGGAACGGCGGTTCGTAGGTGTCGTTGCCGCTGTTCTTCAGGCCGCGGGCGCGCACGCTGCGGCCGTTGTAGGCGGTCTTCAGCTCGTCCCAGTCGAATCCCTTCTGCTTCGCGTCGTCGCGGTCGCCTTCGATCAGCACCACCGGAAGGTTCGACACCTGGGCGAAGTTGCGGGCGCGGGCGGCGAGCGTCGATTTGCTCGGGTCGAAGCCTTCGTAGTCGACGCGGCCGACGAGCTTCCACAGGAACTCGATCAGCGTGGACTTTCCGGCGCCGGGGTCGCCGACCACCTCGAGGAAGGGAAAGCTCTTGTGCTCGGCGCGGATCTGCTCGGCGAACAGGCTGCCCAGCCAGAACGCCAGTGCGACCACACCCTTCGGCCCGTAGCAGGCCCAAACCCATTCCACCCAATCGGTGCGGTAGTCGGCGCGGTCGCGGTTGATGCGCAGGCCGATGCCCAGGTTCAGCGTCTTGATGGCCAGCTTCGGCAGGTCGAAGTAGTCCTCGGCGTTCAGCTCGTGGATCTGCCCGCCCTTCACCGCGATGTCGCCGAACACGTACACGCCGTGCTCGCGGCTATAGCCCACGAAGTCGACGGTGGTGACGCGCTTGATGTTGAACGTCTGCTTCGTGATCAGCCGGTCGAGCTGCGCCGTGCTGCCCGTGAACACCGCGCCGGGCGCGATCGAGAGCAGCCGTTTCTTGAACTCGCTGGCGCTCGCTACCTGCGCGCCGGTGAAGGCCGCCTTGATGGGCGCGCCGCGGTGCGGGAAGTCGACGCGGTAGTAGTACCACTGCTCGTCGGTGAGATCGTTGGCCTGGTAGTAGAGCGGCACCGGCCGGCACGAGGCGATCTCAACGACGCTGCCGCTCTCCTGCAGTGCGCGGTCGCGCTTCTGCTCTTCGCTCAGCTCGCCGTTGTCGGCCAGAGCGTCCTTCGCCTTGGCGAACTTGTCGAGGTCGAGCTTCCACCAGTAGGTGCGGTTGGCGTAGTCGAACGGGAACTCCCGCCCACCGTCTCGCCCGTAAAGCAGCAGCGCCTTCGCCGCGGCACTGTCAGCGACGAAGATGCGGCCTTCGTACAGGTATTCGGCGCGCCGCTTTTCGTCGAGCTGGTCGGCTTGGTGCAGGTCGTTCCAGTCCAGCTTCTTGCCGCCCGGGCCCGTCGGCGCCAGCGCGACTGCGCAGTCCCAGCCGTCGGCGATGGCCCGATCGCGCCACTTGCGCATGTAGCTGCGGCCGGCGCTGTCGCCGTCGAGCGCCCACACCAGCCGCGGCCGCGGCGCACCCGCCGCGGTGCAGGCCTCAGCGAGCGCCGCGAGCTCGGCCGCCGGGTAGTTGTTGCACGAGAGCAGCGCGCAAGCCGGCACGCCGTGGTGCTCCAGCGCGACGGCGTCGAAGATGCCCTCGCAGAGCCACAGCTCCGGCACGGCAGCAGGCCGCGTGTCGGGAAGGTGCCACCAGTGGCCGGCATAGCTCTGGCCGTAGCCGAAGTTGGCCTTCTTCTTACCGAAGCGCTCCGGCCGGTCGATCAGCCGCTCCCACCACGCGCCGCAGGCCAGCGTGAAGCGCACCGTGCCGCTGCTCAGGCCCCGCTCGCGCTCGAGGTAGGTCTCTTGGGTGTACGTGCCGCGCACGCGGTCGAGGCGGAAGCCGCGCGAGTCACGCAGGTAGGCGTCGGCCGCAGCATTCGGGTTGTCCGGCTGCTGCGGAAAGCGATCCGTCCAGGTGTTGAACAGGTCGGGGTACAGATCCTTCACGTGGGCCGAGTGGCCGCACTTGTCCAAGCGGCCACACCTCACCGTCCACGGCGCCTCGGCGTGGGCGTAGAGCTCGCGCTTTCCGCACGCCGGGCACGTCCCTTCGCGGAGGTACTCGCTGCCCTGCTTCTTGAAACGGAAGTCCGTATTGAGGCGGCGAGTGAGTTCGGTGAGCAGTTCTGGGCGCATTCGGGCAAGGCAAGGGCGTTCGCGCCGCGGCTGCGGCACGTCGAGCAGGGAGGGAAGGGGGCCGGCGCTCGCGCCGGCGGCGTCAGCCCGCGAGGGCTGCGGGTTCAGCGGCGTCCGCAGTGCGGTCGCGCAGGAAGAGGCGGCGCTCGCGCTGTGCGCCCAGCAGGTCGATCACGTCGGCGATGGTCACCACGATGCGCAGGCCGTCGCCGTCGAGCAGGTGCAGCACGTGGCTGGTGGAAGCGTCCAAATCGAAGCGCGCCTGGCCGGAGACTTCAGCCTCGGCCACCGCCTGCAGCGACAGTTCCTCCGCGTGCCGGACGGCCATTGACGGGAACAGGTCGACCAGGTGCTGGCGGCAGCGCTGCAGCAGCTTGAGACGGTCGTGGCTCAGGTGCTCGCCGGCGTGGCGGCGGACGAAAACGAGGGCGGCGTCGCGGGCTTCCATGGCGTGTCCTTCAGTCGTTGATGGGCAGAACGGCCTGCTGGCCGGACTTGAGATCGAAGATTTCGTCGCGGCCCAGCAGGGCACGTGCGCGTGCGCTGAGTGGAATGCGAACTTTCGGGTTGGGCGAGGAAGGCAGGGTCAGCGTGCGCATCGCGGTGATAGCCGACACCCAGACGTGGCCGCACTCGTCGTTCAAGCACTGATAGGTGATCTCGCGAGTCGTGCCGCTGACCTCGCGAGAGGTGCGGATGTTCGCCCTCGAGCAGCAGTGCGGGCACTTCATCGCGGGGATGCCCTTCATGCCGCGGGCCCCTGATCGCGGCGCTGCGCGGCGGCGGGCGGTTCCTTCGGCCGGGGCCGCGGCGGGTCATTGCGCCGCCCGTCGTTGGGCGTGCGGTTCGTCGGCCTCGGGAACCAGCCAAACTCCTTCAGCGCAGCGGCCAGAGCCAAGCCCCAAGCGATGACGAGAAGCGCGGCGAGGGCGATGCTCACTCGATCACCCCGTCTTTCAGGCCGAGCAGCACGGCGGCGCGATGCGCGTCGCCGCGCAGGCAGCGCTTCTGGCCGGCCAACACCGCGTACACCGTGCTGGCAGGAATTTGCAATTCGCTAGCGACGCTCGCGACCGTCTTTCCGCGCGCCTGCAAATCCGCGCGAACCGCGTCAAGCCGCGCCAGATCAGGGAAAACGAGCTCGCCGGGCACGCGTCGGCGGACGTAGAGGTTGCGCAGGCTCGTCTTGAGTTCTTTCCGTCGCGTGGGCATGTTCGTGTGGAACCGTGGAAACAAGCTCACATTGCATCCAATCGGATGCAAAGTCAACAGGGTGAACTCGAATGGACGCAAAGTGCCGCCGGCTGGTCGCCGAGCGCGAACGGCTAAAGCTCAACCAAACGGAATTCGGTGCCTTGGGCGGGGTCGCTCGCTCGGCGCAAGCGAACTACGAAGCCGGGACGCGAGCACCCGACTGGGACTACCTCGCTCGACTGCACGACGAAGGCGTGGACGTTTCCTTCGTGCTCACCGGTGTGCCGAGCGGAAAGCTCGCGCGCGAAGAAACGGATCTGCTCACTGCGTTCCGGGTTGCCGACCCCACGTTGAAGTCTGCGACGTTGCGCGTCCTCGACGCTAAGTCATCGCTGACTGTCGAGCTGAAAGCGCCGGGGCAGAACATCGGCGGTGACAACCATGGCGTTCAAGCGGGCCGCGACAACGTCGCGCACACACAGACCTTCAACGTCGGCGGCGGCAAGAAGAAGCGCTGATTGATCGAGCGAGGCAGGACGCCATGACCACAACACCCGAAACCGCCATCACCGCGCGCCTTGGCTTCGCATACCTCAACGCAGCTGGCGAAGTCAGCCAGCGCGAGGCCGTTGTCACTGCGCTGGGCAGCGCCTACTTCATCGGCCATTGCAGCCTTCGAAATGCTGAGCGCACGTTCCGCTTCGACCGTGTTTGCTACCCGGCCGTCGACCTCGACACGGGCGAGAGCTTCGCCGCACCGGCGGAGTTGCGTGCGCGACTCCGCGGCTTCCGCGGCCCGCCGGCGCGCCCGAGCCCCGACAACGAAATCCTGTTCTCCGGCTTCGCCGCTGCGCGACGTGCAGAGCTTGAGGCGCTCGCAGTCGCGGCGGGCCTGCTACTGCGGGCCACGCCCACCGTCGGACTCGATCTCTTCGTCGCGGGGCCAAATGCCGGGCCTTCGAAGCGCAAGAAGGCCGAAGCCGCCGGCGCGCGAATCTTCGATGAAGCCGAGTTCATTGCCTTCATCAGCGAAGGCGGCGAGGCCGGCTGACACGTTTCCCCCGGGCAAACGCCCACGACATGGAGTTGTACCGATGAATGCCGTTCTGAATGCACCATCCGCTCCCATCAAGGCTGGCTGGATCGTCCTCGCCGTGGCTTGGCTGTGCATGCTGGTTCCGATCCCGGGCCTTGGCTTGTTCCTCGGCTGGCCGCTCAACCTGGTCGCCTTCATCATCGGCATCGTCGTGATCGTGAAGGGCTCGACAGGGCAGGGCATCGCGCAGATCGCGGCGAGCATCATCATCACCCCGGCGGTCTACTTCATCAGCCTGGCGATCTTCGCCGGCATGGTCGGAGGTGCAGCCGCGGAAGGCGCCCGCGTTGCCGAGGAAAAGAAGCAGGAGGCGACCGCGCAGGCGATGGCCGCGCCCGCCATTCCGGTCACCTCGCGCGAGTACTTCGCCATCTACCAAGAGAACGAGGTCTCGGCGGACGCGCAGTTCAAGGGCAAGCACGTCGAGATCACCGGCAGCGTCGCGGGCATCAACAAGGACGTGATGGGAGACGTCTACGTAGAGCTCATGACCGCGAACGAGTTCATGCCGGTGCACGCCAGCGGCGTCTCTCAGGAAGTCGCAGCGGGTCTCAGCAAGGGCGATCAGATCACGCTGAACTGCGTCGGCGCCGGGATGATCGTCGGCTTCGCTCGCCTCGAAGAATGCCGGGTGCCCTGATGGACGGTTCGCACACCCCACCACCGGATAAAGGCGAAGGCGAAGACGAAAACGCGCCGGAGATCAACGTCGGCCAGGTGGCAAACACCGTGATGGTCAACGGCGACCAGGTCATCAACGTTGGCGGTCGGCTGCAGTGGACGAAGGAAGCCGACGTGGATGATCTTGAAGAGGCAGAGCGGAAGCTCGACCTCGCTATCCGGCTGTGGAGCTTCCGGGCGCTCGTTCCGCTTCTGCTTACCTTTATCGTCGCCGTAGCACTAGCGGCCGGCAGCGTGGGGCTCGCAAAACTGGCAGAACCGCAGCTCTACTTGGGCGCGCCGCGGTGGTACGTCCCGAGCTTCTTCATATTCACCTTGGCAATCTTCGCAACCATTCTTTGGAGTGCGGCTTCCGAGCCGCGACGCCGATACCTGCTGCTCGACGCGTGCGCGGCGCGGCAGTGGGCCGAGGTTCGTGTCGAGCTGGCGATGCGCGGGCACTTTCGAAAATCTGATCAGAAGGTGATCGCCTTCATGAAGCGAAGGCATTTGTCCACGCGTATTGGCGGTCTGGTCGGATTGCTATCTAGATCTAAGCCTTGAGATACCCAAGAAAAAAGGGACTGCCATGTCGAAAGTGTTCATCTCGTGGTCTGGGCCAGTCGCGAAGCTATTCGCCGAACGGTTCTCCGTTTGGCTATCGGATGTCATTCAGGGCGTCCAATGCTTCTTCTCGCCAGAAGACATTGCGATGGGTACGTCTTGGGTCTCGACAATTTCCTCCAAGCTGAATGAGCATTCAATCGGAATCATCTGCCTAACGCCGGAAAACGTCGGCGCTCCGTGGATTCAGTTTGAGGCAGGGGCTCTCTACAAGGGGCTGCCAACCAGCAGGGTATGCCCGCTATTGATCGGGGGGCTCGAGCGTCAGCATGTCACTGGTCCGCTCACCATCTTTCAAATGGCGATGCCAACTAAGGAAGATGTATTCAAGCTAGTAAAGGAGGTCAATGCTCAGTGTGACCCCCGCCTTGATGATCAGCGACTGCAAAGAGTTTTTGAGGTGAACTGGCCTGCATTCGAAGATGGACTATCGAAGCTGCCGCCATCGAGAGCAGGAAACGCCATTCCGGTGAGATCAAGCGACGACATCTTGGCTGAGGTTCTCGGCACGGTTCGTGCTATTCAAAACACGCTAACGGTGCCTGCACGAAGCGAAGAAATCCGCGGTTATGCCGAACACATGCACCAAATGGCGCGTTTTGGAGTCTCTCCCGGCCAAAGGTTTTCTGCGCATACGATGTCAAGAAAGAGAGCCATCCCTGACGCGGATGTCGATGTTTCGACGTTCGCGGGGGAGGGGGTCATCGAGGGTGTTGTAGTTGTCGACGTGAAGGTTAGGTGCGAGGCGTTCTTTGCGCGGGTGATGTTCGAAAGCCCGACGCCATTCCAGCCGAACGTTGCCATTGGAATCACCGAGATGCCGCAAGGCACCGATGAGCATTCGCTGAGATTCGTAGCCGAGCAAGTCGACGAAACAGGCTTCGTCCTATACGTTCGGACAACCAATCCGCGCGGGCTGATGCGTGGTCGTTATGCGTTCACGTTCAGCGGTTAGGCCCACAAGCTTTCGCGCGACCGCGTCTAAGCAGAGCGTTCCATTTCCAGGTCCGTCCCCAAGCCACCCGATCCCATGCGATGGGTGGCCTTCGTCACGCGCCAGTCGGTGCCGTCGATCTCGGGCTTGAAGCCGCGCACGGTCACCGGCGTCTCCGGCTCGATCTCGGGTCGGCCGTAGGCCAGCTTCAAGTGCAGCGCGGCCGCGCCGCGCTTCACGCGCCCCAGTTCGCTGTCCGCTGCCTCGCGCGCCTCGGCCTCGCTCGCGTAGACGGTACGCAGCCGCTTGCGGTTCTCGCCTTCACCGACCTGCACCACGCGCTGCTCGCCCCCGGCGGTGTCCTGCCAGACCGCCTCGATGCCGGTGTACGTGTCGCGGTCGACCTGGCTGAAGCGGTGGCCATCGCCGCTGCGCCGGTTGAGCGTCAGCCGCGGCAGCGCCTGTCCGCCGGCGGTCTGCGCCGCGCCCATCGGCAGGAACAGCAGGTGGCCGTTCTTGACGGTGGCCACCGCGTCAAAGCGCTTGCCAAGGCGCGTCAGCAGGTTCAGGTCGCTCTCGCCGGCCTGGTCGAGGTGGTCGACGGCGCGAGCATCCAGCGTGCTGGCCACGCGCGGCGTCAGGCCGTGGTCGCTGGCGATCGTGCTGACGATCGCGCCGACGGTGGTGGCGTCGAAGCTGCGGTCGCGCTTGACGCGCAGGCCCGCGGCCATGTCCGCGCTGCGGGCCCGGATGCTGATGACGTCGGGCGCGCCGGAGTGCTCCACCTCGTCGACCTTGAACAGACCCTTGTCGACGAGGCCGAAGCCCTCCCAGCCGAGCGCCACCGACAGCAGTACGCCGCGGGCGGGCAGGGCGACGGCGCCGTCGTGGTCGTGCAGGGTCAGCTCGAGCTGATCGGCTTCCTCGCCACGCTGCTCTGTGAGCGACAGCTCGATCAGGCGCGGCGCCAGGCGCGAGGTGAGGTCGCGCCCATCCATCCGAACACGCCAGGCCGGCTTGTTCGGCAGCAGGCTCACGGCGCGGCCTCGGCGAGTGCGCGCTCGTCGGTGCGCTTCAGTGAGATCTCGAATTCGACGCGGCGCGGCGTGCCGTCCTGCAGGAACACCGTGCGCGTCTCGCTGACGCTCTCGATGACGTAGGCGCCCCAGACGCGGCCTTGGCCGTCGACCAGCAGCCACGGGCGGCCGCTGTCGGCCATCCGGCGCAGCGTGTCGATGTCGGCCGGCGCGCCGGCGAACTCAGGCGCCACCCACCCGCTCAAGCTAACGGACTCGTCGCCGGGCCCGAGGAACTGCCGCGCGGCCCGCGCGCCCACGCGGTCGGTGCTGGCGTGCCGCCACGCGTGCTGCCGCTGCAGCTGCTGGTAGGCCAGCGTCGGCAGCGAGAACACGAACATGCCCAGGGCCATCATCATCGCCGGCGTCCTCAGGGGTCGATGTCGGAAAGCGAGCTGCGGCGGCGGGCGCCGCGCTCGCGGTCGAGGCGCTCGATCTCGTCGCGCACGGCCTTGGCGATGGCTTGTGCGTCGACACCGGCGCCGGCGTGGATGTGGATCGCGCCGATGCTGAGGCCTCCGCCGCTCGCGGCCGCCGGCGATCGGCCGGCGAGGGCAGGGCGGTTGTCGATTGCCAGGGCGCTTCCGGCCGCGCCCACGGCCATCGCAGCGCCCGCCGCGGTCACCGCCCCGGCGACGCGCCGCATGGCCTCCACGGGCTCACGGCGGGCCGCGTCGAGGCCCTGGGCGAAGCCGCTGACGGTGAAGCCGCCGAGCTCCGCGAACACGCGGCTCGGGCTGTGGATGCCGAGCTTTTCCTTCAGCCACCCCACGACGCTGTCCGCGACGTTGCCGATGGTGGTGCGGACGGCCGCGAGCCCGCCGAGCAGGCCCTGCACCAAGCCCTGCAGGAGGTTCGCGCCGATCGTCTTGAAGCGCTCCCACAGCGTCTCGAAGAACGCCATGATCGCGCCCCAGTTGTTGACGATCATGCCGAGCGGCGTCCACGCGAAGATCGGCTTCAGCCATTCCCAGGCGGCGATGACCCCGGCGGAGATCTGCTCCCACAGGATGATCAGGCCGCCCTTGATGCCGTCCCAGTTCTGCCAGATCAGGTAGCCGGCGGTGGCGAGCAGGCCGAGCGCGATGCCGATCGGATTGGCCATCAGCGCGGCGCCGACCGCGCGCAGCGCCATGCCGAGCATCGGGAGGGCGTTCTTGGCCAAGCCGGCCAGCACCGGCCCCATCCCGGCCATCCAGCCGCCGAAGGTCGCGAGCAGCGGTAGCGCGTGGCCCACGGCGCTGACGATCACGGCGAGCGGCGTGATGATGGCGCCGACCACGACGAGCAGCCCGGCGAATCCTGCGATCACCACGCCGATGACGCCGCTCAGCGTCGGGAACGTGTCGATGAACCACTGGATCTTCTCGAGCAGATTGGTGAACGCGTCGATCAGCGGGATCAGCATCGGCGCCATCGCCTCGCCCAGGCGGCCCAGCGTGTTCTGCAGGGTGCCGGTGGCGGACTCCCACTTTGCCGGCAGCGAGTCGAGCTGCGCCGTGACGCGCTGCTGCAGGCTGCCCTGCGCGGCCATCCGCCGCTGCACCTCGGCATAGCCGTCCGCGCCGGAGCTGATCAGCTGCGAGGCGATCTGCAGGGTCTCGGCGTCGTCGCCGTAGAGCTTCTTCAGCACCTCGAGGCGGGAGACGGTGTCGAGCGAGCGCAGCTGCGCGAGCTGCGCGAACATCTGATCGAAGCCACCGAACTCACCGCTTCCGTCGGTGAAGTCGAGCGCCATGCCGCTGCCCTTCAGGGCCTCGTTGGCCTTTTCCACGCGGCCCGAGTCGAGGGACAGCTGCAGCACCTTGCGGATCGCGTTGCCGGCGGACTCGCCGGCCATGCCCGAGCCGATGGCTGCCGTCAGCAGGGGAGCCAGAGCGTCGGTGGCCTCGAGACCTTCCGTCTTCAACACGTCGAGCACCGGCGACAGTTTGCTGAAGCCCGCGAGCATCTCTTCGGGCCGAACGTTCAGACCGGCCGAGCGCTGGATCGTGTCGGCCAGCGCCACCATGTCGCCTTCGACGGTGCGCGTCGCCTGGCTGAGCTTGGCCATGATCTGCGCCGACTGCACGTAGCTCAGCTCGTCGCCGATGCGCGCTTTCAGCAGCGCCGCGGCTTCGCCGACGCCGCCCAGGATGGCCTTGGTGTCGATGCCGGCGCGCGCGAGCGCATCCATCATCGCGGTGAGCTCGGCGGTGGTGCCCGGCAGCTGGTTGCCCAGCCGCGACGCGAGCGCTTCGATCTCGGCGTAGTCCGCCGCCACCTTGCCGTCAGCGCCGGTGAGCGTCGCGCGCAGCAGCGACGCCGCGCTGTCCTGCTCCATGAAGGCGGCCATCGGCGCCGTGGCCGCCGGCATCATCCCCTGGCCGAGCACGAACGCACCGGCGCCGTGCGCCGCCATGTTCATGCCGGCGTTCTTGAAGCGCTCGGCGCGCTCCTGGGCCTTCCGCGTCGCAGCCGCGAGCTGTTCCATCTGCTGCTTCTGCCGCGCGATCGACTGGTTCGTGGCGTTGATCTTCAGGCGCAGCGCGTTCTGCTCGTTCTCGAGGCGGTCGGTCGAAACTCCCGCGGCGCCGAGCCGGTCGCGCAGGATGTGCAGGCGCTGGCTGTTGCCCTGGAACTCGTCCTTCAGGCGCTTGGCTTCGGCCTTGGCGCGCTCGAAGGAACGCACCAGCTTCTTCGACGGCTCGTCCGTTCCCTTGATCTGGCGCGCGAGCTCCGCGGTCTTTGCCTGCGCCGCAGCCAGCGCTGGGGTCAGCTTCTTCAGCCCGGTCTGCAGGGATCCGAACTCGTCGAGCTCGTCCTGCGAGCGGCGCAGCACGCCGAGTCGCGCGTTCAGTTCGGACAGGGCCTTGTCGGTGGCACGGCCACCGTTCATCACCTTCTTGAGCGGGCCGGTGATCTTGTCGACGGTGCTCAGCAGCACCTGCAGGCGGAGGTCACGCGCCATGGCGCGCCTCCGCGACCGACGCTAGGGCGCGGCGGTCCTTGCCGCTGCCGCCCAGTACTCGCGCATCGCGCGCAGGAAACCGGCCGCGGCGGACCAGAGTCGCGTCGCCTTGGCGGCCACGATCACCAGCACGGCAATCGGCATCGCCACGAACACCAGCAGCAGCACCGCCACAAGGGCGGCGGCCAGAACGGTGGTGAGGACGGTTTCCATGCGAAAAGGCTAGCACGGCGCTCATCGGCTCCTCGCTGAATCGGTGCCCGAGCGGGCCCTGGCGCGCTCGCGCCAGGCCATCAGGTCGGCGATGGGCATGTCGCCCATCGTCTCGGGGGTCCAGCCGAACACCGTAGCGATGTCGGCCATCGCGTCTTCTACGTGCTGGGGAAGGCGTCCGCCTTCCGCAAGAAAAAACCGGCGATCTCGCCTCCCAGCGCGAGCAGATCGGCCGGGTCGATGCGCGCCACATCCGCCTCCGTCAGCGTCGGCGTGGTGATGCGCGGAAGCAGCTTGCCCAGGGCGGTCACGTTGAGCTGGACGATGTCGGCGAGCGCCAAGCCGCGCAGGTCGCCGCTGAGCGGCCGACGCAGTGTGACTTCGGTGATCGTCTGCTGGCCGCGGACGATGGGCGTCTCGAGCGGGACGTTGACCGTCGTGGGCCGGTCGGTGGTCAGGATTTCCATCGACTACTCCCTCAGCCGACGCCGATGGCGCGGCGCTGTTCGGCCAGGCGGTCGACGCCGCCGACGTTCTCGACCATGTTCACCAGGTCGATCTCGATCTCCGTTTCGCCGTTGATCGTCAGCTTGTAGTAGCTGCAGGCGGTCTTGCACGAGAACTCCGTGTCCTCGCCGGCCGCCTGGCTGCCGAAGTCGATCTCTTCGTGGCGCCCGCGCACCACCACTTCGACCGCGTCCACCTCGCCGGTGTCGTCGCGCTGGTAGGCGCCCGCGAAGCGCAGCTGGACGCCGTCGTGGCGGGTGATGCCGTACTGCCGCAGCGGCTCGCGCATCAGACCGCCGCACGTCCACTCGAGGTTGATCTCTTCCTGCCCCATGTCCACCTTGACCGGGCCGCTCATGCCGCCGCCGCGGTAGGCCTCCATGGTGCGGGTCAGGACGGGGAGGGTGACTTCCGAGACCTGGCCGACGTAGCTGGTGCCGTCGTTGAACAGGTTGAGGTTCTTCAGCTTGCGGGGCATGCCCATGGCGATTCTCCGGGAGGTGGGGAATGGCGCCGGCGCGCGGCCGGCGCCAGGGATCAGGCGGCGACCTGCTCGGCGAAGTCGGCCAGGTAGCGGTCGGTGATGCGCTGGCGCAGCTGCAGCTGCTCGAGCGGCGGCACCGGCGTGTAGTCGTAGTCGATGTACAGCTTGCCGGCGCTCAGCGTGGTGCTGGTGTTCACCGACTCGTCGTACCAGGCGCTGCCGTCGATGATGTAGCCGAGCGCTTTCAGCTCACGGAACTTCGCGTTGATGCTCTCGATGATGTCGCGCACGAGGGAGGCGTGCATCGGGCGATCAACGGCCCACAGGTGGGCCTCGGCGATGGTGTCGGCGAGCACCTGCGCGGTGCGCGTGTAGTTCTCGAACGCGAACAGCGGCTCGTCGGAGCACGTGCGCGAGCCCCAGAATCGGAAGCCGTTGGCGTTGACCAGCGTGGTGACGTCGCCGTCGTTCAGCAAGTTGGCGTCGGTCGCGGGGTGCTGCAGGTCGAAGTAGACGTCCTTGGTGATGCCGGTGACGCCGTTCACCGCCACGTTGGAAAGCGTCTTGTGCCAGCCCACCTCGTGGTCGATGCGGGCGCGCAAGCCGAGCGCGCGAGCGACGGCCGGCGCGGGATCGTTCGTGCTGCTGACGGTGTTCCACGCAGTGAAGTCCGGCCAGATAAGCATCAGCTCGCGCTGCGCGAAGTTGGCGCGATAGGTCAGGACGGCGGCCCGGTCCTCGCCGACGGCTGCTGCGTAGGCAAAGCCACGCAGCTTCTGCGCCAGCGTGGCGAGCGCCGTGGTCACCGCCTGGTTGTCGAGGCCCGGGGCGCCGATGATGCGCGGCCGGACGCCGAGGCGCGCCTGAGCCGCGAGCAGGGCCTGCATGCCCGTGTAGTCGCCGCCGGTGTAGCTGCCCACCACGTTCGAGGTGGTGGCCGCAGCATCCTCGCCCGGCGCGACACGGACCACGACGACGATGGCGTTCGTCTGGTCGAGGATGGCGCCGAGCGACTTCGACAGCGTGCCGGCGACGCCGGCCTTGCCGATGGCGCTGCGGAGGTCGGTGATCAGCACCGGCGTGTCCAGCGGGAAAGCCGTGGCGTCGGCGTCGGCCGCAGTCGCGACGAGGCCGATGACGGCGGTGGAGATGGTGCGGATGGGACGCGTGCCAGAGTTGATCTCGACGACGCGCACGCCATGGTGATACGTGGTGCTCATGGTGGCTCCTTGGGACTAGGCGGCGCGCAGCCGCAGAGGGACGGTGAGTTGCTGGAACGGCGTGTCGGTGCGCAGATCAACGCGCTCGACGTCGAGGTCGATGTCGAAGGCGCCGGTCTCGGCGCGAGGAACAATCTGGACGCGCGAGAGGCGAACGCGCGGCTCCCAGCGAAGGAGCGCGAGTGCGACCGCCGCGTAGAGCCTGAGCCGCGTCGCGCCGTTGAACGGCGCGTCGATCAGCTCGGGGAGCAATGAGCCATAGTCGCGCCGGAGCACGCGGCTTCCGATGGGCGTGGTGAGCACGTCGGCGATCGACTGCGCGAGGTGCGCGTCGCCGGCCAAGGCCTTGCCGCTGCGGGCATCGACGCCGATCACTGCGGCGGCCCTGAGGTGCTGCTGCCGCCGGAAACGCCGCCATGGCGGTGCGTGGAGAGCTTGATGCCCGCGGCCTCCACCTGGACGGTGGCAGCCAACGAGCCGGTGATGGCCACGTCGCCCACGATCTCGACGTTCCCGGTGATGCTGACGCCACCCGGGGCGACCAGCTCAGCGCGGCCGCCGCTCGGCAGCGTCGCGCGCAGCGTGCTGGTGGATTCCTGGTACTCGAGGATCGCGCCGTCGGCGGCGATGAAGCGGTGCAGGCCGGCTTCGGCGCCCGGTGCGGGGTGCGCGTCCTGGTACAGGCCGGGGAGCACCAGCCCAAGGTTCAGGTCGCCGCCGGGCGACAGCACCAGCACCTGTTCGCCGACCGTCGGCGCCGACCAGGACGACGCCTCGCCGGCGCGCTGCGCCAGCCACGGCAACGCCGCGGTCGTGATCTCCCCTATGCGCACCCGGCAACGCGCCGCCGCGACGTCCACCGACGCGACGGTGCCGACGCGGAGCAGGTTCGACAACAGGCGATGCAGCTCGATCAGGTTCATGGGCCGATTGTTCGGCCCACCTCGCGCGTGCGCATCCGCTTGTGGCTGTGGGCCAGTGCGCCACAGCCAGAAGGCGAATCAGCGGATGCTGCGCAGCGATCGCCGCTCCGCGTAGATCGGCAGGTAGAGGTCGCGAGGCGTGATGCGCCACGGCTGGCCGCGGAACAGTGGCCATCCCGCGCGCTCGAACGCCCACGCGATCAGCTCGCTGCAGAACCAGCGATCGTTGTCCTGCCAGCGGCGACGAAGGCCGATGCCGAGGACGCCCAACCAGTCATACGGCTTGCCGACTTGGCTGCGCGCTGCGGCGATGACGGCGCGCGGGTCGCTGGCCGGTACGTCGACGAAGGCGTGCTCGCTCGACTCGCGCAGCAGAGCGCCGAGCTCGCGCACACGTACGCCGCCATCCGCCGCGGCTTCGATGATGTCGAGCCCGTCCACGATCGCGCAGTGCGACCACGCCGACCACAGGAAGGTGCGCAGCAGCAGGCTGCCCGGATGCCGGCGGCGGGTGAACACCAGGCGCACGGCGCTGCTCATGCGCCGATCGGCACTTCGGCCGCCTGCACAGGGGTGTCGAGGATCTCCGCGGCCTTGCCCGCGGGCAGAAGGCCCGCGGCCTCAAGGCTCTGCACGCCCGCGCGCGTGTCGGGGCGTGCGAGGTCGATGAAGGTCGCCGCCTGCACGTCCGCGAGCATCACGCGCAGCGACGCGGCGAGCTGCTGCGCCGGCACCGGCGCCGCGGCGTTGTGCACGGACGCGAGTTCGATCGCGGCCAGCGCCTGCTGCCCGACGCGCTGGCGGAACGCGAGCTTCGTGATGCGCGTGCCGAGGTTCGGCGCCGGCGGCGCGGGCGGCGGCGCGAAGGTCTGCCCGCTGCGGATCCAGCCAGGCGCAGGGCGCGGGTTCACGTCGGTGACGTCGACGGCGCCGGGCCAGTCGGCAAGCGCGCCGATGATGACGTTCTCGACGCGGTTGCCGGCCATCAATGCAAGGATCCGGGACATCAGAACGCCTCCTCGAACTCGATCAGGATGAAGCCCGGCGCACCGTCGCTGCCTGGGCCGGTGCCGTTGCCGCCGCCACCGCCGCCGCCGAATCCCGACGTCGCGCCACCGGCCTGATTTGCCGCGGCGGCTTGGTCGCGTCGACCAGCGCCGCCGAAGACGGACATGCCGCCCGCACCACGCGCAGCAACGTTGCCAGCGGTGCCCGAGGCTCCGGGCCCGAGCGGGCTTGCCGAGGTGTACGTGCCCGCCGTTCCGTAGCTGACGCTCAGCGTTCCATAGGGCGTCCCGTCCGCCGCGGCGGACGGGAACGCGTTTGCATCGTCAGGTCGGCCGATGATCGAGAGGCCGCCTGCGCCGGACGCGCCGCCGCCCGACGGACTTCCGCCGCCGCCGCTACCGCCGCCGAGACGGAGCTGCGTGTTGCCGATCGTCACAGTGGTGTTGCCAGCGTTTCCGCCCGCCGAATTGCTGCCGCCGGCTGCGCCAGTGCCCAGCGCGCCGATGACGACGGCCAGTGTCGTCTCGCCGTTGATCTGAAGCGGCAGACCGTTGGCCCAGCCGCCCGCGCCGCCGCCGCCGCCGCGATCCGTGGTGCTCCCGCTGTTGCCGCCGCCACCACCGGGGGCTGTTCCGGTGACGCGAGCGACCCGCGCCCACGACGGAATCGCGACGGACGGATTGGAAGCCGTCAATCGGATCGACTGCTTGCGCGGGAGTGCGCCGGCGCCGCCACCACTGAGGAACCGGCCCATTACGCCACCTCTTCCCAGCCGCGCACGACGGCCGAGACCCCGACTGCCGAGGCGCGGGCGGTGATGATCTCGCCGGCTTCGCATGCGATGGCCGTGCGCTCGAGTACGCCGTTCGCGGGAACCTCGGCATCGAACTCGAGGTAATCGGCGTTCGTCAGCGCGCCGTTTCGCACAGCAAGGCGCACGCGAATCGGGGCGCCGGTGCGATTGCAGAACGACACGTTCGCCGTGGCCACGGTGCCGGCGGGCACGGTGTACAGGTCGGTGTCGGTGGCGGCGGCAAGGTCAGCCTTGCCCAAACGACCGGAGCTCATGAGTACCTCACGACTGGTTGTGGAAGAAGCGCCGCGCGCGGTTCGCACGCTGCAGGGCGGCGATCTGCTGCTGCACGTAGGTCTGCGTCGCGAGCACGACCGACGGGTCGATGCTGAGAGCGATGGCGGCCGTGCTGGCCACCTCGAAAGTGGTGCGCACGATGAGCTCCTTGCCCGAGCCCTCGGCAAGGATCGGCTTGTAGCTCGGCGGGAAGTTGCCGTAGGCGATCAGCGTGCCTGCGGTGTCGAAGAGGCCGACCTCGCGCACCGTCCAGCCGCCGACGGCAGGCCCGATGATGCGTTGCGCGGTGATCCAATTCGGGTTCGTCGGATGCGGGGTCAGGCTCTCCACCGGCCCCCGATTCACTTCGTTCACCAGGGCGGAACGGTTCTCGACCGGCGTCACGGGTGCGCCGCCGCCGTCGCCGAGCGCCATGGTGGCGATTGCAACCGGCGTGTTGCTGGCGATCGCGGCGGCGACTGCCACTTCACCCGCTGCAGTAAGCACAACGTAGTAGGTCATCAGGACACCTGGGGAGTGAGCGAGACGGTCTCGTGCACCATCAGTGCGCCGGCCACACCGACCTTGCCGGTCGTCTCGATCTGGCTGATCTGGTAAGGGAGGACGTCGACGATCTCGGCAGACGTGATGGCCCCGCCCACGAAGATGGTGCAGGGCAGCCGGCTGAGCAGGCTGATGCGCGTGAGGTGGCTGCGGACGTTCTTGGCCGCGAGTGCGAGCCGCTCGATCTCTTCGTACAGGCCCGGCGCGATGCCGCGCGCGTCGAGTTCGGCTTCGACGCGGAACGTGTAGGGCGCGGCGGCGGGGGCGTCCTCGAACCACTCGACGACGTCGGTGGCCCAGCCAAGCGACGCGAGGCTGGCGAGCACGGCACCGACGGTGCCCTTGCGCTGGTGCACCGCGAAGCTGGAGCGCACGGCGGCACGCTTCTGCGCGTCGGTCCAGTCGGCGTCCCAGACGTCGACGCTGAGCGCCCAGGCGAGCCACGGCAGCTGCGCGGCCGGGCACGTGTCGGGGTTCCACAGCGCACGCACCGGCACCGGCACGGCGCCAACGCGCGCGGTCGCGGCTTCGAGCGCGCGTTCCTGCGGCGTCGCGTTCCAGGGCAGCAGGCTGGCCGGCGCCGCGGTCATTCGCCGGTTCCCGTGACGGTGACGGTGCGAGCCGTGCAGAAGGCCGCCTGTGCGGGCGTCACCACCACATCCGTTGCGGGCTGCGTCAGAACGACGTTCTGCACGCCTTCCGAGTGAAGCGCCGCGAACACGCCGGAGCGCGTCACGTCGCGGCCGAGGCGACGCGAACGGGCGAGGTAGTCCGTCAGGCGGGCGTTGGCCTCGGCCAGCACCACCGCCGAGTCCGGCCCGGGGTATAGCGTGAGGCTGGCCACGACCGTGAAGTTCACGATCGCGGCAGCGACGACGTTCACCTGGTCGGTGAGCGGGCGAACGTCGTCGTCGGCCAAGGTGGCGGCAACGGCGGCGAGCAAGGGCGCGTCCGGGGCGCCGCTGCCGACACGCGAGAGCACCGATACGGTCACTACGCCGGGCGTCGGGCTGGTCGCGCTGGCGTCGAGCACATCGGGGTGGGCGCTGAGCGCGTGGAACACGTACGCGCCCTCGGGGCCAGCGGTGCTCAGCCCTTCGAAGGCGAGCTGCACGCGGCGGCGCAGGTCGTCGTCAGGCTCGAGCACGGCCGGCGTCGGCGGTACCGTGTTCGGGTTGGCTGCGGCGAGAACCAGACGCTGGACGTTGAAGTTCGCCGCGACGTGGTCGAGATCGCTGCCGGCGGCGTAGGCCAGCAGCACCGCCTTCGTGGCCTCGTTGACGCGCTGGCGGAGCAGCAGCTCGCGGTAGGCGCAGGCCTCGAGGATCTTGTACGCCGGGTCGGATTCGACGAGCGCGCTGAACTCAGGAGCGCGGTCGCGAAGGTCGGCCAGCATGGCGGCGACAATCGTCTCGACGTCGAGCGGCTCGACGACCGCCGGGAACGGCAGGCGGGACAGATCGACGGCGGTGAACGCGCTGGTCATGGGCGCATGGTGTCGCCCCGCGTGCGCGCGTGCCCGATCTTCTGGCTGTCGCGCGATGGGTTACAGCATCAGCGCGGTAGCAGCGCTTCGATCAGCGTCTTCTGCAGCCACGCGAGGTCGGCGTCGCTGAACCCGAGCAGCTCGCGCACCGGGTAGCGCACGCGCGGCCCGCCGCGGAAGATCTCCGCGAACTCGCCTTCCTGGTGAATGCGCGCCACGTAGGCGTCCTTGCCGGTGAACCCGACGCTGACGGCGTCATTCGTCGCGCGCACCTTCATCAACGATGGCGTGCGGAGCTTCTTGAACATGGCCTGGCGGCGGATGCGACCGCGCTTCGACCGACCCGACACGTCGGCCGGAGGCTTGCGCCGAGGCTCGAATGGCGTGCCGTCCGGGTTGTTCTGCGCCGCAATTCGTGCGCGCTGGCGCGCACGCAGCTCGATGCCGATGCGGCGCGCGAGCTTCATTCGCTGTGGCCCGGTCACGCCTTCAAGAAGCGACTCCGCCCAGCCTTCGATGCTCTGCAGCTTCGCCATCTCAGGGGATCGGGCGATGCTTCAGCACGAACAGCCCGCCCTGCAGCGTGACGGCACTGCTCGCGATCTCCGAGCGCAGCATCAGGTTGACGTTCCCGCCCGTTGCTCCGATCGCGATCAGCCACCGTGCGGACACGGGCGTATTGCTGTTCGCCGTGGCGACGCCTGCGGTCGCAGCCGTCGTCGTCGCATCCGCGATCTGCTGCGCGCTGCCTGGGGCGGTTGCCGAGGCGGCGACGAGATTCAGGCCGATGACCTGGCCGGAAGGAATATCCAGGGCCAGCGCCATGCCCGTGGTGTTCGCGGCCGTCTGGTAAGCGCCGAAGGCCTCCACTTCGTAGAGCGTGTTCGGCGCGGCGACGAAAGTCATGCCGGCGACCGCCGCGAACGCCGTGGTGTTGACCGCCGTATTGGCCGGAAGGCGAATGTAGCTCCAAGGGTCGCCGCCGTCCGGGTTCAGCGCGTAGGCGACGACTGTGCCGGAGTTGTTCGTCACATGGATGCTGAAGCCCGCGCCGACGCGCACGAAGTACACGGTGTTCGCTGCGAGCTGCGAGGGCAGCGCGGCGACGACCTTCGCGAGGCGGAGCTCAGCCACAGCGCGTCACCAGTCGGTGGCCTGCCAGCCGGCGCCCACCGGTTGTCCGGCGTACGTGAGGCCACCGGCCGAGTCGCCCAGGGCGTCGAGGACAGCGGCATTCGAATGCGCGTGCCGCTTGGTCACCGCGTCATCGATGGTCGACGGGGAGCTCGCCGGTCGGCCGCTGATGTTGCCCCACACGAGGGCGACGTCCATCGCCTCGTACTCGCTGAGCTTGATGAAGCTCGCGTCCGACTCGCGCCAAGCGTACAGGGCGGCGCCGCTGGCGACGGTGGCATCGCCCGTAGCGTTGAGCACCAGCAGCATCAGGTTGCGCTGCTTTCCTGCGACGAACGCGTTGCGCGCGGCGATGTCGGCGACGATCTCGACGAGGTTGTAGTCGGCGAGCGCGGCCGTCGTGGCGGAGCCGGCCAGGGCGTTGATCATCGCGCTGTTGCCGATGCTGCGCGCCGTGCCCGCGCTATCGGTGAGGTACGCCTCAGCGAAAGTCGCGTTCAGTACGAAGTAGAACGCATTGGCCTCAAGGGTAGGTGGGAGGGTGGAAACCTTGTGGAACTTCAGCACGGCCATGGATCACCAGTCGGTGGTCGTGAAGGTGGAGCCGCCGCCCAGGCCGGCCAGTTCGGTCAGGTTCGCCCAGTCGTTCGCGCCAATCGGCCGCCACTGCAGGTGCGTCGACGTGGTGCGCAGCTCAACGCCCGCGCCCGGGTCGCCGGCGACGTCGGCCAGCGCGTAGAGCGGCGCCCACTGCGAGGTGTCCGCGTAACGCCACAGCACGTGCGTGCCGTTGGCGCCGAACACGATCTGGCGGCCCTGCGAGGGAAGCGTGGTGGCAACGACGGTGACGACGCCGGCGCCCGAATCGGCAACCGGTGCAGCCAGGCTGGGCGACACGACGCCGGCCCACTCGGCGAGCAGCTGGTCGCGGAGGAAGAGCTGCCACGTCTCCGCGTAGAGATAGCCTTCGCGCTCCGGCTCTGGGAAGTGCGTCGCGGTGTAGCCGCCCTCTGGCCGAGGAACCACGCCGACGCGCTCCGTGAGCGGGAGGGTGATGCTCAGGTCGACGCGATCGTTGGCCAGCACCTCGACGTCGAACCGGACCTCCGGGCGGCGCTGCGGGTTATCCAGCAGCTCAGGTTGATGCCTGGACAGCCACGCCAGCAGCGGGATCATCACGCTGTCCGGGTGGCCGCCGAACTCGATCAGCACGAGGTTCAGGCTGTACCGGTACTCGAAACTCAGCGAGCCGGTACCCGTGCAGTGCAGGGTGCCGTTCTCGATGAAAACCAGCATCCGGTCGGGGTGCGCGGCCAGCTCGGGAATGGCCGCTGCCAGGTGCTCGCGTAGCGACTCCGGCTTGATCACTGCGCCGCCTCAGCCGAATACATCCCCTGCGCGCGCACCCAGGTCTGCAAGCCGGTCAGCTGCTCCCGGATTTCGTGGCAGGTGACGTAGTTGCTGGTGACGGTTCGGGCGACGGCAGAGAGCGTAACGCCGGGGGCGGCCGCATCAGCAGCTCCGGTGCCTGGGGCAGGGGCGTCGTTTCTCGCGGCAGCGTCGTGCAGCCAGACGAAACCGCGATTGATGCGGCAAGCAGCATCAGCTTCCACCGGGACATAGACGGGCACCTCCTTGACGATGGTTTCGCCGCGCTCGCGAACGATGCGCACGCGGTCGACGTACTGCGTGACCACGCGTTCCGTGGTCTTGTGCTGGGCGATGGTGGCGTTCGCAGTGGCCAGCTGGACCGTGAGGCTGGTGACCTTCGCCTCAGCATCGGCGGCCGCCTGCTGAAGCCCGTCGATCCACCACCAGGCGCGAAAACCGGCCACAGCGAGCACCACCAAGGCGCCGACGAGGATGTATCCGCGGACGGTCACGCGAGCACCTGGAGAGCGCGCTGGTAGCGGGCGAGGCGGTCGGGCTGGCCGTGGAGCCCGCCGTTGACGCGGCGCGTGATCGCTTCGAATTGCCCAGCGTCGGCGAAGGCGTTGAGGCCGCGGGTGTGCCAGAAGGCCGCGGCGCTGAGCGCGGCGGCCACCGGCTGGGCCAGCAGCTCAGGCTGGGCCAGCAGGGGCACGCCGAGCTGAACCTGCATCTCGGCGTAGTTCGCCCGGCCGGTGACTTGGATCAGCCCGCGGCCACGGAAGCGCCAGCCGTCGCCGGTGTCCTCCGGGCCGTTGCCGATGCGGTTCGCGTACACGCGGTTCGCGATGCGCTCCGGCTTGCGTTCGAAGGCCTTGGCGGTATCCGCGGTGAAGTGGCGCGGGAAGGTCTCCAGCAACCGCTTTGCCGTGTAGTTCAGGCTCTCTTCGACCCGCGCGAGGCTTCCGCTCTCGTGGCCGATCTGCGCGAGGAACGCGGCCTGTCGGCGCGCGGTGTTGATGCCGTAGCGTCGCATCGCGGCGGCGAGCGGCGACGCGAAGAGGGCGGCCCGCTCGGGCGTGGCGCCCACGGCGCGGCCGAGAGTTTCAGCGGTCAGCATGACGTCGATCCTTCAGAGGCTCCGCGCTCGACCATCCGAAGGTGTCGGGCGGCACGTTGATGGCGTTGCTCTTGAGCAGTTCCTCGAGCTGCATCACCCGGAAGCGCATGCGCGTGACGTCCTCCTGCGCCTTGAGCCGTAGGTCGATTTCTGCCGTCAGTCGTTCCTCGAGGTGCGCCTGACGCTGCTCGAGCGCCGTGATGCGCTCCTGGAGTGCTTGCATCAGCGCCGTGTTCGCCTCGCTGCTCGCGATCTGTGCGCCCTCGTGGGCTTTCTGCACGTCGCGGTTGAGGAACCACCGCACGACCATCAGCGTCACGGCGCCGGAAATGGCGCCAAGCCCGAGGTAGCCCGGTGCCGACGGTGAAAAACCCGACATCAACGTTGCATCCATCTCGACCACGGTCAGTCCCAGAGTCGAACGGTCGTCGACGCCGGTTCCGGCGCGATTTCGGGCAGCGAGACGCGCGTGCCGACCGGGAGAACCGCGCCAACGTCGGCGATGCCACGATTCGCCTGCAGCGTTGCTTCGAGCGCGCCAGCCCGCTGGCCGTAGCGCTCCCATACCAGGCGATCGAGCGTGTCGCCCTGGCGAGCGATGACCTCCATCAGATGAGCTCCGCCGTCACACGCGGGACGCCGAGGATTTCGCGGATGGCGAGACGGGCATTCCGGCGCTGCTCGGCGGCCGGTTTGTCCAGATCCTCTTCGCGGGTGCGGCCCGAGTTCGCGGCGTCGAAGTCCCGGTACCGCTCGAGCAGGTCGGCCTTGGTCATGGCGTAGACGGCCCGCTGATACAGGCGCACCAGCCGCGAACGGCCGCCGAGCTCTATGGCCGGCACCTCTGCGAGGGTGTCGATGCCTTCGGCCACGCGGTCGGCGCGGTAGCCGTCCAGATCCGTGTTCACGGCCGACATGGCGACCGTTGCCGCTTCGATGAGGCGCTCGTCGGGCACGGTGCCGTCGATGCGCGCGACGGCGCGCAGCTCGGCGATCGCGATGCTCGGGAAGAACGCCGAATTGGTGATGGTGCCGGTGCCCGCGCTCGGCGAGGCGACGAATCCGCTCACGGTGGACTCCGGGGAGGTGAAGGCGGTGGGGGGCGGGGCAGGTGCTTAGGGAACCTGTCCCGCCCCGCCGCCTGGCCGCAGGGGCACTCGGGGCGCCGGCGTCAGGTGGCCGGCGGGCTGTTCTTGATGCGGACTTCGAGCCGCTCGATGTCCTTCTTCACGCCAACGCGGTCGTGTAACTGCAGAGCGCGCTGATACGCCGCCAGGGCGTTGATCGGGTCAGCCTCGTCCAGCACGGTGCCCAAGGCCTTGAAGACCTTGGCGCGCACTTCGTCGGGCATGTCGTGCTCGCTGGTGATCTCGTCAAGCCGCTTGAGCGTGGTCGCGTCGACCTTCGCCGCCGGCCGAAGCGCGGCCTCCGCGATCTCTTCCGCGACGAACGTTGCGACGTCGCGCTTGTACTGGTCGGGCAGGGACATGCCGTGACGCAGCGCGTGCTCGGCGAGAACCAAGGCACGCTCGTGCAGGCCGACGTCGACGAACCAGACCAGCATCGTCATGAACACGTCGTCCGGCGCGCCGCTGTCGGCGGCCAGCACGCCTTCGATCCACGCTTCGTACTCGGCGAGCATCGTCTGTTTCAGCTCGACCTTGCGCTCGACGGACTGGATCTCCTTCAGCCGCCGACGATCCTCGAGCAGGCGCGCCTGCAGAAGCTGGTGGGTGGAATCGCGACTGCCGCCGGACGGCGCCGTCGAATCGACGGTCGCCGCCTGCTGCCGCTCCCAATGCGCGCGTGCGGGGCTCGGGCGCATGGCTTAGGCCACCAGCTGGATGTTCTCGACGACGCAGCCGGCGCTGTAGTCCTCGACGACGTAGGCCTCGTTGCACGACTCGTAGTTCTCGATGCGGTCGCGCTTCGGGTTGTCCTGGATGTAGCGACGGCGGGAGTCTTCCTGCTCGTAGATCGACAGGTTCTCCGGCATCGAGACCATGATCGTGCCGGCCGGGAAGAACGGCACCGCGACGGCCTGCAGGCCGCCGATGCGACGCTGGCTGACGATGAGGTCGGCAGCGACCTTTTCGGTCGGCTTGTTCTCGCCGATCAACGGGAAGTACTTGTCGGCCAGAAGATCGGTGCCGACCATCACGCGCAGGCGCGGATCGTCGCGGAACCACGGCGCGATCAGGTTGTGGCGAACGTCGAACACGAGCTGGTCGAGGTTCTTGTAGTCGTTGCCCGCGGCCTCGCCGACCTTGACGCCCGTACCGCTGCTCGCGCCGTCGCTCAGCACGCGCGCGGCGGCGTTGGCGCGGTACTTCTGCAGCCAGCCGATGTTGACGTCCTGCAGCAGCGGGTTCGTCGTGCGGTTCGACGTCGCGGCGCGGCTCGTGCCGTTGAAGCCGATGAGGATCCGGTCGAGCGCCTGGCGCAGCACGATCGCGTCGCGCAGGCGCGCCTGGAAGTCGGGGAACTTCGCCCAGGCGTCGAGCTGCGCGTAGCGGAGGTGCGTGTCGAAGTTCGTCTGCGTGCAGGCGTACGGGTTCGCGTCGAGCTGGCCGACGT
>ERZ1066117.475-NODE-475-length-31297-cov-40.797036_pt1 | contig 31297 bp, 18 predicted proteins | sample MGYA00382764_ERZ1066117 | MGnify/ENA primary metagenome ERZ1066117 (study PRJEB33369, sample SAMEA5778347) | biofilm metagenome | biome: Industrial cooling water; feature: Water cooling tower basin; material: Biofilm | place: United Arab Emirates | collected...
CCCGAACGCGACTCGAAACGCTGTCAAGCCACGCGGTCAATTAGGTCCGACACAACTGCATGTTGTCGCGCTCCATGCGGGGACTCGTGCCGCGCTCCGCCCGTGATCTCTGCCCCGCACTCCCCGTCCCGAACGCGACTCGAAACGCTGTCAAGCCACGCGGTCAATTAGGTCCGACACACTACCAGCGCGTCTTGCGGGTGAAGCGCGCGCTCGACCCCGACGGCGTCTTCACGTCCAACCGCTTCTGCGTGGGCGCGAGCCGCGAGTCCCGCGGCGCATAGGCCCGCTCGGAGCGGCGCCCCCGAGGCGCCCGCTCAGGAGCCGGAGGAGCCACGGCGACCGCGTATGGGTCGGAGGCCTGACGCTCGCGCCCGAGGCACACGGCCGCGTCGTCAGTCGCGCGGGAAGGCGGTCCAGCCGGCCGTCCACGGCTCGCCCGCGGGTGAAAAGGCGCCGGCGTAGCTCGCACCCTCGTCGAATTCCGGCGGCGGGGCGATCGCCCCGGTCCGCACCACCTCGCCCGGGCGCAGGTCGGGGCCGTCGAGCGCGAACGGATCGGCGAGCATCGGGTCGACGCCGAAGGTGTTGTTCAGCGCGGCGTCGCGGAAGAACGCGTCCTCGTCGAACGACTCGTCGTCGTCGCGGCCGTCGTCCGGCTTGAGCGTCGTCTCGTCTTCCGGCGTCGGGAAGTAGTGCACGCCGCCGACCCCGATCTTGAAGAACATGCTGTGCTCGACCGACAGCTCGCGCGACTGCAGGTTGGCGACGACCTCGGCGCCCTGGACGTCGATCGCCTCGAGCGAGTGCCCGAGGAAGATCGCGTTGTACAGCTGGCCCGCGGTGCCGGCCTTGAGGGTCAGGCCGCGCTGTGAGCCGGCGCCGACGCTGACGGCCGTCAGGTTGTAGAGGATCGGCCGCGAGCGCGGCTCGGAGGTCGGCAGGTCCTTCCAGTTGTCGGCCTCGATCCCGTTGTCGCCGAGCTCGTCCTGCACGATCGCCAGGAACTGCGCCGTGCCGTGCCAGCCGCGGTCCCAGTCGAGGCCGTCGTCCTGCGGCTGGGTGATCAGCACGTGGCGCAGCCCGACCGCGCCGCCGAAGATCTCGACCGCGTCGTCCTTGGCGCGGTGCACCTGCACGTGATCGACGATCGTCCCCGAGCCGCAGCCGGCGAGCGTCAGGCCGTTGAGCTCCTGGTCCTTGAGCACGGCGAAGCCGGCGAACTCGATCCGGACGTACTCGAGCACGCCGCAGCTCGAGTCGTCGTCCTGGCCGCCGTACTCGGCCGCGGACGCGTCGCTGAGCCCCTCGAGCACCGCGCCGGGCTCGTTGACGGTCGCGCTGCCGAGCAGCGACACCCCGCCCCAATCCCCGGGGAGCCGTTCGCCCGGCGGGCGGGCACTGGTGAACACGACCGGCGCGAGGGCGCTGCCGCGGGCCTCGAGACGGGCCCCGCGGCGCACGATCAGCGCCGAGCCCTCCTCGCCGAGGACCGTCGTCCCGGCGCGGATCGTCAGCGTCCTGCCGGGCTCGATCGCCACCTCGCGCGTCAGCACGTAAGTTTGATCGGCGGTCCACTCGGTGTCGCTGCGGATGTCCTCAGAGATCACGACGCTCGTCGGGCCCTCCTGAGGAACGCACGACTGGTTCACGCACGACCAATCGGACGGGCAATGGATCGCCGCGGCACACTCGGGGAAGTCCGTGAGCAGGCTGCAACCGGCGCCGGCCGAGACGGCGGCCGCAAGCGCGGCCGCGATGCACGTGGATGCTCGTACCATGGACCCTCCGAACCTGCGAGCGGGATGCACCGTCGCGGCGGCGAAGAGTATGCTCGCGAGGTATCAACTTCACGTGTCGCTGCGTCACGCTTCGGTAGCAAGGTTGCCGCGGTAATTCGACGCGCGCAGGCGATGCCACGGTCGTGCACGCCGGATCATCCTCCACACCGCGCGACCGACGCGGCTCGTCCTCGCGGCCTCCGCGGCCTGGGAGCCCCCCGTTTGGACCTGACGCCACCGACCTGGCGTGAACGCCGTCGGCTCGGTCTCGCGCCACCGCTCGCATGGCCGCGTTCGCGGACGCAGGCCGAGCCCGTTCCAGGGGGAGTTCAGCCGGGAGGCGCCAGGAACGCGAAGACGAGGGTCCGGCGCGTTCCGTCGGCGAACTGCGCTGTACGCTTGTCGCCGTCGCCGGGCCACAACCCCCCGTATTCCGCGGGCGGTCGCTGCGCAGACCGTCGCATGCGCCGTCTCCCGGGCGAACCCGCCGACGATCCGCGGACCCGCGCGACGAACAGGCCCTGGGCCGGCCGGCCCGGCCCTGTCGCCGCGCGGTCTCGTCCTTGGTCGAACCCGCCGATCCGACGCACCGATCGATCGACGCCCGCGAGGCGCCCCGCTCTCTCGAAAGGCCACAACGTTATGTCGTCCGTCCTCCCGATCGCCGGCGCCGGCTGGGCCCCGCTCGCCGCCCGCGTCGACGCGCTGGTCACCGAATGGATCCGTACCCGCGACCTCCCGGGCATGACCGTCGCGGTCACCCTGCAGGGTCGCCTGATCCTGTCCCGCGGCTACGGCTTCGCCAATGTCGCCACCCGCGCCGCGATGTTGCCGGACTCGCGCAGCCGGATCGGCAGCGTCACCAAGGCCGTGATCACCGGCCCGGCCGGCGATCAGCTGATGCGCGAGCGCGGCATCGATCCGGCGACCACCCGGCTCTACGGCCCGGGCGGCGTGTTCGGCCAGCGCTACGACCTCGACATCCAGATCGCCGCGACCCGCTTCACCCCGGTCGCCGCGATCGCCGTCGACCTCGACGGCCGCGTCGTCGCCTGGTACACGAACGGCCGGTACAGCGTCGGCGACGCGCGCGTCCTCGACCGCCACGCCGGGCTCGCGCCGTACGCCCTGCCCGCGGGCAAGACCCCCGACGACATCCGCTCGATCGCGTTCGCCCGCGACGGCCGCACCCACACCTGGTACGACGACGGCACCCATTCGACCGGCACCGTCGCCCGCCTCGGCGACTTGACCGTGATCGACGAGAAGCCCGCGCGGGTCGGCTTCCCGCCGGGCTACGCGATGCAGGATGTCGTCGGGATCGGCATCGACAAGGCGACCGACGACGTCGTCGCCTGGTACGACGACGGCACCTTCAGCGTCGGCAGCACGCTCGACTTCGACGCCCGCGCCGCGCCCGCGGGCTACCGCGTCGCCGACTGGCCCGCCGGCGGCGCGCGGGACATCCGCGACGTCGACCTCGCCCCGGACGGCCGCGCCCACGCGTGGTTCCGCAACGGCTCCGCGAGCGTCGGCACGCGCGACGACCTCGCGGCGCACGAGCTGCCCTTCAAGTACGGCCTGCCGACCTTCTCGCCCGGGAGCGCCCCCGACGATCGCGCCGCGTGGTACCGCGAGATCACGATCCAGCACCTGCTCGACCACGCCGCCGGGTTCGAGCGCAGCGGCGACGGCGAGCGCGTCGCGCGGTACTTCGGCCAGCCGCGCGCGCGGATGACCTACGAGCACGGCCACCAGCACTTCCTGCAGACCCGCAAGCTGCGGTTCCGCCCCGGCGCCGCGACCAGCTACTCCAACCACGGCTTCGGCATGTGGTTCCTGCTGGTCCCGGCGCTGACGCGCGGCGAGCTCTCGTTCCGCGACTACGTGTGGAGCCACTACCTCGAGCCGATGGGCCTGCGCGACGACGTCGTGCCGATGCGGGCGACCCCGGACGAACGCGACGCCGCCCCGCACGAGTGCGGCAGCGCCGGCTGCCGGCCGCTCCCGTTCGAGGAGGCGACCGAGGCGCTCGCCGCCGGCGAGTACACCGCCTCGGCCGAGGACCTCGCGCGGATCATGAAGATCCTCGCCGATCGCCACCCCCCCGAGGCGCTCGATCGCATGGGCTGGGGCCGCTCGCCCGACGGTCGGCTCTCGCACTCGGGCCTGATCCGCGGCGGCGCGTCGCACGTCACCATCTTCCCCGCGGGCCATCGCACCGAGGCCGGCGTCGACCTCGGCCGGATCCACGTCGCGCTGGCGACCAACGCCGGCGACGCCGAGGCGGGCCTCGCCGCGCTCGCCCTGCAGATCGCCCTCGTCGTCCCCGAGTCCGCGGTGCCGCCGGACTATGATCAAGGGTCGAGCCCGCCGACCGCGTGACCGGACGTCCGTCGCCGTACCGGCCCGGGCCGCGGCCCTGGTGGCACGATCGGCGCCGGCCCGGGCGTCGCCGACGCCCGCCGCCGCGCCGCGACCGTCCCGCTGCCCGCCGCGATCCCGCGCGCTCCGACGCGAGCGGCGCGCCCGCTGCGGCCGAGTGCGCGAGAACGTGTCCCTGGGGACATCCTGACGGAATTTTTGTTTGCGGCGCCGCGACCCCAGCCAATGCTGTCACCGGGGACGCGCCCGCTCGCGTGATGAGCACGCGCAACAAGGACCGCCGCCCCGGCGCATGTGCGCCGGGGCGGCGGCGGGGCGCAGACCCGGAACAGGGAGTATCGTATGAAGAGCACGACATCATGGGTGGCGGGTGCGTTCGGCGCGCTCGCCCTGGCGTGGGTATGCGGGTCGGACATCGCGGCCGCGGCGGAGCGCCCGATCGACGGCGTGGTCCCGGACTCGAACTTCATCCCCGGCAAGCCCGACGACTGCCCGCAGGGCCAGCAGCAGGGCGGCAAGCGCTTCTGCGTGTCCAAGGAGCAGCAGCAGGAGCGGAGCTACCAGGAGGCGGTCCTCGCCTGCGACTCCGACGGCGCCCGCGTCTGCACCTCGCAGGACCTGATCGAGCTGCACATCGAGACCGAGCTCGACGCCCAGTACGACCCGAACGGCGCCTGGCTCGGCGACCTGATGGTCGACGGCGCCGCGCCGTGCGGGATCGCCAGCATCGAGGGCGAGGACGCCGACTTCGTCGGCGCCTGCGACCAGAGCCAGCCGCGCGCCTTCTGGTGCTGCAGCGACGTGTGACGCGAGGGCCGCGTCCCGACCCGTCCAGGCACGAGCAGGGCGCGCAGCGGACAGCCGCCGCGCGCCCTGCTCTGCGCATTGCCCCGGACCGAATCCACTGCAGCCCGGCTCACGGCGGGGCGGCGGCGGCGACGTCGACCGTGACCCCGCGCGCGAGCCCGAGACGCACCACCCCGCCGACCGGCACGCGGGTCAGCGCGCCGTAAAGATAGGAGTTCGTCCCGGTGACGTCCTGCCCGCCGACGTGCACGACCTCGTCGCCGACCTGCACCCCCGCCGCCGCGGCCGGGCTGCCGGGCCGCACCACCGCGACGACGAGCTTCCGCTGCAACGGATCGGCTCCCGGCGGATCCTGCTTGAACCGCAGCCCGAGGTCGCCCGCGGCCTCGCCCGGCTTGACCTGCTGGCGCGCCACCCGGATCGGCGGCAGCTCGACGACGGACCCGCCGCCCTCGATCCGCGCGGAGAAGAACGCGGCCTCGTACTCGTCCGGCCGCAGCGGCCACGCCCGGACCTGCACCAGCCCCGTCGACGCGCGCGCGACCTCGAAGCGCCCGGCCGCATCGGTCACGTGCTTCTTCTCGCCGCCGGTGTCCGGACCGAAGCGGAACATCCCCGAGTCGCTGACCATCACCTCAATCCCCGGCACCGGCGCGCCCTCGAGGTCGACCACCGTCCCGCGCAGCGTCACCTTCGCCGCGAGCTCGACGCGAAGCCCCGTCTTCTCCTCACCTGACCCGAGAGACACCTCGGTCGACTGCGCGCCCTCGCTCGCCGAGATCTGCAGCTTGTACGACCCGGCCGGCAGCTCGGCGAAGCTCCACGCTCCATTCGTGCGGAAGAACGTGTCGGTCCGGCGATAGCCCGTCTTCGCGTCCTCGACCGTCGCCGTGAACTCCGCCAGCGCCGCGCCGCCGGGCAGCGCCACCGTGCCCGCGAGCCGGCCGGTCGCCGCGATCGTCAGCGCGACGTCGCTCCCGAGCGCGACGTGCTCCGCGATCGCCTCCCCGCCGCCGCGCCGGGCCGCGCGCACCGTGTACTTGCCGGGGAACAGCGAATCGACCCTGAACCGCCCGTCGGCGTCGGTCAACAGCGGCCGCCCACCTCCGCTGAACCACCGCGTCATCGCGCCCGCCCCGCCCGCCGACGCCGCGCTCTCCGACTCGCGCGTCGCCTCGATGAACGCGTCGCCGACCGGGCCGCCGCCCTCGTCGCGGACCACCCCGGTGATCGTCCCGGCCGCCGCCTCGACGACCAGCTCGACCATCCCGACGGCGCCCGCGCGCACCTCGACCGGGACGCCCTGGACATCGTCGTCGCCGGTGCCCGGCGCCCGCAGCTGGAACCCGTCGCGCGCCGCGCTGACGCGGTACTCGCCGGCCTCGATCTCCGGCACGTGGAACGACCCGTCGTCCGCCGTCGTCGCCCACAGCGACCGGAGCCCGTTCGCGCGCAGCGACACCTGCGCCCGCGCGACCCCCTTGCCCTGCGGCTCGCGCACCACGCCGCGGACCTCGCCGATCGCCGGGCACTCGATCCGCAGCCCCTCGACGTCCTGTCCTTCGGGCAAGGTCACCTCGATCGGCTTGCCCGGCAGCGCCCGCGCATTGTTGACCGAATAGACCTGCAGATCGTACGCGCCCGCGAGCAGCCCGGCGATTTCGAAGCGCCCCTGCGCGTCGGTCTCGACCCCGTAGGCGTCGGTCTTGCGCGCCCGCGGCTTCGCCGGATCGACCTTCGCGCGCGCCGCCAGGTTGACCCCCTCGACCGGCTCGCCCTTCGCCGAGACCACGACCCCGCGGATGCTCTGCCCGCGCGTCACCTCCCACCGCGATCCGGTCACGCTCGCGCCCTTGACCTCGATCGCCTCGTACTTCTCCGCCGACACGAACCCGCGACAGCGCACCGATACCTCATAGTTGCCGTCGAGCACCCCGGCGATGTGCACCAGCCCGTCGGCCTCGACCTCCCCGCCGCTCTCGCGCCCCTGGCTCGCGTCCTTCAAATGGACCGACCCGTCCTCGCACGACGCCCCGCCCGTAACGACCACCCGCCCCCCGACGACGAACGCCGGGTGCGCCTGAATCACGATCGTTTCCGACGTCTCGCCGAGCCCGAGGATCACCTGTTCCGCCGCCACCCCGTACGCGTCGTCGGCCTCGGCCCTGGGCTTGTAGGCTCCCGGCGACAATCGATCGAGCCGGAAGTTACCGCCCTCGTCGGTCATCGCCGATCCGCTGCCGCCCCACGAGTCGCCGCGGTCGGCCCGCACGCGCGCCCCCGCGACCGGCGATCCGTCGCCCGCGCGCACGACCTTGCCGACGAGCACCGCCTCCGGCGTCATGAAGATCTCGAAGACGTGCCCCGGCGCCGGCCCCGAGTCCGACCCGCCCGCGTAGCCCTCGGCCTCGGCCCACACCTGCGGCCGCCCCGGCTTGACCCACAGCGAGAACTCACCCTCCGGCCCCGACGTCGCGTATGCCATCCCTGTCCCATAGAACAGCCCGCCCGATCGCACGAGCGCCCCCTCGATCGCGCCCCCGCTGAGATCCTTGACGGTCCCCCGCAGCTCGATCGCCCCGCCCTCCAGCGTGATGTCGACCTCGCGCGCCTCGGCGCCCGGCCGCAGTTCGACCGGATCGAGCCGCTTCGCGCTGCCCGGCCGGCGATGGAACGCCGGCACGAACCCCGGCGCCCCCGCGCTGACGTTGTGCCGCACGCCCCACAAGTTCTCGAGTCGATACCGCCCGTCGCGCCCGGTCGTCGCGCACCGCGGCTTGCGGGTCTCCTGCGGGTCGAGCAGCCGCGAGCCCGCGACCGCGCACACCTGCGCCCCCGCGATCGCCCGGCCCTGCGGATCTCGGACCGCCCCCGAGATCGCCGCCCGCTCGAGCGAGCGCACGCCCGGCCCCTGCAGCGCAAACTCCGGCGATACACCCACCCGCGCCACCTCCAGGGCCTCCGCCGCCGCGCCCGCGGTCTCCTCGCCCGCTTCACCGCCGCGCAGGATCCACCAGGCCCCCGCGAGCACCAGCCCCGCCGCGATCCACAGCCCGATCCGAGAACCTCTGTCCTTGCGCATGCCGAGCCCCCGCGGGCGCCGAGGGCCCACGGCACTCTACCCGTGCAGACCGCTGGCGAGCAACCGCGCGTATTCGCGCGTCCGACCGATCGGCGGACGCGGTCCACCTAATCGCGCTCGATCGGCTCCGCCTGGCGCACGTGGACCGTGAACACGCCCTCCGCGAGCCGGCGCCCGGTCCCCTCGGGGAGCGCATCATTCGGGTGATGGATCAGCAGGCACGCCGAGCGCGGCGACGACCGGTGCGCCACCGTCCGGGGCTGGCGTCCCTGCGCCGGCGGCGTCGGCTCGATCAGCGACAGTTGCCCCCCGCGGTGCAGCACGCCGACGGTCCGACCGTCGCTGACGATCATGTGGATCTGCGCGGGCCGCCCGAGCAGCTCGTCGACCGCCGCGAGGGCCCGGCGCACCTGCGGCGGCGCGGCGGCGGTCCGGCCGAGCGCGCCCTGGGCGTGCAGCGCCGCGAAGAACGCGAACACCCCGAGGTCGCGGTCGTCCGCCGCGCCGAGGCTGCGGATCAGGAAGTCGGGCAGCCCGCGCACGATCCGCTCGCGCAATGCGGCCTCGTCCTCCTCGCCGCCGACCTCGCCCTCCGCGCGGACCCCGATCCACGCCTGGAACCGGGCGAGGCCGGGTCGTCCGACCGGCGTCCGACCGCGGTGCAGCTCCGGCTCCTGGCGCGCGACGTGGGCCGCGACGATCGTCGGGCTCGCCACGCGCAGGAAGTCCGGCACGAAGTCGACGCCGGGCTCTCGCACGACCGGCCGCGACAGCACCAGCGTCTCGCCGCTCTGCACGCCGCCGACGACCCACGCGCGGGCCCACCCGGCCTCGCGGCAGACCACGCGCTCGCGGCCCCAGCAGCGCGCCAGCAGCTCGCTCAACCATTCCGGGTCCACGCCGGGTCCCTCGGACTCGGCACGCACGAGAGCGAGCAGCGCTGCGTCCTGCACCCGTCGATGATACTGCCGGCCCCCGCCGGGCGACCAGCGCGGCCAGACTGCGCGCCGCTGTCGCACGCCCGTGACACGGCTGCGCGTCCGCGCGTCCGCCCGCGATCGCGTGCGCGCGGGCGCGACACCGGCGACCTCCCCCCGCTCATCCGCGCGCGCGGGATTTCACCCATTCACCGCAGCGCAATTCTTTCGCGCGGGCGTCACGGCGCCGCGCAGTCTGCCTCATCGGACATGTCCGTGCAGTCCGGCTTCCCGTCGCAGCGGGCCGGCAGGGGCACCGCCTCGCCGCTCTCGCACGCGAACTCGCAGCCCTCCTCGTCCGATCCGTCGGCGCAGTCGGGCTCGGCGTCGCACTGGAACCCGCTCGGCACCACCTCGCCGCTGCCGCACGTGAACTCGCAGTCGGACTCGTCGGACATGTCCTCGCAGTCCGGTTGACCGTCGCACACCCAGCCCGCCGGGATCGACTCGCCCGAGCCGCACACGCTCGCCGGCTCACCGAGGCACTGGATCTGCACCGCCGCCAGCGACTCGGTGACCAGCGGATCGCAGCGTCCGCTCGCCTGCAGGTGCTCGACGCGGCACGCCTGACGGGCCGGCGCGTCGGCGCACGTCAGCGGCTGGACGCAGCCCGCGAGCGCCTCGGCCGCCTCGGCGGCGCACACGACCGCCGCGGCGTTGGCCGGCTCGGGCGCGACGAGATCGCAGTAGCAGCTCGACGCGTACGGCGCCCCGATCGCGGCCAGGCACGCCGCCGGATCGGGGTACGCCCCCGCCTCGACCTCGCAGGCGCAGGTCGCCTCGTCGGCCGTCTGCCGGGCGGCGAACGACGCCTCGCACGCCGCCGCGACCTCCTCCGGCGTCGGCGGCGGCGGCGGCTCCTCCTCGCCGCCGTCGCCCGGGCACGCCGCGAGGAGGGACAGCACGAGCGCGACGGATCGGGGTTGCACGACCTGCGAGCGTACCGGCCCGCGGGCGCGTCGACCAGCCGGGCCTTCGCAGACGCGGCCGGGCGCCCGCGCAGTTCCGCCCGGCGCCGTCCGCACCTGTCCTCGGCGACATCCTCGCTCGCGCGGCGCGGGCGCGCCCGCCCGCTGTCACGCCTTCACGCCTCGGTCGCTGGTCGGGCCGCGCGGCCGGCCGCGCCTCCATCCATTCGCCGCTCTCTTTTTTCATCGGACAGCGCTTGACGGCGATTCGCGGGTCGAGTACAAACCGGACTCGTCGCGTCCCGCGTCTCGCCTCGGGATCTCCGCCATGATTCGCACCACGACCCATACGACCACGCAGACCACCACAGCGGCGGTCCGTGGCACGACCGCGCCCGCCCGCACGGGCCGCGGTCTTCGGCCGTGCTGAGCGTCTCCCGGCGTGTGATCCTCTGAACATCACAGTCGCCACCCGCCGGGGACGCAGGCACGTCCGGCGCTACGGACCGCCTCCGCTCGCCCCATCTCGCTGGCGTAGCTCAGTCGGCAGAGCTGCTGATTTGTAATCGGCAGGTCGAGGGTTCGATCCCCTCCGCCAGCTCTCCCGCGCGCGCTCCGGCGTCGCCGCTGACGTGGCTCAATCGGTAGAGCGCTCGATTCGTAATCGAGAGGTCGAGGGTTCGACCCCCTCCGTCAGCTTCGCTGCTTCCATTTCACCGAACACTCGCTGATGTAGCTCAGTCGGTAGAGCTCCGCACCGGTAACGCGGAGGTCGCGGGTTCGAATCCCGCCGTCAGCTCTCCTCTCCCGCCCCCGGGGCGCCTCCGCATCGGCGGGGCGCCCCTGCGAGCCCTGCACCCCGGAGACCGGGGGCGCGATCGCGCGCACGACGGAAATTTTGCCGGTCGCCCCGCCCGCGAGGTGGCGGAGAATGAGCCCCTCGCGCCCGGATCTCGACGATGAAGACGCTTTTCTCCCTCGCGCTGGCCCTGCACGTCGGGATCTTGCTCGGCTGCTACTCGACCCTCGATTCGTTCAGCAACCGGCTCGCGCGGCTCGTCTGCGTGAACACCCGGGAGTGCGCGCGCGCCGACTTCGACGCCGAGTACGACAGCCTGAGCGAATGCACGGACGACACCTCGCGGGACCTCCGCCTCGCCTTCGGCGGCTGCTTCTACGACGAGACGCTCGGCCGCGAGTGCATCCACGGCATCTATCGGCGCCGGAAGGACTGCGACCTGTTCGTCGTCGACATCCCGACCGAGTGCGAGGGGATCCTCTACTGCACCCGGGACGCCCTCGACGACGCAGCCCGCGCCCGCCCGATCTCGACCGCCTGGATCACCGAAGTCGACGAGGTCCCGGAGGCCTTCGTCGCCGTCGACGAGTGAGCGCATGCGGGCCCTGATCCCCTGCGCCCGAGGCCCCACGGCGCCGTGAGCGACCCGCTCGGGCTCCGCATGATCATGGCGCCCCCGGCACGCACCCGACCGACGAGCGTGTCGACGCCGGCCGCCCCGGCGCTCCCATGATCGAGGCACCGCCCCGGCGCGGCGACCTCCGCGATCGACTCGCCGCCCTCGCCGCCCCCGCGCCCGCCGCCGCCGCTCCTCCGCGGCCAGAGCGCGACGCCCCCGCCGCGGCGACCTCGGCCGTCGTGCGGTCACCGCCCGCGAGCGAGGCTCCGCGCGACGTCACGGGCCCCGCCTCGCCCGCTCTGCCGGCCGGGCAACGGACGCTACATTGAGATCGACGTGCACCGGCGGCGCGGAGGGATCGCGCCCCGGCCGCGCTGCGCCTGGCCCGGCGACCACGCGGCCCGGCGCGCCGCGGCCGTCCCGACCCCGGAGATCCGCCCCATGAGCCGCGCAGCCGAACCGACCCCGCCTCGCGCCTGCCCGATCGGGCATGCTCCGAAGACCACCCTCGACGCGGCCGGCCGGACCGCCCGGCCGGCCGTCGACCCCGACGCGCTGCGGGCCGAGACCGAGCGCTTCGAGCGGTGCCTCGCCGAGGTCGAGGCCCGCGCCGCCGGCCCGGTCGAGGGCGTGTTCGGCCCCGGCAGCGCCGTGTGGCGACTTCTTCGCGAGCTCTCCGTCCCGCTGTTCGGCCTGCGCGCCGTCCTGCTGCAGATCGCCCACCCCGCGATCGCCACCGCCGGCGCCGTCGACAGCGACGTCCGGCGCGCCTTCCTCCCGCGCGCGCGGCGGACCTTCTCCACCATGTACACCTTCTTCTTCGGCGACCTGCGGACCGCCCTCGCGCGCGCGCGGCAGGTTCACCGGCTCCACCTGCGGGTCCGCGGCGCCATCGTCGCCGAGGCGAGCCCGCGCTGCGCCGGCGCGGCCTACCGCGCGACCGACCCCGAGCTGCTGCTGTGGGTCCTGGCGACCCTGATCGAGACCACCTTCCACGCCCACGACGCCCTGCGCGAGCCGCTCGACCGCGCCACCAGGGAGCAGTTCTACCGCGAGATGCAGCTCGTCGGCCTGCTCTCCGGGATCCCCCGGGCTGCGATGCCGGGCGACCTCGCCGCTTTCGAGCGCTACTTCGACGCCACCCTGCAGGGCGCGCTCGAGGTCGGCCCGGTCGCCGGCGAGCTCGCCGACTTCCTGTTCGACCAGCGCTGGAGCGTCCTGCGCTTCGACGAGGTCTGGGCCGCCGGCCTGTTGCCCCCGGCCCTGCGCGCGGCCTACGGCCTGCCGTGGTCGCGCCCGCGCCGGGTGGGCCACGCGGCGATGCTCCTGTCCCTTCGGACAGCCCGCCGCCTGCTGCCGGACGCGCTCCGCTACGTCCCCGCGTACCACCAGGCCGAGCTGCGCCTCGCGCTCGCCCGCGGCGCGCGCCCGACCCGCGCCGCGCGGTGGATCGACCGGCTCGACGCCTGGAGCGACCTCCCGCTCAGCCTCGCCGCGCACGACTGACCCGCCGGCCGGCGATGGACACGACCCGCCAGCCAGGCCCCGCGGTTGGCGTCCTCGGTCAACCCCGCGACGTGATCCGCCGGCAGCCCTCGCGCGGCTCATCGACCGCACGACGCGGCCGCCCGACGGCCGGCCCGTCCCGCTCTCCCCACCGTCCCGACCTCGACGGGCCGCGCGACAGTGCTGTCCCTTCGGACAGCCGCGCGCCGCCCGTCTCCCCGCGCCATGTCGTCCACCTCGATCCACCCCGCACCCCGCTCCCCCCGCCCCCGCGACCTCCTGCACGGCCTCGCCCGCGGCGCCGGTCACCTGCTCGCGCACCTCGCCGACGCCCCCGGCGGCGGCCGGTGGTTCCGCTCGCCGAGCCGCGGCCGCGCGCTCGAGACCGCGCTGACCCTGCACCTGCTGCGCCGCGAGGGCCTGCGGCCCGCCTGGCAGCCGCGCCTGGTCACCTGGCTCGAAGGACACCCCGCCGACGACCCGTTCACCCGCGCGATCGTCGGCGCCGTCCTCGGCCGCGCCGGCGACCGCGGCGCGGACGCGGCCGTCGCCGCGATCCTGCGCGACGTCGCCTACGCCCGCGACCGCAAGCACGCCCTGCTGCACGCCCTGCTCGCCGAGGTCGGCCTCGGCCCGGTCGATCCTTCGCCGCTGGTGATCGGCGCCGCCGCCCCGCCGTCGTTCCACCGCTTCGCCCGGATCTACGCCGCCGGCATCACCCTGCTCCGCGCGCGCCACCAGGGCCTGCCGATCGCCGCCCTGCCCGAGAGCGCCTGGCTGCGCGACCAGCAGGGCCCTGATGGAAGCTGGGAGGCCCAGGGCCTGACCACCCTCGTCGCCCTGCTCGGGCTCGGCCGCAGCTTCCCGGCCTGCTTCGACCGCGGCCTCGAGTTCCTCGCCCGCAGCCAGCGCGACGACGGCGGGATCCCGTTCTGCGACCTCGGCATCTTCGGCACCGCCGTCGCCGGCCTCGCGCTGCGCGAGAGCGGCGCGGCGCTCGTGCCCGCCGACGTCGGCGACTTCCTCGCCGCGCGGCAGGCGGACGACGGCGCGTGGGCGTTCGACGACGGCGTCGTCCAGACCGACCTCGACACCGCGACCCAGGTCGCCCAGCTGCTCGCGCGGCTGGGCCCGCAGCGCCACCGCGCCCCGCTGCAGCGGGCCCACCGCTACCTGCTCGCCATGCAGCGCCCCGACGGCGGCTTCCCGACCTACGTCCACGCCGGCGAGTCCGAGGTGACGATGACCGCCAACGCGGTGCTCGCCCTCTCGCTCGCCCTGCCCGGCGCGCCGGCGCTGCTGCCCGCGATCGGCCGCGGCCTCCGCTTCCTCCCGGCCCACCAGCGCGGCGACGGCTCGTTCGAGCGCAGCTGGAGCCGCTGCGAGACCTACAGCATGTTCCGCGTGCTGTGGGCGCTCGACACCGCGCGCGCCGCCGGCGTCCGCCTCGACCGCGCCGACGAGCGCGCCCTCGCGGCGATGGAGCGCCGCGCCCTCACCTACCTCTGCGCCCACCAGCACGACGACGGCAGCTTCGGCGCCGTCCCCGGGGCCCCCGGCGACGCGCTGAGCACCGCCTACGGCCTCGGCGCCCTGTGCTCGCTGCGCCGCCCCGAGCGCGCCGGCCTGGCCGCCGCGGCCCTGCTCGCCCGCCAGACCGACGACGGCGCCTTCCCCTCGCCGCCGGACATGGTCGGCCCGCGCCCGTTCGTCTACGACGACCCGCTGCTGTCGACCACCTTCTCGGTGCTCGCGCTCGGCCTCGCCGCCCGCCTCGCCCACCGCCAGCCGCTCGCCGCCTGATCGGAGCCGTGCCATGAGCTCGCCCCTGCCCGCGTTCACCTTCCTGTCCGACCGCCACCGCGAGGTCACCGACCGCCTGCACGCGCGCGCCGCGGATTATTCGCAGCGCGGCCGCGCCCCGTCCCGCCGCGCGCTCGAGGCCTACCTCGCCGCCACCTACGACCTCCTGTGCGCCCCGCCCGGCGCCACCGTCGACGAGCACGAATTCGGCGCCTGGCTGTGCCTCGTCGTGTTCAAGGCCGACGACGCGCCGACCGACGAATTGGCGGCCTTCCTCGCCCGCCCCGCCGGCGCCCCCGCGACGACCGAGCTCGCCGCGGCCCACGACGACCTCCTGTCGGCCCTCGCCGCCGCCGGCCGCGACACGGCCGCGCTGCGCTCCTCCCTTCATACGATGGTCGAGTGCATGCTCGCCGAGCGCACGCTCGATCGCGCGAGCCTCGACGAATCGCACTACTGGCGCCTGCGCCACCACACCGTCGGCGGCCCGGCCTACGTCGCCGTGTGGGCCGCCCTGCGCGACCTGTCCTTCCCGCCATCCGCGCGCCCGCAGCAGGGCCGCGCCGACCGCCTCGCCTCGGCCCTGCTCTCGCTGACCAACGACCTCGCCTCGCTCGCCCGCGACGACGCCTCGGCCGCGCGCGGCGAGCCGGACGACCTCAACCTCGTGCGCCTGCGGACCCGCCGCGACGGCAGCCGCCCCGCCGCGCTCGCCCGCACCCTCGCCGAGGTCCGCGACACCGCCGGGGCCTTCACCGCCGCCTGCGACGCGCTCACCGCCGCCGGCCTCGCCGCATACGCCGAGCTGCTGCGCGCGCTCGTCCGGGGCAACCTCGCCGCGCTCGAGCACCTCGAGCCGCTGCGCTACGCCGGCGCCCGCGCCCTGCTCGAGCCCGTCCACGCCGCCCTCGCCCCGTGACGCGCACCCGCCCCGGCGCACTCGCACGAATCGCCGCCCGCGCCTCCCGTGCCGCCCGCGACGCACGTCGCACCCGCCCCGGCGCGCCCGTGTGAATCGTCGGACTCGTCTCCACTCGCGGACAACCCGCGCCCCTCTCCTCGCCGTCCGCGACTTGCGGTACGAACACCCGCGTGTCCTCCGAGGGTCGCACCGTCCTCGCCGCGCTGCCCCGCAGCGTGCTCGCCTTCGCCGAAGCGCTCGGCCTGTCCGGCGCCGCGCTCGCGCGCGCCGCGGGCCTGGCCGACGACGTCCTCGCCGACCCCGACGGCCGCGTCCCGGTCGACGCCTACGCGGCCCTGTGGCGCGGGCTCGCCGCGGACCCGCGCGCCGACGGCCTCCTGCCGATGATCGCCGGCCTGCGCGACGTCGCCGTCCTCGGCGTCGTCGGCTACGTGCTCGCCCACTCGCCGACGATCGCCGTCGCCTTCTCCGCCTACGAGCGGCACCACCGGGTGATCGGCGACTTCGTCGGCTTCGCCCTGCGCGCCGAGGCCGACCGCTTCTCGCTCGAGTTCATGGTCCCGCCGGAGTTCCGCGAGATCCCGCTGTTCGTCGAGTCGACCCTGGTCCTCAACCACACCCTCCTGCGCGTCCTCGCGGCCCGCGCCGTCGCGCCGACCGTCCTGCGCCTCCCGCACGCCCGCGCCGCCGGCTCGCCGCAGCTGCCCGCCCTGCTCGGCGGCCGCGTCGAGTACCAGTCGACCCACGCCGCGCTCGTCTACCCGCCCGAGGTCGCCGCCCTGCCGGTCGCGCGCGCCGACCCGAGCCTGTTCCTGTTCGTCGAGCGCCACGCGACCGCCGTGCGCGAGCGCCTCGGCGGCAAGGAGAGCTGGGCCCAGCGCGTCCGCGACCAGGTGCTCGGGCGCGTCCACGGCGGCGAGCCGACCCAGGCCGCGGTCGCGCGCGCGCTCGCCGTCAGCGAGCGCACCCTCCAGCGCCGGCTCGGCGAGGAGGGCGCCAGCTTCCAGCAGATCGTCGACGAGTGCCGCCGCGACCTCGCCCTGCGCTACATCGAGGACCCGGCGCTCAGCCTCGGCGAGGTCGCGTTCCTGCTCGGCTACTCCGAGCCGAGCGCGTTCCACCGGGCCTTCCGCCGCTGGACCGGCCGCACCCCCAACGAGGCCCGCCAGCAGGCCCGCGCCAGCTGACCCCCGAATCCCTCAAGGCCGCGACAGCTCGATCCGCAGACAATCGTGGCACAGCTCGCGCGCCCACAGCGGCTCGAACACCGCCTCGACGCGCTCGCTCGGCGCCCCCTCCGTGTCCTGCACGCGCACCCGCAGGGGCGCCCGCGGCCGGCCCTGCGGGGCGTCCCACGCCCGCAGCGCGTACGCCCCCAGCGGCACGTCCTCGACCCGCCCGCCCTCCGGGCGCACCGTCTGCGGCGCCCCCTCGCTCCCGTCGATGAGCGGCCCGACCGGCACCAGCTCGAGCTCGATCCGCGAATCGTCGTGGATCTCCGCGTCCGGATCGACCCACACGTACAGCGTACCGCCGTGGAGCCCGACCAGCGGCGCCGGCTTCTCGCCGGTCAGCCTCCACTCGAAGTCGCGGATCGCCCCGTCGGCGCCGGAGAAGCCCCCGGGCTCGGCCGGCGCGAGCTCGATCGTGAACACCCGCCCGCGGTACTCTCGCTGCAGCCGCGCGTAGACCCGCCAGGCCCCGTCGGGCACCGCGATCGCGTAGCGGCCGTCGGCGTCGGTCCGGCCGGTCAACCCCGTGTTGTCGTAGAGCGTATTGTCGACGATCACCTCGACGTCCGCGAGCGGGCGCCCCTGCGTGTCGACGGCGCGCCCCTGGACGATCCCGGGGACGAGCTCGCCGTCCGGCCCGTTCGCGGGCGCGGTCTCCCCCTCGTCGACCGGCCCGAGCGGATCGCACCCGGCCAAACAAAGCATCATGGCGAATCGATACAGCGTATTCATGAAAGACAGTCCTTTCACTCGCAGACCGGCCGCGGATCGGGGCACGTCCCGTCCTCCGCGCGCGGCAGCGTCTGCGCGCAGCCGGCCAGCCCGGTGATCGTATTGCCCGCCGACAGGTCCGGCCCCGGGTCGCCGTCCCAGCTGCGCACGATCCCGTGCCCGGCGCCGTCGCGGATCGTGCTGTCGACCAGGAACGCGTGGCCGGGCGGCCGCTGGAGCACGATCGCCGCCTCGTAGGACTCGACCTCGTTGCAGCTGACCAGCGAGCAGCCGCACCACCCGCCGGTGTACGCCAGCTCGACGCGCTCCAGCAGCGTCTCCGGGTCGACCTGGCCGTCGAACCAGATCCCGCGCCAGTCGCCCGGCGCCGGGTCATCGGCCGCGCTGGTCAGCACCACCGGGCGCTCCGCCGTCCCGAGCGCGCGCAGCACCCCGCTCGACGCGTCCGGCGCGACCTGCTCGTGCACGAAGATCCCCGTCCCCTCGGCGAAGCGGAACGTCACACCTGCCTCGAGGGTCAGGGTCACCCGCGGCGCCCGCTCGCCGCCGGCGCCGACCCGCAGCGACGACTCCGCGTCGGTGCGGTACGGCACCCCGAGGTCGCGCACCGTCGTGTCCTCCTGCAGCCCCGAGAACGTGCCGGCGTTCTCCTCGCGGACCAGGATCTCGTCGCGCCCGTTGCCGGTGTAGCTGCCGGCCGGCAGCGAGCGCAGCGTGTGCTCGCCGATCACCAGCGGGTACGGCAGCCCGCCGGCCTGGCCGGAGCCGCGGATCGTCAGCGCGTCGGAGCCGTCGGCGAACCCGGCCGCGAACTCGGCGACGAGGCCCGGGCCCGCGCTGTCCTCGACGACCACGTGCTCGACCTTGAGCGGCTGCGCGGTCGGGATGTCGTAGGTCCCGCGGACGACCAGCGTCGCGTTGCCGTGGGTCGGGTCGGCCCCGCCGCCGGAGATCACGGCGTGGCGGATCTCCGCCGACGCCGGCGCCGCGACCAGCACGTCGCCCCAGCGCGCCGCGCCCTGCGGCTGCAACCGGACCTCACGGCCAGGCTCGCCGCGGATCTCGAGCCGCGCGCCCGGCAGCTCCGCCGCCAGCCCGGCGTCCGCCTCGAACAGCACCTGCGCGCACGGCTCGATGATCAGCGTCGCGCCCTCCGGGATCGCCAGCACCCCGCGGACCACGTGCGGGCCCTCGGCCGCCGACCACACCTCGTCGCCCTGCAGCGACCACGCGTGCAGCGTCGGGCCGGTCATGTCCTCCGGCGCCGGGCAGGCGCCCGCGGCCGGCGGCTCCTCGGTCTCGACGCACGCGGGCGCGGCGACGAGCGACAGGAGCGAACACAAAGAGACAGTGAAACAAGAGCCATTGACCAATCGCATGACGCCGAATGAGCGTCGCCTCCGCCCGGCCCGGACTTGACCGACGCCGCCAGCCGATTGACCTCGGGCGCCAACCTCGGCGCCTGAAGTCAATCACGAAACCGCGCGTCCCGGCGCAGCGCGCCGCGCCGATCCGTCGCTCGCACGGGCGCGCTCGCGCGCCCCCGCCGCGGCGGACGTCGGAGACGACGCGCAACGACGAGGCGCCGCGCGACCGCGTCGACTCCGCGGCTCGGGCGTGTCCGCGCATACCCCAGCGAGCGCGGCCCCGGCCGGCTCACCCGCGGCGCGCCAGCAGGAAGCCGCGCACCGCCGGCTCCTCGGTCAGCCCGATCGCGCGGTCATACGCCGCGCGCGCCTCCGCCTCGCGGCCGAGCGCGCGCAGCAGGTGCGCCCGGGTCGCGTGATACGGCTGGTACGCGTCGCACCCGTCCGCGCCCGCCAGGCACTCCAGCCCGCGCGCCGGCCCGAACGCCTCGGCGATCGCCGCCGCGCGGGCGACGAACACCCCGACCGTCGGCGCCAGGCGGTACAGCCCCTCGTGCAATTGCGCGATCGCGGCGCGGTCGGTCCGGCCGCACAGCGCCCCGGCGACGTACGCCGACTGGATCGCCGCCTCGAGCTGGTACGGCCCGATCCTCTGCATCGCCGCCGCCGTCGCCAGCGCGCGCTCGGCCTCCGCCAGCATCGGCCGCGACCACCTCGCCGCGTCCTGCTGCGACAGCGGCACGTAGCTCCCGTCCGCCGCGCGCCGGGCCTCGCGGCGGGCCTCCGCGTACAGCATCAACGCGAGCAGCCCGAGCGCCTCGGGCTCGCCGGGCAGCACCGACACGGTGACCCGCGCCAGCCAGATCGCCTCGGCCGCCAATCCAGCGAGTCGCCCGTCGCCGATCACGTCCTGCCAGCCGCTGCCGTACGCCGCATAGATCGCCTCGAGCACCGGCGGCAGGCGGACCGCGAGCTCGTCGCGCCCGGGCACCTCGAACGCGATCCCCGCGTCGCGGATCTTCGTCTTCGCCCGCCACAGCCGCTGGCCCATCGTCTTCGGCGACACGAGCATCGCCCCGGCGATCCGCTCGGCGTCGAGGCCGAGCACCGTCTGCAACATCAACGGCGTGTGTACGGCCGCGTCGATCGCCGGGTGCGCGCAGCAGAACAGCAGCTTCGCGCGATCGTCGGGGAACACCGCCGGCCCGTCGTCCGCCTCGCCCGGCGCCAGCGCGAGCAACGCCTCGGCCGCCGCGTCGCGGGTGCGCGCGCGGCGGGCCCCGTCGATCATCCGGCGCCGCGCCGCCGTCAGCAGCCACGCGTCGGGGCAGGTCGGCACCCCGTCGCGCGGCCACTGCTCGAGCGCCGCGACGAACGCCTGCGACAGCGCGTCCTCGGCGGCCGCGATGTCGCGCGACCGCGCCGCCAGGATCGCCAGCAGCCGCCCGTACGACGTCCGCGCGGCCAGCTCCGCGGCGCCGGCGATCGTCATCAGCTCCCTGCCATCGCCGGGAGGTGCGGTCGCACCTCCGCCGAGCCGGTCGCGACCGACGGGCAGCGGGCCGCCCACTCGAGCGCCCGGTCGAGGTCGGGCACCTCGATCGTGAAGAACCCGGCGAGCTGCTCCTTGGTCACCGCGAACGGCCCGTCCTGCACCTGCCGGGCCCCGCCGCGCAGGCGCACCGTCGTCGCCGTCCCCGGCGTCTGCAGCCCGGCCCCGCCGGCGAGCACGCCCGCCTCGGACAGCGCCTTCGCGTAGGCCGCATAGGCCGCGAAATGGGCCGGGGCCCGCGCCGGATCGGTCTGGGCCGCGATGTCGTCTTCGCTGAGATACACGAGAATGGAGTACTTCATGTCGATTCCTCGGTTCGGTCGAGCGTCATGCTCACCCCCTCGTCGCGCGGGCCGGCGCGGTTTCTACACCGACCCGAAAAATTTCGCGCACCCGCCCCGGGTCCGCATCCGGGGGCTCCGACACCGCCGCGGTCCGGCATCGAGCGACCGGTTGCGACGCATCTCACGGAGTCGGCGTGGATCGGGCGTACCCGAGGCCCCCGCGCTCCCGAGCCCCTCACTGCGGCAAGATCGCCTGAATCGCCTCGACCAGCTCCGCCATCTTGAACGGTTTGACCAGGAACCGCGTCGGCGTGTGCTGCAGCGTCGTCCGCGTCACATCGTCGGCCGCGTAGCCCGACATCAGGATCGTCGGCAGCGCCGGGTACTGCTCGCGCACCCGGTCGAGCAATTCGCGGCCGGTCATCCGCGGCATCGCGAAGTCGGTCAGCAGCAGATCGACCGGCGGATCCTCCGACGCCAGCATGCGGAGCGCCTCCTCGCCCGCGCTCGCGACCACCGCGCGGAACCCGAGGCGTTGCAGCACGCGGGCCGTCGCCGCGCGGACCACCGGCTCGTCGTCGACCACCATCACCGTATGGCCGGACCAGTCGGGCAGGGCCGACGGCGACGCGGCCGCGCGCGACGCCGGCGACGCCACGATCCCCGCGACCGGCAGGTACACCTCGAAGCGCGTCCCGGCCCCCGGCGCGGACTCGCAGGTGATCGTCCCGCGCGAGCGCGCCACCACCCCGTACACCGTCGCCAGCCCGAGCCCTGCGCCTTGCCCTGGCTGCTTCGTCGTGAAGAACGGCTCGAACACCCGGCCGCGGACCTCGTCGCTCATCCCGACCCCCGTGTCGACGACCGTCAGCCGCGCGTAGCGCCCCGGGCCGCCCGCCCCGACCAGCGTCGTCCCGCGCGCGTCGAGCGTCACGAGCTCGGTCGAGATCGTCACGGTCCCGCCGCCCGGCATCGCGTCGCGCGCGTTGCGGACCAGGTTCATCAGCACCAGCTCGAGCTCCTGCCGGTCCGCGCGGATGATCACCCCGGCCGCGCCGGTCGACACCACCATCTGTTGCCCGACGCGCAGCATCCGCTGCACGATCGCCGCCGCGTGCCGGATCACCAGGTCGAGCTCGACCTCGGTCGTCTGCTGGACCTCGAGCCGCGCGAACGACAGCAGCTGCCGCGTCAGCGTGCGGGCCCGCTCGGTCGCGTCGAGGATCACCTGGACGTCCGCCGCGCGCACGTCCATCGGCCCGGTCTCCTCGCGCAGGAACTCGGCGCTGGTGTAGATCGCCGCGAGCACGTTGTTGACGTCGTGCGCGATCCCGCCGGCGAGCTGCGCGACGGCCTCCATCTTCTGCGTCTGGCGCAGCCGCTCCTCGAGCGCGCGCCGCTCCGTCACGTCGCGCAGGATCACCGTCAGCGTCTGGCGCCCGTCGCGGACCACCCGCGAGATCGTCGCCTCGATCGGGAACTCCGTCCCGTCGCCGCGCAGCCCGACCAGCATCGGCAGCGACGACGACGACCGCTGCGTCACGCCGAGCTCCGCGAACCGCCGCACGTGCTCGCGGTGCGCCTCGCGGTGGCGGGCCGGGATGAACCGATCGAGCGACGTCCCGATCGCCTCGCGCGCGGGCACCCCGAAGATCCGCTCCGCCGCCGCGTTGAACGCCGTGATCCGGCACTCCTCGTCGATCGAGAGGATCCCGTCGAGCGCGTGCTGGATCGTCGCCGCGAGCCGCTCCTCGCTGCTGCGCGCCCGCTCGATCAGCTCGCGCTGCGCCGTGATGTCCGAGAACGCCGCGACCCCCGCGTACGGGCGCGGCTCGCCCGGCAGGAACAGCGGCGTCGCGCTGACCGACAGCCACACGCGCGTCCCGTCCGGCCGGTGGACCCCGTGCACGAGCCCATGGACCGGCCGGCCCGTGCGCAGCGCCGTCGGCAGCGGGTGCTCCTCGCCCGGGAATTCGCTGCCGTCCTCCCGCACCGCCCGCCAGCGCGGATCCATCGACGTCCGCCCGAGCAGCTGATCCCCGCTGACCCCGAGGATCCGCTCCGCCGCCGGGTTCCACAGCCGGATCGCCCCGGTCGCGTCCTGAAGCACGATCCCGTCGTCGACGCTCTCGATCACCGTGCGGAAGCGCGCCTCGCTGTCGGCGAGCGCCCGCTCGGCCCCCTGCGCCTGCGCGACGCGCTCACGCTCCGCCGCGAGCGCCCGCGCGGCCGCCTCGCGCCGCGCGACGTCCTCGCTGACATCGTGGGCCGCGCCGCGAATGCGCATGGCGGCCCCGCGCGCGTCGAAGCGGACCTCGCCGGTGATCCGCAGCCAGCGGACCTCGCCGTCCGGCCGGCGGATCCGCAGCTCGTGGCGCACCGCCCTGGACCCCCCGGGGCTCGCCTCGAGCGCCCGCGCCCGCGCCCGCAGCTCGGGCAGATCCTCGGGCACCACGGCGGCGAGCAGCTGCGCCAGGTCCGTCGGCGACGCCTCGTCGGCGACGCCGAGCAGGCGAGCCAGCCCCGCGGCGAACACCACGCGATCCTCGGCCGGCGAATAGTCCCACAGCGCCGCGCCCCCGAGCGCGAGCAGCTCCGCGAGCGAGGCACCGAGGTCGGGGCGTTCGGTCTCCGAGGCCATGCTCACCGCCCCTCGCGACCGGGCTCCCGCGCCCGCGACGACCCGCCGCCCGCGCGCCCGCGCGCCGATCGGACCCCGCCGGACGCGCGCGACGCCGCCCCTCGCAGCGCACCTGCGCGCGCGACCACGCAAAGGGCCGAGACGATGCCGGGGGACACCTCGCGCCATTCTATGCGACCTCCGCGCGCCGCGTCGAAATCGGCGTTCGTGGAGCTCGGCACGGGAGCGAGCGATCCGGGGACGCGCGGCGCGCCGCCGGCCTGCCCCGGCGACATGTCCTTTGAGACACCCGAACTCGCCGCGCGCTGCTACTCGGACCGGCCGCACAGCGGGCGCCGCGGCTCGCCGGGGAATGCATCGACCCACTCGCGGCCGGTCAGCTCGCGCCCGGCCAGGCGGCACGCCTCCGCCCGCAGCGCGGCGGTCGTCGCCGGATGGATCGTCACCCCGCGACGCATGTCCTGGACGAGCATCTCGTGGCCGTCGGGGTGCCACACCACGCGCGACACCACATCGGGGGCGACCAGCGCGTCGGGGACGCCGCGCCCGTCGAGGCGCGGCAGCAGCACGACGCCGCTCAGCAGCGCGACCTGCGAGCCGTCCGGCGAGAACAGCGGGTCCTGAAAGAAGCCGATCTCGGTCCCGGGCAGCGCGATCGGCTCGCCCTGCCCGTCGCTGCGGACGAGCAGGCACGGGCCGTCCTCGCGCGCCAGCAGCACGTGGGCGCCGTCCGGCGAGAAGCTGGCCCATCGGACCTGTCCGAGGATCTCGTTGCCGAGCACGACCCGGTCCCCGGCGCCGGACACCGGCAGCAGCGCCGTCACGCCGCGCCCGCGGGCGAGCAGGCGCGCGCCGTCCGGGCTGAACTCGAGGTCCTCGACGTCCCCCGCGTCCTCGAGCACGGTCACCGCCGCGCCCGCGCCGGCGACCGGCAGCACCCGCAGCCGATCGCCGGCGACCGCGACCCACGCCCCGTCGTCGGAGATCGCCAGCGCCTCGACCTCGCCGTCCACGGGCTCGAGCACGCGGTCGTCGCCGCCGTCGGTGCGCCGGACGATCAGCGTGCCGTCCATGAAGGCGACGGCGACCCGCGAGCCGTCCTTCGCCCAGGCCCAGGCCACGGCCCTCGTGCCCGGCGTCAGGCCCGGCGCCGCGAAGCCGCGCGCCGGCGCCTCGCGGTCCAGGTCGACCAGGATCGACGTGCTCGTCTCGTGGGAGATGACCATCAGGACATGTCCCCCCGGTCCGATCTCCACGAGGTCGTCGGGCCCGTCGATCGTCAGCGGCAGGCGGCGCGCGCCGAGGCGGCGGCCGCTGCGATCGAAGCGGACGAGCTCGTCCGGGTGGACGACCGCGCGGATCTCGGCGCCGTCGGCCGAGTAAGCGACGGCGTCGACCTCGGCGAGGCCCGCGAGCGTCCGCGGGATCCGGGGCAGCGGCAGCGGCCACAGCTCGACCCCCCGCGTCCCCTCGACGGTGATCACCTGCGCCCCGTCGGGGTGGAACGCGACCGGCGCGTCGCCGAACGGCAGCACCTCGTCCGGGCCGCTGCCGTCCACGCGGAGGAACCGGATCTCGTGACCGTCGGGGACGTGCAACCACACGCCGTCGCGGCTGAACTGCGGCTCGACGAACGGGTCCAGCCCCTCGAACGTCCGCACCAGATCGCCCTCGTCGGTCAGCAGCGCGCCGGAGCCGCCCTCGCTGACGAACAGCCGCGAGCCGTCGCCGGAGAACCGCAGCATGCCCGCGAACGGCGCCTCGAACGCCCGCGCCGGCGCGCCCCCGGGCGGCAGCCGCCACACGACCGTGCGCCCGCCGACGATCGTCGCGAGCTGGCGCCCGTCGTCGGAGATCGCCGCGCGCTCGACCTCGTCGGGCCCGACGTGGGGCACGCGCAGCGGCGCCGCCGCGTCGTACGTCGGCCAGACCTCGACGCCGTCGCCGTACACGAGCACCAGCGCCCCGCCCTCGCCCCACTCGACGCCGACCAGCGCGCCGTGCCCGTCCCCCCGCGGCGCGAAGGTCCGCAGCGCGGCGCCGCCGTCGACCGGCCGGACCTGCACCTGTCCCTCGGGACTGGTCCTCGCCGCGACCAGCCGGCCGTCGGGGCTGAGCGCGGCGCCGCGGAACCACGGCTCGCACGCGTCGCAGCCGATCGTCAGCGTCGGCTCGGCGCGCCCGCGGACGAACACGCGCGCCCGCGTCCCCTCGGCGACGAACAGACCGGCCGCGTCGGGCGTGAACTCGAGGCGCCGGACGTCCGCCGCCGCGATCGTCTGCGCCGGACCGCTGCGGGGGCCCGCGTACACGCGGATCGTGTCCCTCGTGTCGGCGATCGCGAACGCCGTACCGTCGCGGCTCCACACGACCCGCGTCGCCGACACCGGCTCGATCGCCAGCTTCGACCCGTCCGGCACCTGCGCGAGCAGCGAGCGCAGCGTGCTCGCGACCTCCTCGATCAGCCTCTCGCCGCCGAGCGCCGCCTCGGCGTCGGCGGCGGCGACCGCGAGCAACAGCGCGTGCGCCGGGTCCCCGCCGCGCATCACGTCGGCGAGCGCGGCGAGCCGGCGCGCCTCGCTCTCGCTGCGCTTCTGCTGCGCGACGCGCTCGGCCGCGGCCCGCTGCGCGCTCTCCTCGAGCGCCGCGACCTCGGCGTCCCGCGCCGCGCGCCACTGCCACCCCGCGATCACCAGCGCGGCGAGCAGCACCGCGCTCGCCGCGAGCGTCAGCCGCAGCCCGCGGCGCGCCCGCGCCAGCTCGCGGCGGGCCCGCGCCTCGGCCTCGGCGGTCCGCTCCCGCTCGGCGGCCTCGCTGCGGTCGATCAGGTCGCGCGCGGCCGGCCCGAGCTCGCCCGCGAGGGTGTCGCGCAGCCGCAGCGCGAACCCCAGCTTGTTGCCGGTCAGCAGGTTGTCGGGGAAGCGCTGCCACTCCTCGACCCACTCGCGCAGCTGCGCCAGCTCGGCCAGGCGCGCGCGGTCCTCCTCGTACCACGCCCACAGCCGCGGCCAGCGGCGGATCAGCGCCTCGTGGGCGACGTCGAGCGAGACCTCGCCGTCGTCGCGCTCGCTGCGGACGACCAGCCGCGCGTCGACCAGCGCGCGCACACAGCTGTCCCACGGGCCAGGCGATGCGGCCGGCCGCACCTCGGCCTCGGCGACCTGCCGGCGGACCCCCGAGTCCGGCGCCGCGCCGTACGCCACCATGCGGACCAGCAGCCGGCGGGCCGCCGCGCGCTCCTCCTGGGACATGGCCTCGAGGACAGCATCGGCGCGGCGGGCGAGCGCCCCGGCCGGCCCGCCGAGCGCGTCGAGCCCGGCGTTGGTCAGCGCGTCGCCGTCGGTGCGGCGGGCCCACAGCTCGTCGAGCGTGTACTGCAGCAGCGGCAGCGCGTTCGGCTCGCCGCCGATCGCCGCGAGCAGGCGCTCGCGCAGGCCCGCCTCGAGGACCAGGCCGGCCCGCGCCGCCGGGCCGTCGATCGCCGCGCGCATCCCCTCGGGCGCCATCTGGGCGACGAACACCCGGTGCGCCTCGTCGTACGCCACGCGGTCGAGCCGGGCCCCGTCGCCGAGCTCGAGCTCGCCGCAGCGGCCGAGGTAGTCGACCCGCAGGGTGACGATCACCGCCGGGCCGCCCGCCTCCGCCGCGAGCCGCCACAGCCGCCGCGCGAACGCCCGCGCGTCCTCCGGTCCCCCCGCCGTGGCGTGGGTGAACACCTCCTCGAACTGGTCGACGACGACGACGAACCGCCCCGCCGCCGGCCGCTGCGCCAGCGCCTCGCCCAGCGCGCGCAGCGGGTCTCGACCTGGCCGAAGGACCAGCGACGGGGTCCCGCGGGCGGCGAGCGCCGGCACCACCCCCGCGAGCACGACCGACGACTTGCCGGTCCCCGAGGCCCCGGCGACCACGAGGAAGCGCGGCCGCCCCGCCGCCTCGAGCGCCGCGAGGTCGGCGAGCGCCTCGTCGCGCTCGGCGTCGCGGCCGAAGAAGAACCGCGCGTGCTGCGGCTCGAACCGCAGCAGGCCGCGGTACGGCCGGACCGTCACCGGCCGGGTCCCGCGCGCCGGCTCGGCGTGGCTGAACAGCTGCAGGTGCGCCCAGTCGCTGCCGGCGGTCGCCAGGCGCAGCCGCTGCCGCGCCGCCGCGAGCGCGTCCTCGACGGTCGCCGGCTCGCCGAACAGCCGCTGGTACAGCGCCTCGCTGGCGACCAGCGCCCCGCGCCCGGACAGCGGCGCGCGCGAGGCGACGACCGCCTCGAACCCGGCGCGGTGCAGCGCGAGCGCGACGCTGCCGAGGTGCGAGCCGAGCGGGCCGGGGTCGCCGGCGTCGCACGCGGTCAGCACGACCAGGCGGACGAACCGGGCGAACGGCGCGAGCTGCTGGATCCGCGCGGCGTCGACGACGTCGGGCTCGGTCTCGGTCCCGAGGCCGAGGCAGTAGCTGCCCGAAGAGACAGCCCCGTGACACAGCACGTGCACGATCACCGGCGGCTCCCCGCCGGCCGCGCAGCGGGCCTGCAGCGCCGCGTGCAGGCGCGCGAGCGAGGCGTGCTCGACGACGTCGGCGGCCGGATCGAACGCGACCCCGCCGGCGCGGGCGGCCGCCGCGATCGCGCCGACGATCTGCGCGTGGCCGACCGGCCCGAACGCCTGCGACCAGGCGACGAGCACCCGCCCGCCCTCGCGCCGCGTCGCCGGATCGCGGGCCGCGGCCGTCGCCTTCGGCCAGCGGTACACCAGCCGGACCCCCGGCAGCGCCGCGAGCGGCTGCCCGGTCGACTCGAGCGTGACGAGCTCCCACGGCAGCCGGTACAGCTCGGCCGCGGCCGACCGGACCTCGACCTCGACCGGCCCGCCGCCGGCGAGCGCCGCGGCGCGCTCGCGCCATTGCGTCCCCGCGAGCAGCCGCTGCAGCCGGTCGCCGAGCCGCCGCGCCGCCTCGGCCGCGCGCGTCGGCTCGAGATCGCGGACGGCCGCGAGCGCCGCCTCGAGCTCGTCGTCCCAGGTGATCCGCAGCGCGTCGTACGATCCGCCCGGCCAGCGGAGCAGGTACTCCTGGACCCCGCGGCGGACCGCGTACGGATCGCCGCCGTCCTCGGCGCGCACGAACTCGAGGCCGATCACGCCGCCACATCATCGCACGTCGCGGCCCCACGCCGAGCGCGCAAGACCGCGCCCCCGCCGCGCGCCCGCGTCCATGCATGGTATCGTCGCCCACGATGATCCCGGCGCGCGCGCTGCTGGCAATGCTCCTGGTCGCCGCCGGCTGCCGCGACCAGCCCTGCGACAGCGGCATCTCCGTCTCGATCGTCCCGGGCAGCGGCGCGCTCGAGCCCGGCGAGTACGAGCTCCTGGCGATCCTCGACGGCGTCCGGGTGACCGCGGCCTGCACCGTCGGCGCGGACGGGCTGGTCGACGCGTGCGGCCCGACGTCGGTCCCGCCGGAGCTCCTCGGCCGCTACGAGATCGTCGGGCTCGTCGCGGCCGACGAGGGCTTCTCCGAGATGTTCTTCGCCGTCGACTACGGCCTTTCGTGCGTCAAGCCGGCCGAGATGATCCAGCACTTCACGCTGGTGGTCCGCCGAGGCGACCGGATCGTCGCCTCCGACACCTGGGTGCCCCGCTACCGCGGTTGCCACGACGAGCTGTGCATCCGGCGCTACTCGAGCTCGCGCGAGCTCGTGCTCGACTGAATCGCAGACACGAGGCGCGCCGAGCGAGGACGCGTCGGGCGTGGGCCCGGGAGCACCTTGGCATTGAGCGAAGACGCGGGGCGCGGAGGCCCGGGCCGGCGGACCAGCACCTCCGGCCCACCGCCCACGCGACTCTCCCGCCCAAACCACCGCCGCGAGCGATCCCCGCTCGCCCACGCACCACGAGCCGCGCGCCTCCGCCCGCTCCCGTGGCCGACGAGACAGCCCCCCTGCCGCTTTGGCATGATCCCCGCGGAGACTCTTTATGACTCGAAGGACAGGTCGATGGTCCGCCGCGCTCGCCCTCGCGCTCACCCCCGCCGCCGCGCAGGCCGCCGACGCGCTCGAGGTGCTCGACGTCCAGCTCGATCGCCCCACGCTCCACGCGCTCGGCGTGCAGGTCCTCATCGCCGGCGACGACGACCGCGACGCCACGATCGAACTCCGCGTGCGCCCGCAGGGCGGCGACTGGCGGGTCGCCCCGCCGCTCCTGCGCGTCTGGCCGGAGACCGTCACTCCCCAGGTCCCGCAGCAGTTCGCCGGCAGCGTCTTCGACCTCGACCCCGCGACCACCTACGACCTCGAGCTGCGGTTCCTCGACGCCGACGGCCCGGTCGACAGCACCCAGGTCGTCACCGCCACCACGCGCCCCGTCCCCGCCGGCCCGAAGAGCCCGAAGCAGGTCGCGGTCGCCGACGTCGCCGGCTTCCAGGCCGCCCTCGGCGCCGCCGAGCCGGGCACCGTCATCGTGCTCGCCCCCGGCACCTACGCCGGCAGCTTCTTCTCGCTGCTCAAGAGCGGCACCGCCGACGACCCGATCGTGATCCGCGGAGAGAGCCAGGGCGGCACGATCCTCGACGGCCAGGGCTGCGCCGGCTGCAACGTGCTCGAGGTCTACGGCAGCCACGTCCACATCGAGGACCTGACGATCCGCGCCGGCGAGCGGGCGCTCCGCTTCCAGGGCGAGGGCGCGACCGGCAACGTCGTCCGCCGGGTCACGATCGCCGACGTCGTCCACGGGATCGCCAGCAAGCCGGGCCAGACCGACTTCTACCTGTGCGACAACGACATCACCGGCCGCCTGGTCTGGCCGTGGACCTTCGAGGCCAACGCCGTCGACCACTGGAACGACCGCGGCATCGAGGTCTCCGGCGACGGCCACGTCATCTGCCACAACCGCCTGCGCGGCTTCGGCGACCCGGTGCTCAACATGGCCGATCTGTCGCGCGCCTGGGACGTCGTCGGCAACGACATCTACGACAGCTACGACGGCACCGAGCTCGACCGCGCCGCCGGCAACGCGCGCCTCGTCCACAACCGCTACACCAACGTCATGGCCCCGGTCAGCATCCAGCCGAGCCAGGGCGGCCCGGTGTACGTGCTGCGCAACGTCGTCTTCAACGCGCCCGAGGAGCAGATCAAGCTCAAGTCGCTCGGCGGGGTCGAGGAGCCGAGCGGCGTCGTCATCCTCCACAACACCTTCGTCAGCCCGAACCTCGCGCTCAACCTGCAGACCCCGATCACCCAGCACAACACCGTCCTGCGCAACAACCTGTTCGTCGGCCCCGCCCAGCTCGCCGGCGCGCGTACCGTCGACTGGACCGCCGCGCTCAACGCCGTCACCTTCGACCATAACGGCTACTACCCCGACGGCGGCTTCTGGTTCGGCGTCGTCGACGGCATGAACCAGGTCTACCCCGACTTCGCCGCCGCGCAGGCCGCGGGCCAGGTCGAGGCCAACGGGAGGCTGCTCGCGCGGCCGATCTTCGCCGGCGACATCGTCGGCCCTGCCGACGCCGCGGCGCAGCAACAGGGCCTCGACGCCGCGCTCGCGCCCGGCTCCGCCGCGATCGACGTCGGCGCCGCGCTGCCCGGCTACAACGACGCGGCCCCCGGCGGCCCCGACCTCGGCGCGCGCGAGCTCGGCTGCCCGGCGCCGATCTACGGCCCGCGCCCGCCCGCGCTCGAAGCGGCGGTCGCTCGCGTCAATTGCTCGGAGGACATGTCCCCCGGGACAACCGGCGACCCGGACGACCCGACCGGCGGCGACGGGGGCACCACCGGCGATCCGGCGACCGGCGGCGGCTCGGACCCGTCCGCCGGCACCGCGGAGCCACCGACGTCCGGGGCCGGGGACACCGACGGGGCCGGCACCGCCGGCGCGACCGCCGGCGGCGGGTCGGCCAGCGGCGGCGAGCCGGGCGAGGC